>Ga0068860_100004418_pt1 | contig 14365 bp, 12 predicted proteins | sample KBSSwiS32_FD_66597 | JGI IMG/M metagenome (GOLD analysis project Ga0068860, IMG submission 66597) | Switchgrass rhizosphere microbial communities from Kellogg Biological Station, Michigan, USA - KBS Switchgrass S3-2 | ecosystem: Host-associated > Plants > Roots > Rhizosphere > Soil ... | reverse complement strand
GCGGAGTATTTCTTCAGGAAGTCCTGAACGGAGGCAACAGTCCCCGCGGACTCGGCAGCCTGCCAGTCCGCAGCTCGTTGCTGCGTACTAACAGCGTCCTGCGCTTCCGTGACGTGAGATCCCGTTGGCTGCTTCTGCAGATAATCACGGTAGCCATCGATCGTGTTCGTCTGTTTGGCCTGTGACCAGGCTTGATCATCCTGTAGCGCATGGATGCGATCACCCGCCTCGGCACTATGTTCGCCGGTTGGATGCTTGCTCAGGAATTCCTGGTAGGCAGCGACCGTGTTGGCAGCGTTTGCCTTGCTCCAGTCACTCTGCGCAGAGCTGCAAGCCCCGAGAGCTGCCGCGGCGGCCAGCACTAAACTCATCCTCAATCGATTCATAACGGCACTCCATGAGCCTCATCGTGAGCATATACGCTACGCTATGTAGCGTAATCAGGGCAAGCGATTCGAACAGGCCCGACACCCGCGCGAGCGCTATCATCACCACTGAAGCCGATCAGATCGCTAAGCCGCCCACGGAGCACACAATTGGATCAGAGCAGCAGGGTCCTATCCCCCACCAAGAGGCCATCTCCAGGCAGGGGCAAAAAAAGCACAACCCACGCCAGTCCCGGGCGTCCGCGGGATGGCCAAATCGATGCTGATGTAGTGTCGGCAGTGCTGACTGTGCTGCGCAGGTCGGGCTACCGGTCAGTCACGATTGAGGGAATTGCCCGTGACGTGCAACGCGCACGCACCAGCATATACCGTCGCTGGCCGAGCAAGCGCCACCTGGTGGCATATGCAGTCATCAGCGAACTGGGCGATAACCCTGCACCTGATACTGGAAGTCTGCAGCGTGATCTCGAAGCGGCCGTCAAAACACTCTGGAGTGCATTTTGTGGCCCCCTGGGTCAGGCGCTGGGCGGCTTGGTCGGAGAGATGGCGCAGGACGCAGAGCTCGCCACCACAATCCGCGAGGAGGTCCTTGCCTCACGCCGCCAATCCATCCGTGCAGCGTTCGCGCGGGCCCTCGAGCGAGGCGAAATCCGCGACGACCTGGATATCGAGTTGGTTCTCGATATGTTGACCGCACCTTTCTACTACCGTGCCCTGTTCAAGCACGCACCGATTACCAAGCAAACCACCACCGAAGTAGTCAACTACGTGCTTCGCGTCGCCGCCCGCGATTCCAGACGTCTTTCGATTCCACGGCAACCTTCTTTCAAAAAATGAAAGAATCGCAGCCCCGCCGGAACTGGGAGAAGACGCCGGTGTCGATCCCATACGTAGGTGCATATAACAATGCACCCGCGGTAGCCGGAGTCGAAGCGAATGAACATGTTGGGCTTGGTGACGGCGTTGGCAGCGATCCTCGTCGTCGCGGCCGCGAAAGGCGTCGAAACACCGCAGCCCGCCGTCTGGTCGCGACATGCACTCATCGTTGACCTGCGCAACCTGCCAAAGCCGTATTCCTGCGACGACCTCTGGTACAAGTTCAAAGACGTCCTGCTCGCAATCGGAGCGCGCCCCGACCTGAAAATCCTGCCTTACCGATGCAGCAGCCGCGTGGGATCGCTGGCCTACTCGCCGAAAGTACAACTGGAGTTCTCGACCCCCCGGGAGCTCAGCGCCAAGGACGCGCACTGGGCCAACATCCGCGCCGTGACGAAATCCATCACCCTGGAGCCCGGAGCGCCAAGCCACCTGGACAGTGGGGACTGCGCCTTGTTGAGTCAGATTAAGTCGACACTCCTGAACTATCTGGGCGACGCCGTCACTACATTCCATCTGGCCTGCCAGGGGCCGCCGTCATCCGAGCCGCCCTTCAGTCTAACGGTCCAAGCGCTGACGCCGGTTCAGTCGCCCTCGGCCCAGGCGCTCACGCCAGCCGGCCAATCTCCCTCTCAAGTTGCGCGTGCCCCGCCCACCCTCCAGGGCGGACCCGCCAGGAGTGGATCATGAACGAATGCATCATGAACCTACAGCCCGCCCGTATCCTGTTCGTCATGACCGCGATCTGCCTGCTCGCCGTTACAGCAGCCTCGGCCGCAGAGGACGATCTCCAACAAAAGATGAGCGATCCCCAAGACTGGGCCGCTCAAGCTGGCGACTACGCAAACCAACGCTGGAGCAACCTCCAGCAGATCAACGCAAACAATGTCGCCAAGTTGCAGGTGGCATGGACCATGTCAACCGGCGTACTGCGAGGTCACGAAGGCTCCCCCCTGGTGATCGGCGACACCCTGTACATGCACACCCCATTTCCGAACAACGTCTTCGCGGTCAATCTCAAAGACCAGACCTTCAAATGGAAATATGAGCCCAAGCAGGACGCCGACGTTGTGCCTGTCATGTGCTGCGACACCGTGAATCGGGGGCTGGCCTATGGCGACGGAAAGATCTTCTTGCAGCAGGCCGACACCACGCTCGTCGCGCTGGATGCCCAGACAGGCAAGGTTGTTTGGACAGCCAAGAATGGCAATCCGAAAGTCGGCGAGACCAATACGAATGCACCGCATGTATTCAAAGACAAGGTCATCACCGGCATTTCAGGCGGCGAATTCGGTGTCCGTGGCCGCCTGATCGCGTACGACACCAAGTCCGGCCGTCGGCTCTGGACGGCCTGGAGCACGGGACCCGACACCGACCTGTTGGTCGACCCCGTCAAAACGAAGACGTGGACCAACGGAAAAATGATGCCCGTCGGTAAGAATTCTTCCCTCAAGACCTGGCAAGGCGAGGAATGGAAACTCGGCGGTGGTACGACATGGGGCTGGTACTCGTACGATCCGAAGTTGAATCTGCTCTATTACGGCACCGGCAATCCGGGCACCTGGAATCCCGCCCAACGGCCGGGCGACAACAAGTGGTCCATGAGCATTTTTGCCCGCGACCTCGACACCGGCATGGCGAAGTGGGTCTTCCAGATGACCCCCCACGATGAATGGGATTTCGACGGCGTAAATGAAATGCCTCTCGTTGAGATCAGCATGAACGGCAAGCAGATTCCCGCACTGGTTCATTTCGATCGCAACGGCTTCGCCTATACCCTGAACCGCGAAACCGGCGAGTTGCTGAAGGCCGAAAAATACGATCCCGCCGTGAACTGGGCGACACATGTCGACATGAAGACCGGCCGCCCCGTAGTCGACAAACGTTTCTCACCGGGCACGACTGGACCAGACGTGAACGTGAAGGACATCTGTCCCGCCGCCTTGGGTTCCAAGGACGAGCAGCCTGCCAGCTACGATCGTCATACAGGCCTCTTCATGGTCCCCACCAATCACGTGTGCATGACCTATGAGCCCTTCCAGGTCGAATACACCGCGGGCCAACCCTATGTGGGCGCGACTTTGACCATGTTCCCCGCGCCCAACAGCCACGGCGGGATGGGCAACTTCATCGCCTGGGACCCCGCGCAGGCACGGATCGTCTGGTCAAAGCCCGAGCGATTCTCAGTCTGGTCCGGCGTCCTCTCGACGGCGGGTGACGTTGTCTTCTACGGGACGCTCGAAGGATATCTCAAAGCAGTGGATCCGAAGACCGGCCGTGAACTGTGGAAGTTCAAACTCCCCTCCGGAATCATCGGCAACGTCTTCAGCTACGAGTATGGCGGGAAGCAGTACGTTGGCGTGTATTCCGGAATCGGCGGCTGGGCAGGTATTGGCATGGCCGCAGGTCTCAAAGAAGCCACTGCGGGCCTGGGCGCCGTCGGCGGCTATAAGGATCTTTCCCGCTTCACTACCCTGGGAGGGAGTCTGTTTGTATTCGCGCTGCCTGATGATGCGACACACGGCCCGTCTTCCTGAACAAGGAGCATCAGTCGTGGCTTTCCGCCGGCAGACCACTGACGCTCTCCTCAGGCGCAAGAATGCCCTCCTGGCGGTAGCGCTCCGCGAGGAAATCCACGAAAGCGCGCACCTTGTTAGGAGGCGGCCCGCGTCTGGCAAACACCGCGTACACCGGCGTGCGCGGCGCCTCGAATTCGGTCAACACACGCTGCAGGCTGCCACTCTCGAGCTGTTGCTTGATTAGCCAGGTCGGCAGGACAGCCAGCCCCGCCCCGGCAAGCACGGCGTCGAGGAGGGCTTCCTGGTTGTCAGTACGCAGCCGCCCGCGGACGCGAACAGTGACGGGCCGTCCGTGATCATCGAAATTCCACTCATCCGCGCGCAGGTAGTGCGTGAAATGCATGCAATTGTGCGCCAGTAGCCCGCGAGGATGAGTAGGAATTGGATGTTTCAGAAAGTATTCCCGCGAGCCAACCACCACTCGTTGGATGTAGCCCAGGCGCCGAACCGCGACCGCCTGAATACGAACAATGGCGATGCGAATTGCCACATCGAGCCGCTGCTCGCTGAGTGACTCACACCGATCGGTCAACGACAAATAGAACGACAGCCGCGGATATCGCTCCATGAACTCGGCCACCGCTGGCGCGACGTAGTATCTACCGAAGGTGACCGGGGCGGTCACTCTCAGTTCCCCCACGGGAACCTGTGAGTGAGCCTGTACGGCGCAATTCGCATCCTCGATATCGGCCAGGATCTTCTGACATCGGCGGAAGTAGAGGCGGCCGCCATCGGTCTCGGCAATGCCGCGGGTCGTTCGGGCGATCAGCCGCACTCCAAGCTCACGCTCGAGCCCGGCGAGAATCCGGCTGACCGTGGGCAAAGACATCCCGAGTTTGATTGCCGCCGCCGACAGACTGCGGCAATCAAGCACCGCAACCAGAACGCGCATGGCCTGAAGACGATCCATTGCACAAGCCCTCGTAGGTCAGCTCATGACACGTGGTGCTCAGGGGCTAGATTCCGTGCGGTGCCACCTGTGCGGAAAAGGTTGGCTGGAGGAGGCCCGCCTTCGCAGGCTCGGGAGCCGGGAGGAGGGCGTCGAGCGAGACGCTGAAGGGCGTGTGCCCAGCCGCGGTCGGCCGACAAGCGAGATGGTTGACCTCGATCGGAATGTAAACTGCCGGGAAAAGCGTGAGGTTGAGCTGCCGCAGAAACTCGCAGTCGGAAAAGTCGATTGACGGCGGATTGCCGGGCTCGATCCGCACGGTACGCTCAACGGCAAACATGTCGGCAGACTTGGCGAGCTGGCCGTGAACTTCAACAGGAAGCGAGAAGATCACGTGCACTCGCGGCGGGACAGTGATATCGAAATCCGCCGTACAGCGATTCGCGCGAACCCGCATGTCCGCCCGCGCACCGATAGCCAACAACACGTCGTGAACTTTCTCGTTGAGCTCATCACACGAGTAATGTCTTGGAAGCCGTGGCAGCTCGATCCTCAGATCATGCTCGGCCCAGACAGCGCGCTTCGGTCCGGCCACAGCCGCCGAGGCCCTCGGAGCGAAGACTGTCGAGCCGATCGCAGCTGCAAGCATCATAGGGTATAGCGGATGCAGGACCGAACCGCTCATGGCATTCATTCAACGGACTTCCGGCAATCGCAGACGTGGTCAGGGAATCCCCGGCACCCAATATACGCTACACTATGGATCGAAATATATGCAAGCGGGCGCTCGTGACCTGCCGTGCCCGTTTGCGCCTCAGCAGGGCGACACGCAATCTGCAGTTTGCGAAGTTCCAGTTGACCAGCTTCTCGAAACACGCCGCCACATAATCGGCTCGGCGGCTACGGAAGTCCCGATAATAGGCATGCTCCCACAGATCGACGGCGAGCAGCACCGTGCCGGCTTCGAGAGGCAATGTAGTGACGTTCTCAGTCGTCCGGATTTCGACCCGATCATTTCGCCAGACGACCCATAGCCAGCCAGACCCGCACACCCGGGTTGCTTGCTGCTGTGCGCTCGCGATGAAATTGCTGAGCGTCCCGAAGCAATCCCGCACCTTGTCCGCAATCGGCCCCCACGGAGCGTGGCCACCTCCGGGTTGCAGAGACTGCCAGTACAGATTGTGATTACGGATCTGACAGGCCCGCCGGAACAAGCTCTCATAACTGGGCAGATGAGGTGTCAGCCGGATCAATGACTCGATCGACAGACGCTCGAGAGCCGTGCCTCGCACCCACGCGACCGCGTCCGCGCAGGCCAAGGCATGGTGTTGCAGAAAATGATCGCGAACAGCGTCCTTCGAGAGCACCGGTTCCAGAGCCGAACAGTCGTACGCGAGCGCAGCCGGGAAGGTGTTCATGACATTGTCGGGGTAGCTGACCTGACATCGTGCCTTCAACAGACTCATTAGGAGTCTGTGGCCGCATGCATAGTTCAGTCATACCGGCGAGCGCGCGCAACACCACCTCGAGAGTAGAACACAGACTTTCGGAACTTGAAACAATCTCCGGTGAGTTTGAACCTCGCAATGAGTGCGGGGTCCCACTCGAGCCGGCGTTAAAACCAACCATGCCGCGCCGGCGCCTGACTCACCCCACGGCGAGTCGCCCAAAACGCCAGACTCGGCGCGACGGCATGGTCATAGAGAAGCGTGGAGAGGAATTTCAGTACCGGGAGGGCTAAGACCCTCGAAAGCCATCGGTACTCGGGCATCTTGGACCACAGGTGAATAAGAGCGGGCATGCCGCTCAGGATCCGGCCGTTGGCATCACGCAGGTATACACGTCGCTCGAGGTGTTCGCGTCGCAGGCCGCAGTCAACAAATTCATCAGGCCGCTGCATCGAGTTGACGAATCGGAACTTGGACGGACCATTGGCGCAAAGTTTTGCGTAGTGCGTCATTTCTGACCGACAGACCGGGCAGTCTCCATTAAAGTACATCTCTGTGGGCGTGCCATCCGAGTCTGTTGTGCCAAGTAGGTTGCTCAGTGCATCACGAATCCGTCGATGATGGAAGTTGAAGCCCAACGTCGTCGCGCGCGTGGGAACGACGCGCTGCCCATCGACCAGCAGCTGAGCCATTTCTCCGAGCGCACCCCTTAGAGCGAACGCTGGCACTCGCAGCCACAATGGGCGTCTTATCTGCCGAGCGAGCGCCTTCTGAAATTGCCGATGCGTCACGGGTTCCGGTGAGACTGCGTTGAGCGCACCGCTAACACGTGGAGTGTCGATCGCGAACTCGAGGAGGCGTACCAGATCCTCGATATGGATCCACGACACCCACTGAGCACCGCTTCCTAGGATTGCACCCAGGCCGAAACGGATCGGCCTCAGAAGCTGCGGTAGCGCGCCCCCATCATTGGAGAGTACGAGACCCATTCGCACTCGCACTAGGCGGACTCCCAGCCGGGCAGCGGCGCGCGCAGCAGCTTCCCAGTCCTGACAAAGTTGAGACTGGAAGATCGAGCTCGGACGACCTTGCTCATCGATCACCTCATCGCCGCCAAGGCCGTAGAACCCGATGGCGCTCGCGCTGACAAAGACTCGGACGCGCGTGGTGAGCCGACCCATGAGAGAAATGAGCGCGCGTGTCGTATTCACACGGCTCGCGAGCAGCGTGCGACGACGCGCAGGGGTCCAGGGAAACCCAAGGATTGGCGCGCCGGCTAAGTTTACGATCGCATCGATGCGCGTGGACTCATCCAGCGAGTCGAGGTTGGTAACGATCCGGACGTGGGGCCCGAATCGATCCAGAGCGATGTCCGGGTTACGGGTCAGCACGATGACTTTGTCTCCGCGCTTAACCAGGCACCGTACCAAATGCCCACCAATGAATCCCGTAGCGCCGCTGATCAGCACGGTGCGGGGTGTCGGGGACGACCCGGCCGGGATGGGGTTCCGCACCCATTCCGACGGCCGACGAAGACTGAGCACGGCGACCGCGTTTCGTAAGGACCACGTAATTACGCCGATTCCAAAGACAGTGAATACCCAGGAGAAGGCATGAGAGATACGCAGCACACCCGAAGGTAGATTCCACCATGCGATGAGGACCGGTATGAGGACAGCGAGTATCACCCCATAGTTGAGTGCAAGTAGGGTATGGAGGACGCGCTCGAACGCCGGCAGGCGACGTGTCTTGTCCTCGACGACGAAGTCCGCCAGCGTGACAACAATCTCCAGAACGAGTACGGCTGCGACCAGTAAGGCCCAGTAGCCTTGCCATCGGAACCACGCGAGCCCAAGGAATACGAATCCATACAGGAATTCCCGGAGTGCGTGCAACGAGAGTTCGGTCGCAGCAGCCCGTCGTGCCGGTAGTCGCTCGGTGATCTCGTGGTGCCAGAGATTGTCAAGGCCGCCAAGCAGTGCCTGGATCGTAATAAGAGTGAACGGGACTGACATGTCAGCCTCCCGACGCGCAGAAGCGTCCTGTTTGAAAGAACATCTCGCCGAAAAGCGGATGAGTGACGGTCATCGTGAATCGAAACCATCCATCGGTCTCATCGATGTGCTCAACGTGCGTGGTGCCCGGGGAGAGCCATCGAGGTAGCACGAGACGCACTCGGCGCTGGGTCCCCCGAATCACGATATCGAAGTAGTAGGCACGGCTGACAAAGTGGAGGGTGCCGGCGGCTTCGTAGACATCCAGCGACATACAGAGGCCTGCCGGCAGCTCCTCCACGAGGGTTCCGTCGGGGCCGATCACCTTAGTTGATCGCACGAGGCAAGGTGAATGGTCAGGCCACCGATACTCACGGCGCCACTCCATGCCCCGTCCAGAAGGGCCAACGTGAACGATTGCCGGAACGTTGTTACCGGTGCGCGGTACCACCGGTGTGCCGATGGCCTGGCACGCCCAGGCGATGATCCTGCCCAGCGGACTTGCTCGAACGATATCGAACTCGCCCACATATTCGACGGCGTGGGTTGTATCTGCGAATCGGGCCCGCACGGCCTTTGGAAGACGCGTCCAGGCGGAGTTCCCTAATACTTCCTTTAAGCTGTGAGGCGTGCGGCTTCGCTGCTGGCGAATGAGCTGTCGCCGACCAAGTAAACGACCATCCGAGAAGCATCCAACCTCGACGCCTTCCGTACGGCTCATGTCAATGCTCCCTCAGTCTCCGATAACCTTGGCGATCCGCTGTCCCAATCGCATCATCTTCAAGAGAGTCTTCCGTGGCAGACCCTTGATCGACTCGTACCACCCCATCAAGGTCTCCATGAACTCGAGTTGACCGGCAATTTGCTCCTTCACATAAGCCGGCGTCTCACTGTCCGACTCCAACTCGGCGGCACATTCCTTCAGAAAGTTGACGGTCGGATCAAGCTCACGCCGCTTGCGGCCCTCGACGATGATTCGTACGACCTCCCACGGATCGCGTTGTGCGACGAAAAAGTCGCGGCGGTCACCCAAAGTCTGCGTGACATGCACCAAGTTCCAACTCAGTAACTCCTTCAGCCCAACGCTGACATTGGATCGAGCGATCCCAAGAGTCTCGGCGATCTCATCGGCATGCAGCGGCTCCGGGGAGAGATAGAGAAGCGCATGCATCTGAGCAACGGAGCGGTTGAGCCCCCAGCGGCTACCCATCTCGCCCCAGTGGACGACGTACCGCCGCATGACAGGTGTGAGTCTCATATATTCCGATATTTCAGTAAGTACTGAAATTATAGACCTGACCAAAGGATAATCAAGGGCGGCGTGCTTTCGGGGCGCGGCCGGCCGGACTTACGGAAGATCAGCCCGTGTGGCTGGTGTTCAATTGCCCACGTCGGCCGGCGACCACGCATCCATATACCAGCTCATAAAATCGGAGTCGTACTCGACCCAGTACGTTCGATTGAAGCCGTGACTGGGCAGCGGTACTGATGCGGGAGTGCGAATACCGCTCCAGGTTACAGTGCCCATAGTCGTGGTGGATTCGTTGCGAAGTCTGATGCCCACCCGCTGACCGTTGCGCGCGTGAGCAGGGGCATTGACGGTGAAGGGGGCGCCGCTGCTGACACGAATCACATTGACAGTGGGTCCCAGCACGTCAGGGGTCATCGAGGGTGAATACGGCAGGAGCTTGCGGTAGTTGAGTCCAATCGGGCCAGTAAACTCGGGTACTGAGCGGTCCGCGCTCCGGAGCGAGCATCCCAAAAACTGATTCGGTGCATTCGAGAGATTATTACCCTCGCTGAGGTCGGTAAACGAGATGCGTGTGATGCAGCCGGAGAAGATGTTTCCCCAAGAGCTCGGATCGTTGATGGTCAAGGTGGCTTGGTTGCAACCCGAGAATTGATTGGCTGTCGAGCCGGGATTGACGACGATGGAGCCTCCAGCTCCCCCGTCGGTGGCTCCGATAATGACGCTTTGGGAGACGTTACCCAAAGAGATGATCGTGCCTTCATTGTAAGGGCTGATGATAGTCAGCCCTACGCTTGAGCCTGTGGGATTCCAATCTATGCCGGTCTCGAAACTCCTTCCCGAGCCGGTTTGTACCAATGGCATGATGATAGTGTTGCCGTGTGCAGCGGCTGCGGTACACAAAATGCCCCGAATCGCCGGGTGGTAATTCCAATTGGGAGGGCAAACCGCATTGATGATGGAGATGTTGTGGCAAAAGTTGCCGATCAGGGCGATTCCATGACCTATGTCCGAAGTAGTGATGCTGGACGCGCGTGTGCCGGCCGCTTGAATGAACGTCGTCGGGTAGTTGCCTGGCCAGTGGCGGAAATCCTTGATGGTTCCGGTATTGGTGTCGGCGCAGATGATCCCGTGCCCTGTCATCAGGGAGGTGATGCGCTCGATGCGCCACTCCTGGGTCTCGGGTGTGCCGACGGTGTTGATCTGAATGCCGGCATTCCTGTGGGCACTGTCGGCGCACATCAGGAAATCATGTAGGTACCAGCCATTCTGGCCTGTCATGTTAAAAAGCGCACCCGTGCCGACACTCAAGCCGCAGATCAGCTGAGTCAATACATCTCCTGCTCCGCCAATGTCGATTGGTAGAATGTTGGTGGTTGCGCCGAAGCCGGGCTGGATGTCGATCAAGTAGGAGCCCGCCAGAAATCGGACTGGTGCACCACCCTGCAACATTTGTGTAATGGCATGATTGAGTGCGGCCCCCATCGATGACGTCCCTGGCGAAGAGTTCGGGCCATAGCGATCCACGGTGCCGGGCGGATATGCCTTGTCCACAACGATCGTCTGAACCCCCAAGACATGCGCGGCGGCCATCTCGGCGGGGGTATCTGCGTAACAGGGGGCGACGCAGGTCTGTGCCTCCGCACGTTTTACGATCGCAGTTGCTCCCGAGGCGGTAGCAGCGGCGAGAAGAGCTTTAGAGATGTCGCGGCGGCGCATGGCAGTTCTCCTTGATGTAATGGATGCGTGGGTTCGGCCGGCGCTGACGCTTGATCCATTCTGGTGCAGCCAGACACTCTGCGTGAGCACAGCGATTCCCGAAGGAGTTCTGGGGGAACCAGGTGAACTATCTCAGCCGGGGTGCCCAAGGTGCAGCGCGCGACCTTGGTCGCATCGATTTTGGCGGAAGCCGCCGCCGCGAGTAGGATTTGACCGATGTTTGAGTAGCAGCGGGCGGACCGCCAGTCAATTCTCCCGGTAGCGGCCCATCCGATGCCGACGGACCGCGGACCCGAACGCAAGCAGCGCCAACCCGATGAGCAGATCCATCGACACACTGCCACCCCCGCCGCCGCCGCCACTCTGCGGCTCGCTCGAGACGACATCGACAGTAGCAACGTCATTGGAGGCATCCACGTCGGCAGCCGTGGCCGCGTGGCTTGCGGTCGCAGTCGTTCGCAACGTGCCCGAAGCAGCGGCAGTTGCATTCACAGTCACAGAAACACTGGCTGCACTCGCCAGCGCGCCCAGATCACAATTGATCGTGCCGCCCGAAACGGTGCACCCCGAGGGTGATGCGCTAGCGACAGTGATTCCCGATGCGACGGCAATCGACAGATGCGTCGCCGAAGACGCATTCGGCCCCGCATTCCGAATTTGAAATGCGTAAGTAACCGAAGCACCCCGTTCCGCGGTGGATCGGGATGCGCTACCAGTGACCGCGAGGTCAACAGTCTCCATCGCGGTCGCAGTGGCGGTCGCGGTGTTGTTGGTCGTAACCGGATCGCGCTCACGCGCGCTGACAGTCGCTTGAACGTCCAGTGGACCACCGGCAGTTGGCGTGTAGTTGACGCGCACTGAAGCCACTTCAGTGAGTTTTAGAAACGGCAATGAGCACTGCACGCCAGCCGTACCCATCGTGCATGAGCCGTTCGGAATGGTCGCCGAGACGTTCTGCAACCCCGTTGGCAATGTGATGGCGAACTGCAGGCTCGTCGCAGCAAGCGGTCCGACATTCTGAGCCTTCACGTCGAAGAACGACTGAACGCCTAGCGGTTTGGTGCCGGAATGGCCCACGATGCTGACGGCGAGGTCCGGCGCAATTTCGAACGACTGCACTCCGCGCCCGGCCGTGGCGGCGAACAGGACCGTCGGAATTGCAGAGTTTATCGCCAGCTTCCACGGCGCCCAAGTCGGCGCTGAACTGTTCGGAATACGCTCCCAGGAAAGCCCGCGGTCCACGGAGCGCATGATGAAGTATTCGCTGACGGGAGGAGTGTTATGGGCCGTCTCGGCATAGATGACGCTGCTTACGACCGGGTCTAGCGCGAGGACGAATGGATTTCCCGGTGCCGCCTGTGAGAGCGCAGTCGCGAGGGTGAATGTGTCGCCGCCGTCGTCGCTGATCAACAATCCGCCGTCGGCGGCTGCATAGATGCGCTTCGAGTCGGTGGGGTCGATCGCAAGATCGAAAACCGCTGTTTTGTTGCGGAGGTTGGTCCAGGTCGCGCCGAAATCATCCGAGCGGAAGACGCCATTCGAGCCGCCGAAGGAGTTCGACGCGAGGAACAGCCGCGAGGATTTATGCGGATCGACGACCAAGCGCGTGGCGTCGATATTGGCGAGACTGGTGACCAGGGGGCTGAAGGTCATGCCTCCGTCGGTACTGTGTTGAATCGGGTCGAGCGGCCCGCCCGTGGACGGACGCACAGCCGCGTAGACCAGAAGTGGATTGGCCGGATCGACCGCGATCGCATCCATCCAGGCGGTGTTGAGCTGTGCTGAACCGGGAGCCCAAGTTGCTCCGCCGTCGGTCGAGAACTTGTAGCCGGCGGCATTGAAGCCAGCAATGACGAAATTTGGATCTGCCGGATGCGTAACAATAGCCGAGATCTGCAGGTGGTCTGGCGTTGTGGTGAAGCCCGATGAGACGACGGTCCGCTGCAGCGTGCTGTCATCCGCCGTGATACCCATCTCGCCGTGGTCTGTCCCTGCGTAAAGGTGACCTGCGCTCGCCGTGAGCGCTCGCGAGCTCTCGCCGTTGAAGCCATTGTCGGAGCGAGCCCACGCGACTCCACCGTTGGTGGTGCGGAATATCCCGCTTGCTGTAGCGGCTAGAATGGTCTGCGAATTACCGGGCGAGACGGCCAACACGTTGACAACCGCAGGCAGGCCGGCCGGCAGCGCCTGCCAGGTTCCGGCGGAGTAGTGGTAGATGTCTCCGCCTCGGTCTCGCAAGGTTGCATAGAGAGCGCCGGCCGAGCTCGCATCAGCGTGCAATCTGCGCGTCCCCAGCGATGGCGACGTGGGTACCCAGGTCTGGCCATCGTCCTGGGTGCTAAACACGTCGTTCCCTGTACTCAACCACAGCGTTTCCGGCGTTCCAGGGATCAGTACGATATCGGTGGCGTACACATTGGAGGCCGGCAGAGGTAGCACGGTCCAGCTATCCCCGCCGTTTGCCGACTTCAGTAAGTTCGGTCCGAACGCCGCATATACAATGGCGCTGTTGTTGGGATCGACGACGACCTTCGAAACAATGGAAGGCGTAGCGTGCCGCTCTGAAAAATTCGCACCGCCGTCGGTGCTACGAAAAAATCTTCCACTGATTGTGGGGTAGTAAAGTGTATTGCCGTCCGCAGAGATGCCCAATGCGCCGGGACCATCAACGTTCGCGTCGGTGGGCACCGCGCTGATGCGCGTAAACGAGACTCCGCCATCCATGCTTCGAAAGACGCCACCGCCCAGCGACGCGACATAAAGCCGAGCCGGATTTGCCGGATCGAAAGTGACGTCCACGATGGGAAAGCGACCGAAATCTTGAGTCAGCTCTGTCCAGGTCGTGCCGCTATCGGTCGACTTGTACAGCGCGTATTGAGCTGAGGCGTATGCAATTGCCGGGTTCGCTGGATCGAAGACCACGTCGGTGACGATGCCTCCGAATGGCCCGCGCGGCGACCAACCGTTGATACCTGCCTGAGCCACATACGCGAAGGCCAGGAGCGCGAACACGCCCCATCGGATTGAACGCATCTGGAAGTCCCTTTGCGCGCCCCCCGGGGCCTCGCACCTATTGTCTTTGATATTCGATGGAAGCCAATTCAGAGGCGCTTGATATCAGACCAACGGGCGACTAGCAACTGAAGGTTGACATATAGCCGCCCCAGGGAAGCCGTCCAGCAGCCGGTTGCGGGGTCGCAACCGACTGTGGAGCAGGTTTGAGTA
>Ga0068860_100004414_pt1 | contig 14368 bp, 10 predicted proteins | sample KBSSwiS32_FD_66597 | JGI IMG/M metagenome (GOLD analysis project Ga0068860, IMG submission 66597) | Switchgrass rhizosphere microbial communities from Kellogg Biological Station, Michigan, USA - KBS Switchgrass S3-2 | ecosystem: Host-associated > Plants > Roots > Rhizosphere > Soil ... | reverse complement strand
GTCAAGTTCAAGGTCCCGTCGGACTGGAACGTGATCATGGAGAAGAAGGACGGCAATCCGCAGTTCATGGCATTCCAGGTCCGCGATCCGGCCGATCCGGAGAACAACGAGATCAGCCAGGTCACGGTCAACGCCAAGCTGATGCATGATTCGACGTTCTTCCAGCAGCAGGTCGACTTCGCCACCGACAAAGCCAAACAGCTGCCGGGCTATGAACAGGTCAGCGACGGCGTCGAGCCGACCGTGCTGCGGTACTACACGATGAACGGCAATACGCGCTATGAGTATCGCGAGACGTTCTACCTGGTCAGCCACCTGTTCCTGCACATCCGCTGTTCGCGGCCGATGCTCAAGGACACCACGCAGGCCTGGGTCGACGCCTACGTCAAGGGCTGCGCCGACCTGATGACGTCGCTGAAGCCGAAATGAGCGGCGCACACGGCGAAGCCGACGCGCTCGCCCGCGATGCCACCGACGCGCTGGCGTCATTCCGCGACGACTTCCTGATCCCGCCGCACGGCGCCGGCGAACAGGTATATTTTTGCGGAAATTCGCTCGGCCTGCAGCCGCGCGCGACGCGGCAGGCGTTGCTCGACGAACTCGATGACTGGAGCGCGCTCGCGGTCGAGGCGCATTTCCGTGGCCGCCACCCGTGGATGCCCTATCACGCCGAGGTGCGCGCGCACCTGGCCGAACTGGTCGGTGCCGAGCCCGGCGAAGTCGTCGCGATGAATTCGCTGACCGTCAACCTGCATCTGATGATGGTCAGCTTCTACCGGCCGAGCGCGGAACGGCCGGCGATCCTGATCGAAAAGAACGCGTTCCCGTCGGACCGGCATGCGGTCGAATCGCAGATCCGCTTCCACGGCTTGGATCCGGCGACCGCGTTGATCGAACTCGAAGGCGACGAGCCGAACGGCACGGTCTCGATGGAAGCGCTCGAACGCGCGCTCGCCGAGCACGGCCGCCGCGTCGCGCTGGTCCTGTGGCCCGGCGTGCAATATCTGACCGGGCAGGCTTTCGACGGGCGCACGATCGCTGCGCTGGCCCGCGCCCAGGGCTGCAACGTCGGCTTCGATCTGGCCCATGCCGTCGGCAACCTGCCCGTCGACCTGCACGACAGCGGCGTCGACTTTGCCGTCTGGTGCAGCTACAAATACCTGAACTCCGGTCCCGGCGCGGTCGCCGGCTGCTTCGTGCATGCCCGCCATGCACACAGCGGCGCGCCGCGCTTCGCCGGCTGGTGGGGACACGATCAGGCCACGCGCTTCCGCATGGGACCGCAGCACGAGCCGACCCCGGGCGCCGACGGCTGGCAGCTGTCGAATCCGCCGATTCTCGCCCTCGCGCCGCTGCGTATCTCGCTCGAAGTGTTCCATCGCGCCGGCATCGCGCGATTGCGCGAGAAGTCGCGTGCGCTGACCGGCTACCTGGCACGCCTGATCGACGAACACCTTTCCGGCGTCCTCGACATCGTGACGCCGCGCGAGGCCGATCGCCGCGGCTGCCAGCTGTCGCTGCGCGTGCGCGGTGCGCGCGAAGCCGGCCGCAGCCTGTTTGGACATCTCAACACGCAGGGCATCGTGGTCGACTGGCGCGAACCCGATGTGATCCGCGCCGCGCCGGTACCGCTGTACAACCGCCACATCGACTGCCTGCGTTTCGTGCTGGCGGTGCGGGAATGGGCGGCGCGTCAGTAGGCGTCATTTGAACTCACTCGAGGGTCGCCGTTGCCGATTGCGGCATACTTCGCCGATGCCCCGCGACAAGATCACTCTCATCGGCGCCGGCCTGGTCGGTACGCTGCTCGCCACGCTGCTGGCCCAGCGCGGATTCGCCGTCGACGTATTCGAGCGGCGTCCGGATCCGCGCAAGGCCGGCTTCCTGGGCGGCCGTTCGATCAATCTGGCGCTGGCCGAGCGCGGCTGGCACGGCTTGCGTGTCGCCGGCCTGCAGCGGCAGATGCAGCCGATCGCGGTGATGATGCGCGGCCGCATGGTCCATCATCTCGACGGCCACACCGAACTGCTGCGTTACGGTCGCGACGATTCCGAAGTGATCTGGTCGGTCAACCGCGGCGCGTTGAACATGACGCTGCTCGATGCGGCCGAAGCGGCCGGCGCGAAGATCGCTTTCGACAGCCAGCTGGCGGGCGTCGACTGGAACACCAGCACGCTGCACCTGGCCGGCCAGGACGGCGTGACGCGAACTCACCGCGCGGCCACCCTGGTCGGCGCCGATGGTGCCGGCTCGGCATTGCGCGCGGCATTGGCGACGCAGGTCGACCTTGGCGAACGTTTCGAGCCGCTCGATCACGGCTACAAGGAACTGGAGATTCCGGCCCTGCCCGACCTGCCCGCCTCCGCGCTTTCGCCCATCCAGCTCGCGCAGCGCGAGACGGGAAGACGGTTCGCGATCGAACCGCACGCACTGCACATCTGGCCGCGCGGCAACTACATGTGCATCGCGCTGCCGAATGCCGAAGGCAGCTTCACGGTCACGTTGTTCCTCGCCAACCAGTCCCCGGCAGCGGCCGCGCCGAGCTTCGCGACGCTCGATACTGCGCAGCGGGTTCGCCAGTTTTTCGAACGCGATTTCGCCGACGCCGTACCGCTGATGCCGGACTACCTCGCCGACTTCGCGCGCAACCCGACCGGCCTGCTCGGCACGCTGTACCTCGACCGCTGGCATCTCGACGGCCGCGCATTGCTGATCGGCGATGCCGCGCACGCGATCGTGCCATTCCACGGCCAGGGCATGAACTGCGGTTTCGAGGATGCCGTCGAACTCGCCGGGTTGCTGGAAAGTTCCGCGAACGACCACGCGGCGGCATTCGCGGAATTCCAGCGCAGGCGCAAGCCGAACGCCGATGCGATCGCGGCGATGGCGCTCGAGAACTATATCGAGATGCGCGACAGTGTCGCCGATGCACACTTCCTGCTGAGGCGCGAACTCGAGCGTGCGCTGGCGGCGCGTCACCCGGGACGCTTCGTGCCGCGCTACTGGATGGTCACGTTCTCGCGAATTCCTTACTCGGTTGCGTTCGCGCGCGGCGAAATCCAGGCCGGCATCCTGCGTGACCTGACGGCGGGCAGGCCCTCTCTCGACGGCATCGACCTGGCCCGGGCGGACGCATTGATAGTCGAGCGCCTGCCTGCGTTGGCTTGAGCGACCCGCTCACTGACAGGTGTTGCTGCCGGTCAGCCGAATGATCGGCTTGTTGACATTGAACGTGCCCTGCAGCGGCGCGTTGAGGCTGAAGTTCGTCACGAAGGTGCCGCGGGACGCATCGACGGTGAAGTTGATCCTCATCGCGCCGAGCGCCTGTGTCGCAACGGTCGTGTAGTCGCACAACGGACAGAAGCCCGTGCTCTGCAGCATGTCGAGCGTGCTGTCGATCGCGAATGGCGCCGCGCCGATCCCCCAGCGGGCTGTCCCTGCGGCGTCGTAAAAATAGAACACATCGAACTGCTGATCGGGCAGACCCAAGACGTCAACGCCGTAACCGGCCTGAGAAGGCGCAAACCAGTTCCCGGAGAAGTTCGTCAGACCTCCGCCGACGCTCGGGCATGACTTGCCCGAGGCGAGCAATTCGAACGTTTCGCTGCCGGACGCGCCGGCCAGGTGCCAGGTGAACATCAGGCGATTGGTCGCGGTCGGAACCAATTCGACGAAGCCGACCAGCGTCGGCGTGCCAATACTCCCGTCCCAGCTGACCTGGTACATCGGCGACGCCCACCAGCCGGTATCCGCCGCCGGTGCCGCTGCTTGTGCGAGATACCAGACCGGCGTGCGGTCCTGCAGGTACGAATACCAGAACAGCAACTGCTGCCCCGCGGCCTGGCTGATCGAGATGCCGTGGCCTGATCGCTGCGGATTGAAATAGTTGCCAGACACGATCAGCGGATTGGCGCCGCGCCCGAACCCGCTCGTCGTGTTTGCAGGAGCGCTGTTGTCGGAAATGTTGACGACGAACGCGAGCGGCTCAGCACCCCGGTTGGTCGCGACGATGTACCAGCGCCCGGCCTGCGGATGCGTCAGCACGGCCGCGACGTCCTGGTCGTTGCTCGTGACGCTCCAGCTGATGGCGGGCGTAGCGCCGGTCGGTGCGGCCTTGACGACGGCAGACGGCGACGAGGGTGGGAACTCGTCGTGCATGAGCGCCAGTTCGAGATTGGGTGTGAGCGTCGAACCGGGCCCTGTGACGATGCGTCCGGCGACGACGATCGAGTCGTAGCTGGACGCGCTGGCCGGAAGGTCGAAGAACAAGCGCCGGTGCGATTCGCCCGGCTGCAGCGTGTAGATCAGCGTCTGCGTTCCGAACGTGCTCAAGCTTATCGGGCCGTTGGCCGGATCGATCATGATCGGAGATGCATCCGCCTGCTCGAGGGCGAACGGCAGGATTGCCGAGGGTCCGAAAATCACGGCGCCGCTGCCGATCAGGACGGCGCCGTAATAGCGTCGCAGCGGTTGCGCCGCGACCAGCCGCGTCATCACCAACTGAAATGGCGCGCCGGCAGCGACGCTGGCCGGACCCGCCACACTCGTCGTGCCGCCCGAATACGAAGAATCCGAGGGAAGTTGCGGCCCGGCAGCCTCGGCCATTCCCGCACTGATCCGCGCTGCGAAGGGCGCTCCCGGTTGATCGGGCGCGACCGCCATGACCCAATACGCGTGGCTTCCGGCGATCGCGTCCGGACCAACGACGCAACGGCCGGGCGATGCGTTTGACAATATGCTCTCGCAGAGCACTTCCCCCGGTTCGGGTTTGCCGTCGTCATTCGAGTCCACGCCGACCACCAAAGTTACCCCGGAAGCCGTGGGATCGAGCAATTCGCCGATCACCGCCTTCGGCGCGTAGTAGTTGGCGGCATTGGGTGGCGTTGGCGCGAGCCGAAGGAACTTCGACCGGCCGCTCGCCGGATCGTAAGGATCCGCCGGCCCGCCGGTCAGCGTGACGCTGGCCATGCTTGCCGGCCGCAGAACGGTCGTGTCGAAGTCGGTCACGACCTGATCGATCTGGCCCGCCGCGACATTGAATGTCGTGCGCCGGAATGGATCGACCGTCGAAATCTCCTGAAACGGCAACACCTGCGTCGACGCTGGCGATGAGACCGATGCGCAGCAGCTGATGGCGGCCGTCAGCCAAGCGAACGTCGTGATCACGCGCATGAGTTCCTTCTCCAATAAACGGCGATTGTGTTGCCGATTCTGAACGCCGGCACGTCAATGCAACGGCAGAAAGTCGTCTTCGCCTTGTCAGGCTACGCCCGGTGTTCCCCCGGCGCACTCGGCCGATCGGACTAGGCCGCATCCATACGAGGCGAGAATCAGGGCGTGCACTGCGCCGCTCCGGTCAGCCGGGCGATCGGACTATTCACGTTCCATGATCCGTCCAGCGGCGCGTTCAGCGTGATGGCCGTGCTCAGTTGCCCCGACGATCCGTTCGCATACGTGACCGTCATGTTGCCCGCGGGTTGCGTCGTCAGCGCCTGGTAGTTGCAGACCGGACAGAATCCGGTCGACTGCAGCATTGGAATCGTGCTCGTTGCCGCGAACGGTCCGTTCGCGCCGACGACCCAGCGCGGATTGCCACTCGCGTCGTACAGGTAGAACGCGTCGAACTGTTGTCCCGGCAACACGAGTGCGTCGAAGCCATAACCGGATTGCGCCGGTGCAAACCATTCGCCGTTCAGATTGACATTCGTACCGACGCTGACGCATGCCGGCTGCGCGATCAACTGAAACGGCTCGCTGCCGCTTTCGCCGTAGAGGTGCCAGGAAAACATCGCACGATCCGCGGCGAGGGCCGTCAGCGTGACGTCGCCGACCGCGGTCGGCGCGCCGCTGCTGCCGTCCCAGCTCACGCGATACAGCGTCGAGGTCCAGACGCCCGCATTGGCGGCTGGCTCCGCATTCGCCGCGACATACCAGGCCGGCGTGCCGTCCTCGAGGAATGTATACCAGTCGACGACCTGCTGGCCGCTGGCGCGGCTCAGGAAAATGCCGTGGCCCGAGCGCTGCGGGTTGAAATAGTTGCCGGGCGTCAGCACCGGCGACTGCTGGGTTTCGCTCTGCGGCAGGCGCACGTCGAAAGCGACGCTCGCGCTGCTGCCGCCTTCGTTCTGCGTCACGATGTACCAGCGACCGGGGATCAGGTTTGGAATGCCGACGTTCTGTTCCGGCGTTGCGGCATCGACTTTCCAGGTAACCGCGGCACCTGCGCCGTCGGGAACGGCGGCGATTTCCGGCGACACGGAGGCCGGCGGAAAATCCGCCCGCACGAGTTTGAACGACACGGGCCCGGCTCCGCTCGCGAGCCGGCTGTCGACGATGACCTGCGACATGCCGGGCGGCAGGTCGACGAACATGTGGCGCAGCGACTCCAGGCCGGCATAGGCAAATGTCCGGGTGACGCCGGGGTGCAGCACGTCGGCGATATCGTCGCCGCCGCTGCTGCGCGTTATCGACAGCGGAATGACGCCGGACTGCCCCAACGCAGCCGGCGCAACGCCGCGCAGCCCATCGACGAGGATCGCGGCATACGACATGCCGGTCGGTATCGGCAGCGCCGCGTCGTCCGCACTGGCCGGCCCCCAGAAGACCCGTAGCGGAAACGTCGCCGACGCATCGGTGTGGCCGGGCCCCGTCGCGTGCAGCTGCTGCGCCACGACGCCGGTCGGCACGACGAAGTTGATCGCCGGAATGCCGTAGCTCAGCCGAACGCTGTTGCCGTTGCCGGCGGCGCCGACCGACACATCAACCAGCGCCCAGACATTGACTGCGCCGGCGCCGCGCAAGTCGATGACGCAGCGTGCCACCGCAGTAGATCCGCTCGCCGCGACGCTGTGACACGCCTGCTCGGCCTGCGACGGCAACCCGTCGCCGTTGCTGTCGATGCCGGCGTACAGATGGGTCTGCAGTGCATTCGACGCGGCGATCTCGACGATGAACAGTTCTCCGCGCGAACCCGCATCGACGCCTTGCTGGTATACGTTCGGTACGAGCACGAACTGTTTGCCGGCGCCCGGAAACGCGGCGTAGAGGTTTTCAGGCGCCGGATCGACACTCAGCGAAAAATCCTTCAGCGTCGCCGGTGCGAGCGAAGTCGGAGTGAACGACGCCTGCGGCAGGGCGACGAGCCCGCCGACCGGAAGCACGGCGCTGCCGGCCGGCGCGTCCGCGACGATCGAGCGGAATGGCTGCGTCGGGCCCGGCGACGCGAAAACCGCCACGGTCAATGCGATGTCGCTGGCGCTGCGGCCACCGCCGATCTTGTGCAAGACGACTCGGCCGCTGACCCACGTGCCGGACAGCGCAGGGTCATTGACGTCGACGTCGATCGCCAACGCCTGCGAGGCCCCTGCGGCCAACGTGAACTGGCTCGGCGTCACCAGGATCGACGCACCCGTCGCCGCGGCCGTCGTGACCTGCCAGGTGCCGCCGTTCGACATGTCGGTGACCGTTCGCGCGAAGCTGCACGAACCGGCGCAGGCTTCCGTTTCGAGGCCGGTCCGGTTGAGCTTGTCCAGGCTGCCGTGCGCGGTGGGATTCGCGGCTCCGCCGCTGCCGGCAAAGAAATCCGCGGCGCTGAGCGGCAGGTAGAGTCCGGCCCGCGCCGCGAGCGCCGGCTGGATGCGCCCGGCGCCGGCGTCGAGCGGCGATGCCGGCGTGACGCCATCCTGCAAGCGAATGCTGTTCGCCAGCGCCGTGCCGATCAGCGCCGACTCGACCTGCGCGGGCGACCAGTCCGGATGTTCGGCAAGGACCAGCGCCGCCGATCCGGCGACGTGCGGACTGGCCATCGATGTGCCGCTGAGCAGCGCGAGGCCGCTGCCGACGCGCGCCGCCGATACGATGTTGTCGCCGGGCGCGGTGATGTCCGGCTTGAGCACGCCGCCGCTGAAACCGTACGGTCCGCGCGAGCTCGACGCATCGAGCACGTCGCCGAACGCGTCGTCGAGCACGGCGCTGACGCCGGCGATCGTTCCGTTGTGCGTTCCGGCCGTGCCGGCCCAGGTCTTGAGCGCGAGCCCCTCGCTGTAGCCGAGATGCACGGCCGGCAGGAAATGATCGTCGCTGACGATCGATTCGCCGTCGGTCGATGCGTTTGCCAGCACGTAGCCGCCGGCGCCGGATGCCTTGACGTTGTAGCCCTTTTCGACGCGCGCATAGGTGCCGCGATCGCAGATCACGATCTCGCCGTGGAACGTGCCCGGCGGAAACGGATTGCTGGCGCCGGTCGGCTCGACGCCTTCGGTCTCGCCGGTGCCGCACAGGGCATTGCCGAAGTCGCCGGCGTAGACAATCTTCGCCGGCCCAAAACCCGACGTGTAGCCCTGCCCGGCCAGCGTCGCCGGCGCATTCGCCGCACCGCTGAACGCGCCGATCGAGTTCGCGAAACGCCGGTTGTGGCTGGCATTGGCAACGGCGATGACCCACGGCGCATTGGCCGGTTCATCGACGGTGTGCGCATCGGGTCCGTCGTTGCCCGCCGAAACGGCCACGACGATGCCTGCCTGGCGCGCCTGGTAGAACGCATAGGTATCGCTGCTCGGATCGGCGAGCAACGCATACGGATCGAGCGGATCGCCGCCGATCGAATAGTTGATCACGTCGACCTGGTCGACAATCGCCTGGTTGATCGCCGCGACCAGCGCCGACTCGGCGCAGGTGCCTTCGGACGACGCATCGATCGGCCGCGAATTGCAGCCCTTGTACATGATCAGATTGGCATGCGGCGCAACGCCGGACACGTTGCGCTGCAGCGCGACGGTGTGGCCCTGCAGCGCGGCGGAGATCGCGTTGCCGGCGGCAATGCCGGCAACGTGGCTGCCGTGGCCGACGCTGTCGACGCCCTTCGTGCCTTCGTCGGTGAAATCGTAGATGCCGATCAGCTTTGCGTTGCACTGGGCCTGACCCATCGCGCACAGGCCGAAGACATGGCCGCGCGGATTGCCGATGGCGAAGCCGTCGCTGCCGGCGGCTGCGAACGACGGGTGGGTCGGATTGATGCCGGTGTCGATGATGCCGATGACGACGCCTTCGCCGCGCGTCGCCGGCAGACCCTCCGCCTGCCCGGTCCACAGCTTGTCGGCGCCGATCCACTGCGGTCCGGCATCGGTCAACAGATGCAGGACGCGTTCACGGCGCACCGCGCTGACCCCCGGAACGGCGGCGAGGCGCGCCGCCTCGGTTGCCTCGAGTTCGACGGCGATGCCGTTGCTGGCGTGCCGGTAAACCTGGCGCGGCACCAGCTGCCGGCCGATGGCGGCGCCGCCGCGGTCGAGAACCTCGCTGCGGCGGCGGTCGAGATAGGCCAGATAGCCGGCGCTTTCCGCCGAATCCATCTCGCTGCGCAGTACGCGGCGCTGTTCCGGCGCAGCAAGACCGAGCGGGCGCACGCGCTCGGCAACGTGAGCGACGAGCGGCGGATTGGCCAGCGCCACGAGGTAGACCGCGCGTTGCGGCGCCGCGATCGTGGACCCCGCTGCCGGCGCGAACGCCGCCACGGCGGCCGCGAGCATCCCGGCCCAAGTGCGTCCCTTCGTGCCCTGTTTCATGGTGCGCCTGAAGAACCCAAGAGGCGATCAGTGTAGCGTCGGCGTCGGCGCGCCGTCATGAATGGCGGGTGTCCCGACTCGGAAATTGGCGCAATGGATCGCGCAGGGACAAGTCTGCGAGACAAGGTGCGAAGTGGAGGCGCAGCGCGGCTGCGGCGGCGACGAGCAAAGCAGGATCGCGGGTTTGGGCCGAGCGAGAATCGATGCGATTTCCGGCGCGGAACACCAACATGAATGGCGCAAGCCACGGCGTACCGGTAGCATCGCGCCGGGATGAATCCGAACCTCGACGATCCGGCGCCGCCGCTGCTGCAGGCATGCGCCCTCGCTTATGCGCGCAACGATGAACCGATCTTCGGTCCGCTCGACTTCTCCCTGCACGCCGGAGAGATCGTTCTGATCGAGGGCGACAATGGGTCGGGCAAGACCACGCTGCTGAAGGTTCTGTCCGGCCTGCTCGAACCGACCAGTGGCGAAGTGCTGCTGCGCGGCACGACGCTGACCCTGGCGCGGCTGTCGCACCAGGTCGCGTTGCTCGGCCACCTGCTTGGACTCAAACTCGAGTTGTCCGCTTTGCAGAACCTGCATTTCGCGATCGGCATGGGCGGCCTGCGCGGCGGGATCACGGCGCAGCTCGCTCTGGCCAGCGTCGGCCTCGAAGGCTACGAGGACCAGCCGGTGCGCACCCTGTCGGCAGGCCAGCGCAAGCGGGTCGGACTGGCTCGCCTGCTGCTCGTGCCGGCGGCCCTGTGGCTCCTCGACGAGCCGTATGCGAACCTCGACCGCGAGGGCATCGAGCTGGTCAATCGCGTGCTCGATGCGCACGCACGCCGCGGCGGCGCGGCCTTGATCACGTCGCACGGCGCGTACGCGTACACGTCGGGCACGCCGCGGCGGCTCAAGTTGCGCGCGGAACCCGGAAAGATGGAGTCGGCAGCCGCATGAAGCCCGGAACGACTGCCGCGGCCTGCGCCGCCGTGCTCGGCCGCGACCTGGCACTGGTCTGGCGCCGCCGCGGCGATGCATTGAACCCGGTCCTGTTCGCGATCATCGTCGTCGCCCTGTTTCCGTTCGCACTCGGGCCCGAAACCGAAGTGCTGGCGCGCATTGCTGCCGGCACGATCTTCGTGGCCGTGCTGCTGGCCGGATTGCTTTCGCTCGACGGCTTGTTCCGCAGCGATCTCGAGGACGGCTCGCTCGAACAGCTGGTCCTGTCGCCGCATCCGCTCGCGCTGCTGCTCGCGTGCAAGATCGCCGTGCACTGGCTGACCACGGCGTTGCCGCTGATCGCCGTCGGACCGCTGCTCGCCCTGCTGCTGCACCTGCCGGATGGCGTGCTGCCGGTCCTGGTCGGCGCGCTGGCGCTGGCGACGCCGTTGCTGAGCCTGATCGGCGCGGTCTGCGTCGCGCTGACGATCGGCATGCGCCGTTCCGGCATGCTGCTGACCCTGCTCGTTCTGCCGCTGATCGTGCCGGTGCTGATCTTCGGCGCCGGCGCCTGCAATGCCGCGCAGCTTGCGCTGCCGACAGCCGCACCGCTGCTCTGGCTCGCCGCGTGGCTCGCCCTGGCGCTCGTGCTCGCGCCGCTCGCGGCCGCCGCCGCACTGAAGATTTCCCTGACCTGAACGGCACAAGGTGCACGCCGAAGGCACGAAGCACACGAAGAAGCTCACCAACGACTGGGTTGACGCAGCGCATCGGCGGCGAAAACGCGGCGCCTCGAGCAGACCAATCGCCCGTGATCGACACGATGACGTGACGTGCGCAGCGAACAACGGACTTCTTGACCGAAGTCAGGCCCGGGCCGGCATTTTGACGATTCAATGCCGGCGCCGGTTCGTGCCGAAACCGGTAGAATTGCCGGCGCTGTCGTTCTGCTTTCTTCGTGATCTTCGCGTCTTCGCGGTGGTCATTGGACATTTGCTCTGGAAGATATGAACCCGCTCGTACTGTGGTTCCACAAGCTCGGCTCGCCGCCGTATTTCTACACGTTTGCCGGGCGCCTGCTGCCGTGGCTGTACGGCATCGCGCTGGTGGGCTCCCTGGCGGGCCTTTATGGCGGCCTCGTCGTCGCACCGTCGGACTACCAGCAGGGTGATTCATTCCGGATGATCTATGTGCATGTGCCGTGCGCGTGGATGAGCCTGTTCGCCTACCTGTTCATGGCCGCGAACGGATTCATCGCGCTGGTCTGGCGTATCAAGCTGTCGGAAACACTGGCAATGGCTGCGGCACCCGTCGGCGCAGCGTTCACGCTGATCACGCTGATCAGCGGCTCGCTGTGGGGCAAGCCGATGTGGGGAACCTGGTGGACCTGGGACGCCCGGCTGACCTCCGAACTGGTGCTGCTGTTCCTGTTCATCGGCGTGATCGGGCTGTATCACGCAATCGAGGATACGCGCCAGGCCGCGCGGGCGGCGGCGTTTCTCGCTCTGATCGGCGTCGTCAACCTGCCGATCGTCCATTACTCGGTGATCTGGTGGAACACGCTGCACCAGGCCCAGACCGTGAACCTGATGGGCGCCTCGAAGATTTCCGCGAGCATGCTCTGGCCGCTGCTGACGCTGGCCGCCGCGACCCACGTGTATTTCTTCGCCAGCGTCCTGGCGCGGTCGCGCGCGATGCTGCTGGTGCTGGAATCCGGCAAGGATTGGGTGCGCACGCTGGCGCAGAACGAAGCGGCGCGTTCCACGGAGGCTGCGCATGTCTGAGTTCTTCGCCATGGGCGGCTATGGCACCTACGTCTGGGCCGCCTACGCGGTGTTCTTCGTCGTGCTTGCGATCGACGCCATCGCGCCGCTGCTGCAGCGGCGCCGCGCGCTGCGCGAACTCGGCAATCGTCTGAAACGCCAGGCGGCGAGGAACTCGCGATGACGCCAACCCGCAAGCGCCGCCTGATCGCGGTCGGCCTGATCCTGCTCGCCGTCGGCGCGGCCGCCGCGCTGACCGTGATGGCGCTGAGCCAGAACATGACTTATCTGTTCTCGCCGAGCGAAGTACTTGCCGGTCACGCGCCGCAAGGCGCGGCATTTCGCCTCGGCGGCGTCGTGCTCGAACACTCGCTGAAACGCGACCAGAGTTCGCTCAGGGCCGACTTCACCGTGACCGACCGCTTTCACGACATGCCGGTCGAATACACCGGAATCCTTCCGGATCTGTTCCGCGAAGGCCAGAGCATCGTCGCGACCGGCCGCATCGACGGCAATCGCTTCGTCGCCAAGGAAGTGCTGGCCAAGCATGACGAAACCTACATGCCGAAGGAAGTCGCCGACGCAATCGCCAAGGCCAAGGCCGTGAAAGTGGCTGCCCCTGCGCAACCCTGACCCAACGAACGTTCTGAATGGCCCTTCAGATCGCCGGGTTTCGTGTTCCCAAGTAACCGGCGACGTGATTTTTTGCGAGCGGCTTCCAGCGAGCACGTGGCGGAGCGTTCCGGCCGACGAAGCGCCGTGCCATTGGTCTGCAGTCGGCATGTCGCTTTTGCCGGTTTCTCGCGTTCCGGAAAAAAGGACGGGCAATAAGAGCGTGAGAAGGGAGGATCAGAGCGTGCTCGAGAACACCATCGTCGATAGCAGCCCGCGCCCTGCGTCGACCGTGGAGTCCGCGTGGAATTTTTTCCAGCCGTACGCGGACTTCGAGGCCGATTTCGTCTACAACGCGTTGTTCTGCGACAGCATTTGCTTGTTCCGGCACGATCTGCCGACTGCGCAGACGGCGCCGTGGTCGATCGTGCTGGCCGAGCCGCCGCCGATACCGGCTCTGCAATCGTTGGTAGATGACGACTCCGCACCCAGCCGCCTGCGCGCTCTCGCCTGCGACCGCTTGCGTGCGGCGGGCCACGAAGTTGTCAGCCGGGCCGTTCTGGCGGTGATCGTCGAGTTTCCCCTCTCGCGCAGCCAGGAAACCCTTGCAGCTTGCGCGGACGGCAGTGTCCGCTACATTCGCCACAATGGCGCGACGTCGCTGTTCGACTCCGGTGTGTCGAACGTTGCCGCCAGGGCACGAAAACTCGTCGCCGCTGCGCAGCGCCTGCTGTGCCGTTTCGACGGGCGGGAATCCCGCCGGCTCGCACCGCCGCAAGGCGACCGGATCCGCATCACCCTGGTCAGTTGCGGCGGACTGCACGTCAGCGAAGGTCATCTGCACACGTTGCAGAAGGATGCTCTGACGGGTCCGGTTCTCGGCAATGCGATCTGGTTGTTGCAGGCACACACTCTGTTGGTCGCGGGCTGAAATTCCACCGGGGAAAAGGCGCCTGACCCGGGCAGTGCGCGCCATCGCGCTGGCCGGCGTCCCGCCAATCGGAGTCTCGAACTGAACATCGGCTGACCCGCTCCTGCAACAATTTGATCCAGGTCAACCCGACACCTTCAATGCGCCGGCCCGGACGCGTACACTTCGCCGCAGTTCCCGACCCGCCGGCCGCCCGATCGCCGCAACGCGCTCCAGTACACCGGCAATTTTCCTCCGCCAGCAGAGGTACCGCCATGAGCAACAAAAAGGATTCTGCGCAGCAGACCGACGGAAGCCGTCGCCGTTTCTTCGCCACTGCCGGCGGGGCCCTCGGCGTCGCCGTGCTCGCCAATGCGCTGCCGTCGATCGCGCGCGCGGAAGACCTGCCGCATCTGACCACCGACGATCCGACCGCCAAGGCGCTGAACTACACCGAGGACAACACCAAGGCGGCGGCGCCGCACCAGGCCGGGAGGAATGTTCGAACTGCAATTTCTACACCGGCGCTGCTACGGGTTACGGACCGTGCCAGCTGTTGGTGGGCAAGTCGGTCAACGCAAGGGCTGGTGCTC
>Ga0068860_100004408_pt1 | contig 14380 bp, 11 predicted proteins | sample KBSSwiS32_FD_66597 | JGI IMG/M metagenome (GOLD analysis project Ga0068860, IMG submission 66597) | Switchgrass rhizosphere microbial communities from Kellogg Biological Station, Michigan, USA - KBS Switchgrass S3-2 | ecosystem: Host-associated > Plants > Roots > Rhizosphere > Soil ... | reverse complement strand
TGCTTGGCCAGCGCGGCGGAGAAGGCCCGAACCTGCTTGCACTGGAACACCACGCGGCGCCCGTCTTTCCACGCGACGACATTCCGTCCGTGGTCGCTTCCCGTCTCGCCGAGGTATTCGGAACGTTCGTAACCTTCGCGCCTCACGAGCCAGAGGCACAGCCGTTCGAATTCGAGCGGTGCGAGCTTCTCGAACGGGAGCGGGTGGGAGCCACCCGTCATGCGGGGTTTGTCGCGGGCTTCCATGGTTTTGTTTGTGAGATCTGAAGGATACTCTGGATCTCGGGTGGCGGTGGCCTTCCGAGGCTCGGTCGCACGGCCGTGCGGCCCTACGGGGTAAGGGTTACGTTGGAGCCGGGACGGCACTCCCCCACGAGGGGATTCAAGGCCGCCCGGCCCCCGGATTCCTCGCTCCCGCTCGGAATGACGGCGTGTAGTGGTGGGCCTTTTGGCCGAATTCTCGCGGCGAGCCGCCTCCGGACACCGCTTCGCCGCCTCCGCGAAGCACTTCGCAGCTTCACGGCACCGCTGGGCGGTGTCTCGGGAGTGGTTCGCCGGACCGCGGCACCACTCGGCCGACTCCGAGCACCGGTGCGCCGGGTCGGAGCACCAGTGATCCACGTCTCGCACCCACTTGCCAGAGTCCGAGCACCGGTGCTCAGTGTCGCAGCACCTGTGCTCCGAATCCCGACACCAGTGCTCAGCTCCCGCGCACCGGTTCCGAGGAGCCGCGCACTGGTGCTGCGAATCTGGCAAGTGGTGCTGTGGCCCTGCGAACCGGTGCTGCGAGCCTGCGAAGCGGTGCTGCGAACCCGCCAAGCGGTGCTGTGCGCCTGCGAAGCAGTGCTGCGAGCCTGCCAAGCGGTGCTGCGAGCCTGCCAAGTAGTGCTGCGAACCTGCGAAGCGGGTCCCGGACTCGGACCACCAGGGCCGGGGAGCCGCGAACCGGTGCCGGGAACCCGCCCACCAGTTCGCGGACTCGGCGAACCAGGTCTGGGGAGTTGCGCACCAGGTCCGGGAGTTGGCAAAGCGGGTCCGGGGGGTTGAGCACCGGGGCCGAGAGGTCAGGCAGTCGGTCTGGAATCGCGAGCACCGGGCTTGCCCAGCCGGACCCGCTTTTTCGAGCGGCAGAAAGTGATAGTTTCTCCCCAACCACCTGGGGCAACGAAGCGAAAGGATCCGCTTGACGGCAGCAACCACCTCAAGGGAGATGCAATGAGAACAAAAGCCAAGAAGCTCAAGCTGGGCCTCGAGACGCTACACACCTTGAACAGGGACCGTTTTCATCAGGTAGCCGGCGCATCCGACTCGTGCCAGGGCACAGGTTGCTGCATCATGACTGGCCCGACCATCGAGTGCGTGACGGACGAGAACGACTGTACGGTTTACTGGGCTACAGTTGCGTCCTGTACTTGCCCGTAACGAAATGCGGTGAAATGGAGGGCGTTCGAATCAGATCTGCCCTGACCGACGCCCTCCGGTGAGCCTGCGCAGAACCAAGAAGGATCCCACGTCCCCCAAGAAGTTGACCCACTGGGAATGATCTTTTCGCGCCGTGGCCAACAAGAGCAGAGCCGCTCCGCAACCTACGAAGCGAGTACCGGACTCGAACCAGTCGATCGCTACTCCACCCCCCGCACCACCGCCCCACCTTTCATCACGAACCGCACGTCTTTCACCGCCGTGATGTCCTTCGTCGGATCGCCCTCGACGGCGACCAGATCGGCAATATAGCCCACGCGGATCTGGCCGAGGCGCTCCTGCCAGCCAAGGATCTTGGCATCGACCGCTGTCGCTGCGAGCAGCGCTTCGGTGGGGGTCATGCCGTAGCGGACCATGTTGTCGAGCTCTTTCCAGCTGGTGCCGTGGGCGAAAACTCCCACGTCGCTGCCGCAACCGATCGTCACTCCAGCCTTCTTGGCGAGTTGGAAGGCTTTTTCGGCCTGTTTCATTCCGTCGGTCGGCGGGGTCTTGCCGGGGACGTAACCGTCGAAATATTGGGCGTAGGCCGTGTCGGCGGCCAGCGTCGGTAGGAACGCCACGTGGTGCTCGACCATCAGCTTGAAGGTTTCTGCCGTTCCGCCGTAGCCGTGCTCGATGGTTTCGACTCCGGCGAGGATCGCGCGGCGCATGCCCTCCGCCGTTTGGGCGTGGGCCGAGACTTTGGCGCCGAGCGAGTGGGCCGCTTCGACCAGGACGTTCAGCTCTCCTTGAGTGAAGGTCGGCACCTGGGAGGCTCCCGGGCCGCAGCGGTAGTCGGCGTAGACCTTGATCCAATCCGCTCCGTGTCCCGCCTGCTCGCGCACGGCGGCGAGGATCTCTCCCGTACCGCTCACCTCTTGGGCTCCCTTCGGCAGGTCGAGGTCGGGTCGGAAACCGCGCGGGCCGGGGCCGTAGCAGCCGGTGGCGACGATCGCCATCGTCGCCACTTCCAGGCGCGGACCGGGAATCAGTCCCTCCTCGATCGCCCGCTTGAGCGACAGATCGGCGTAGCCCGCCCCTTCCGTGCCCAGGTCGCGCAGGGTGGTGAAGCCCGAGCGGAGCGTCGCTTCCGCGTGGCGGACCGCCGCAATCGTGCGGTAGTCGACCGGCTCTTTGAGCACCTGGTCGTTCCACAGCGTCTCGTCGTACGGGTGGAGGAAAAGGTGCGAGTGCAGATCCATCAGCCCGGGCAGCAGGGTCGCGTCGGGCAGATCGATCGACACCGCCCCGGCCGGGACCTGGACCTTAGCGGCCGGGCCGACGGCGGCGATCTTCTCTCCCGTCACCACGACCACCCAGCCGGGGTGGACCGCGGAATCTTCCGCGGTAAACACCCGCGCGGGGCGCAGGAGGTAGCTGCCGCCCGGCGCCGCCGGCGCTTCAACCGCGGATCCAACTCTCGGGACGACGAGCGCAAACGCCGCCAGGACGGCGAGGCCAAGTCTAAATCGCTTCATGGGCCAACTCCTTCTCGTTGGCCTCTATTCTGCCCTATCGGCGTAGCGCGAGGAGCGCCGCGATCAGCGCCAAAAGCGCCACGCCTCCGGCCAGGATCTCCGGCCAGGCGGAAGCTTCGAGCACGATGCGATGGTGGCCGGCGGGGATTTCGACGCCCAGGAGGTTCAGATTGACCGGGCGCGTGGTCAGCACTCGTGTTCCTTCGCGGGCCACGAGCAGCGGCTGCCAGGCGCGGCGGAGGACGGCGATGCCCCCTTTCCCTTCGGTCTCGATTTCGATGCGATCCGGGGCGGACGAGATCAGGCGGACTCTGCCGGCGGGATCCTGCGCCGGCAAATGCTCCCGGCCGACCGCGACCGCCACCGAGCTTATCGGGTCCGGGTTGTTCGTCACGCTGGTCCGCGCCTCTTCGATGCTGCCTACCGGCTGGAGCGTCCGCGGCCACCAGATCGGCGGCGCCGGGTTCTCCACCGCGTCGAGGCGGGATTTGACGCCCAAGCCTTCGGCGCGATCGAGCAGCCGGAGGCCGGGGACTTCCGGCCTGGCCGGATCGTCGAAGCGGGTGATAGCTTCGATTCCGACCGAGCGAAACCAGCGGACGCGTTGCTCCCAATCGAGCGCGGGGAGCGCGTCGAGCATCGGTTTGAACAGCAGGGTATGCATTCCCTCGAGGTCCGGCGCGAGCGGATAGGTGAGGCCGTAGAGAACGCCTGGAGCGGAACCGAGGTTCATCGCCCAGAAACGATCGACCGGCCGGTGCGGACCGTTCGGCAGGTTGTAGTGCGGCGAGGGACCCCACGCCGGGATGCCGACCACCGCGCTGTGCACGGCGGCGCCCGGCCCCAGCCGGCGGGTCCAGGGCGAGGGCTCGCGGTAGAAGTCCGTCCGATCCGTGGTCGCCAGGGGATAGAGCTGCGCGAGAGTCGCGAGGTGGAGCCCGACCAGCAGCGTCGCCTGCCAGGGGAGGGGAACGCGCGCCCGGGTGATGAAAAATGCGAGGAGAAGCGCCGCTCCGGCCACCAGCAGGGCCAGCCGCCAGGCGTCGATCTGGGTCGAGAGCAGGCCGAGCGCCAGGCTCTGCTGGTCGTTCGGAAGGCCGGCGGCGAGAGCGCCCTTCGACTCCAACGTACGGGTCACTCCGGCCACCAGAAAAGGCCCGACGAGAGTGAGCGCTCCGGCCGCGACGAGCAGCAGGCCGCCGGCGATCGCGGCCCTCCGCCGCCAGCCCCCGAGCCCTTCCGCCAGGGCTCGTTCGAGGCCCCAGCCGGCGAGGATCGGCAGCGCGAGCGCGAGCCAGAGGACGAACTTCTCGGGAAAGCGGAACAGGCCGAAGCCGACCTTGACCAGCAGCTGGCCGGAGAGGCCGGCGAGCAGCGCGACCAGCGGTCCGGCCAGGGCGAGGAGCGCCCATCCGCGGTGCCGGCGCGCGGCGGCGAGGGCGAGCCAGAGCGCCAGGACTCCGGCGTAGAGGGTCAAGAACAGCGGCACGCCGGGAAGGACCGAGGCGGCCCAGATCCCATCCGGCCCGAGGTAGGTGGGCCGGCCGAATGGGAAGGGAACCAGCAACTCCAGCAGGCGCAACGGATGAAGCCGGAAATCCGCCGCTTGGGAGGCATTCATCCCCAATCCGCCGCGCACGGTGAAGGGGAGAACGCGGAGCGTCGCCACGACCTGGGGCAGAGCGATCGCGAGACCCGCCGCGCCGACCGCCACGGCGGTTCCCGCGCCGCGGCGCCAGCCGTGGCGCGAGATCGCCGCATAGAGGAGGGGAACGAGCGCCAGGGTCGCCGTCACCGGCTCGCCGCCGAGCAGCGCGAACCCGCAAGCGATGCCGCCGAGCGCGATCCCCCGCCGCCCGCCTCTCACCGCGCCGAGCATCGCGAGCGGCCACCAGGCGGCGACCGTCAAGACGTTGTAGAACGTGAGGGCCGAGAGCAGCCACCCCGAGCCGGCGTAGGTGATTCCGGCGAGCAGGGCTGCGGCCGGACGCTGCCCGAGGCCGCGGGCGAGCGCCCTCATGGCGAACAGCGCGAGCAGCCAGTGCAGCGCGTAGTGGAGATTGAACGCGCTCCAAAACGGCAGGACCAGGTACAGAAGGTTGCCGGGATAGAACGCCAGCGCGTTCGGATTGCCCCGGAACGGCTGGCCCATGCCCCAGCTGGGGTTGAGCGCCGGAATGCGCCCGGCCGCCAGCTCCGCGGCGCCGAACGCTTTGAACGGCAGGTGGGTGAGGAAGACGTCGCGCAGATAGAAAGTGCGTTCGCCCAGGATCGTCGGCACGCACACCCAGGCCCAAAGGACCAACGCCGCCGCGAGCACGGCCCAGAGGTGACGCGGGAAGTGGTTTCGTAAGTCTCCCAGCTCCTCGGGGCGCGGATCGGTTTTCACGGGAGCGATTTCAACTGAACAGGTTCTTCACCTTGTTGAGCACGCTCGGCTCCTTGACCTCTTCGCCGGCCAACGCGGCGAGGCGGCGGAGCGCGTCGAGCTCCTCTTCGCCCAGGTCGCGCGGATTCGGCACCTGGAGGTCCACCACCACCACGTGCTCGCCTTTGCCGCCGCCGTGAAGCCGTTCGATTCCCTGGCCGCGCAGGTGGAAATCCTTGCCATGCTGCGTGCCCGCCGGGATGTCGAGCGTGGCGGTGCCGTGGATCGTCTCGACCTCGACCTTGGCGCCCAGCACCGCTTGCGGATAGGAGATCTTGTGGCGGGAAAAGACCGTGGCGCCGTCGCGCTCGAAGCGCGGATGCGCCTTGACCGAGATCACCACATAGAGATCGCCGGGCGGCCCGCCGAGGCGCCCCTGCTCGCCTTCGCCCACCAGACGCATCCGGCTGCCGGTGTCGACCCCGGCGGGAATGCGCACTTCCAGGCTCCTTTCGCGCTCGACCCGGCCCGCGCCGCGGCAGTCGCGGCAGGGGTCGGTGATTACGCGCCCTTCGCCGCGGCATTGCGGGCAGGTGCTCGCGAAAGTCAAAAACCCTTGCGAGACCCGCACCTGGCCGCGCCCGCCGCAGGCGGAGCAGGGCACCGGCGCCTTGCCCGACGCGCTGCCCGAGCCGCTGCACGTATCGCATTTCTCCAACCGCGGCACGCGCAGTTTCTGATCGCTGCCGAACGCCGCCTCTTCGAACGTCAGCTCCAGGTCGTAGCGCAGGTCGGCGCCGCGCTGGGGCCCTCCGGCCGAGCCGCCGGAGCGGCGGCCGAAACCGAACAGATCGCCCAGGATGTCGGCGAAATCGCCGAACGTGCTGGGATCGAAACCGGCGGCCCCGGCGCCCGCTACGCCCTGATGGCCGAAGCGGTCGTAGCGCTGGCGCTTGTCGTCGTCCGACAGGATCGAATACGCCTCGGCCGCTTCTTTGAATCTCTCTTCCGCTTGCGCATCGCCCGGGTTCTTGTCCGGGTGGTATTGGATGGCAAGCTTCCGGTACGCCGATTTGATCTCTTTTTCGCCCGCGTCACGCTCGACGCCGAGCACTTCGTAATAATCCCGCTTCGCCATCCGATGTCCTGTTTCCTTGTCCGAAGCCTGAACCTTCAGTTCGCCGACGCGCCCGAGGCGCGATTCAGCATCGCGTCGGACAGCACGCGCGAAACCGAGGTGAGGTCATAGAGCGCCCCCTCGATGTCCGCCCGCTGCTCGTTGGAGATCGCCACCCGCGCTTGAAGAATCGCGTCGTGAATCCGCTGGCGGTCGTCCTCCGGAAGCATGTCGCTGAACTGTTCGAAAACCCGCTCGTTGCTGTAGATCAGACCTTCGAGCCGGTTCTTGAGCTGGCGGATCTCGCGCCGTTCGAAATCGCTCTTGGCGTTGGTTTCGGCCTCGTCGACCAGCCGTTTGATCTCCCCTTCGGAGAGACCGCCGGCCGGATTGATTTGAATGCTCTGGGTGAGGTTGGTCGCGAGATCCCGAGCCGTCACGCTGACGATGCCGTTCGAATCGATCGCGAACGTGACTTCGATCTGCGGCGTGCCGCGCGGCGCGGCCGGAATGCCCACCAGCTCGAAGCGGCCGAGCGAGCGGTTTTCCGCCGCGAACTGACGCTCGCCCTGAAGGGCGTGGACCGCCACCGTGTCCTGGTTGTCGGCGACGGTGGTGAAGATCTGCGTGTTCTTGGTCGGGATCGTCGAGTTGCGTTCGATCAGCTTGGTGAACAGCCCGCCGTGGGTCTCGACGCCGATCGACAGCGGAGTCACGTCGAGCAGCACGAGGTCCTTGATGTCGCCGCGCAGGATGCCGCCCTGGATCGCCGCGCCGATCGCCACCACTTCGTCCGGATTGATTTCGCGGTTCGGCGACCGGCCGAAGATCCGCTCGACCGTCCGCATCACGAGCGGCGTGCGCGTCTGGCCGCCGACTAGGAGCACCTCGTCGATCTGGTCGGCGCGCAGGCCCGCGGAGCGCAGCGCGTCCAGGCAGGGTCCCTCGGTGCGCTCGACCAGCTCGTGGACGAGAGTTTCGAAATGGCTGCGCGACAGCGAGCGCGCCAGGTGGCGCGGCCCGTTCTCGTCGGCCGAGATGAACGGCAGGTTGATCGACGCCTCGTCGCCGTTGGACAGCTCGCACTTGGCGCGCTCGGCCCCTTCCTTCAGACGTTGGAGCGCCATCCGGTCGTGGCGCAGGTCGATGCCGGTCTCGGCCAGGAACTCCTCGATCAGCCAATCCATGATCTTGAGGTCGAAATCCTCGCCGCCGAGATAGGTGTCGCCGGCGGTCGAGCGGACCTCGAAAACGCCTTGGGCCAGCTCCAGCACCGAGACGTCGAACGTGCCGCCGCCCAAATCGTAGACCGCGATCTTCTTGCCCACCTGGGTCTTGTCGAGGCCGTACGCGAGGGCCGCCGCGGTCGGCTCGTTGAGGATCCGCAGCACTTCGAGCCCGGCGATCCGGCCGGCGTCCTTGGTCGCCTGGCGCTGCGAGTCGTCGAAATAGGCCGGCACCGTGATCACGGCTTCGCGGATCGGCTCGCCCAGCGTCTCCTCGCAGAACTCCTTGATCTCGCGCAGCACGAACGCCGAGATCTCCTCCGGGCTGTAATTGCGGTCGCGGATCTCGATCTTGACGTCGCCGTTGTTCGACGGCACCAGGTTGTAGGGCAGCACCTCGCGGGCGCGCGACACCTCGGGCGAGCCGTGCTTGCGGCCGATCAGCCTTTTCACCGCGAAGATCGTGTTCTGCGGGTTGGTGATCGCCTGGCGCTTGGCGATCTGGCCGACCAGTCGGTCCCCCTCTTCGGCGAACGCGACGATCGAAGGGGTCGTGCGGCTCCCTTCGCGGTTGGCGAGCACGCGCGGCGCCAACGCCTCGACGATCGCGACACAGCTGTTCGTGGTGCCGAGATCGATGCCCAGGATCTTGCTCACGCCTCGCCCGCCTCCGGAACGGCGGCGTTCGCGGCCGCGCCTGATTTTTCGATCGGCACCGCGACGCGCACCATCGCCGGACGGAGCAGCCGGTCGTACAGCAGGTACCCGCGCTGGAACGCGGCGATCACGGTCGGGGCGGTCACCTCGGCGCTCTCCTCGCGCGACACCGCCTCGTGCACCGCCGGGTCGAACGGCGCCCCTTCGGCCGCCACCTCCTGGACCCCCACGCGGCGCAGGGCTTCCTGCATCTGGCGGGCGATCAGCTCGACGCCCCGCTTCAGGTCGTCGGCCGTTCCCCCGGCGGTCAAGGCGCGTTCCAGGTTGTCCACCACGCCCACGAACTCGCGAATCGCCTCGGTCGCGGCGTACCGCCGGATCTCGTCGCGCTCGCGCTCGTTGCGCTTCCGGAAGTTGTCGAAGTCGGCGAGGGTGCGCACCGAACGAGAGCGCAGCTCCTCCACCTCGCGATTCAACCGGGCGTTCTCGGACGCCAGGTCCGGCGGGCCGTCCGCGCGGCCGGCGCTCTTGGCGGCCGACTGCACCTCTTCAACCGCCGCCACCGCCTGCTCGATCGCCGACGCGACGTCGGCGGAATTCATGTGGTCGTCCAGATCCAAATCCAGCTCGGTCGCCTGGCCGCCCGATCCCCCGGGCTGCCGGCGGGCCGCGTCGTTCGTGTCATCGCTCGCCATCGTTACGCTCTCCGATTCGTCATTCGATCCTGCCGCCGATCGTCTCGCCGAGCGCGCGCGACAGCGCCTCGCCCAGGAAATCGACCAGCGGGATCACCTTCTCGTATTCCATGCGCGACGGCCCGAGGATGCCGAGCGTGCCGAGCGGCCGCTCGCCGCGACCGTAGGTGGTCGCGACCAGGCTGAAATCGAGCTCCGAGGTGAGGTCGCTGTCGGCGCCGATCCACACCCGCACGCCGCCCCCTTCCAGGCACCGCGACAGGATCGACACCAGGCGCGCCTTGTCGGCGAAGGTATCGAACATCCGCCGCACCCGGCCGATGTCGGCCAGCTCCGGCTGGGCCAGCAGCTCGGAGGCCCCATCGACCAACACGCCGGGGCCGGTGGGTATTTCGAGCGCGTGTTTGGCCAGCTCGATCGCGAGCGCCAGCTGGCGGTCCATTTGGGCCCGCTCTTCGGCCAGCATGCGCAGCAGCCGGGCGCGCGCCTCGCGGATCGACGCGCCGGCGAAGTTCTCGGTCAGGTAGTTGGAGATCCGCACCAGGTCCTCGCGCGGGATCACCTCCGGCACCTCGATCACCTTGGTCTCGGTGAATCCGGAGGTGGAGATCAGGACGCACAGCACCTTGCGGCCGGACAGCGGCACGAACTCGACCGAAGCGAGGACGGTCTCGGCGATCGACGGCGTCACCACCAGGCCGACCTGGTGCGACAGCTCCGACAGCAGGTGCGAGGCGGAGCTCATGATCTGGTCCGGATCGCCGGGGCCGGCGCCGAGGTGGTCCTCGATGTAGCGCCGCTGCCAGGCGGGCACCCGGCGGACGTCCATCAACGACTCGATGAACAGGTGATAGGCGATCCGCGTCGGCACCCGGCCGGCCGAGGTGTGCGGTTGGGCCAGATACCCCCACTCCTCCAGGTCGGCCATGACGTTCCTGATGGTCGCCGCCGAAAGGCCCAGATCGGCCTGCTTGGCGACCGAACGGGAGGAGACCGGCTCGGCGGAGAGCACGTAGGTGGCCACCACCTGCTTCAAGATTTCGCGATCCCGCGGCGTGAGCTGCGGGACTTGTCTTTTGGGGTCGGGTCGTTCGGCCATGGCGTTTAGGTCGCGGATCGGCGGTCGAGAGGATTGGGCTGGCTCACTGTATCTTCTGGAAGATCAGAACGTTCCGGCCGGGCATGCGCCTCTTGCCATGCATCGAAAAGCGCCCATATTGTAGCTCAGTGCCTCCCTTCGACCGACAGCTCGCCAATCTCACCTTCTCCCTGGTCGGACCGGGGAGGGTCGGGTCGAGCCTCGCGGCCTGGGCGGCGGCGGCCGGCGCCCGGCGGATCACGGTCGCCGGGCGCAATTTCGAGCTGTCCACCACCGGGCAGGATCTCCTGCTGGTGGCGGTTCCGGACGGCGCGCTCGACGAAGTCGCCGCCTCTCTCGCGGCCCGGCCGCAGGCGGCGGTCGTCCTTCATACCTCCGGCAGCCGGACCTCCCAGGCGCTCGCGCCGCTCGCGCGCAACGGCTCGGCGGTCGGCTCGCTCCATCCGCTCAAGGCGTTTCCGACCGCCCGGCCGGACCCGGCCGAGGCGCACGGGATCTTTTTCGGTCTCGACGGCGATCCGGCGGCCGTGGCGCTGGGATCCCGCCTCGCGGAGGCCTGGGGCGCCCAGAGCGGCGTGATCCCGGGCGAGGCCCGCCTGCTCTACCATTTCGCGGCGAGCCTCGCGGCCGGCGGGGTTACCACCCTCCTGGCCGCCGCGGCCGACCTCGCCGGGCGGCTCGAGCTGCCGCCGGGGGTCGTCGGCGGCTACCTCGAATTGGCCCGCGGAGCGGTCGACGCCGCCCGCGAGGCGACCGATCCGGCGCACGCGATTACCGGTCCGGCCGCCCGGGGCGACCGCGAGACTCTGCTCGCCCAGCTCGCCGGCCTGGCGGACATCGCCCCGGAGATGGCCCCTTGGGTCCGGGGCCTCCTGGCCGAGACTCTCCGCCAGCGAGACCGGGTGGGGCTCGCCGGAACTTCTCACCGGGAGCTGCTGGCCCAGTTAGAAGAAGAATGAACCTCCCGTCATTGGTGCTATGCTCGTCAACCCCGTCCCCGAGGTCGGCCGGAATATGGTTTTCTTCAACTACAGCACAATGCAGATGGCGGCCAAGGTCGTGTACTACGGCCCGGGTCTGTGCGGCAAGACGACAAACCTTCATTACATCTATAAACACACGGCCGGAGACTCGCGCGGCGAGATGGTGTCGCTGGAGACCGAGACCGACCGGACGCTGTTCTTCGACCTGCTGCCGATCGACGTCGGCACGATCGCCGGTTTTTCGACCCGCATTCAGCTCTACACGGTCCCCGGACAGGTCTTCTACAACACCACCCGCAAGCTGGTCTTGAAAGGGGTGGACGGCGTCGTCTTCGTCGCCGATTCGCAGCGCGCGATGCTCCAGGCGAACCAGGACTCGTTCCGCAACCTGGAGGAGAACCTGGCCGAGATGGGCCTGTCGTCCGACAGCCTGCCCCTGGTGCTCCAGTACAACAAGCGCGACCTGCCGGACATCTGCACCGTCGACGAGATGAACCGGAGCCTGAACCGCAACGGCTGGCTCCATTTCGAGTCGTCGGCTCCCCTCGGCCACGGGGTCTTCGAAACGCTCAAGGGAATCTCCAAGCTGACGCTGATGTCGCTCAAGAAGCGGCTCGGCCGGCCCGGAGAGACCCAATCGCCGGTCGCCGGCCGGCCGGCCCCTCCGCCGCTGCCCAAACCGGTCGTTCCAGCCTCGGCCACCGGCACCCAGGTTCCCCAGGTGTCGTCTCAGCCTGTCTCACATCCTTTGCCGCAACCGGCAGCTCGGCCCGCCCCGTCGACCTCCGCTCCGGAGACCCCGGCCGCCGCGGCACCTGCCGCGGTGCAGACGCCGCCCCCCGCCGTTCAAACACCGCGCCCCGCTCCGGCCGCCGCCGCGGCGCCTCCGCCCCATCCGGCGACCCCGGCGAAAAAAGTCGGTTCGACCACCGGCACCCGGCGGACCGTCGACGTGCTGTCCGAGTTGGAAAAGATCCGGCGCGAAGCGGCCGCCCCTGCCCGCCCGAGTCCCGGCCCCGCGCCGCGCGCCGCAACCGAGTCTGCCAGCCCGACTCCGAGCCCGCGCGCCGCGACCCCGGCGCCCCCCGCACCTCCAGCCCCTGTTGCCCCCCCTGCGATCGTTTCGACTGGAGCCATCCCGGGCGCCGCGGCCGCTCCGATCACCGCGGCCGCCGCGCAAAGGAACGGCCGGGGGGAGCTGTCGCGCTCGATCGACCTGACGCTCAAGAAAGCGGATTTCGCCCGCGCGCGGCGGTTCTTGGTCAGCTTCCAGGTGGAGGACGAGGAGCACCGGGTGATGGACGCGGTGCGCGACCTCGAGGTCGACATCCGCGACGCGGGAACGTTGGAGCGCGTGCTGCTGCGGTTGAACATCGCGCTCCACGCCAAGGAATGACCGAGCGCCCATGAGGTGCCCCTTCTGCTCCGAGAACCGCGATCGGGTGGTCGATTCGCGCGAGAGCCGCGACGGCGACGTGATCCGCCGCCGCCGCGAATGCCTCGGCTGCGGCCGGCGCTTCACGTCGTACGAGCAGATCGAGGGCATCCCCTACATGGTCGTCAAGCACGACGGCCGCCGCGAGGAGTTCAGCCGCAAGAAGCTGCTGTCCGGCCTCTACCGGGCGTGCGAAAAGCGTCCGGTCTCAGGGCTTCAGCTGGAAAAGATCGCCGACGACGCCGAAACTCTGCTTCACGAGCGCGAAGATCGCGAGATCTCGACCCGCGACATCGGCGCCTTCGTGATGGAACGGCTGCGCGAGCTCGACCAGGTGGCCTACGTCCGGTTCGCCTCGGTCTATCGCCGCTTCGAGGACATCGGCTCGTTCACCGACGTGGTCCAGAACCTGATCCAACGTCAGGAAGAGGAGTAGCCGTGGCGAAACGGATCGCGTCGATCGAGCTGATCTCCCGCTTCCACACCGAGATGGAGCGCCTGTTTACCGAGGCGTTGGAGCTCGGGGCGGATCCCGCGACCGAATGGTGCCCGGAGCTCGACATCGTCGAGACCGCCGAGTCGATCCTGATCCTGGTCGAAGTGCCCGGGCTGGCTCCCGAGGACATCAAGATCGAGGTGCGCGGCACGAGAGTTGCTATCTCGGGAGTCAAGACGACGCCGCTGCCCGCCGACAAAATCCGATTCCAGCGCATCGAGCGTGCGCATGGCCGTTTTCGCCGCGAGGTGCAATTGTTCGTACCGGTCAATAGCCATCAGGGGCACGCCCGTCTGACCGACGGCCTGCTCGCCGTGGAGTTCCCCAAGGTCGAAGAGAAGCGCCTGGCCGCGCGCCCGGTGCCGATCGAGGAGGAGGAGAAGGGATGAGCACGGCCATGACGACCGGCGTTCCGACCCGGCCCCCCTCCGAGACGCCCGAGGATGCGATCAAGATTCCGGACGTTCTGCCGGTCTTGCCTCTGAAAGACACGGTGATCTTTCCGTACATCATCCTGCCGCTGTCGGTCGGGCGGGACAAGAGCGTTTTCGCGGTCGATCGGGCGCTCGCCGAAAGCCGGGTGATCCTGCTGGTCGCCCAGCGCGACGGCGCGATCGAAAACCCCGGCGAGCCGGATCTCTACCCGGTAGGCACCGCCGCGATCATCATGCGGATGCTCAAGCTGCCCGACGGCCGGATCCGCATCCTGGTCCAGGGCCTGGCCCGGGCGCGTCTGGTCCACATCGGCCAGACCGAGCCCTATCTGCAGGCGAAGATCGAACGGCTCGACGACGTGGCGTTCGAGCGCACTCTGGAAACCGAGGCGCTGGTCCGCTCGGTCAAGGAGAGCCTCGATCGCGCCGTGCAGCTCGGCAAGGCGATCTCTCCCGAGGTGATGGTGATCGCCGCGAACCTCGAAGAGGCCGGCCGCCTGGCCGATCTCGCGGCGAGCAATCTCGATTTGAAGCCGCTCGAAGCGCAGCAGCTGCTCGAAACGTTCGATCCGATCGAGCGGCTGAAGCGGGTGAGCGACCTGCTGGTGCGCGAGATCCAGGTGCTCACGATGCAGCAGGAGATCTCGTCCCAGGCGCGCGGCGAGATGGACAAGAGCCAGCGCGAGTATTACCTGCGCCAACAGCTGAAGGCGATCCAGCAGGAGCTGGGCGAAGGCGAGGAGCTGACCGAAGAGGTCGCCAACTACCGGAAGCTCGCGGAAGACAAGGGGCTCTCGGTCGAAGGGAAAGAAGAGCTGGAGCGGCAGATCCGCCGCCTGGAGCGGAGCCACCCGGAAAGCGCGGAGACCCAGATCATCCGCACCTATCTCGATTGGCTGACCGCGCTGCCGTGGGCCACGACTTCGGTGGAT
>Ga0068860_100004402_pt1 | contig 14391 bp, 10 predicted proteins | sample KBSSwiS32_FD_66597 | JGI IMG/M metagenome (GOLD analysis project Ga0068860, IMG submission 66597) | Switchgrass rhizosphere microbial communities from Kellogg Biological Station, Michigan, USA - KBS Switchgrass S3-2 | ecosystem: Host-associated > Plants > Roots > Rhizosphere > Soil ... | reverse complement strand
CAGGGCGAGTCTATCGCTTACCGGCTCGATGGTCAGGCACTGCTGGGAACCAGTGAAGGCCGCGGAGCAGAGATTATCCAGGTGTTGAGAAAGTAACGAAACTCACGACGCCTTAGTTGCTTTCTGCCAGTACAAATAAACCGGCAAGCCAATCACTATCAACGCTAAACCGATCCCGGACTGTTTTGGAGAGTTCCAGATCGTGGTGAGAATGAGCCAGGCGGATACCAGAATGTACAACAAGGGCACCACCGGATATCCCAAAGTTTTGTAAGGACGTTCCTCATTGGGATAACGCTTGCGAAACACAAATACCGCACCCGCGGTCAAAGCGTAGAACATGGTCAGTGCGAAGATCGCGTAGTCAGTCAACACATCGTAAGAACCCGATAACGCCAAAACGCTGGACCATATCGCTAAGACGATCAGGGATCTCACCGGCACATGTGCTCGAGATAATCTTGCCAACCCGCTAAAGAATAGACCGTCCTTGGCCATCGCATAAGGAACACGAGCCGTAGCCAGGATCGAAGCGTGAAGCGCGCCAAACGACGAAGTCATCATGGCGGCGGCCATCAAAGTCACGGCCGTGGCACCCAACAATCTGCGAATTACTTCAGCGGCAGTTGATGAAGATGCCGGAACACTCGCTATCTGCGTGGGAGTAAGCACGTGGTAGTAGCTAACGTTTACAAAAACGTAGAGGGCCATCACGATCAGCATGCTGACAATCAGCGCGCGTGGTAAGTTTCGCTCCGGATGTTTTACTTCACCCGCCATGAATGCAATGTTGTTCCAACCGTCGTAGGCCCAGAGTGCGCCCAACATCGCAGCGGCCAATCCAGCAAAACCGCCGGAGGTTACCGCGACACCTTCGCAGGTACCATTATTGTTAATTTGCGAGAGGTGACCCCAATCGCCACCCGAATAAGCAAAGGCACCAACGCCAACTGCGATTAGTACCAACACTTTTACGACGGTCAGGACCGTTGCGAAGTGACCGCTCACTTTAACTGCGGCACAGTTGATGAGTGTGGTGACCAGAATTGCACTGAGAGCGATTACCTGAAGTGAACCAAACGGAATCGTGATGTCACCGGGAAGGTGCAGAGAAAAGTATGGCTGTTTGATAGTGCCACCGACAAAGTCGTTTAGAAAAATCGCAAACCCAACCGCAAGCGCAGCTGCCGACGCAGAACGAGCGAGCAGAAACTGGGTCCAACCATACAGAAATCCCAGAAGCCGGCCGTAAGCATCGCGGATCAGACCATATTCACCCGCGTCCTTGGGTCGCATCGCGAGTAACTCTGCGTAAGTCAAACCTCCAGCGAGAGCGAGTAACCCGGCAAACACCCAAACGGCAAGCGCTTTCCCGGGTGTACCGACATTACATGTCATGACCCGAGCCTTGAGAAAGACACCCGTGCCAATGATGTTTGCCACATTGACTGCAATCGCAGCAGTCAGTCCGAGCCCGCGTACGAGGTGTTTGGTTTCGGTTTGCATTTAGATTCGAGTCGACAGTCCGCTTTTACATGGACAAGGTTGTTGCTGAGCACACGAGATCACCAAACGTCGTTGGTAATTAAATCTGCGTACGTATCACGACGCCGGATCAATTTTGGATTCCCCTCAAGATCAATCAAGACTGCCGCTGGAAGCGGACGCCCGTTGTAATGAAACATCTGGGCCAATGAGTAGGCGCCGCAGTTGAGGAGCGCCAGCACCTCGCCCGGTTTTACATCGGCTGGTAAGCGACGATAGTCAGGCAAACGCCCTTCGCGCTCGATGTCGAAATAGACGTCGCCTGAATCACACAATGGACCAGCAACTTTGTAGTCGCGGCCATAAGGCTCATCGGCTCTCGATGCGGAAATAAGGTGGTAGTACCACTTGTAATTATTCATCGACAGCATGATGTTGTAGCCCGCGTCCGTAAGCAGCCAAATGTCACCTGTTTCAGGACGAGTCTTGATGTTGTTTACGGTAGTGAGCACGAGTCCGGCATCGGCAATGACGCTGCGTCCTGGTTCGAGAAGAATCGTTACTTGATCCAACAAGTGTTCGGCATTCGCGGCGCGTGCCGACTCGCGTGCGACGCGCATGGCCTCAGTCAAAACAGCCGAAGGCTCCAGGTCCGCTCCCAGCATGTCTCTCTCGTGTTCCGGTAATTGATCTGCCTGCGATCGATCGCGCAGGTAGTTGACCGGGATACCACCGCCAAGATTTATATGCTGCAACGTGTGACCCGTTTCACGATTGATTGTGACGAGGTGTTCCCACATGCTCTTGAAAGCTTCGGCAAACGGTTCAACGTCGGGCGTCTGTGAGCCGACGTGAATATGAATGCCGCACACGTTGATGAGCGATGGGTTCTGCAGACCGCGCCTAAAAGCAGAGAGCACTTCGGAAGAAGAGATGCCAAACTTTGAAGTCAGCAACGCAGTCTGGAGACCAAGATGAGAACGCGTACCGATTTCTGGTACGAGTCGCAAGGTTACGCGTGCAGGCGGAACATCCTCACCCTGCGCTCGCAGACGTTCAACCGACTGCTCTATTAAATCTATCTCGTAAATTGAATCAACATTGATCGCGTAAATCTGTGCGCGTACCGCCTCGTCCAGCTCATCATCTGACTTGCTGGTGCCGTTAAAGATTATCTGATCTGGTTTAAAGCCAACTTCCAAAGCTTTGAAGAGTTCGCCGCCGCTATTCACTTCACAGTCGATTCCAGAATCGAGGACGGCTTTGAGTATGGCCATGTTTGAGTTGGCCTTTGATGCGTAGCAAAACTTAATCGGCCGATCGACAGCTCTGGCGGCTGCCTGTAGACGATTGATGTTGTCGCGAATCCTTTTTTCGGAAAAGACAAAGAGTGGTGAATTGAATTCTTTGACGAGTTCGATTGCGTCCGCACCGTTAATGGCAAGGTGCCTGTTGCGGACTTCGAGATATCCTGGAATTGACCATGCCGGACAATTAGCGGCAATACCTGATGACATTTTTTATGACAGCTCCAAATTTGAGTAAGTAAAAGTCGAGCGAAGATAGACCGGTAGAGTTAATGCGTCAAGCTAAGTTGAATTCTGACAGTTGAACCACGTACGGCGAAGATAAGCAGCAAGGGTGGCTTACCTCGCGATCTTTAACTCAACGACGAGCGAGGTAAGCCACCCTTCAAACTACGATCGATTCCACCAAATCAGCCTAATTCGCGCGCGCAAAGTTGTAAGCCAGTGTGCCCGACACTTTCACCGGCTCACCTGAAAGTACTGTCGGCAAAAAGCGAGCGAGGCGCGCTGCATTTACTGCTGCGGCTTGTAGATTCGGTGGTCCAGAGACTGCTCGTGCGGAGATGACGGAACCTTGTTCATCAACAATTATCTGTACCATCACGACGCCGGCTTTTTCGCCCGGAGGCATTTCCGGCAGCGGCAGATAGATCGCTTTCGCATTCAGCATGCCGCCGGCAATTGGCGCACGTGGCGGCGTGGTTCCTTGATCGCGCGATTGATTTTGCGCGCCTGGTTGCCCAGTCGCTGAGCCAGAGTCAACGTTGTCTTCCTGCGTATTGGCCGACGGAGCGTTTGGCGTGTTGCCGCCACCACCGCCACTAGCGGTGCCCACTCCTTCGACTTCTATGCGTGGTTTGCGACCCTGTGCTGGTTTTTGTTGCGCGGCATTTTCAGACTGAGCAATTGCATTTGGATCTTCCTGACTGGCCTCGTTGGTCGCAACGTTTGATTCTGTAGGTTTGTCAGGGATAACGAAAGAACTCAGGAACTTGTCTTCGAGAGCGTCATCTTTCTTCGTATTCAGAACGGCAATCGCATAGAACCGTTTACGCGTTACGTAGGCGTTCACCGTTCCGCTGAGGTCGCCGACAGTAAGTTTGTACACGCGCCCGTTGTAACCGTGTAGTGGTTTTGTTCCTGTCATGATCATCTTCACAACTGCATCTTTGCGCACTTTCGGTGGCAAGAAAGTTTTGAAGGCGTCAGCGTAAGAGTTGAATCTTTCAAAGTCGGAATAGGCAGCTGGGTTCGACTTGATACCACTCATCGATGCGACTCCAACGACGGGTCCAGTTGCTGGAGCTGATAAATACAGACGCGCGTTGAGCTCAAGTTTGTGGTAGTCAAACTTTGTGATCTCTGTGGTCGTGTCTTTGGGCATCAGGATCGAAAAGTCTTCGTTCTCGGGCTTGAAAGTATCCCAGCTCGACCAGGCTGGTGGTTTTGTTTCAGCCGGGGCAGGTTGGGCTGCAGCTGCTGGTTGAGGCTGTTTACTCGTCTTTGTAGTTGAACGCGTCTGTGCCACTACTGGCGGAAGCATCGTAGTCACGAAGAGCATCGCTGGTAATAGATTTGCACGACGAAAATACATCTCTTCAACCTCCCGAATTTTGGATGCGTTTGACGAGTTGCAGGGCTGCGCTAATCGGACTCTATTGCGATGAATCCTCAGTGTCAAGGATATAGCCTTGAACGGAGAAAGAGGTCCTTGGCAACTACCACTACCCACCCTTTTTAGCTGGCGCTTTTTTGTCTGTCTTTTTCAACTAGCAGTCTTCTGAGAATCTTACCTGAGGGAGACTTCGGAATCTGTTCGGCAAATTCAAGGTAGCGGAGACGTTTATAAGGAGCGACACGTTCAGCGACAAATGCCATGATTGACTCAGCATCTGCAGTCGCACCCTTTTTTAAGATCACTATCGCCTTGGGTACTTCACCGGCTTCGTCGTCAAGACAAGGAATCACAGCCGCATCTGCTACCGCAGGATTCGTTAACAACACAGCCTCAAGTTCCGCTGGCGGAACTTGAAAGCCCTTGTATTTGATCAACTCTTTTGCGCGATCGACGATGAAAAAGTGTCCATCCTCGTCAACATATCCAATGTCACCGGTATGCAGCCAACCTTCAGCATCTATGGTTAGTACAGTTGCGTCTGGTTTATTTAAATAGCCCTTCATGATCTGTGGACCACGCACACAGACCTCGCCTTTTTCTCCTGGTCCGAGTGTTTCACCGGTTTCAAGATCGGAGATTTTGCACTCAGTGTTGGGTGCAGGCACCCCCACCGATCCAAACTTTACTGCTTCGGGGCCTGAGGGAGACGAGTGAGTCACCGGGCTCGTTTCCGTCATGCCGTAACCTTGTCTGATACGACATCCGAGTCGATCCATGCAGGCTCGGGTTAGATCTTCGCCGAGTGGTGCGGCGCCTGAAAAGAGGGTCTTGAGATTCGGCAAGTTGTAATTGTCGACAATCGGACTCTTGCTCAGGGCAAGGACGATCGGCGGCACGATATGCGCCAGGGTTACGTGATAATCCTGCGCAGTCTTCAAGAATGTCTCGAGTTCAAAACGCGGCAACGTGACAATTGTTGAGCCTGTGTAGAGTCCCATGTTCAGCACAACCACAAGACCGTAGATATGGAATAGAGGCAACACACAGATCAGCGTGTCAGATTCCAAAAAGTAATCGAGACCTTCCATCTGTCGGAGATTTGCGACGAGATTGTGATGCGTCAACATCACACCCTTTGGCAATCCTGTTGTTCCACTCGAATACGGCAGCGCTACGAGATCGTTAATCGGATCAATTTCAATCTCCGGAACCTGATGGTCCGTCTCTTCAAGCAACTCTGAAAACGGAGTTGCCCCAGCCACAGCGTCGCCAAACACAAACAACTCTTGAACCGCCGTATCTCTGGCAGCGCTTTGTGCCTTTTCCAAACAGCTGTGAACGGTGACTAAGAACTTTGCGGCGCAATCGATAAGTTGATGACGGATTTCACGATCAGTGTAGAGCGGATTGATCGTGGTAACAACACCGCCCAGCGTAGCTACGGCGTGAAAGACGATGCCATATTCGGGATTGTTGGGACTAAGAATTCCCAGCACGTCGCCTTTTTTTAATCCGCGTTTGGACAGCTGAGCGGCGACCCGGTTGATTGAGTCGGAGAATTGCTTGTAGGTGACGATGCGGCCTGTTGGTCCGTCAATCAGGGCTGGCTTGTCACCAAATTCTGCAGCCCGTTGAAGAACAAATGTTGTAAGTGGTATTTCAGGGATGTCGACAAGCGGATAGGGGCTTCTGATGATCATTAGCGGTTTATAAGTTTGTAACTGATACCTTTCAGGAACCGAATAAGCCTACCTTACCAGCATGGCCTCGTCTCTGAAAAGAGTTTATAGTCCACAAGATTTTCTCCGATTGCTCACGGCAAAGGAATTCGGATGACTGAGACGAGACGAGCTCTGAACATTGTTTGCCTCGCAACATACTTCAAGGGCGCTGATTTTATGCGCGAGTGTAAAGCACAAGGTAGTAATGTTGTGCTCATCACAAAAGAAAAGATGTTGGGCGAAGAGTGGCCGCGTGACATTCTGGACGATTTGGTCGCTTTACCTAACGATGCCGGTCCGGCTTTATTTATCGATCTGGTGTCGTTCTTGTCAAAACGTATGAAGGTCGACCGGGTCGTTGCGTTGGAAGAGTTTGATGTGGTTGTGGCTGGATTGATTCGTGAGCATTTCGGATTACCAGGTCTGAGCAGCTCTGGCGCAAAAATCTTTCGCGATAAGCTGTCGATGGCCATTCACGCTCGGAAAGCAGGAATAAACGTCCCTGAGTTTGTACCGTTAATCAATCCCGATGAGATTAAGGCGTACATGGAGACGGTTCCTGGCCCGTGGGTGATCAAACCCCGATCCGATGTCTCAGCGATTGGCATTCGTAAGGTCGAACAACCAGATGAAGTTTGGCGTGCTGTAGATGAACTTAATGAACGCGAGAATCTTCGCGAGCGAGCGTCCTATTACGTGTTGGCACGTTTTATTCAGGGTGAAGTGTTTCACGTCGATTCAATTGTTAACGGCAGCAAGGTTGTTTTCTCGGGTGTGAATCAGTACGGTCGTCCGCCGATGCAAGTTGCACATCTTGGTGGTGCTTATATCTCACGCACAGTCTTGCGAGGTTCAGCCGAGGAAAAAAATCTTACCGAAACAAACAAGAAATTGATCAAGGCAATGGGACTTCCACACGGTGCGACCCACGCGGAATTCATCAAGAGCGATGCTGACGGAAAGTTCTATTTCCTCGAGATTGCCTCGAGGGTTGGCGGTGCATACATTGCTGACGTACTCGAAGCAGCTTCGGGAATAAACTTGTGGCGCGAATGGGCCAACATCGAAATCAACGAAGGGGCTGCTGTGAGAAACATCAAGTCTCTTAGAAAAGAGTACGCCGGCGTCATCCTTTCGCTGGCAAAGCAGGAAAGTCCCGACACGTCAGCCTACGTTGATAAAGAGATCGTCTATCGAGTCAACAAGCGTCATCATGCGGGCCTCATTGTTCGCTCACCTCGTTTGGATCGAGTAAACGAGTTGCTGGATAGTTATGGACACAGGTTCGCTGAAGACTTTGTCGCCGTGGTCCCACCTCCGGAGCGTCCCGAATAACTGTCTATGATTCTGCTTGATTGGTTCTCAACTCAACTCCTTTACAAACTGACAATCGGAGCAATCAGCGTACTGGTGATTCTGACGCTTGCGAGTCAGTTTGGGCAGTACCTCTACGTCGAACTTACGACGCACTTTCGTCTGCAGTATGTGGTGGCAGCGGTTGTCTGTACTGTGTTGATGGTGGGATACCAATCGTGGAAGTTTGCTGGCGTGGCGCTTCTATGTGCGATTTTAAATGGGATTTATCTAGCACCCTATCTCCGTGCAAAGACCCATGATGAAAGAACCGCGCAAGTTGTTCGCATTTTTCATGCGAACGTCCTATGGAAGAACCGAAATTATGGCGCAGTGCTTGATTTGATTCGCAGTAGTGATGCCGATCTGGTGGTGCTCCAGGAGGTGACCGAAGAGTGGGATAATCAGTTAGGTGTTTTGGAAGAGCAGTATCCTTTTTCCAAAAGAGTTCCACTTGCTGAAGGTGCAGGCATGACCTTGTTTAGTAGTTATCCATTGTGTGACGTTGAAGTCTTGAAGTTTGATGATTCATCGCACATCGCCATACGCGCCAAAGCAGAGATCAACGGTGAAGAGTTGTTGTTATTAGCATTGCATCCGACCACACCTACTTCCCCTAAAAAGTTTTTGAATCGTAATCGTCAGTTCAAAGGTGCGGCGGAGCTACTCAACGCCAGCTCAGGACACAAAGTAGTTATCGGCGACTTGAATACGACTATGTGGTCGCCTTATTTCACAAACTTTGTACGTGCGGCGCAACTGAAGGATGCACGAATTGGGTTCGGGTTACAGACCAGTTGGCCGGTGGCGTTGCCTGCGTTTCTTCGCTTGCCGATTGATCACTGTTTGGTGAGCGAAGAAGTTCAAGTGAATAGATTCCAATTAGGGGAGCGTACGGGATCTGATCACCGCCCGCTTATTGTTGATCTCTCTTTTTAGGTTGGAAGATCTCATTCTTCCCTCATCTCAACTCTTAACCTTTTCCAGCATCCAAATATCAACAGCGAGTTCTTCTGCATAGTGAAGCAGTGGCTCGCTGATTGGTTCTGCGATTCCAAGCACCTCAATCATTGTCGACGACCAGGAATCCAGTTGCGCATTCCGGAGCGGCCACGGTTGGTGATGAATTCGGGAACGATAAAGCTGTCCTTTGTGCTCGCTGAATAGGCAGTAACGTTCAGTGAGAAAAAACTCGAGTGAATCCGGCTCCGCAGTTGGAAAAGCTTCGCCGCTACTCCACGTGGCGCTGAAATTGGCAGCGGGTTGATCGGTGCGTTTGTTCGAATAGTTAATTTTTGAGTCGAGGTGCTCGAGTGTAATCTCGGCGTTGTAATAAGGCAGATAGTAGAAAGTGCGGGCGCCGAACACTGCCGCTGCACTGTTGCAATCAAGTGAAAAGAACCAGACGCCAGGTGAGCCATTCAAGTGCACATAAGTTCGCACGTTCAACTCGTGCATCGCGTTCAAGCCTGGCACTCGCGGCGCATAAGGTGGAAAAGCGCGAATGTCCCACATAGTGAAGGGAACAATCGCGATCCACGCCGAACCATCAAACGTCTCAATCTCGAGACCACTTGGAATCAACGGACGCAGGGCGTCTGCTTCAATCCGCCAGTGCATGAAGAGCAGCTTCCCCCATTTCTGGTGCATCACCGGCTGGCCGCCGGGTCGATTGCGAATGGATAGTCGATCAATCGACATAAGATCGCCTGCTGCTTCAGTGCGTACAAGAAAGAACCTCCCTGGAGTGGGTTAACTTCTTACCGCATTCCAGGGAGGTTGAAGTTTATCAGTCCGCGACACGCTAAAGAGGGTCTTGCAAAAGTCTACAAATAAGATCGTCGGATGTTTCGAAGGCGTCCTTCTTGGTCTCACCTGGTTTCAACCAGGTGAGAATGAGACAAGCAATCGGATACTCGCTCAACAATCACAAGTCTTCATAGTCGACTTTTGCAAAAGGCTCTAAAGCAAGAATTTACTGCAAATACTTGTCGAGCCAGTCCAGCACTGTGTGATACCAGAGATTTGAGTTTTGCGGTTTCAGCACCCAGTGTCCTTCATCGGGAAAACTCAAAAACTTTGAATCAATACCTTTGCGTTGCACCGCAGTGTAGAGCTGCATCCCCTCACCGACAGGTACGCGATAATCAAGGTCACTATGAATAATAAGAATTGGAGTCTTGAAGTTATTCACAAAACGATGCGGCGACCAGCGCTCATACATCGCGGGATTGGACCACGGAGTCCCTTTGAATTCCCATTCAGGAAACCACAACTCTTCCGTCGCTCCGTACATGCTCGTCAAGTTGTAAACGCCATCATGTGAAACTAAGACTTTGAATCGAAATCGGGGGTCGTTGTTGTGACCCTCTATCCAATTGATCATATAGCCGCCGTAACTTGCACCTGCCGCGCCCACACGATTGCGATCAATAAAGGGACTGCGACGAAGTACGTCAGCGACTCCATTCATGATGTCGACGTAAGCTTTACCGCCCCAGTCGCCACTGATCTCGTTAACGAACTGTTGACCGTAGCTAGTCGAGCCACGCGGATTAGGGGTGAACACTACGTAGCCGGCATTGGCGAAGACTTGCGGATTCCAGCGGTAACCCCAGTTATCGTTCCATGCGCTTTGCGGACCACCGTGAATCAACACCACGAGCGGATACTTCTTGTTTGGATCGAAGTTGTTTGGCTTAACAACGAAGCCGTGAATCTTTCGTCCTAATGCGCCAGTCCATTCAATCTCTTCCGCCTTCTTCAAGTTTGCCTGGTTCATCAGTTGAGTGTTGGTTGAGGTCAACGCCAGGAGGTTTGTACCGTCGGCATTGGCTGCATAGATTTCTGCGGCTGATGCCAATGAACTGCCAACGAAAACCAGTCTCTTTCCGTCGGGCGTTATCTTCAAACTCGACGCGAATACATCACCAACTATCTTTTGGGCAGTGCCTCCTGTAAGAGGTACACGAAAGATTGGCGACTTGCCCCGCTGCCCGGCTGTGAAATAAACAGAGTTTCCATCCGGCGACAGCACGACTTCCTCGACTTGTTCGTCGAAACCTTTCACGATTTCGGTGCTGACTCCAGTGGCGCGGTTATACGACATCAAGCGCCAGCGATCGGCTTCGAAACCGGCGATAGCTTGTGAGCGGTAAATAATGGAACGTCCATCCCGAGTAAAGACTGGACCAGCATCGTAACCATGGTTGTTGACAGTGATGTTTTTTGCTTGGCCACCTGAGAGCGACGCCACGTAGATATCACTATTGGTTGATGTTGCTTCAACTTTGTCTGGATTTCGCAGGTAAGCGATTTCACTTGAGTCAGGGGAAAACGCGAAGTCGACGCCCGTCGCTGCGGCGTACGGTGGGGAATCGAAATCGCCCGGAGTCAAATCCCGCGCGTTGCCACCTTTGCTGGCGACGACGAAAACATGAGTTCGCTTAACGTCGCGCCACTCATCCCAATGTTTGAAGAGAAGTCGAGTGGTCATGTGTGCCTTGACTTTGCTCGCTTCGGCTTGTTCGTCCTTCTTCTTGTTGCAGTCGTCGTCGTTACAGTCCGGATAGACTTCTGAACTGAAAGCAATCCATTTTCCATCTGGTGACCAAACAGGGGCGGCGGCGCCAGTGGAGATCTTAGTGACTTGATCTTTGTTGTCACCATCACTCTCCATCGTCCAAACCTGGCTGCCCGTGACAAAAGCGATCCGCTTTCCGTCCGGAGACCAGCGTGGCGCACTCGAAGAGCTTTGTGCGTTAGTTAGTTGTTTGACCTGTCCTCCAGTCAGTGTCATCACGTAAATTTGATTCACCACGCGATTGGCCTCGTAATTTACGTCGCCAACAACAAAAGCAACGTGAGTACCATCGGGGGAAATCTGTGGATCAGCGACGCGCCGAACTTTAAGGAGATCCTCGATGGTGTAGGTGCGCGTTTGAGCAGAAGCAAGGGACAGGGCAAACAACAGGACAGAGATGATCACAACAAAACGCTTCATGTAGATTCCTCGGAAAGTGGATTTGGTCGACGTGTTGGGAAAGCGAAAACATTATTACATCAAATCGAATGGCGAGGCTAATTCACCCAAATGAGTTTTCTCCTCGCACTCGGCCTCGTCGGTGAAGATTGACCACCGAGTCGTAGAGAATGACGCAGGGTTGACCCAAGCGCAGTCGTGCTATGGTACTGATCGCGGTATGAATAATATGGTTGACCCATGCGCTAAACGGCAGCGGTATCGATCTCAGTCTTCCTGATCCCATGATCCGTCGCGTAATCGTCGCGCTGGTCAGACTGGCGCTCAGAATCTACTTCAAACATATCGAGGTGACCGGCCTCGAGCATGTTCCGCTTACGACTCCCGTAATCTTTGTACTCAATCATCCGAACGCACTGGTCGATCCGGTGTTCCTGCTCTGCCTTGCTCCACGAGAAGTTTCGTTTTTGGCCAAGGCGCCACTCTTCAGGATGCCTGTAATTGGTTTCCTTGTGCGCGCGCTGGATTCGCTCCCCGTTTATCGACGTCAGGATGAAGGAGAGGACGTTTCGAAAAACCAGGAGACTTTTATCGCTGCGCGCAAACTTCTGGCGCGCGGAGGGACCATCGGAATCTGTCCGGAAGGCGTGTCGCATGATGAGCCATACCTGAAACCGATCAAGACAGGCGCGGCGAGGATTTCACTGGCGGCTGTTGCGACTGGAGAAGTTTCAAATCTGAAAGTCGTTCCCGCCGGACTCTACTACACTTCAAAGACCAGTTTTCGAAGTTCTGCCTTGTTGTATTTCGGAGAGCCACTCGACGTCGCGACGGTTGAGATGGACGAAACCGCAAACCCTCCTCGCGATGCGGTGCGCGCCTTATCTGATCGAATAGAAGAGGCACTGCGAGCAGTTATTCTCGACGCCCAACAGAAAGAAGCAGTGCAGACAATCTCGCGAGCCGAGCGCATCTTTTCATCGTCCTTTGACCAGGGTGACAACGAGAGCCTCAAGGAAGAGTTACAACTTCAACAACGCTTTATCAAAGCGTATGGGGATTTGCAAAAAAGCCAACCCGAAAGGCTGCGTCGGCTTGAAGTAAAAATGATCCGTTTTGAAGAGGAGTTGAATCAGGCTGGTGTTGATCCGGAGGAACTCGCTCCACCCTCATCGACGCTGGACGTATTCTGGAGAATTCTGAACAGACTCGTGATGTTCCTATTAATCTTGGGTCCGGCCATCCTCGGAACAATCGTTCACTATCCGGCGTATCGACTGGGGGGCTATCTATCCACCAAGTTGTCGCAGAACTCAGAAGATGTGATCTCTACAATCAAGATCATCTCTGCGATGTTGCTATTTCCATTAACCTGGATAGTCGTCGCCATAGTTGCCTATGCGATTTTAGGTTGGTTGGCTGTAGTTGCGTCGTTAATCTTGATTCCTTTGAGTGGTTATGTCGCGATTATTTTCTTCGAGGAGTTAGACAAATCGATAGGTGGTTTGCGAGTGTTACTCTTTTTCCTGATGAGAAGACAATTTTTTGTGCGCTTGCTCGCCGAACGAAATGTAATCAGAGATGAGATTCTCTCACTCGGTCGTGAGGGGCGATCACACGAGAGTGAGACACTCAAATACTAAATAGTTAGGGGAACTAAACGCACACACCCCTTGACGAAAATTATTTCTTTCGCGCTTTGCTCGTCTTAGTTGTTTTCTTGGCCGCGGATCTTTTCTTAGCGCCGCCGCTCGATGATTTTACCGATCGTCCTTTCCGACCTTCACTACGTAGTTTTCCGGCATCGATCAATTGTTCGTAGGCACCACGCACCACATTACGGGCCACCTTCAAAGTATCGGCAAGTTCACGTTCGCTCGGAACCAAAGTTCCGGCCGCGATTGCGCCGGCATCGATCAATGCATCGATCTGCTCTCGAATCTGTCGGGTCATAGACTCCGGACGCCTTCGATTGACACGAACATTCAGTTTCACGTTGTTATGCTCCTCTGGTTAGTTACTTGAATCAGGGGGCGAGGGGACTTAATGCTCCAGGTAGACAACGCGATTCTATTCAGCAGTGAACAGTAGTGTCAAACGAGTTGTAGGTTGAATAAGAAAAGGTTAGACCACCGTGAACTTGTCGTGATAGAGCGATTAGTGATTTGTAGTCATCAATCCGTGCCGCCGAAGAATGTCGATGGTCCGATCCAGGGGTAAAGCATCCACTGTATGGCCCTTGCCGGTAATGGTGGTGGCCTTGAAGAGCGAGTTGTAAATTGCCTCTTCGGTGGCTTCTATTACTGAGAGAAACAGTGGCGACATCGAGTCGTTGGAGAGGAATTTTAGATTTCTGGGCAAGTTTCTATCGGCCTGGGTGCGTGGTCCGACACGAATCTCCGGAGCCGTGGAGAAGGCGATTGCATAATCACCACTGCCATTGCTTCCCGCGGCGCCCGTTCGACCAAGTCCCATCATCGCACGGGCCGCCATGCGTCTGAGGTTTCCGGGATCGACTGGCGCGTCCGTAGCGATGACGATGATGACGGAACCATCGGCATCGTTTTGTTTATTTGCCTGGGCTCGAGTCTGGTTCAGTTCGTCCTTTAAGTAATACCGATCCAATTCGACTCCTACCGGTGCGCCGTTGATGGACAAAACACCCCCAAAATTCGTTTGCACAAGCACACCCACCGTATAACCGCCGAGATTTGCCGGTAATTTTCTTGAGGAGGTGCCAATTCCGCCTTTGAATCCAAAGGCAACGGTGCCTGTTCCAGCGCCTACTGAGCCTTCTTCGACGGCGCCACTTTTTGCGTTCTTGATCGCCGAGAAAACATCGTCGCGAGTAACGGGCCGATTGCGGATGTCATTTAGATAGCCATCATTTGTTTCACCAACGAGAGGGTTGATTGACTGCACATC
>Ga0068860_100004401_pt1 | contig 14392 bp, 10 predicted proteins | sample KBSSwiS32_FD_66597 | JGI IMG/M metagenome (GOLD analysis project Ga0068860, IMG submission 66597) | Switchgrass rhizosphere microbial communities from Kellogg Biological Station, Michigan, USA - KBS Switchgrass S3-2 | ecosystem: Host-associated > Plants > Roots > Rhizosphere > Soil ... | reverse complement strand
ATCCCTGTCACGGGGGATCATCAGTCCAAGCTGACCCTTATGTCGGAGTCGCTCCGCAATGACGGACGGATATGGGTTCCCAAACAAAAGAATGATCCGCGCAAGCCCAGCGAGATACCTGAAGAGGAAAGGGACTATTACCTGGAAAGAAGGTACCCTGCTTTTGGTAACCTGGTGCCGCGTGACGTGGCCTCCCGGGCTGCCAAGGAGAGATGCGATGCAGGATATGGGGTAGGGTCTTCCAAGCAGGCCGTTTATCTGGATTATGCATCCGCGATCGAGCGGTATGGAAAGATAGAATGCCGTAAACACAGCATCGACAATCCTTCTGCCGAGGATATCCGTAAGCATGGGGTCGAAGTAGTGAAGGAGAAGTACGGCAATCTTTTCGACATGTACAACAAGATCACGGGTGAGGATCCCTATACAACGCCGATGCGTATCTATCCGGCCGTACATTATACGATGGGCGGGTTGTGGGTGGATTATGAGCTGATGACGACCGTACCCGGACTGTATGCGCTGGGCGAGGCCAACTTCAGCGATCACGGGGCCAACAGGCTCGGGGCTTCTGCGCTGATGCAGGGTCTGGCCGACGGATATTTTGTTATACCATATACTATTGGAAATTACCTGGCCGGAGAGATCCGTACCGCGCCCATTTCCACCACCCATGCCGCGTTCGAGGCGGCTGAAAAGGCCGTGGCTGACAGGATCAACCAGCTGAAACATATCAATGGCACGCAAAGCCCTGAAAGCTTCCACAAGCGGCTGGGCAAGATCATGTGGGACAAATGCGGTATGGCCAGGAATGAAGCGGGTCTGAAGGAAGCCATCCAGGAGATAAAAGCGTTGAAGGAGGAGTTTTGGCGGGATGTGCGGGTGACGGGAGATATCAATGAGTTCAACCCCGAGCTGGATAAGGCCGGCAGGGTAGCGGATTTCATCGAATTGGGGGAACTGATGTGTATGGATGCGCTGCAACGGAAGGAGAGCTGTGGAGGTCATTTCCGTGAGGAGATGCAGACAGAGGATGGCGAGGCCAAGCGCGACGATATGAATTTTTCTTTTGTGGCTGCCTGGGAATTCAGGGGAGAGGGTAGTTGGGAACTTCATAAGGAGACCCTGGAGTTCGATGTAGTTCATCCCAGTCAGCGAAGCTATAAATAGCCAATCAAACAATATGCTATGGAATGGACCTGGTCTGAATGGTTAGAATGGGGCGCCAAGATCGTCGGAGCGCTGGCGACAGGGGCCGGTGTGCTGGTGGCTGCCATCAATTATCTGAACCAGACGAAGCTCAAACGGGCTGAATGGGTGAAGTCGCTGTTCGAAAAATTTTTTGAAAGTTCTGTTTATAAAGAAGTGAGGGGCTGGCTGGATTATGATGAGCTCCCTGGTAAGCTTTCGGGGACCAACCAGCGGGAAAATGAAGAGAAGTTCACGGATTTTTTAAACTTTTTTGAATTCATAGGAGTATTGTATTCGAGGAGGCAGATCAAATTCGAAGAAGTGTATGATATCTTCGACTATTACCTGAAGAAGATGAAAGATGATCCAAACTGTCAGGCATGGATCGAAAAATATGGATTTGAAAAATTGAAAGCTCTTTTAGAACGTGTATAGAGATGGCCGATTATTTATTTGTATATGGGACCTTGCGAAAGAATTACGATCTGAAATTAAAGAATAAGGTCGCGAGTCATTTGCAATATGTAGGGCAGGGGAAGGTCGGAGCGTCTTTATACGATATAGGAAGATATCCCGGCGCCATCAGGGACAGTAAGGGCGCCGAGGTCATTGGGGATCTGTTCCTTTTGACCGACCCTGAGCGGGTATTGAAGGTGCTGGACAAGTATGAGGGGCTTAAGGGGCCTGATGACAAAACAGCCGAGTTCGTACGAAAGAAGACCAGTGTGCGGATGCGATCGGGGGAGACAAAGAAGGCCTGGATCTACTGGTACAATTTTGACCTGTCGAAGAAGGTGAAGATCCGGCATAAGGATTATTTGAATTATTTGAAAAACAAGACCATTTAATATATGGAGCATTACACGATGAATCTCACGCTGAAAGTATGGAGGCAAAAGAACAAGAAGGACCGTGGCGGTTTTGAGACCTATTCCGTTAGCGATATTTCTTCGGAAATGTCCTTTTTGGAGATGTTTGATGTCCTGAATGAGCGGCTGGTGAAGGAAGGGAAAGACCCGATCGCCTTTGACCATGACTGCCGGGAAGGCATTTGCGGTATGTGTTCCATGTATATCAATGGCAGGCCGCACGGTCCCTGGGAAGGCACCACCACCTGTCAGCTGCATATGCGGGCTTTCAAGGATGGGGATACCATTGTAGTGGAGCCCTGGAGGGCCAATGCATTCCCAGTCGTCAAGGACCTGGTGGTAGACCGGAGCTCCTTTGACAGGATCATCCAGGCTGGCGGGTACATATCCGTCAATACCGGAAATGCTGTTGATGCCAATGCTATTCCCATCGAGAAGGAAAAGGCTGATACTGCCTTTGCCGCAGCGGCCTGTATCGGCTGCGGGGCCTGTGTGGCGGCGTGCAAGAATTCTTCGGCCCTGTTGTTTGTCTCTGCAAAAGTCTCTCATCTGGCCCTTTTGCCCCAGGGGGGCCCTGAGCGTAAGACCCGGGTGACCGCCATGGTAGCCCAGATGGATAAGGAAGGTTTTGGCAGCTGTACGTCTACCGGAGCCTGTGAAGCCGTCTGCCCCAAGGAGATATCTATCGGTAATATTGCCCGTCTGAATGTGGAATACGGGGTTGCGGGACTTACCAGCGATAAATAAGAACGATCTTTCCCCTTTGGCCGGACATCCTCCGGTAACGGTTATTTTATGCCAAAATTGGCGCAATGTGTCGTACCTTTGCGCCTTCCTGAATGAACCGGAGGTTCATCGTCCGAAGGACAAACATTAGATCCTTCCGGAAAACGGGCTATATTTCAGGAAGACCGTTTTCCGGACATTAAGTATTTTAGCGCATGATCAGAGTGAATAATGTGACCCTTTCGTTTGGAAAGAGGGTTTTATTTGATGAAGTCAATCTCACGTTCAGCAAGGGTAACTGTTATGGTGTCATTGGCGCCAATGGGGCCGGGAAATCCACCTTTTTAAAGATCCTTTCCGGGGAGATAGACCCTACCAAGGGGGCTATTGAAATTGCCCCTGGACAGCGTATGGCCGTATTGAACCAGAACCACTTTGCCTTTGATGAAAACACTGTTTTGCATACTGTCCTGATGGGACATAAGCATATGTGGGAGATCATGCAGGAACGGGATGCTATTTATGCCAAGGCCGATTTCACGGAAGAAGACGGTATACGGGCAGGCGAGCTGGAGGGCGAGTTTGGTGAGATGGGCGGCTATACTGCCGAGAGCGATGCGGCTGCGTTGCTGAGCGACCTGGGTGTAAAGGAGTCCCTGCACGGCACGTTGATGAAAGAGCTGGCGGGTGCGCTGAAAGTGCGGGTGCTTCTGGCGCAGGCCCTCTTTGGCAATCCGGATATACTCATCCTGGACGAACCTACCAACGACCTGGATGTGGAGACGATCAACTGGCTGGAGAACTTCCTCGCCGACTATGAAAATATCGTCATCGTCGTATCTCACGACCGTCACTTTCTGGATGCCGTATGTACACATGTGGCGGATGTGGACAGGCAGAAAATAAAGATCTTTACGGGTAACTATACTTTCTGGTACGAGTCGTCCCAGCTGATGGCCCGTCAATTGTCCGATAAGAACAAGAAGACAGAGGATAAAAGGGCAGCCTTGCTGGAATTCATTGCACGATTCTCTGCCAATGCCAGCAAGTCCAAACAGGCTACCTCGCGTAAGAAAGCCCTGGAAAAGCTCACTATCGATGAGATCGAACCATCCAACCGCAGATACCCAGGTATTATCTTCAAGCAGCAGCGTGAGGTCGGCAACCAGATCCTGAACATCGAGAAATTATCGAAGAAGGCGGAAGATGGCAGGACCCTTTTCTCCAATGTCAGCTTTAGTGTCAATAAAGGGGATAAGATCGCCTTTGTCAGCAGGGATCATCTGGCGCTGACCAGCTTTTTCGATATCATCAATGGCGACATGCAGGCCGATGGCGGGAAGATCGAATGGGGCACCACTGTGACAAAGGCTTATCTTCCCAATGACAACAGCGAGTTCTTTAAAGGGAAGGACATCAACCTGATGGACTGGCTGCGGCAATATGTGCCTGCCCATGTCACGGATGTAGATGAGCCATTCCTGCGCGGGTTCCTGGGGAAGATGTTATTCAGCGGAGATGAGGTATTGAAAAAGACCTCTGTTCTTTCCGGAGGAGAAAAAGTGCGTTGTATGCTCAGCCGGATGATGCTGCAGGACCCCAATGTGGTCATCCTGGACGAGCCAACCAACCACCTGGACCTGGAATCCATCCAGTCTTTTAACGAAAGCATGAGCAACTTCAAAGGGATCGTCCTTCTGACATCCCATGACCATACCTTTTTACAAACAGTGGCCAATCGTGTCATCGAGCTGACCCCGGGTGGTATCATCGACAGGCTGATGTCCTTTGATGAGTACCTGGCGGATGATCGGGTAAAGCAACTGCGTGAGGAGCTTTATCCCAGGGAAAGACTGATGAAGGTATAATGTCCGGACAACGGGCCTGAGATCATTGCTTATACAGCGCTTCACGTCGATGTGAGGTCTGGGCCGGCGCGTTCCGGGGTTTGTTCAGCCTGTAAGCCAGACCAAAACTGATCCCTGCCGTCTTGGTCGCGAAATTAAGCTGTCCGTATAACGTATATTGTTCACGTGTATAATGGGTGGTCAGGCATACATAGCTATAAGACATGTAATGCCCGGATTTGTAATCGTACACGTTTGTGTTTGCATAGGGGTCTCCCAGGACCCATCCCAGTGAACCGCGAAATCCAAATTCTCCCAGTTTGGTGCTGCCTATCAGCTCGCTGCTGAAACCCAGGGTCCCATACATAGAGCCGCGGGCTATAATGGAGGCGGCGGTATCAGGGAGCTTTTGCCGGATGGTCCGATACTGGCCGAAGTAGTGGTTGACGGAACCTTCCAGGCCGAAGACCCTCCATTCCCCGCTGTTCATCGGAACGACGATATTGGCCCCTCCATGAAGGCCTAAGGCCCCAAAAAAATGATTACCTGTATAGCTGTTTAGTAGCTGCGGATTGAAAAGCACTGTTGTCTGCACCGGATAAGTACGTACATCGCTGGTATCCCATTGTCCCATGTGGTAGCTGCCAAGGGACAGGTCTCCTCCGCCCCAGACCTGGAGCATGCCCGTGTGATGAGCGATGGTAAAGGAGCTGTGCAAGGCCTTTACATTGTCGTGCCAATTCGTATTGACATTGCCTGTAAAAAAGCCGGCCTCGGCATAGTAGCCCGTATGGGCGCTGTCCGTCACCTGGGGCAGGGGATGGTATTCATTGGCGTATCCGTGGACAGGACTGGCATAATAGGCCTGCTGGGGAGGGCGGCAGCAGGGCAGGGCAAAAAGGCATATTATCGGCAGTAGTAAGGGTAAACTTGTATTCATGTGCTGGGAAAGGGTTTAATTACAGCGATATTGCCTGATTGACAAGGATAACGGGCCCACCGTAACCAGGTATTTGTTAAATATTTACAAATTGGGAGGGGGCGAATACATTAATGTGCCAGAGCGGGTCCGCCAGACAATAAATTCCTATTTTTAAGCATTTTAAGAGAAATCACAGGTTGTTGATTGTAAGGCTGCTTATATTGGGCTTGCTTTGTGGCGTATCCTTTGTGGCGATAGGGCAGCGGCCCCCGCTGGGTTTGCCTTTGCCCGACAGCGCCCGGCATCCATCGGCTGATAGCACCCAACACCCGGCAGACACGATTCGAAGGGCGGGCGACACCTTGCGGCCCCCGAAAGATACCATTCAACCTCCCCGGATCGTCCCTCCCCAGGTTTCGTCGATCCATCAACCCCATCAGCCCCGTCCAGCGGTTTCCAGCCTGTCGAATCTCCACCGGAAGTATATACCCGTAAAGAGTGGCCGAATACCCATCGACTCGTCGAGCATTGTTCCCGGCGCGTTTTTCCCCAAGGATGTCAGCGATACGTCCTATAGCGTTGACTGGGTCAATGGGACGCTGACCTGGCTGCACCCTCCTCCCGGACAGGACAGTATCCTGGTGGTATACCGCAGCCTGCCATATCGTATGAATGCGCCTGCCAGGCATTTCAGCTATGATAGTATCGAGAACCATTTTTTGGCCAGCCCCTATGTATTCAATGGCGGGTCCAGGATGATGAATAACGACAACTTTTTCAATTTCGGCAATATCACTTACAATGGCAGCTTTGGGCGCAGCATCACTTTTGGCAACAGCCAGGACGCCGTGGTTACATCCAACCTCAACCTGCAGATCAGCGGCTATCTGGCTGACAGCATCCAAATATCCGCTGCCATCACCGACAACAATATCCCCATCCAGCCGGACGGCACTACGGCCGACCTGAACGAGTTCGACAAGATATTCCTTCAATTTTCAAAGAAGAACTGGGCCCTGTCCATGGGGGATATCGACCTCCGGCAGAATCAGAACTATTTTCTTAATTTTTACAAGCGGATGCAGGGCGCCTCCTTCGAAACCACTAACCAGATCTCGAAGAATTTTTCCAATAAGACCCTTGTCAGCGCAGCCATTGCCAAGGGAAAGTTCACCCGGAACATCTTTCAGGGATTGGAGGGGAACCAGGGACCTTATAAACTACAGGGCGCGAATGGAGAGCTTTATTTTATCGTGCTGGCGGGAACGGAAAAGGTATACATCGACGGGCAGCTGATGCAAAGGGGGGAGGACCAGGATTATGTGATCAACTACAATACCGCTGAGGTAGCATTCACGGCCAATCGTATGATCACGCAGGATGCCCGTATACAGGTGGAATTCGAATATGCGGACAGGAACTATCTCAATGTGAACCTTTATCTCTATGACGAAGCTGTTCTGAGCAATAAGCTAAAGGTCCGGATGGGGCTGTTCAGCAACAGCGATTCCCGGAACTCGCCTATCAACCAAAGCCTCACCGCCGACCAGGGGAAATTCCTGAACAGGCTGGGGGATAGCATCACCCATGCTTTTTATCCTGTCGCCAATGTGGATACCTTCGCAGCAGGAAAGATACTTTACAAGAAAGTGGACACTACCTATAAGAATGCGGCAGGCGTCACCGTACATGACTCTGTCTATATATTTTCCACGGACAACACCGTCACCCTGTACAATCTGTCCTTTGCCAATGTAGGACCTGGCTATGGCAACTATGTACAGGACCTCAATGGCGTTAACGGGAATGTATATAACTGGGTAGCTCCCGTCAACGGCCAGATGCAAGGCTCCTATGAGGCAGCACAATTCCTGGTAACGCCCAAGACCCAGCAGGTAATGACCGTGGGCGCGGACTATACGCCGAACAAGCGTACGGCGCTGAGCGCGGAAGTTGCCAAGAGCCATTATGATGTCAACACGCTGTCCTCCATCGACAAGGGCAACGATGACGGCTATGCGGCCAGGTTCTCCTTTAAAAACTCGTTGCCGATGGGGGCTGCCACCCGGGGGCGGGAGCTAACATCTAACGTTGGATATGAGTATGTGCAAAATAATTTCAAACCTCTCGAGCGTCTGCGTTCCGTGGAGTTCAACCGGGACTGGGGGGTGTCGTTGAATGCGGCAACTGCCACCGAGAAGATATATAATGCGGGTCTGCAGCTGGGCGATAAAAAGCTGAACCTCCTGCGATACGACATCGGGCGGTACGAGCGGGGGGATGGGTTCAGCGGGACGCGCCATATTTTTACGCAAAAGCAAAACATCAAGGGATGGCATTTGAATGATCAGCTGAGCATTACCAGCACCGACAGCGTTACGTATAAAGGGTCCTATATTCGTCCAACGATCGACCTGTCCAAGCAATTTACCCATCTGAAGAACTATACGATCGGGGCTACCTGGTCCATGGAGAGCAACCAGCAGCGGGACAAGCAGACCGATACCATCACTTCGACGAGCTACGCTTTTCAAAGCTTCCAGGCATATCTCAGAAGCGCCGACAATAAGCAAAATCATTGGGGGATGTCCTTTACCACCCGGGAGAACAGCTACCCTTATGGCAAGTCCCTGATCATAGGGGACAGGAGCAGGACCTTTAATTTTACCGTCGACCTCCTGAAGAACCCCCATCACCAGTTCCATTTGAATGCCACCTATCGCAAGCTGGACATCGTTCGGAGCGGTCTGACAAACCAGACGGCGGATAACAGCCTGTTGGGACGGGCGGAATATCTTTTCAACGAGTGGAAAGGATTATTGAAGGGGAATGTGCTGTATGAGGTGGGGTCCGGCCAGGAGCAGAAGAAGAATTTTACCTATCTGCAGGTCCCCGCAGGGACCGGACAATATGCGTGGATCGATGTGAATAAAGACGGCATCCAACAGCTCACCGAATTTGTATTGGCGCAGTTCCAGGATCAGGCGCAGTATATAAAAGTGTATACTCCCAGCAATGAGTACATCAAGGCCAATTATAACACCTTCAACTATAGCGTCACATTAAATCCCCGTAGCGTAATGGATATGGCAAAAGGAAGCTCTTTCAGCCGTCTGCTGGGGAGGATCGTGCTTCAATCCTCGCTGCAGCTGTCCCAGAAACAGCAGGCAAAGGGGGTAGTGCAGTTGAACCCATTCAAGGCCCCCCTGGATGATACGTCCCTTATCACCCGTACGATGATTGTCGTGAACACTTTTTCGTTCAACAGGACCGACCCGCACTGGGGTGTCGATATCAGCAATACCCGTAATGGGGCCAAGAGCCTGCTGACCTACGGATATGAGACCAGGCAGCTGGTCGAGTGGATGGCACGGATAAGGATCAATATCAACCGGAGAGTGGCTTTTAATACCGTCCTGCGGCAGGGGACCAATCAGCTGAGCAATACAGGCGCTAATTTCGACAGCAGCAATTATCATCTGAAACAGTTCTCCACAGAGCCGAATATCACCTATACCAAGGGCGCCAATTTCCGCATCGGCATGGGATATAAGCTAAGCACCAAGGTGAATGACCCCGAGTTTGGCGGGCAGCATTATACTTCCAGCGCGTACAATATGGAATTCAAGTACAATATCGTTCAGAGCACGTCCATACAATCGAAGTTCACCTATAATCAGATAGCGTATAAGCTGAAGGACGGCAGCGCCGCGAGCTCGAGCTCTTCGATATCCTATGTGATTTTGGAGGGATTGATGCCCGGGAAGAACTATTTATGGAATGTGGATCTTACGAAGAAACTGGGCAGCAGCCTGGAGCTAAGCATTCAGTATGAGGGAAGGAAGGCGGGGGATGCGAATATTGTGCATACCGGCCGGGCGGCGTTGAGGGCATTATTATAAAATGTGCGGGAATTGGTCTTGACAAAAAATTCAGGTGCTCCTGGAATGAAAAAGGGTCGTCTTGCGACGACCCCTTAGTATTGTTATTTGAGAATTCTAACCAAATAAACCACCTTTCTTCAGCTCACGAGTTCCTTCTCCGATCTTGAAACCATTGTGGTAGATCTCGATCTTGTAGTTACCTCTCTGGAATTCGCTGTTTTGTTTCCAGGCGAACTGTACAGATTTGTTCTTACCGGATTCGAAGTCTACAGGGACTTTTGCAGTGTAAACCTTGTCGCCTTCGTCACGAGTGGTGAAGGTGCCGGAACCCAGGGCAGGTACAGAGATGGGCTTGCCATCGGGGCCAGTGATACATACGTATACATCTGTCTGACCAGTCTGAGCGATGCGGTTGGATACGTCAAAACCAATTACCAGCTTGTTTACTTTACGGGCAGTGGTAGTTTCCTTGTCCTTGCCGTCCTTCCTTTCATGCATAGGCGTGACGGAAATGTTGGAGGCGTTGAGGGTAGAGGCGATGTCTACTTTCTTTTCAAGGTCCTGCTTAGCCGTAGTAGTTGTCTGCAGGTCGGTCGTCAGCTTTTCTTTGTCAGCAGTCAGCGCTGTCTTATCAGCTGTAAGCTGCTGATTGTCCTGGGTCAGCTGGGCAACCTGTTGTTCCAGGCTGCTGACCTTGTCGTTCAATTCCTTGATCAGGTCTTCGGCCTTTTTCTTTTCGGCCTCGGTCATATGCTCTTTCTTCAACAGACCGCGGATATTGCTTTTCAGTTTTGCGATCTGGCTATTGCCTTCAGCCAGCTGGCCTTGTAATTTGTTGTTGGTGCCGGTGAGGGAATCCAGTCTTACGAGGGCGTCATCGAAATTCTTCTGTAATTGTCCTTTCTCGTCAGAAACCTTTGCAATTTGAGCTTGCTGTTGGGTTTGAACCTGCTCTTGTTTGTTGTTGTTCCAAAGCAGATAGCCCCAAGTGCCTAAGAAGCCGGCGGCCAGTAAGCCAATGACCAGGTTCTTGTAATCCTTTTTAGGAGGTTGACTTTGGGGAGTCGCTGATGGATAATTGGTTGTCGTACTCATGGTTTATTGTTTTTTCAATAGTTATGAAATAAAGACTTTCTAATCTGGGGAATTTTGTTTTTTTGAGTTACAATTCTCCTTTTGTCTAAAACCGTGCCAAAATCATTTTATTGTCCTGGAGTCATTGATTATTATAGAATTATGTACATTTGACCAATAATTTTAGCAGAATGTCCGTTGAAAAGATACTTGCAGACTGGAGAAAATCGAAGTTCAAGCCCGTCTATTGGCTGGAGGGGGAAGAGGAATATTATATAGACAAGCTGGTGGAGTATGCGGAGCATCAGATATTATCCGAAGCAGAGGCTGGATTTAATTTAACTGTCTTTTACGGTAAGGATGCAGATTGGACGGCTGTCATCAATGCATGCCGGCGTTATCCCATGTTTGCGGAAAGACAGGTGGTGTTGTTGAAAGAGGCGCAGCAGATGCGTGATATCGACAAGCTGGAAGCATATATCGAGAAGCCGCTGACATCGACCGTGTTTGTCGTATCCTATAAGGAAAAGAAAGTGGATGGTCGCAGCAAGCTGGCCAAGCTGCTGAAGGAGAAGGCGGAGCTTTTTACCACGAAGAAGCTGTATGATAACCAGCTGCCGGATTGGACCGGCGAGCTGGTGAAGTCAAAGGGGTATACGATCACGCAGAAAGCATTGTTGTTACTGGTAGATCACATCGGCAATGACCTGAGCAGGATAGACAATGAAGTGGACAAGCTCCTGGTGAATCTCACCGGCAGGAATAATATCACAGAGGACGATATTGAAAAATATGTAGGCGTCAGCAAGGAATACAATGTGTTCGAGCTGCAGGATGCGTTTGCCAAGCGGGACAAGGTCAAGGCCATGCGTATCATTCAATATTTCGAGAGCAACCCCAAGGCGGCGCCTATTCAGCTGATCCTGCCCAGTCTCTATAATTTCTTCAGCAAGGCCTATATGATCTTTGGCCAGTCCGCATCGGATGAGAAGAGCGTGGCCGCGGCCATTGGCGTGAATCCATTTTTTGTAAAGGACTATCTGGCGGCCACACGCAACTATGGTTATACAGGTATCGAGCAGGGGCTGCTGCTGCTGCATGCGTATAATCTCAAGAGCGTGGGAGTAGGCAGCGTCGGTGCGGAAGATGGGGCGCTGTTAAAAGAGCTGGCGGTAAAGATCATGTCCTGACCCGGCCCGTGTGTTGGCGGCGTTAGCCGAGGACAGCCAGGGCATTTTCCCTGTCCTTTGCCAATTGTTGTTTCAGGGCGTCCAGTCCTGCAAATTTCACTTCGCCCCGAAGATGTTTTTTTATGAAGATGCGGAGTGTCTTCCCATACAGGTCGCCGTCGAAGTCGAAGATATTCACCTCTATCACCCGGCGGGTACCGTCCACCGTGGGGCGTACGCCGATGTTCATCATGCCTTTCATGGGCCGTGGGGCGTCGAGCGGAGTGGTTTCTTCCGCTATTTCCACGGCATATACACCGTCGCCCGGAATAAGCTTTTCGGTGTCGTCTACCTGCAGATTGGCAGTGGGGTAGCCGATGGTGCGTCCCAGCTTATTACCTTCTATCACACGTCCGGAGAAAAAGAAGTCATAGCCTAAAAGCCGATTGGCGGTAGCAATATCCGCCTGACCGATGGCTTCCCGGATGCGGGTGGAACTGACCGATACCTCATTCAGGAGATGTACGTTGATCTCCTGCAGCTCGAATCTTTCTCGACGGCTAAAGTCTTCCAACAGGTGATAGTCTCCTTTCCGTCCTTTGCCGAATTGATGATCATAGCCTATGATGATGGTATGGGGATGGAATTTTTCTAAAAGAAATTCCTTTACATACTGTTCGGCGCTGAGCTGTGAGAAGGCTTCCGTGAAGGGAACGATCACCAGGTGGTCTACCTTTTTCCAGGACAGCAGCTCGATCTTTTCCTGGAGGGTATTGATGAGCCGTATGTCTGCAGTGGCGCCCTTCACTATTTTCCTGGGATGTGGATGGAATGTTATGATCACCGTCTGGCCGTCGATGCGGGCTGCTTCACGATGCAGCTGTTCCAGGATCTTCTGATGGCCGGTGTGTACGCCGTCGAAAGTGCCAATGGTGATGACAGCGCGTCGGAAGGCGGGTAGGTGGTCTATATTTCTATATATGTGCATTGGGGGCGAATTGGCTGCAATTTATTACATTTGTCGCACTATGTCATTGTACGCAGCACGTGGAGTTTCCGCTCAGAAAGAAGAAGTTCACCAGGCGACCGAAAAGCTGGATAAAGGCCTTTACCCGAATGCATTTTGTAAGATATACCCCGACTATCTTGGAGGCGATGAAGCATGGGTGAATCTCATGCATGCGGATGGGGCCGGTACCAAGAGTATATTGGCCTATCTGTACTGGAAGGAGACCGGCGATCTGTCCGTCTGGAAAGGCATCGCTCAGGACGCCATTGCTATGAACCTGGATGATCTGCTTTGCGTGGGGATACATGACAATTTCCTTTTTTCTTCCACCATCGACCGGAACAAGAAAAATATCCCCGGAGAGGTCCTGGAAGTGTTGATCAACGGCTCCCAGGAATTTTTCGACGAACTGGCGACATTCGGAGTAGGCATAAAATATTTAGGCGGTGAGACGGCAGATGTAGGCGATGTAGTGAGGACCATTGCCGTCAATGGCACCATGGCTGCCCGCTGGCCCAAGGACAAGCTGGTGACCAATGATAAGATCGCAGCTGGTGATGTCATCGTAGGGTTTGCAAGCTTCGGGCAGGCTGTGTATGAGACCAGCTATAATAGCGGCATTGGGAGCAACGGTCTTACCAGCGCCCGGCATGATACGCTCCACAAGACCTATGGCGCCCGCTTCCATGAGTCGTATGACACGAGTCTGGACGAACATGTGGTTTATATCGGTCCGCACAAGATGACGGACCCGGTGGACGTGCCTGGCTCGGGGGGAGGGATCGATATTGGCCATTTGCTATTGAGTCCCACCCGTACTTATGCCCCGTTGCTGAAGCGGCTGCTGACCGAGCAGTTCGAGGGGATACATGGTCTTATCCATTGCAGCGGGGGCGGGCAGACCAAGTGTATGAAATATCTGCCGGGTAATTTCAAGGTGATCAAGGACAATCTGTTCGAGCCTCCCATTATCTTCCGCCTGATACAACAGGCTTCCGGCTCCGACAACCGGGAAATGTACCAGGTCTTCAATATGGGCCATCGTCTGGAAATATTCACCGATGCTGCCTCGGCTGACAGTATGATAAAGGCGGGGAAGGAGCTGGGTATTGAAGGTAAAATAGTCGGCCGCGTAGAAGCAGCCGACCACAAACAGCTCCTGTTGAAGGCAGGAGGTGAAGAGATCATTTATTGAATGAGCGGGAACCGCTCCTATTGATGGGCCGGATGAGCTTTTGCGTAGGCGCCAATAGCTTCCAATATATCCCGGGCGACCTTTTCCTGGTTGTCTTCTTTCCGGATAAAGGTAAGGTTTTCTTCGTTGTTCATGTTCCCGATGGATAACAGTACTGCCGGCATATTGGTATTGCGCAGCACATAGATATTTTCCTTTCTTTTTCTGAGCGCCGTTTCCGTGGTATAGGTCTTTTGCAGGGAGGCCGTCAGCGCGGAGCCAAATTCCACGCATTGAGCATAGTGGGCATTGTTCTCCGCCACATAGATATTAAAACCTTTGACATAGGCTGAGGGTTGTATATCCGTATGGATGGCGATGAAGAGGTCTGCTTTGCTGTCGTTGGCCATTTGGGCGCGGTACTCGAGCGACTCCCGCACCGTAGCTTTATTCCCAGCCAGCTCGTCTTTGTCGCGCGTCAGGAGTATGCGAACGTTGTACTGGCTGCCGAGCTGCTGGATCTTTTC
>Ga0068860_100004399_pt1 | contig 14394 bp, 15 predicted proteins | sample KBSSwiS32_FD_66597 | JGI IMG/M metagenome (GOLD analysis project Ga0068860, IMG submission 66597) | Switchgrass rhizosphere microbial communities from Kellogg Biological Station, Michigan, USA - KBS Switchgrass S3-2 | ecosystem: Host-associated > Plants > Roots > Rhizosphere > Soil ... | reverse complement strand
CTGTTGAAGGGCACCAAGTCGCAATCCGAGGCGCTGGCGGATGCCTCTGTGCCGCTCAAACAGTTCATGCTGGCCAACACCCGCCGCGCCGAGCTCGGCATGATGATCAACGCCTCCGGTGAAGCGCGCCCCACCACACCAGACAAGGTGCCGCTCACCACGCTCATCCCGGCATTCATCCTCTCGGAGCTGAAGACCGCCTTCATCATGGGCTTTGCGATCTTCATACCGTTCCTGGTGATCGACTTGGTTGTGTCGAGCATCCTCATGGCCCTCGGCATGATGATGCTGCCACCGTCGTTCATATCTCTGCCGTTCAAGTTGCTGATGTTCGTGATGGTCGATGGCTGGTCCATGGTCGCCGAGTCCCTCATGAAGAGCTTCAAGCATTGAATGTGTGCTCCCCAACCCCGATCCCCCCAAGCCGGAGACCCGCATGACTGACACCATGGTGTTGCACATTGGACTGATGGCGATGATGACCGCCGCCAAATTGGCCGCCCCGGTGCTGCTCACCGCGCTGTTCGTGGGTCTGGCGGTCGGGCTGTTGCAATCGGTCACCCAGATTCAGGAGGTGACCCTCACCTTCGTGCCCAAGTTCTGCGCGGTGGGGCTCGTGCTGTTGCTGGCCGGTGGCTGGATGCTGAACGAGCTCGTCTCGTTCGCCCTGTCGATGTTCGCGCTCATTCCCGAGATGATCTCCTCGTAGCTCATGAACCTCTCGATCGATCCCATCTTGCTGGCCGGTTTCCTGTTGGCCCTGGTGCGCACCAGCGCGTGGATCGTGGTATGCCCGCCGTTCAACAACAACTCGATCCCGGGCCGGGTGAAGCTCATCCTGGCCATCGGATTGGCCATCGCCGTGGCCCCCCGGGTGAAGGTGTCGCCCGAGGTGTTCCAACTCGGCACCTTCGCCGGTGCGGTGGTGTTCCAGGTATTCGTCGGCCTGGCGCTGGGCTTCGTGGTGTACCTGGTGTTCTCCGTCATGCAAGCGGCCGGCGAGCTCATCGACTTTCAGGCCGGCTTCTCCGCCGCGCAGCTCTACGACCCGTTCACCAACGCGGTCGCCACCCCCATCGGGCGCATGTACCAGTTGCTGATGACGGCCATCCTGTTCGCCATCAACGGCCATCTCATCTTGGTGCGGGGCTTCCTCACCTCGTTCAACGCCGCGCCGATCGCCGGTCTCGACATGAACCGCCTCAGCAAGGTGCTCACCGAGGACATGTCCCAGTTCCTGATGGCCGCGATAGAGATCGCCGCGCCGTTGATGGCCGCGTTGTTCCTCACCGAAATTGTGTTGGGCCTACTCGGGCGGGCGGCGCCGCAGGTGAACATCCTGCAGGTGGGTCTGGTGGTGAAGATCCTCCTGGTGCTGTTGCTGGTGGGCTTGGCGCTCCCGATGCTGGGCCCGGCCGCGGCCGATCTCCTCGATCGGGCCACTCGCAACACCGTCTACCTCGGCGGAGGGTGACCGTCGATGGCCGGAGGGACCGACAAGCGTTCGAAGACCGAGAAGCCGACCGCGAAACGCAAGCGGGAGGCGCGCAAGAACGGGCAGATCGCCAAATCCCCCGATCTCACCGCCTGGACGTTGATCCTGTTGGCCACGTTCTTCATTCCGAGCGCTGTGGGCCGCGGGGCCGAGGCGGCGCGCCAGCTCTTTGTGGGCGTCCAGATGGTGATGCGCGATCCGTCCAACGGGCAGATGCTGGACCAACTGTCGCGTGGAGCGCACGCCATCATGGGCTTGGTCATCCCGGTGCTCCTGGGCGTGTTCGCGGTGGCCGTGGTCATGAACGTCGGCCAGGTGGGGCTGGTCATCACGTCGAAGCCATTGAAGCCACAGCTCAAGCGGCTGAATCCGATCTCCGGGTTCAAGCGGATCTTCTCGACCCGCAGCTTGTGGACGTTGGGCAAGGGACTGCTGAAGATGGGCCTCATCGTGGCCGTCGCCTATCCCAGCATCCGAGGACTGGCGGTGAGCTTGCGTACCGCCACGGTGGTGCCGTTCTGGCCGATGGTGACCCACGTGGCGACGGTCGGGCTGACCATGGCGCGCACCATTGCGGCCGCCGCGCTGGGGCTCTCGCTCGTCGACTACGCCTACGAGCGCCACTCCACTGCCCAACAGCTGAAGATGAGCAAGCAGGAGATCAAGGACGAGCACCGTCAGCAAGAGGGCAATCCCGAGATGAAGGGCAAGATGAAGTCGCGGCAGATGGCGATGTCTCGCAACCGAATGCTGTCGATGGTGCGCATGGCCGACGCCGTGGTAGTGAATCCGGTGCACATCGCAGTGGCGCTGAAGTACGACCCGGTGGACGGTGCGCCGCGGGTGGTGGCCAAGGGCGAGGGCTGGGTGGCGGAACGGATCCGTGAGGAAGCCGACCGTCATCAGGTGCCGATCGTGGAGTCCATCCCTCTGGCCCGCGCGCTGTACGCCACCTGTCAGGTGGATCGAGAGATCCCGCTGGAGATGTACGAGGGCGTGGCTCGGCTGCTGGCCTTCGTCCATCACCTCGGCCAACGCCGCCGCCGATTTGACGGCAGCTACCCCGCCCTCCCCGAATTCGCCAGTGCTAGCGCGTACTGATCCGGCCAAGTGGTGTGAGATGCCCCTTAGCGACCTCAGATCGCTGGCGAATCAGCGAACCGATCTCCCAAACCACCTGGTCGAGCCGGTCGTCGACATCGCGCTCGGTAACGCGAACCGTGGTGATTCCCATCAGACTGAGCCGACGGTCTCGCGCCTTGTCGACATCCACGGCACTCCGGTCGCTGTGCCACGTCGAATGGTCGACCTCGAGCACAATGGCCACGTCGGGCCAGTAGAAGTCGACCCGGATCCGTTTCCCACCTGACAGGACGAACTCGTGTTGGCGGATGGCCGGTGCGATGCCGGCGCGACGCAGTGCCCGGTCGACCCGCAGCTCCAGATCCGATTCGACCGGTCTCACGTCGGCCGGCCGTTCACCGAGAACTCGACCAAAGCGGGCCGACCCCTCGCGCCCGCGCTGGCGGAGTCGATCGCCGATGCCCACAAGGGCCGGTGCATCGGTGAGACCGTCCTTCAGGACCTGTTCGATCACGGACTCCAGTTGGTTGTCGGTGAGAACCAGCGCCAGGTCGAAGACCGTTCGAGGCACGCTGGACAACCGAATTCCATCCTCTCTCTGGATCACATCCTCGGGACCGATGAGGTGGCTGCGATGGACGATCGCATCCAGTACCACCCGCTTGGCTGGTCCAGGGCAGGCAACCTCCAGTCGGTCGACGTGACACTTGCGCAGTCCCCAAATTCGGCCCGCCGACCGGTGGGAGACGAACACGTCCGGGGCGACAGCGCAGGCGGCCGATGCCCGGCTTTCGAACGACCAAGGAAAGGCCAGCAGTCGATAGATCCCCTTGGCCACGCGCTCGCAGCGACCGGAACGGACAAGATGGCGGATCTGATCACTCGTGAGCCCGAGCTGGATCAGATCACGGCGGGAGGCGATGCCGTGGTGAGTGGCGAAAAACAGCAGAACATCGGGCGAAAGCATGGGGTTCCCCTCAAGATGGACAGTGAGGGGAAGTTGGCGGCGAGCTTAGGGACGGGGTGTGGCGCCGTTCTCGGGTCGCTAGGGGGCATCCCACACCACCGGGGCGGATCAGTACGCCCGGATTCTCAAGTCGAGGGTCGAAATGCCGATTGACCACTGGCAGTCAGGATGCTGCCCGCGCGGCCCACGGAGGGGTGGCTGAGCGAGAGGTAGTACGTGGGTTCCAATCGTGTGGCGCAGATCGGCTTTCCCATAGCCGTAGTAGCCGTGATCGCCATGCTGGTGATCCCGCTGCCCGCGCCGATCCTCGACGTGATGCTGACCTGCAACATCGCCTTGGGCGTGTTGCTGGTGCTGGCCAGCATGAACGTTCGCCGAGCGCTGGACCTGAGTGCCTTCCCGTCGATCCTGCTGGTTGCCACTCTGTTCCGGCTGGCACTGAACGTCAGCTCCACCCGCTTGATCCTGTTGCACGCGCACGCCGGTGCGGTCATCGCTTCCTTCGGCAGCTTCGTGGTGGGCGGCTCGGTGGTGGTCGGCCTGGTCATCTTCATGATCCTGGCCGTCATCCAGTTCGTGGTCATCACCAACGGCGCCACCCGCGTGGCTGAAGTTGGTGCCCGCTTCACCCTCGACGCCATGCCGGGCAAGCAGATGGCGATCGACGCCGACCTCAATGCCGGGATCATCACGGAGGAAGACGCCAAGCGCCGCCGCCAAGAGATCGCCGCCGAGGCCGACTTCTACGGCGCGATGGACGGCGCCAGCAAGTTCGTAAAGGGTGATGCCATCGCCGCGGTGATCATCACGATGATCAACCTCATCGGTGGGCTCATCGTGGGCGTTGTCCAGAAGGGCATGAGCGTCACGGAAGCCATTCAGACCTACTCGCTGCTCACCGTGGGTGAGGGCTTGGTGTCGATGATCCCGGCGCTGCTGGTGTCGATCTCCTCCGGCCTCATCGTCACCCGGGCGGCCGGCGACGGCGACCTCGGCACCGACGTGGTGCGCCAGTTCGCCCGCCAACACCAGGCCATCAAGGTGGGCGGCGTGGCCATGTGCGTGATGGCTCTGGTGCCCGGTCTTCCCAAAGCCCCGTTTCTTCTCATCGGCGCCGGCTCATGGTTCCTCGGTCGCAAGCTGGAGCGAGAGGCGGCCCGGATCAGTGTCATCGGTGATTTGGAACCCGAAGCGGTGGAGTCGCCCGACTCTCCGGAGTCGCTGGCTCGGGACATGAGGGTGGAACCGCTCGAGTTGGAGCTGGCCTTCGATCTCGTCGACCTGGTGGATCCCAGCAATGGCGGTGATCTCCTGGAGCGGGTGCGGGCGCTGCGACGCAAGCTGGCACTCGAGTTGGGCATCGTGATCCCCACCGTTCGCACCCGGGACAACCTCGATCTGCCGGCCTCTACCTATGTGATCAAGGTGCACGGCGTGGAGTTGGGTCGCGGCGAAGCACCGAACGGTTGCGTGCTGGTGATCGCCGACGACCTGGACACGTTCCCTGGCCGGGCGGTGACCGAGCCGGTGTTCGGGCTCCCGGCCAAGTGGGTTCCGGTGGAACTGCGCACCCAGGCCGAGCATCGCGGTGCCACCGTGGTGGATCGGGCCTCGATGGTCACCACTCACCTGGCCGAGATCGCGCGCCGGCACGCCGGCAACCTGCTCTCACGGCAGGACGTGAAGGCGTTGGTGGATCTGGTGAAGCAAACCGACCCGGCGGTGGTCGACGAGCTCAACGGCGCGAACATCACCTTGGCCGAGGTTCAGCGGGTGTTGCAGGACCTGCTCGAGGATCGGGTGGCCATCCGGGATCTGGTGCGCATTCTCGAAGCGATCGGCGAGCGCGGTCGCGTCAGCCGCGACCCCGAGCAGCTGCTCGAGGCCGTGCGCGCCGCCATCGGTCCGGCCATCTCCGGCGCCCATGCCGTGGACGGCCGCTTGTCGGTGATCACCATCGATCCGTTGACCGAACAAGGGATGCTGGGCGCATTGGTCGCCGGTTCCGACGGTTCGTTCCTCGGGATCGAGCCGGAGGCGGCCGAGGCCCTCGGTCAGCTCGTACTCCACGAAGTCACTCGCGCCGAACAAACCGGGATCAGCCCCGTGCTGGTGTGTTCGACTCAGCTGCGTCCCGCGTTGGCGCGGCTGGTGCGCAGCGTTTCTCCCAACCTCGCCGTGCTCTCGTACGCCGAGATCGGTCCACAACTCAACATCGAAACCGTCGGGACGGTGAACCTTGGCAACACAGCGAACGTTTGAAGGCCCTGACCTCGAGCAGGTTCTCGCGCAGGTCAGGAACGAGATGGGCGACGACGCTCGCATTGTCTCGGCTGAGAAGAGCCGCAGCGGCGGAGTGGCGGGCTTCTTCTCCAAGGAGTTCTATTCGGTGATCGCCGAGTCGCCGGCCGCGACCGCGCCCGCGCCCCCGATGGGCCCCGCGCCCAAGATCACCGCGCCCAAGATCAACGCGCCGGCCGCCCCGGTCGACCGCGATCTGGTGGCGGAGCAGTTGCTGTCGTTGGCCGATCGCGTCTCGGAGGCCGAGCGGGCCGCCGAACCCATCTCGAGTGCGCCGCCCGCCCCAACCCCGGCTCCCGTGGCCGCGGCCCCTGCCAGCCCCGCGGGACCCGAAAGCTTTCAATCGGTGTTCGCCCGGGCCGAACGGATGGCGCCGGTCATCGATCTCACCGAACCTCCGGCGCCCACGGTGCCCGCCGCGTCGCATCCCCAAGGAGTCGACAACGACATCGTGGTGGCTCATACCGCTACCGGTAAGCGCTTGGGCCGGCTTCGCCCCGCCTTCAGCGATGTGCCCCGGCTGGATCGCCAGGACATCGTGCTCGCCAACGACCTGACGGAAACCGACGAACTCGAGCTGCCAGTCCTAACGGCCCCGGCCGTCGCCGCGCCGGTCGACCCTGTTCCCGCCGTCACCACCCCGCTGCCGACGCTCAGCCCGCGCGCCGCCGCCCCCGCTGGCCCCGTGGCCAAGGTGGTACAGACTCAGGTCGAGTCGCGCCCGATCATGAGCCTCGACGAGATCGACGACATCTTGGTGTCGAGGGAAGGACTGGTTCGTTTGGGCGTGCCGATGGCCATGATCGACCGCGCTGATCTCGCCGCCGAGGAGCTTCCCGAACTGCTGGGGTCGCTGACGGTGGCCGGCGCGCCGGCAACGGCCGAGCCCGGCGTGATCGCGTTCGTCGGTGATCTCGAGCAGGCCCGCTTCACGGCTCTGGCCTACGTGGAAGATGTCATGGTGGCCTCGGCCACCCCGCCCAGCAACGTGTCGCCGTGGCTCGTGGTGAAGGACGCGGCCAGCGCCGCCAGCCGCCGCGCTCGTTGGATGGAACGCGACGCTGCCTCGGTACTGGCGGTCGACGGTGCACCGAGCATCGCCGATCCCTTCTGGACGATGGACGTGGTGGAGGCGTTGGCGCCCCGTCAGGTCCGAGTGGTGCTCGACGCGTCGTGGCCCCTCGATCAGGTTCGCCCCTGGATCGATGGCCTGGCCGCGCTGGTGGGCGAAGGTCAGCTGGTGATCGAACTGGTTGGCCTCGACGCCGCCGAGCAGCCGGCGGCGGCCATGGCCTTCGGGCTCCCGATCGCCACGGTGGACGGGGAGCCGGCCACCGCGGCCCGGTGGGCCGACCTGCTGGTGGCCAGGATGCTCGACGACTCGCCGATGCGCACGCGGCCCGCCCAACCTGAGTCTGCATCGGAGATGACCAAGTCCGACGGAGCGCCGGTCACTTCGGCCGCGAGCGCGAGCACCTCCCGGGCTAAGAAGGGTTCCACGTCGCCGAGCAAGCTGCGTCCGAAGACCGACGCATCGAGCCGTCCCGCAACTTCGGGGCTTCGGCGCCTGCCCGCGCCCGCCGCCGACACCTCGAGCGACCGGGTCGGGGCGATGTGATGAAACGCAAGTCGCGCTCCGCCGACGTGGCGGGCTTGGTCACGCACGCGACGACCGAGTCTCCACCGATGGAGCGGGTGCCTCCCATCGTGATGATGGACCGCGACGACGCCGGTCCTGACATGCCGACCGAACGCATCGACCCGGCTCAACTGCTGGGAGTGTCGCTCCTGCTGGCCGTGGGGCTCAGCGCGCCCTCGCTGCTGCGCGCAGTACACGGTGAGGTCAGTTTGCTCACTGCAGCCTGGTACTTCGGCTGGGCAGTGATCGTGTCGGTGCTCGGGGTGTGGCTGCTGTGGGCGGTGTGGCACACCTATCGGCGTCCGATCGACGAGCAGCGCCGCCACGATTGGGAGCAGGCCCGGGTGGAGCGTCTCGCCGCGATGGAGGCCGAGAACGTGGCCCGCATCGAAGCGGCTCGGGCGGCGGCCGAAGAAGCGATGCGGAGCGAGGCCAACGCGTTGCGGACCGCCGCGCCGCCCGACGTCGTCGAGCTGGTGCCCGACGCCCCTGAGTTGCCCCGATCGCTGCGCGACGCCCTCGGCGGATCGCCTGCTGGCGCCAATCGTCCTGTCGCATTGAGCGACCCGTCGGTAGGGAGTCGCTAGAGTGCCCACGATGCTGATCTCCAGCGACCGCTTCGGCGACCTCGAGGTTGCCGAAGAGCGGGTCCTGATGTTTCCGGACGGGCTCCTCGGTTTTCCCGATGCTCGTCGCTTTGCCATGGTCGACAGCCACGACACGGGCATGTACTTCTGGCTCCAGTCGGTCGACGATCCGGCGTTGGCCTTCCTCAGCGTGGTTCCGTGGGCCTTTTTCCCCGATTACACCGTCGAGCTACCTGATGCCGAGGAAAAGGCGCTGGGAATTCGATCCGAGGAAGACGTACTGGTGCTATGCCTACTAACCGTGCAACGCGATAGAGGGCTCATCACCGCCAACCTCCTCGGCCCATTGGTGGTCAACACCGTCGATCGGGTCGGTCGCCAGGTGGTACTGGCCGAGTCGGGGTACCCGGTGCGGGCACCTCTGGCGGCCTGATGCTGGTACTCACACGGCGGGCCAATCAGTCGATCGTCATTGGCCACGATGTGGTGGTGACCGTTCTGGAAGTGCGGGGCGATCAGGTGCGCCTCGGCATCAAGGCCCCTCGAGAGGTGACGGTGCACCGCGAAGAGGTCTACGCCGAGATTCAACGCGAGAACCGCCAGGCTGCGATTGGTCCCGAGGTGGCCTTCGACATGGACCTGCCGCTTCCCACGCCGCGGCCCCCGGCCAAGCCATCTAGCTGACGCTCGAGGTCAACTTCCTCAGCAGCGCGCCGACAGTACAGCGACGTGCCCGTGCGGGCACCGGCTGACGAGGTCCTCGCTGTGTCTGATGAGCTCACCTACTGCACCTTCGAGTTGGCCAACCTCTTCTTCGGAGTGGAGGTTCTGGCCGTTCAGGAAGTCATCCGTCATCAACGCATGACCCCGGTGCCGCTGGCGCCCGATGTGGTGAGCGGGTTGATCAACCTGCGAGGTCAGGTCGTTACGGCCATCGACCTCCGCCGCCGTCTGGGATTGCCCGATCGCGCCAGCGATCTGCTTCCGATGAACGTCGTGGTGCGCACCGCCGAGGGTCCGGTGAGCCTCTTGGTGGACGAGATCGGCGATGTGTTGCAGGTGGACGACGGCCAGTTCGAGCTTCCCCCCGAAACCCTCGACGGCGCGGCCGCGGAGCTGATTACCGGCGTGTACAAGTTGGAGGATCGACTCCTGCTGGTGCTCGACATCGACAAGGCGCTCCAGGTGCCGTCCCTTGCCGGGATGGAGGGTTGACCGCCATGAAGGCGCTCATCGTGGACGACTCTCGCGCCATGCGATCGTTGCTGCGCAACATCATGCGTGAGCTCGGCTTCGAGGTCACCGAGGCGGCCAACGGGCTGGAGGGCCTGGATCGGCTGCAGGAAGACCCGCATATGGACGTGGCCTTGGTGGACTGGAACATGCCCGTGATGGACGGCCTCGAGTTCGTGAAGGCCATGCGTCGTCACCGCCAGCTGGCCGAGATCAAAGTCATGATGGTCACGGCGGAAAACGACATGGGCAAGATGGCGCGGGCGCTCATGGTGGGGGCCGACGAGTACGCGATGAAGCCTCTTACCCGCGATGCCATCATCGAAAAGCTCGAGCTTCTCGGACTCAGCGCGGCCTGAGCCGGCGGTGTCATCGATGACCCCTGTACGAGTGCTGATCGTGGACGACGCCATCGTGGTGCGCCATGTTCTGACCGATGCCCTCGGGAACGATCCCGAGATCTCGGTCGCCGGCACCGCCGCCAACGGTCAGATCGCCCTCGACAAGATCGGGGCGCTCCTGCCCGACGTGGTCGTGCTCGACATCGAGATGCCGGTGATGGACGGCATCACCGCCTTGCGGGAGATCCGCCGTCGGTGGCGGTGGCTGCCGGTGATCATGTTCTCGACGTTGACCGAGCGCGGTGCCACTTCGACCTTCGATGCCTTGGCCTCGGGCGCGGCCGATTACGTGACCAAGCCGTCCAACACGGGCAGCATGGAAGGTGCGGTCGGACGGATCATGAACGAGTTGGCGCCGAAGGTGAAGCAGCTGGCCCGCCGGTTCGCTTCTCAGCACCCTCAGCGCGCACGGTTTGATGAGACCCCGAGCGCGCCCGCGACGTTGATCACCATGAGCCCCTTGCCCGATCGGCCGTTGCCGCCGGCATCGCGGTCGGTCGGGGCCGTGACCCCGCCGCCGCATCCTCGGGCGGTCGTCGCTTCTAAAAGCGAAGCTCAACCGGCTCGGGAGCCGATTCGCCTGGCGCCCCGCCGGTCCTCAGGATTGGTCGAGGCCGTTGTGATCGGAGTGTCCACCGGCGGGCCCAATGCGCTAGCCGAGCTGTTGCCACTGCTGCCGGGAGACTTCCCCGTGCCGGTGCTCATCGTGCAGCACATGCCTCCGATCTTCACTCGCATGTTGGCCGAACGACTGCAACGACTCTGCGCGCTGGAGGTGGTTGAGGCCTCCGCTGGTCTGGCGGTTCGACCGGGGCGCGTGTATCTGGCCCCCGGCGATCAACACCTCGCCCTGAAGCGGGCCGCCGGCGCGGTGGCGGCCGAGGTCACCTCGGATCCACCGGAGCACTCTTGCCGGCCGTCGGTGGACGTGCTCTTTCGTTCCGCCGCCGAGATCTATCGAGGCAACGTACTCGCCGTCGTGCTCACGGGCATGGGCCAAGATGGCCTGGCCGGCGCCACGATCCTTCACGAGCAAGGAGCAAGTGTGCTGGTGCAAGACGAAGAGTCGAGCGTGGTGTGGGGAATGCCCGGCTATGTGGCGAGGGCCGGAATCGCCGAGGCGGCGTTGCCCCTCGCTCGGATTGCGGCCGAGATGGTTCGTAGAACTCAGGGCCCTCCGTTCGGAGCCGAGGCCCGGCGCGCCGGCGGGAGGAACCCGTGACCAGCCTCAGCCCTCCCCAGACCATGGCGGGAAACCAGGCAGTGAGCCTCCCGATCACCACCGTGAGCGCCACCGACTTCGAATTTCTACGGGGGTTGCTGCGCAGCAAGTCGGCCATCGTTCTCGATGACGGCAAGGAATATCTGGTGGAGAGCCGGCTGGCGCCGGTGCTGCGGGAGGCGCAGCTGCCGTCGATTCGTGACCTGGTGCATTTGTTGCGAGGCCGCAATCCCGCCCTCGAGGGCAAGGTCGTGGACGCCATGACCACCAACGAGACCTCCTGGTTTCGTGACATCCATCCGTTCGAGGCCCTTCGTACGACGCTCTTGCCGGAGCTGATCGAGCGACGCCGGGCCACCCAAGACATCACCATCTGGTGTGCCGCGGCCTCCAGTGGTCAAGAGCCGTACAGCCTGGCGATGTTGATTCGGGAGCACTTTCCTCAGCTGTCCGGTTGGTCGGTGAGAATTTTGGCCACCGACCTGTCACCGTCGATGATCGAGCGAGCCCGCGGGGGTCGCTACAGCCAGCTGGAGATGAACCGGGGCCTCCCGGCCGCCTACCTCGTGAAGTACTTCGAGCGGGTGGGAGCGGAGTGGCAGGTGAAGAGCGAGATTCGTTCCATGGTGGAGTACAAGTTGCTCAATCTCGCCGAGCCGTGGCCGACCATGCCTGCGTTGGACATGCTTTTCATTCGGAACGTTCTGATCTATTTCGACCGCGATACCAAGCGCAACATTCTCGGCAACGTTCGCAAGGTGCTTCGGCCGGAGGGAATCTTGGTGTTGGGCTCTAGCGAGACAACGTTCAACATCGACGACGGTTGGGCCAGTCGCACAATCGGCAAAGCGATCCTGTACCAGCCGCAGTGAGCACGACGCAGGAAGGACGAACGAAGCGATGAGTATGGAGATCGACGCAGTCACACTGAGCTCCCTCGCTACTGATATCTGGTCTTCGATGCTGGGCATCGATCTCCAGCCCGGTTCGGCCGACGTCGCGGAACTCAGTGGCGAGCGCACCCTCACGGGCTGCGTCCAGATCACCGGAGGCTGGGCCGGGGCCGTCACCATCCGGTGCGCCACTGCGGCCGCAGCTCGGTTCGCTGCCGTCATGTTTGGTTGCGAGCCCGAAACCCTCAGCGACGAAGAGGTGCGCGACGCGCTCGGCGAGCTCACCAACATGCTGGCCGGCAGCGTGAAAGGTATGTTTCCGGAGGAGTGCCAGCTAGGAATTCCGGCGGTGGCCGATGGACTCGACTACATGTTGTTCGTTCCCAAGGGCAAGGTACTCACCAAGGCTGACCTGGACCACGAGCACGACGCGGTGGAAGTCCTGGTCTACGAACTGGCCTAAGTGAGCCCGGCCGGGCTTCGTTGTTGCCGGCGGGTGCCGGAGCTGGCGGGGCCTTAGCCGTTACGCTGTACGTTCTTGATGGGATCGTGGCGCTCCACCATGCTCCGGCTGTTGCCGATCGTGGCGCTGCTCACGATGGCGATACCACAGTCGGCGCGGGCTGATTCGAGCGATCCGCGCGCGCAGCGGGAGAAGGTACGGGCTCAACGCACGGAGGCCGCTCGCAAACTCAACGCGCTCACCGCGTCCAGTGCCGATGTGCAGCACACCCTCGACGGTCTCGACTCGAACATCGCCGAACAGCAGAGTGAGATCAAGACGGCCACCCGAAAAGCCGAGGAAGCGTCTCGAGTGGTCGACGACGCTCGGGCCGCCGCCACCGCCAAGCAAGCGCAGCTGGATGCGGCGCAGCAATCGCTGCGGGAGTTGGCCATCGATGCCTACACCAACGACGCCCAAGACTCGGCCCTCGACGTGTTGAGCTTCGATGCCGGTGACGACCAAGCGTTTCGCATGAGCATGACGCAGCTGCAAGCGCAGCGGTTGACCGATGCCCTCCACGAGTTCGACCAAGTGAATGAGGATCTGACAGCGTTGCGCAAGAAGGCCGAGGCGGCCCAGGCGCGAGCCGACCAGAGCTTGCGCGACAAGCAGCAACGATTGGCCGACCTGCAGGACACGCAGAACGCGCAGGAAGACTTGGCCAACCGGCTCGACGATGCCATCGACCGGCAGCTCTCCGAGGCGGCCGGCCTGGCGAGCCAGGATCGGGCGTTGTCCGACAGCATCGCCCGCATCGATGCCGCCACCGCGGCCCGCATCGGACGGCTGCCTCGCCCTCCAGGCGGCCGAGTGGTGGGAAGCCCGGTGGGCCCGGACCAGATCACGTCGGTGCGCGGCATACGGGTTCAATCCTCGATCGCCAATCAGGTGGAGCGGCTCTTGGCGGCCGCGGCCGCCGACGGTGTGAACCTAAACAACACCGACTACCGCTCCTCCGATGGCCAGGTGGCGACCCGGCGCGCCAACTGCGGTTCGGGTGATTACAACGTCTACCAAAAGCCCGCCGCGCAGTGCCGACCGCCGACCGCTCGCCCCGGTGCTTCGATGCACGAGCGAGGCCTGGCCATCGACTTCACCTACAACGGGTCGCTGATATCCAGCCGGTCCAGCCCCGGTTACAAGTGGATGGCGGCCAACGCGGCGAGGTACGGGATGTTCAATCTGCCGAGCGAGCCCTGGCACTGGAGCACCACCGGCAACTAGTGATCGGGCCGGAGACCCAAGCCCAGGGCACGACCGGGGTGGCCCGGAACCGGCCAGTGAGTCTGCCAACCTGAAGGCCGTGAGTTCCTGGGATCAGCTGAAGGAGTGGGCCCGCACCGACGGGCTCATCGTGGTGATGTTGCTGACCGGCACCTTGCTGTCGGTCCGATTCGTGCGCTGGGCCGGCAAGACCGTGGCCGAACGAGGGGATCGGTCGGCATCGGCGCAGGCCCGGCTGGAGACCGGGGTCCAGGCGTTCGGTTGGGCGTTTGCGGCCGTGGCATGGAGCATCTGTGTGGTCTCGGTGCTGAGTCGGTGCAACGTTCCGGTGGCGAGCCTCATACCCGCCGCGTCGGTTATCGGTATCGGTCTGGGTTTCGGAGCGCAACGAGTGGTAGGAGATGTTCTGGCCGGCTTCTTCTTGTTGGCCGAACGGACCTATGTGGTGGGCGACACCATTCGGGTGGCGGATCCCGGTGAGCTGGGGGGCTTGACCGGACGGGTGGAGGAGGTCACCTTGCGCGTCACCCGCTTGCGAACTTTCGACGGCGACCTGGTGACCCTGCCGAACTCGGAGGTCCGTCAGGTGGCGAACACCTCTCACGGTTGGGCGAGGATCGTGGTCGACGTGCCGGTGGATGACCGTCTTGATTTGGATGTGGCGGCCACCGCCATCAACGCCTTGGCGCGCGATCTCTGCGCGGAGGAGCGGTGGAGTGCTCACATTCTCGAACCGCCAACCGTGATGGGGGTGGAGCGGCTCGAGGGTGACCGGACCGTGCTGAGGGTGAGCGGAAAGGTTGAGCCGCAGCATCAGTGGGAGGTGGCGCGAGAGCTTCGATCT
>Ga0068860_100004396_pt1 | contig 14396 bp, 17 predicted proteins | sample KBSSwiS32_FD_66597 | JGI IMG/M metagenome (GOLD analysis project Ga0068860, IMG submission 66597) | Switchgrass rhizosphere microbial communities from Kellogg Biological Station, Michigan, USA - KBS Switchgrass S3-2 | ecosystem: Host-associated > Plants > Roots > Rhizosphere > Soil ... | reverse complement strand
CCCTCGACTGCACGTTCTCGGCCAGCACCAATCAATTCGGACTCGTGTTCTGCGACGAAGGACCAACGTCGCAAGATACGCCATCGATCATCCTGAAGCACACGGGTTACGGCTTCGACCTCACCGGGTGCGACGCATATACATTCCATGATTGCAATATCACTACCGATGCTACGACGTTTCCGCAGGTCTGCTTCTTTCAGGCTCGCGCCAACGTAGCTGGCAACAACAGCCAGCTACCCCGGATCTATAATACCAAGGTACAGGGGAAATTCAGCCGGGCCATTCAATATAACTATGGCTCCGAAGACGGAGTCTATGTTGGCAACTATTGGACTAATCTCTACACCGGCTCAGGCAAAGTCGTTGTTATTACCGCCCTGAATATATTCGGTCTGACTTCGACCTTTGCCACCATCCGAACCGGGTCGCAGTCATGCATTGATCACGAGTATATCGGTGGTCAATACGCGATTCTCTCGTCCGATGCCGCAGCTGACGTTTTCTATTTTGATAACTGCGAGCACGTCAAGGTACTCGGGCCCTGGGTCGATTGCGGCACGGCGGCGGGTGTCGGTGGCCGCTCAATCATTTACGTGGATATGACCAATGGCGCAGCCTCGCACATTCACCTGAGCGCAGTTCAGACTGAAAACCTGATCACACAGAATGCCTACGGGATTCTGTTCTCGAATGGGACCGGTATCCCTTCCCAGTGGCGTATCGATGACTGTTATATGCCGGCAGCGACCAACGCAATCTTTGCGCCGGCCAATGTCACGCTCGACAGCTTTGTCATTACACAATTGAAACAGGCTGCGGGCACGGGTATCGCCTGCACGAACATGCAAAATTCGGATCTGATCCTGGGTGCCGTCCCCATTTCGATCTCAGGTACGTCCACCAGCAACTTCATTGTTGGTGGCAACGGGGTCACGACTGGAACCCGAGTGAAGACCGTCGTGGTTGATAAGCTTACAGGGGCCATTCACGCTGCTGCCTTTCTCACTCCGTAGAAAACTTGCGTCGTCGCGACTGACGCATCTGCGTCTTACGCCAAGCACCCGCTGGGAAGCTTTCCCAGCGGGTGCACGCGCGCTTACTGGGGCACCCCTCAGTGAAACGGCCAAGGTGCAGACGATGGCAGCGAGTCCCCCCCGTCGCATATTGACGTGAACAAGCTCAAACTGAACCCCAGCTTTGAGAAGAGGGCTACCTTACACTGACCCTCGACCGCGCCTGCCTCATATGAGACGATTTCCCCCACTTGCGGTGCTGTGCTAGTTGGCATGTCCGACGTGAGCTAAGGGACGGGCTCTGCAGGTGTTGTACATTCCGGCGTGTACGCCCGCATTCAGCGGTGCCTCATCGCACCCACGAAAAAAATTGCGGAGGGCATACAACATGCTACCTAATCGGCCCGGCAAAGGTTTGATCGTCACCCTCTTGTGTTTGAGTAGCGCGGTTGCCATCGCTTCTGCGATCGCCGCACCCCCTTCTGGTGAAAGGACGACTCTGAAAGGAAGCGCCCCGTCGTGGGCGACGGCGAAGAATTTGAAGGGCGTCGCAGATGCGAGCACGGCCGTCGGCTTTCGCGTGTATCTGGGTTGGACCGACCCGGACGGAGCTGTAGCGCTTGCGAAGGCTGTAAGCGATCCACACAGCAGTTCGTACGGACAATATCTAACTCCAAATCAGTTCCGTGCCCGGTTCGCCCCATCGGCGTCCGCTACGGCGAAAGTGCAGAACTGGCTGAGGAGCCAGGGCTTGGATATTACCTACACACCGCAGAACAATCACTACATCAGCGTTGAAGGAACACTGGCTCAGACGCAAGCCGCGTTCGGTGCGCAATTCGGAATATACGCGGTGAACGGCCGCTCGTTGCGCTCGCCGATGTCTGATCTATCTATCCCGAGCGAACTGGCCGCTACAGTGAAGTCGGTCGTTGGGTTGGATCAGAGTTACCAGTTCGTACAGTCGTACCGTCGACTCGATACCAATGCCCCTCCCTCTGCGGGTTTTCGCAATTCTCCACCGCTGTCGGCGTTTTGGGCCGAGCTGCTCTCGCCGTACTCATTTCCCGCTGGATTCACGGATGTGGCATTACCGAAGGTGCCCTGGGTGGTCAAGGGCCACACCCCGGATCAGATCAAGGGCGCCTATGGTCTCTCCGGTTCCGGACTTGATGGATCAGGGCAGACTGTAGCGATTATCGACGCTTACGCCTCCCCGACGATCCTTCGGGACGTCAATCAATGGTCGATCAATCGCGGCCTTCCCACGATGAACTCATCTCAGCTCGTGCAGGTCGTGGCACCTGGTACCTACAAGCGTCCGGACAACCCCCAGCAGGGCCCGTCGGGGTGGTACGGCGAAGAGACTTTGGACGTCGAGGCAGTGCACGGGATGGCACCCGGGGCGAAGATTGTCTACGTCGGCGCGCCCAACAACAGACAGGATCTCGACGCAGCGTTGAACCATGTTGTCGACGCGCATCTGGCGCAGATCGTCACCAACTCATACGGTTTTTCGACGACCGAGCTCCTGCCGCCCGGCTTTGTGAAGCCGGTCGAAGACACTCTGATACAGGCTGTAATCGAAGGAATCGGTGTGTACTTTTCCTCCGGGGACAATGGGGACGAGTCGAGCACCTTTGGCTTTCCAACCACCGACTGGCCGGCATCGAGCCCGTGGGTGACTGCTGTCGGCGGAACCTCTCTCGGCGTTGACGCGGCCAACCGCCGAGCCATCGAGACCGGCTGGGGTACGAGCGATTACAGCTGTAACAGCAGCACCTTGGTGTGCACACGTACGGGATGGTTATATGGAGCGGGTGGCGGTGTCAGCGCAGTGTTCGGCGTGCCCTTCTATCAACAGGGATTGGGACTGACGGGTCGCGGAGTGCCCGATGTAGCTGCTCTTGCCGACCCACAGACTGGTCTGCTGGTTGGCCAAACACAAACATTTCCAGACGGAGTCCACTACGACGAGTATCGGATTGGTGGAACGAGCCTCGCCAGCCCGATATTCGCTGGCATCATGGCCCTCGCCGATCAAGCGGCGGGCCATCCGCACGGCTTTGCCAACCCGACGTTCTATGCCAATAAGACCGCGTTCTATGACGTGACGTCAGTCAAGACAGCTGTCGCACGAAGGAACTACATCAACGGCGTAGATATCAGCGCAGGTACTGCCGACAAGCTGCGCACCTTCGATGATTATTCAGGATCGACTTCCCAAAGCACCCATAGGGGTTGGGATAACGTCACTGGCCTCGGTAGTCCAGGCGCAACATTCCTGAGCGCTATCGGACACTGAGCTGGAACGATCGGTGCGCCCCCCTTAGAAACGGGAGCGCACCGACGCGCTCGGCTGTCCTTACCTGATGCGATCTCGGCCCAACAGGTTGCGTCGTCAGAGACCTCGTCGCTTGCTGCATGCAACCAGCAGAGCGGAGCCTACGGCGACGGCGTCTTCGATGAGCCCCGTTGAGGTCTGACCGCTGTTGCGAATCGCACACTGTCGCATCCTGAAACTGACGTAGGCGGCTCCAACGGCAGCGGTGGCTCCCAGCACAGTACCCATGGGTTTCCTCATGCCGGCTACTATGCCAATGAGTAGGGAGCGAATCATGAGGATCTTCCGAGTGTTGTGACGGACCGTGATGTTGCACATTGATGATGAAGTCGACTTCATCTCAACCGCCGTTTTGCCTGGACGAGCCTCTAACCTCTAGGGCGACACCGGAAAATGCGTCGTCGCAAACGGTGTCACTACAGTTGAACTGTGCCCGAGATCGCAGCCCGAGCCGGGCCCGGCATTGTCAGCAGGGTCAGATCCAGGCCCTGTCGCAGATCCCCAGAAGTTCTTTTTCGCGTCTATCACCACCGCCGAGTTGTTGAGGACACCGCAGTTCGCCGGTGCTTGCGAAATGTCATTCCCATAGATGTTGTTGTTGTGCAGGGTAATGCTTCGCGGATTGGTAACCGAGACACTGATGCCGGGTCCCTGATTCCCAAGAATGGTGTTCCCGGTTACAGTCGCGCCCCCTTCCGAGAACTGAATTCCCGCTCCACGGTTGGCGATGAATGCACTGTTCGAGATTACGCCCGTGACTCCGCCAATCGGAGCAACCGTGATGATGTTGGCGCCGACAACGTTTCGGCGAGACACGTTTCCCACAAAACGAACGATATCGATGCTGGCCAGAGTAAACCCGGGTCCATTGACATCACTCGCAACATTATTGGTGAGGTAGATGGGACCCGCATTCGGACAATTGTCCTCGCCAATCACCTGATAGCCGATGCCGGCTGAGTGGGAAACAATATTGTCCGTAATATAGACCGGCCCCACGCAGGTTGAGCCCGCTATGCCGTTCTCTACGATGTTTCCGATGACTTTGCTGTAGGCGCCATGGCGCACCTCGACGCCAACAAAGCCGCCTCCCTTGATGGTGAAGCCATTGTCGACTGTCCCGAGAACCGCACCGTCGGCCTCGAGCGCTACGGCGACCGCGGCACCCGCCAACGCTGTATCACCGCCGTTGATAATCGTGACTGCCGGGCCATAGACCGACAGTACCTGCACGCCATTCTTGAAGATACAGATCATGCAGTTGATGGGACCATTACTGGGATGCTCTTCGCCAGGAGCATCGAAACGGCCATCATTATTCAGATCACCGTACATTCCTGCGCGCACCCAGACCGTGTCACCATTCGAGGCGTTCTCGATTGCCTGACTGATGGAGCGGCAGGGATGATCCGATGCTCCGCAGCTGTTGGTGTCTACGCCATCGTTGGCAACAAAGTGTGCATTGCTGGCAGCAGCGGGCGCCGCTTGCGCAAAAGCGATCGCGCCACCAGCGATGATTCCCAAGAAACGCATAAATCTCTGGATTTTCATTCGCGCTCTCCTGCTGATTTTACAATCGATTCGAGCGATATGAGTCGCTCACCAGGCCTGTCGGTGCGCTTGCAAGGCGCCTTGTCAGGATTGAATTCATGTGATGTTCCATCGGCACCACTTCGTCTGCATGGCAGAGTCTTCGTCTCATAGACCAATCTTTGCCCGCACTCAAGTACTCTTCGGTGGCGGTAAGGTAGATGAGGCACGGAAGGCATTCGATAGAGCTGAGTACTGGCAGGCCCAGATAGACAGCCTTGGCTGAGTGGCATTTTGGAAAGCCAGTGTGGAGGGTGACCTCGCGGGGCGTATTTAACGCATCACTGTGGACATAGTAGATGGCAACTGTGGAGGCGGTCGGGCGGAGGGTCGCCACGGGGGTGTCGCCCAGCCAGACGGTTTCTTCGATCAGCGCGCCGGTGGCATCGTATTCCCCTAAGAGGTGGCCGGCTTCGTCATAGGCGTAGAGGACGGTGCCGTTGACGCCGCCGGAGATCTTAATCCGTTGGCCGAGGGCGTTGTAGAGGGCGGTCTCGGTCGATCCGCCGTTGGTCAGGGTCTGGAGTCTTCCCGCGTTGTTGTAGGTGGCGGTGACGGTGGACTGACCAAGTTGCGCACCTTAGCCAAGAACGCGGCTATTGACTGCTGGTCCGGCTGCCCATCAATGTTCCACGTGATAATTGTTTTATCCTTTGTCTGTATGACAGAGCGCAGGCCATGGATTGGTAAGTAGCAATCATCGACCTGCTTGGCAAATATGACGTACGGCTCCTTGAGATCTCTGAGATCGTAAGACTCAATGTCGCCTGGCGTATTGCACAGCAGAATCTTTTTGCCCTTAACCAGGGTCTCTCCCTTCAAGATTGAAATGGGTTGTAACCAAACAGTGTTTGCGCTGCCCTGAGGCGCACTCGAAGCCGTTGGAATGGATCGACCATACGCAATTAAGCTTGAGCCCAGGACAAGCTCATTTAGTTTTATCTTGGTTAGCTTTGCCTCAACTACCTGTGATTGCAGTAGGAACCCCAAGAGAAGGAGCCAAGCGACGCGAACTGCGGGAAATGCAGGCAAAACTACTGCAACATTCCACTGGCACTGCACAAATTGCCTTTGCATAGAGACTCCATTGCATTTACGGGATCCAATCGGTCGTGGCCGAGGCCAACAGTGTGAAGTAATTCGTGATAAACGGTTGAGGCGAGGCAATCGGTAAGCGTCCGCCCGCCGCATCTTGACGGCGAACCGGGAGACAGTGGTTTTCAGGCGGCGACCGCGGATGTGGCCGGAGCGAGCTTCGAGGCCACGTTCCAAGGAAGCAACTCATCAATGCGGTTAATCGGGTGATCTGCGATGTGTTCGAGAACGTATTGCAGGTAGGCCTGGGGGTTGAGGCCACAGAGCTTGGCAGTGCCGATCAACGTGTACATGCGCGCCGCGCGCTGACCGCCGCTATCAGAGCCCATGAACAAATAATTCTTCCGACCTAAAGCAACTGATCGCAGGGCGCGCTCTGCGGCTGTGTTATCTATCTCGGTGCGGCCGTCATCGCGGTAGCGAGTCAACGCCACCCAACGCGACAATGCATAGCGGATCGCTCCCGACAGCTCGGACTTCTTTGCGAGCGTTCGGACAGTTTCCATGAGCCATTGATGGAGGCTATCCAACAGTGGACCTGCTCGCGCTTTTCGAACCGTGCATCGTTCGTCCGGCGGTTTCCCCCGGATCTGATCCTCAATTTGGTAGAGGGCGGCGATACGCTCGAGCGCCTCACGAGCGATCGGTGAGTCGGTCGACTCGTAAATATCGTAAAATTTGCGTCGAGCATGCGCCCAACAGGCGGCCTCTAGCAGAGGATCATTTGCCCGCTCGTATAAGGGATTGAAGCCGGCATACGCATCGGCCTGCAAAATCCCATTGAACGATTCCAGGTGTTGGTTCGGATAGATCGCTTTGCGATCCGAAGAGTATCGGAACAAGACGGCAGGCGGTGTTTTATCCGCGCTGTTGCGGTCATCGCGAACATAGACCCAAAATCGACCGGTCTTCGTCGTTCCTCGCCCTGGGCACAGGACCGGTACGGGTGTGTCGTCGGCATGGACCTTGTAGCCGCGGAGTATGTGACGCGCCACGGCGTCGACAAGCGGATTAAACAAGGTAGCGGACTGACCAACCCATTCAGACTGGGTCGAGCGCGGGATCTCCACGCCATCTCGGGCATAAATCTGGTTCTGTCTATAAAGCGGCGTGTGGTCACAGAACTTAGAGACCAACACATGGGCAATTACGGAAGCGCCAGCCATTCCACCTGCGAAGGGCCGCTTGGCGGCGGGCGCCTGGATGATCTTCTCGCAACGCCCACAACTGAACTTGGGGCGTACGTGCCGCACGACCATGAAGCGCTCGGGGATTCGCTCCATGACTTCCGTGACATCGGGCTCCATTGCTCGCAACGCACCACCACAATCCGGGCACGTACAACCGGCAGCCACCGGAGCCTCGTGTACGCTTTCTTCTCGGGGTAGATGAGCCGGTAGTTCCTGACGGACCGGCTTCTCAGTCGGCGCTTCGGTCGCCGCAGCCAATTTCATCTGAGCCGCCGCATGATTCTCTTCGGCTTCCTCGAGCGTCAACTCCAACTGCTCGATCTCCTGATCCAGTGCTTCGGAACTGCGTCCATAGCGCTCTCGGCGCAACCGAGCCAGGATCAGCCGAAGACGCTCGATTTCCAGTTGGCGCTGTTCGATCAGCGCGTACTGCTCCAACACCATGCGCTTGAGCGCTTCGACATTGTTGGGAAGTTGCGCGGCTTTCTTCACGCCGCTGAGGATAGCAGCCGAGCACATTCCGTGCTCGGCTGTTTGATTGCTCTAGACCGCGACCTGCGGCTTCCAACTCGGCTGCACTCGCCGCCACTCGAGACCTTCCAACAGGATCGACAGCTGCGCAGCCGTCAACAGCACGGTCCCGGATCCGGACTGGGGCCATACGAAGTGCGTGCCCTCCAGTCGCTTGCAGAACAGGCACATCCCCGTGCCGTCATACCACAGACACTTGATCCGATCGCCGCGACGACCTCGGAAGATGTAGAGCTCGCCGGAGAATGGGTTCTCAGACAAATGTGTTTGGACCAGCGCCGCCAATCCGTCGTATCCCCGACGCATGTCGGTGGCGCCTGCGACCAGCCAGATCCGACTGCCTCCAGGTACAATCATCGAGCACACACTGCGGCGATGATCTGTTTGAGAGCTTCCCGGGCCAGGGTGCCGCTGAAGCGCAGCCGCGCTCCCCCAGCCAGAAGTATCTCAACGCTTTCATTTTGGGGTGCATGGATCCGTGGTCGCCCGCGGACCTTGGGAGCCGCAGGTTCGGGCGCAATCACATTGACCGGGATCAACCCTGGGGGCCTCGTTGGACTGACTGCTCCGGGCTCCTCCGCTCGATACAGTCGTCGCCAGGCAAACACCACATTGGCATTGAGTTCATAGCGCCGAGCTACAATCGCCACCGAGGCACCTGGCTCGAATGTTTCCTCGACGATCTTGCGCTTGGCTGCCTCAGGCCAGCGGCGCCGCGGACCGCCTCGGCGGCCTAATGAGTCAGTTGTGACTTCTGTCGTGTGCGTGTCCATCTATTACTCGTGGACGCCTATTAGGCGTTCGCTTACTGTGGGACACGCATCATCGAGCACGCTTTTTAGACAACTCCAGATGCGGCGGCCGGACGCTTACGGCAATCGCACTGAGAGGGATTAAAAGCATCTGGGGTAAGAACCAGATAGTGGGCAAATATGCCGGTCTCGCCGCAGATTCCCACGACGTGGCGAGGATACACAGTCGTGGTGTCAAGTCCAAGAAGATCGCTTGTTTCGTAGGTCCCGGTTGCGGGGTCTAAGAAACGCGTGTCGTTGTAATGGAGTCCGGCTTGGCCATCGAAGAGTTGGCCGGGAAAACGCAGGTTGTAGGCGAAAGTCCCGGCTCCGGCTGGATTGGGGTTGGCGGCATCCGTGCCGAAGGGATCGGAGTTCCAGGTCCACATCGCCGCATTGTCGCTCGGGCGGGTCACCTGGCGGGGGGTATTTAACGCATCGGAGTGGATATAGAAGAGGGCGATCGAGGCGCCGCTGGGGCGAAGGGTGGCGACGGGTATATCCGCTAGCCAGACGGTTTCTTCGATCAGCGCGCTGATCTACCGGTAGTGGTTATTTAGTCGCTGATACCACCACAAGGTTATAGCGAGTTGCGTATCGGCGCGCATTTAGATTGGTCCTGCGATCTTGCTCCCCATGGAAGGAGTCGCTCGTTCCGCCGAGGATTCTCAAACCGTATTGGCTGCGGAGCTTGCTCGCGTTTTCGCTCAATCCAGGCACTTCGAAGGTCATCCCATAGACGGCCAACAATCTGTGATCTCCCCGAGCGACAGCGTCCCTGGCGTCGCTCTCCGCGTGTTCGACTTTCAGTACGCGCACATCCTCTTCTTTCATTATAACGTCCTGTTTCTCATCTCCCCACGTCACCGCCGGTGACGTCAGACAGATGCAAACGATCCATGCGCGAGAAAACACCTTCATTGAACTGCTCCGAATCAGTATGCGATTCTTTCGAATCGCTCTCCCGCTTGTGTGGAGATAGGATTTTCGTTCAGGTCCACATTGTGCATCTGGAACGGACCATCATCACGGGTTCCAAGTGTATGTCCCAGTTCGTGTGCGATTGCTCGAAGCAACGAGGGTCGCTTCCAACCATTAGTCATTTCTAAGAGTTGCTGAAATGCCGGGTCAATCCAAATATTCGATCCTCCCAATTCACTCGAATCATTCTGATCACAATTCAAGTGACAGAACCTTACGGCGGATGTTATGGCAAAAGTGGCGCAAGGCCGAATCAGCGGATTGAATGGAATGGACGCTCACACGTCCTCTGAGCTCTTCGCGTGGGCAGATCATTCGCGAGCCCAAGCGATCCATCCGGACAATACGGACGACACTAAATGGCTTCTGCGTCGAGCGGAACGTCTTACTGCACTTGCAAAGGCAAAGGAGAAGTCTCGCGAGCACAAACAACTCCAATCGAGGGTTATGTAGCCTTTTGCGTGCACTCTCGGTTTTCGCGGGTGCGTGGTTTGGGCGCGCTGTTGATGATTGTTGACCTAGTTGACCCATAGCCAGTCTGACCGCTATCCGTCCGCCTCGTGGCTAGAGGCGTTCAGGAGTCGTGAGTCTGTTTCGAATCCGGCGAGCGGCGCGGGGAGGGGGTCGAGTTGGTGGCGGTGGCAAGGCGTTGAGGGTCGATCCCATTGATCTGTTCATGCGGTTTGTGCGCTCTTGAAAGTGAGGACTACTTGATGTCCGGCTTCTCGAGCTTCTCGTAATCACGCACGCTGGAAGTCAGGACCTGGCCCGTCGCCAGCTTAGCCTGCTTGAACGCACCGCCGTGCTTGCCATCCCGCAGCGGATTGAACTGCAGCTCGATCTGGTCTCCTGGCTTGAAGGAGTGCCGCGACCAACCCATCCTGGTCAGATTGCCCGGACTGGTGAGCTCCATCGACCACAGTTCCGGCGGCGCCCCCGGCTGCCGCGCACCCTCCACCAGTAGGACGACGTGTGGGTTGGTCCAGCGGAACTCCTTGACCGTGGCTGCCTTGAACGTCACGGTGTTATTGAAGTCGAACATCGAGAAGGAGTGATGCGCAACGGACGGCGCGCTCACAATTGCAGTCAATACCGCCGCAACCAACAATAGCGCTCGGTACATCAGCCGATAAACAATTCCGAGTTTCTTCATTTCGCACACTTCCCATTATTTATCCGCGGGCACGAAATTGCCGCCTTCGGTCTGCGGCGCAGACTGGAACACCGCGTTGCCGCTCGCATCCACACCTTCTGAAAAATTGCCCTGCATGCATACACCTTCCACGATGTCGAATTTACGCGCTCGCTGCCGATACAGAATCAGCGCGGTCTTCCAGGTCTTGGCCAGTACGTGCGGCGCGGTGATTTCGAGATCGTCGCGCAGGGTGTCAGGTCCCACCAGGTGGATGTGCTCCACTACGTGCATGTCGCCGTTGTTGGGCAGACCCACGGCCTCACTCGGCGCAATGTAGGTTTCGGGGAGGATGCCGACTGTATCGACGACCAGAGTCTGGCCCTCCCAGTGGCCGATCGAGTGGCCATGGAATGTGGGATCCGGGTCGGCCGGATGGGAGCGGCCGTCGGTGTAGATCCGCCGCAGGCGGTTGCCGTCAGATTCGCCGAGGATGGTCACCCGACCCGGCGTGAAGAGGAATTCCATAGCATTGTGGGTGATCAGCATCCAGCTGGGCATGGCCTCCGGAAGGCAATTCACGAACAAGCCCTTGGGATTGCCCGCATTCTCGGCGGCCACGAGCTTGTTGATCTGCGCGGCGGCGGCCGGGGTCCACGGAATCTGGTCAAGCTTCATCCGCTGCGCCTGGTCGGAGAGGCTGGGCGTCCATACACCGCTCCAGTCGGGCAACTGCGCCAGCGCAGTCCAATCGGCGGGCTTGGGCGGAGGATTGATGGTCGCTTCTTCCGCAGCGCTGGCGGCAGCGGCACTGGCTGCGGCAAAACCAATCGCGATCAGACATTCACGCATGGAGGGTCGCATGAAGATAGTCTCACGTGGGTAGATTGATCGTGAATCCGATCCAGCGACCGAACGCTGCGATCGCGATCCATAGACACAGCGATATCCCCCCGACGAGCCGCGCCCGTAACGGGGTCACCGCTGCAGTCTGCCACGAATCGGCACCTCTGTTGAGAAACAGGTGATACGTGGCCATATTGACACCAGCCACCGCAACGAGCGCCATCTTCACCTGGAAATGGAAGTTGTGCGCATAAGTCGTTGCGTTGGAGGAGAACAACAATCCGCCGCTGATCGCCGCAAACAGGAACGCCGTCCACGTCAGCGGCAGCACGCTCGCGGTGGTCTGCACAACACTCCGATCGCGCGAAGCGAGACCCAGCAGCCGCAGGTCCAGGATGGCGATCGAGCCGATGACGAGCGTCAGCGCAAGCACATGTACACACTCAATCCACGGAAACAGACTCTCGCCTTCCCGAATCGCGGTGGCGATCGTGCTGTCCTGCAAAGACTGTAGTAGTTGCTCAAACACGTCATGTACCTTGAACGTACGCGATCCATCGCCCCGCGAAGATGACGGCAACCCACAGCGGCATTGAGGCAACCGCAATCAACCGCGCGGTCCGCTTCCTCGCGATCGAGAGGTCCCAGAAACCGGGATTGCGGCGCAGGGGCAGCTGACAGGCCAGAGTAACGCTCGCTGCCGCCAACAGCAGGCCCATTTTCAGAATGAACACCGGGTTCTCCAGCGAGCGTGCGGGTTCGGCAGTGATCAACAGAGCGCCGCTCACCAGCAGAACCGGCAGCGGCCACCAGATAAACGGTAAAAAACGCCGCGCAACGGCCGCCAGAGGCTGGTCGATTCCGCGCAGCCCCAGCAACCGCAGATCGAGAATCAGCGCCGAGCTCACAACGGCCGCGACGGCGAGAATGTGGACGGTCTGCACGGCCGGGATGATCCAACCCACCGTCTGGAGTGTCTGGCTGGTTGATGTCGCCCCCAACCAGTTGCAGAAGCCGTCCAGCGAGTGCAGTCCCATCATCAGTTACCCGGGCGATTCTGGTTCGGATACCAATATGTCACGTGGCAGGCCTCGCACGCTTCGTCAATGCGGCCGCCGGCATCCATGAGCGCCGTGGCATCCTTCGCCTTTATCGCGGCTAGCGCTTTCAGCCCGGCATCCCGCAGATTTCGCGCGAACTGCACGAACGCCGCGTGACTGGAATCAATGCGCTGTTGGATCTCAGCGTGCGTCAGCTCGCCGGTCCCGACGGACGCGTCCTTGGCTGGGGGCGTGCCATCTGCCGGATCTCCGGCGACCCGCCGCCCAGGCATGCTCAGGAGATTGGCCCCTTCGATCAACGTGATGGCGCCGTAGCGGACCTTCTTCCATTCGTCATCGGTGCGAGGTTGCCGATCCTCAATGCCCTTGGTGGTCGCGATGTAGGCGACCGAATCCCAGAGTACGTCGGCCGAAGGGTCGATGATGCCGTCCATGAGGTCCTGGACGGTTGCCGTCAGGCGGTACTGCTCAGATTGTTGCGCGTGTTGCGCACTTGCGCCCGAAAGCGCGATTGGCTCCGACTGCTTGCCTGGCGGCGCGTTGGGAGAGCAGGCGGTTATTCCGACCGTCGCGCCCGCGAGGAGAATGGGGGCTCGGATGCTGCGTTTTCGTTTGTACACTGGGGGTTTAGCGTACATCAGATTGCCCTCAGTGATCTAACACCCCGCTGCGATTGCAGATCTTTGGAAAAACTATGATTTGAGCGCGCCCGTTCCGATGGCGGCCACCCCTGCTCGCGCAAGCCCGATCAAGGAGCTCCATGGCAGGAACGCGGCCGGGCACGCGAACGCCCGGCGCCGACTCGCGTCCGATACCGTGGCGCGGTGCGCCGACAGCGTTTGTAACAGTGTTATTTCTTCTGGCGGGCGCCTGATTTCTTGGTAGCGCGGAAGGAGATACCGGCGCGCTTGTGTTCCGACGTCGTTGAAAAATGGAGCCAGGTACCCACGCGGAAACCGATCCGAGCAAAGGATGCCTACAGAGGATTCCCGCGCGCAAGTGCGCCTAACCTTGTACCGCGGATGTCCGCTTCGCGCGATCTGAGTGTCAGCTTCTTGGATGCGTTCCGCCCGCTTAGGGCCGAAATCATCCGTCCGTGATTGATGCATTTCAGCCTGCGGCCGGCGCTGCGCGCCCCAATCCAGATTGTTCGGCGAGGTGAAGATTGGTCGGATCGAATCCTCTGGGGCGATCCGGTCGGAGAGAGCGGCGGAGGGAGAGCAGGCGGATTCGGCTATGGGTGGTTATTCTACGTGTCGCGAGACATGATTCCGGACGCGGATCGGTACGGGAGACTGGCGGGTCATCCCCCAACACTCGCTCGAGTTGCCAAATGACCTCAATGAGAGCCGTTGCGATCGGTTTGATCGCGGCGATAGTGGTGATCGGCGCATGGGCCCATTGGCCCGAGCCAGCGCTCCCCGAGCACACCCAGGCCAATTGGGTCGTTATTCGCAAAGATGCCCGACGCCTCGAGCTCTATCGCGATGAGCAGTTGCTCAAGGCGTATCCGGTCTCGCTCGGCCGGCACCCGACGGGCGCCAAAGACCGTCAAGGAGATGGACGGACGCCTGAAGGCGAGTTCCGGATCGATGGCCGAAATCCGCGGAGCTCATTCCACAAGGCGCTCCACATCTCGTATCCCACGGCATCTGAGGTCACGTTGGCTCGTTCGCGAGGCGTCGATCCGGGAGGACTCATCATGATTCATGGAATCAAGAACGGACTCGGATGGCTCGGGCACCTTCATCGACTGATCGATTGGACGGATGGGTGCATCGCCGTGACTAATCGCGAAATGGACGAGATCTGGTTGGCA
>Ga0068860_100004395_pt1 | contig 14397 bp, 10 predicted proteins | sample KBSSwiS32_FD_66597 | JGI IMG/M metagenome (GOLD analysis project Ga0068860, IMG submission 66597) | Switchgrass rhizosphere microbial communities from Kellogg Biological Station, Michigan, USA - KBS Switchgrass S3-2 | ecosystem: Host-associated > Plants > Roots > Rhizosphere > Soil ... | reverse complement strand
GGAATTTGGCGGGGCGCCGGGACGGCGCACGCTGCTGGATCACTGTGGAAAGGTAGCTCAGCTGGTTAGAGCACGGCACTCATAATGCCGGGGTCGAGGGTTCGAGTCCCTCCCTTTCCACCATATAATCAATGACTTAGAGTCCAACCATTCGACCTCTTTCTGCGTAATGCTGTGGCCGAGGTGGTTGAGGTTTCGCGCAGGAAAGCATATAAGCATATTTATGCGAACTACCTTCGATCTGCCGGACGATCTCATGAAGCGAGCCAAAATCGCAGCCGTGAAGCGTGGCTCGTCGTTGCGTGATTTGGTCGCGGAGGCCCTGAGTCGACTGCTGGCGGAGCAATCCTCCCCCAAGCGCAAAAGAATGACGGAAGGGCCCATCAAGCTACCGCCCGGCCATACGATTCCGATTCGCTCCAACAGCGAAATCGCACAGCTCTTCGATCAAGAAGAAATCACTCATCTGAATGACGTGTATCGCGGACGCTAACGTCCTATTCCCGCTGTTGGTTCAGGGCCATGCGGCCTACGAAGTCGCGAAGGCTTGGTGGGATGAGCAGCCTGATGCGACGGTGGGAACCTGCCTTCTGACACGGATGGCAGTCCTGCGACTGTTGACTAACAGAGTCGCCATGAATGGCGCCCCGGTCAGTCCGGACGATGCCCTGAAGGCTTGGCATAAACTGAGCGATGATCCGCGCTCGTTCCATATTGATGCTGAACCCGCCGACCATGAGCCTCGTTTCGTTTCGCTCGGCTCCTCTCGAGAGCCCAGCCCGAACCTATGGACCGACGCATGGTTAGCCGCGTTGGCGATCTCGCATGATTATGAGTTCACAACCTTCGATCGCGGATTCAAGTCGTTTCGGGGACTGAAGCTGCGCTTACTCGAGATGCCTGATCGTTGATGCGCTGAAGCGGGATCAACTGTTTGTTGGGGCGAACGGCCGTTGCGAGTGCAGTATGGCTGTTCTGCATGGCGTGCGTGCCATGGCGCTGAATGATTCGGACTGATCAGTGCTCTGGCTACAAAAGCTCTCTGCGTAGAGGCTTGCGCGTTGTTCTGCGTTCCCGACAGAGTTGCCAGACTCCCAGGGTCATTAACGGAATGACGTAGAGCGCCAGCATGGCATAGGCCAACATGCGATAACCGCGTGCAATGAGCGTCACCAAACCAAATCGGGCTGCCAGGAAGATGGACGCGGAGAGCAGAACTGCCGTTATCAGGGATCTTGCGGATCCAGGCAATTCGCCGCCACGGCGCCGGCGATAGGCGGCGGCAATGCGTTCGTTCACGGCATGCACCGAGCCGGTGGCGCTTTCCAACAGCGCCGCGAAAATCATCAGCTCAAAGGCCAGGTGAAAGCCCTGAAAGTGCATCTGCCTGAGCATGAAATCGGAAGGCAACGTCTCATTCAGAACCTGTGGATAGAACGCGCACATGCAGACGAAAAAAATAACAGCGGGCAGTATCGCCAGAGGGCCGGCGAGTAGGCCGGCGGCGATCGCATCCCGGTCGCTGCGCATGTGCCGTACGACAGGCAGTATGACGACCGCACCGATGATGTTGTAAGCCGCATAAGTCAGTCCGCCGACTGCCCAGCCATCGCTGGCCGCAGGGACAGCAAAGTGCGCGGGGATCGCGCTTCCAAAGCGTATCAGGCCCAGGATGAGGAAGGCTCCATATACAACATAGAGAAAGATCGATACCCACTTGAACAAGTGCTCGACCGCGGTGTTGCCGAACGCGGTGAAGAGGGTGATGCCGGCCATGAGGCACAGCGTTCCATACAGGTTGGGCCAGCCGAAGATGACCTCACCCAAAGAGCCGGCGGCGGCGCCGAACACCGAGAGGATCAGGACGACGTACGGAAAGTAGGACAACTCGAACAAGACGGCAAACGGGCCCAGGAGTTGTTTGAAGAAGGCACGGTAGTCGAGCAGATGTGCCGCGCGGGCCAGCAGGAAGGTGACGACACACACCGCACTCCAGATGGCCATGGCCAGAAACATGCCGGCGAGGCCCCCTCGCGGTCCACTGGGCAGGAAGAATTCTGCGAGCTCGCGGCCGGTGGCATAGCCGCCACCGATCACCACCGCCTTGAAGGCGAAGCCCGGCAGCAGAAGCCGCTGAAACCAGGACGACGAACGGCCGTCCGTCATCGCAACGCCGTGGGCGAACATGCTTCGGGCTGAGGCGCCCCCGGCGATCCCCACAAGGCTGGCGGGCAGGAGATCATGCCCTTTTCGTATCTGACCGCGGTGGGCCGATCTGTGCTTAGAAACACCGGGCCGTCCAAGTCCACCACGTCGCACAGTTGGCCGACCAGGAATGCCGGGGCCATGGCGAGCGAGGTGCCGACCATGTTACCCACCATCACATTGAGGCCGAATTGGCCTGCGGTCTGCGCCATGCGCAGCGCCTCGGTGAGGCCGCCGCATTTGTCGAGCTTGATGTTCACCACATTGAAACGTCCGGATAGCTTCGGCAGATCGGCGAGAGACTGTGCGCTTTCGTCCGCCGCGATCGGGATCGGCGCTTGCAACCCATCCAGCAATGCGTCTTCTCCAATCTTGAATGGCTGCTCGATCAGTTGCACGCGCGCCCGCAACAACACCGGCAACAAAGCCTCCAGAGAGGCGCGCGTGAATCCCTGATTCGCGTCCACACCCAGCCACACGTCAGGGCGCGCCGATCGGACTGCGAGGACGCGGTCCGCATCGTCGGACGCGCCGGTCAACTTCAGCTTGATCGCCTTGGCTTCGGTGTATGCACGCGCGGCATGAGCCATCTTTTCGGGGTGATTGGCTCCGACAGTGAAGGTCGTTAGCAGCGAGTGGGGTGACTCGAGACCTGCGATCCGCCATGCCGGATTTCCGGTCGTTTTCGCTTCGAGATCCCACAGCGCACAGTCCAGGGCGTTGCGTGCGCCGCCGGGCGGTAGCAGGGCCTGCAGGGTTTCCCGATCGATGCCCGCTTCCACGCGCCCGCGCACTGTTTCAATGAACTTTGCGTTCTGGGATGGGCTATCCGATTTGCGATAATAGACACCGGCAGCTTCGCCGCGCCCCACGAGGCCGTCCGCTTCGACCTCGACGAGCAGCACTTCCGACTCGGTCATGGTATGGCCGGTGATGTGGAAGGGCTCCTTGAGCGGAAACTTTTCGATGATTGCTCGCAGCGTGAGCCGTTCGAAGCGGGGAGCTGCCATGGTCATGACCCTTGCAGACAGGCGTCGACCAATCGGTCCAACTCCGCGCCCGGACGCAAGGGGTCCGCCACCGGCAGTCGGAGCATCCTGCTTTGCTCGGATAGAATCTCACGTACCCGGCTCTCCTCCACACCGGAGGTATTCAGCGAGACTCCCGCGCAACGCACGCTCGGGTTTGTCCGCCGGGCCAGCGTGAGAGTCAGCTCGATCGCCTCAGGAAGTTGTGGAGTGAGATAGTCAGGAAGACCCAGGACGCGGTCGCGCCCGACTTCGTGGCACATGACGATGACGTCAGGTTGGGTACCATGCAACAAGCCCAGGGAGACTCCCGCATACAGCGGATGAAACACCGATCCCTGGCCTTCCACGATGTCCCAATGGTCCGCAGGCGCATCCGGCGACAACACTTCGGCCGCCCCTGCCACGAAGTCGGAGATGACGGAGTCGATGGGAATACCGCCCCCGGCGATGATGATGCCTGTCTGTCCCGTGGCCCGAAAGTCCGCATCCACCTGACGCTTTTTGAACTCACGCGCCAGGGACAGCGCCGTGTACTTCTTGCCCAACGCGCAGTCGGTTCCCACGGTCAGGAGCCTGCGGCCGCTGCGCTTACGGCCTGAGCCCGTCGACAAGCCTTGTGGTGGTTGCCTCACGTTGATCAGACGCCGCCCGGTTCTGGCGGCGGCAGCTGCCAAAGCCGGCAAAGATTCAAGCGGTGTGTGCATGCCACTGATCAGGTCCAGACCGGCCTCCATGGCCTCGACCAACATTGAAATCCAGGCGGGTGAGATCTCGCCCCCGATGGGCGCTACGCCGATGACCAAGCTCCTGGCGCCAAGTTCTTTTGCCTGTGCGGGATTCATGCGCGGCAGACCGGTCGTAACTGCCGATCCCGAGACTGCGCATTCGCCGACGCAACGATCACGGGCCCAGTCATTCAGCCCAAACGCGGTCTTGGCGAAACGGGCGTGGGCGATATCGCCCACGAACAGAAGATAAGGCTGTGGCAGCGCAAGTTTGCTCATGAAGTCCTCAGGCATTTGAGAGATCGGGGCAGGTGAGACCGGCGTCAAATGTCCCATATAGAGAATTAATTCTCTTAATGTAGACGAACTGCCGACGGCATGTACAGTGATTTCTCTCTCTCGGCGGTTCCGGGCGTATTTGGAAACAGCGGTTGTGGGGTGATAACCAGCCCCGGTAGCATGTACGCGGGTCTGACGCCCCCGCGGAGGGAAGATTGAATGGCGAACAAAAAGGTCACTTTAGGGAGCTTGGTGCGCGGGCTGCGTGAGCAAAAAGGCTGGACTCTGCGTCAAATGAGCGCACAGGTCGGCATCCCGCTGTCGACTTTGGCCAAGGTGGAGGCCGACAAGCTATCACTCACTTACGAGAAGCTGCAGCAGTTCAGCAGTCGCCTCGGGATGAGTCTGGCGGATTTTCTGGCGTTGCGAGATCCGCCTCCAGTGGCGGACATCGCGCCGCGGCCCGTGGTGACGGCGCGCAGGAGTATCACCAGTGCGGACAACTCGGTTCGCATCTCCACCCCCAACTATGACTACGAATACCTGTGCGCGGATTTGCGCGAAAAGCGCATGGTGCCCCTGATCGCAAGGATCAAGGCGCACGACATCGTTGAGTTCGGCAACCCTTCGGCTCACCCGGGCGAGGAGTTTCTTTACGTGTTGGAAGGCACGATCGAAGTGCATTCCCAGTTCTACGCCCCGGTTACAGTAGTGGCGGGACGCGGCATCTACCTCGATAGCACCATGGAGCACGCCTACACGGCGAAGGGTTGCGAATCCGCATTGGTGCTCGCGGTTTGCTCCAGCGAGGACCCGAATCTCGCCAGTAACCTCATGAGCCTGGCTGAAAGCGAGTCCGATAAGGTCGCGTAGCTTCCCCCCACTGGCGAAAGCGGCGAAGGCCCTCAGGTTCCTCTCTCGGCTCCAGGGCCCATCTACACTTCCTACTGCCCGGTCGCCTTCTCCTAAACGGATGATTCTTTCCTATAATTCTCTATACGGGATTTAATTCTCTTGACTGGCATTATTTTTCGGTGTTAGTTTCCATAAAGGCCAATGCGGGGGACAAGAAATGGCACGACTCCACGGGAGCGCTCGCCGCTTTGCGGTATCGATGTTGACCCTGGGGACACCGTTGGGAGCGCAATTCGCACACGCCCAAGTTGCCAGCACCGAGACCAGGCAGGATCAGGCGCCCGGCGCGCAGCTCGAGGAAATCGTGGTGACCGCGCAGAAGCGCTCGGAAAACATCATCGATGTGCCTGCGTCCGTCAGCTATCTCAGCGGCACCACGCTCGAAGATCAACATTCCACTCAGCTGCAAGACTACGCCGCCTATGTGCCCGGTCTGCAAGTCGACTCAGGGGGCACTCCGGGCCAGACGACGATCACCCTGCGCGGCATCGCTCCGCTGGGCTCGGGGTCCGCGGTGGGCACGTACATCGACGACGCTCCGATCGGCTCGAGTGGCTTGTACGCTCTTGCCAACAGCTTCCAGCTCGACCTGCTGCCCTACGACTTGAAGGGCATCGAAGTACTTCGCGGCCCGCAAGGTACCCTGTACGGTGCGAGCACCATGGGCGGACTCATCAAATATGTTCTGCAGGATCCAGACAGCCATAACTTCTACGGCAGTGTGGGCGGCGACCTAACGAGTGTGAAGAATGCGCAAAATCCCGGCGGGGGACTGCGTGGTATGATCAATGTTCCAATCATCGACGGGGTGCTTGCTTTTCGCGGCAGTGCCTTCTACGAGAACGTTCCGGGATACGTAGACGATCCAGTTCGCGACCGTAACGATGTCAACGGCGTGAGACAGGCGGGTGGCAGGTTGGCCATCGGCTGGACACCTGTTGCGAACCTCCAGGATACGTTCGAAGCGCTGTTCCAGCGGGCTATCGCCGACGGGGATGCGACCGTCACACTGGATCCGACGGGGTCGGCTCCCGTTCTCGGCGACCTCACCAGTAACTCGGCCGTGCCGCAGCCGTTCCGGCAGAACACCGTGTTCCTCAAGAACTCGTTGGTGTGGTCGCTGTCGAACATGACGCTCACGGCCGTCAGCAGTGCGAGCGACACCTACAATCATCAGGTCCAGGATGCCAGCCCTGTCTTCACGAGTTTTTTCCCCGCCTACACGGGCTCCCCTGGATATGCCCCGCAGATGGTCGATATCCGGCTGCACAAATTTACCCAGGAAATCCGCCTGGCCTCGACAGCCAACGATCGCTTCGACTGGATGGTCGGTGGGTTCGATACGTACGAGCGCGTGGGCAACAGTCAGGCCGTCTATGCGCTCGGCACGGATTTCCAACCTGGCGCGCTCAATCCCCTCCTGACGGTTTCCCTCCCCACCTACTACCGCGAGCAAGCCGGCTTCGGCAATCTCGATTGGCGTGTGCTGGGCGGCTGGTGGGTGGGCGGCGGTGTTCGCTACAGCCATAACTCGCAAAGCTACACGCAGGAAACCGGCGGATTGCTTTCTCTCGGGGCTCCCGCATTCGGTCGCTCGTCGCAGGATGTGACGACCTACAGTGCGACCTCGAAGTACGAGTTCACTCCGACCACAATGTGGTATGTACGGGTCGCCAGCGGTTTTCAGCCTGGAGGGCCCAACGTCGCGCTGGCGGGTGTTCCGCCGATTGTCGGGGCCGCCACGCTCAACAACTACGAGACCGGTTTCAAGACCGAGGTGTTTGACGGCAGGGCACTGCTCGATCTGTCTGTGTTCAGAATCAACTGGCAGAAGATACAGACGCTCGCCACTACCCCGACCGGCGTGCAGTACCTGGTAAACGGCGGCGAGGCTCGGACGCAGGGACTGGAGGCTTCGGCCCTGTTCAAGGCAACCGAGCATCTGCTCCTGCGGACGAGCTTTGCCTACACGGATGCGAATTTTACGACTGGCATCGCGACTCTCGGCACAAGCCCGGGGCAACGCCTTCCGGCGGTACCTCGTTTTTCCGCTTCGGCCTCTCCCGAATACAACTTCACGGTCGCCAAGGACTGGCGGGCAGGCGTCGGCGCCGGCGTTCGCTACGTCGGCGCGCGACCGGCTTATCTGTTCGTGGCACCCGCACCTCCGGTCACCTTCGACGAAAGAAGCTACCTCGCTTTCGATGTGAATGCTCACATCGCGCACGGGGCCTGGAAGGCGAGCCTGTTCGCCAAGAATCTCCTGGACCGGCGCGCCTACCTGACGGAAACCGGCATCCCCGACGCCCTGACCGGCTCGGTAGTTCAGGTCAACGGCGCCCTGTTGCAGCCCAGAACGATCGGGCTGTCCATCGATCGGAGTTTTTGATTCCACACATGAGAACGTGGACTGCGATCGCGGCAACGCTTCTGGCGGTTGTGCCCCACGTGTCCAGTGGTGCACAACCTGTCGCAACCGTCGCCGATCAGGAAGCTCAGCCGGCCCAGCCTCATGTGCTTGCGGCGGAGGACGTAGATGCGTGGCTGGACGGCTTGTTGCCCTATGCGCTTCACAGTGAGGACATCGCCGGAAGTGTGGTGATTGTCGTGACGGACGGCCAGGTACTCACGGAGAGAGGGTATGGATATGCGGACATGGCCCGAAAAATTCCCATGGATCCGCGTCGGACGCTGATCCGTCCCGGATCGGTCTCCAAGCTTTTCACCTGGACCGCCGTGATGCAGCTCGTTGAGCGAGGGACGCTCGATCTGGACACCGACGTCAATCGATACCTCGATTTCACGATTCCTGCCTTCGGGGGCGAGCCGATCACGTTGCGCAATATCATGACGCACACGAGCGGTTTCGAAGAGTCGCTGAAGGACCTCGCCTCGCGCTCACCCCCGCCGCAATTGGCGGATTACATCAAGGCACATCTGCCGCGACGTATCTATCCACCCGGGAAGGTGCCGGCCTATTCAAACTATGCGACCGCTCTGGCGGGTTATATCGTGCAACGAATGTCGGGGGTAGGGTTCGACGAGTACGTGGAGGAGCACATACTCACGCCATTGGGTATGAGCTCCTCGAGCTTTCGGCAACCTCTCCCGCCCACGCTCGGGGCGCTGATGAGCGACGGCTACACTGTGGCCTCGCAGCCGCCCGGTTACTACGAGAATATCGGCCCGGCTCCGGCGGGAGCGCTGGCGAGCACGGCGGACGATATGGGGCGATTCATGCTCGCCCACTTGCAGAACGGCCGTTTTCGCGATGCGCGCATCCTGTCGGAACAGACGGCAATCCGGATGCACGCGGCGCAACCGAGGATCTATCCCGCCTTGAATGCCATGGCCTTGGGATTCTACGAGGCGAGCCGCAATGGGCACCGGATCATTGCACACAACGGCGGGACCCAGTTCTTCCACAGTGATCTGCATCTGTTCCTCGATGATGGCGTCGGGCTTTTCATATCGCTCAATTCGACCGGCAAGGCAGAATCGGCCCCGAAGATCCTGGACGCGCTGTTTCATGGATTTGCCGACCGCTATTTCCCGCCGGCGTCCAAGGACAATGGCGCAGCGTTGAGGCTGGAGACGGCACGGCGCCACGCGGCCCTGATGGCCGGGACCTGGGAGGATTCGCGCAGATGGGCCTCGACATTCTGGAGCATCGCCGGCTTCCTCAACGTCCTGACTATCACGGCTCATGACGATGGCACCCTCACGGTGCCGATCCCATCGCGCGGCTCGCTGTTATTTCGTGAAACCGCACCCTTCGTCTGGACCAGCGGCGCCGAGCGAATTCAGGCGTTGGTCCATAACGGACATCCCGTGATGTTGGGTTTTGGCATGGCACCGCCGGCTGCCTTCTTGCCTCAACCGTGGCAACGCTCGGCTGCCGGGCTCACGCCGGCACTGCTGCTCGCGTTGGCCGTATTGGCCATCACCGCCGGCTCCTGGCCGATCGCGGCGATTGTCAGGCGGGTGTATAAAGCGGCGCCGCGGCAAGAGGCACGCGGGCGGTTTTATACAGTCACGCGCGCGGCGGCTGTGGCGATTCTCGCTGTCACGCTCATGTTCGTTTTTTCGTTGGTCTATCTGCCCAACGATTTGTCGCGCGCGTCGGGCGCCGCGGACGGGTGGATCCTCGGGCTCGAGTCCGCGGCTCTGGTCGTTTTCCCGGGTGCAACTCTGGTGGGTGCGTGGAATCTGCTCCGTGTCTGGAGAAGACAGTCCGCCGGATGGCCGGCTCGCGCAGGCTCAGTCATGTTCCTGGCGAGTTGCTGTGTGATGTTGTGGGCCGCCGCCGTGTTCCATCTCATGAATTGGCGGACAAGTTATTGATCCAAGGACAGCGGTGCAAGCGCGCTCGCCGGTGTCGGGAGAAAGGTTGGAATGGCTCGTACCCCCTCTGTGGAGATTTTGCGAAAGGCCTGCTTGCAGGCGGCGTTATTGGCTGCGCTGCAGAGCAGCGCCTACGGGTCCACCGCTTCTGACACTCCCGTACCACTTCCTCCGGGCGCCGAGATCGCCGGTTATGTGGGATACGACGTGATGATCCCAATGCGTGATGGTGTAAAGCTCCATGCGGAAGTCTGGCGGCCTAAAGGCTTCAACGGAGCACTCCCGGTTCTCTTGCAGCGCTCTCCCTACGGCTTCGGCATGGAGAAAGACAAGGAATCGTTCGCCATGGAGTATCGGGAGCTTGCGCAGGAGCGCTTCATATTCGTTCTCGAGGATATCCGGGGGCGCTTTGGCTCCGAAGGCCAGTTCGTGATGTTGCGGCCCAAGGCTGCGAGTGCTGGCGGCGTGGATGAGTCCACAGACAGCTACGACACCATCGACTGGATCGTGAAATCGGTCCCCGACAACAACAGCCGCGTTGGGGTGTTCGGTGTGTCCTATCTCGGCTGGACGACCGCGATGGCAACCATCGATCCGCACCCGGCGCTGAAGGCCGTGTCTGTCCAGGCTTCCCCGGAAGACATGTACATGGGCGATGACTTTCATCATAACGGCGCCTTTCGCCTGCAGTATGCCTGGGAATATGCAGCGGCGCTGGAAACTGACAGTCACACCATCAAGCCCTTCGACTATGGCAAGGACGATCCGTATTCCTGGCTTCTCAGGCAGGACCGGCTGGTCGATCTCGACCAGCGTGCGTTGCACCTCAGGCTGCCGAGCTGGCAGAACTTCGCCGCGCATCCTAACTACGATAGTTTCTGGCGAGCCCGTGTCACCTCCGCCGCCATGCCCGCGCCGGTGGCGATCCCTGACCTGATCGTTGCCGGGTGGTGGGACCAGGAAGATTTCTACGGGCCGCTCACAATTTACAAAAGACAGGGGAAATCAGATCCTGCCGCGCGTGATTTCATTGTGATCGGACCGTGGGACCACGGCGGTTGGATGCGGGAGAAGGGCGACCGTTACGGCCCGTTGGTATTCGCCCCCGCCACGGGAGTCTACTTCCGCGCCCAGGCTGAGACTCCCTGGTTCAAGTACTGGCTGAAACAGGAAGGTACGCTCGATCAGCCCAAAGCTTTGATTTTCGAAACCGGCAGCGATGAGTGGCGCCGGTATGATGCGTGGCCGCCGCATGCCGGGGTGAAACAGCAGCAACTGTTTTTACGTGCGAATCACGTTCTATCCTTCGCGCCGCCGAGAGCGGGCGCGGATGACAGACCCGACCGGTTCCTTTCGGACCCCGCGCACCCGGTTCCGTATAGACAGCCTCCGATCGCCACGATCGCCGCAGAAGACAGTAGCTGGAGGATTTGGCAGGCGGATGATCAAGCGCCTTTTGCCAAGCGGCCTGACGTCCTGTCCTGGCAGACGCCAGTGTTGGATCACGATGTCACGATTCGCGGCGCCGTGGCTGCGAATCTGTTCGCCAGCACGACCGGCAGCGACGCCGACTGGATCGTGAAGCTGATTGACATCTATCCTGACGACGCATCACCCGCTGAATTGCGCGCGCGACAGCTCATGATCGTCGACGATGTATTTCGCGGCAGGTTCCGCTCGGATTTCGAGCACCCGCACGCACTCGTCCCGGGGAGAGTCGAGCGGTACGTGATCGATCTGCATTCTGCCTCACATGTATTCAAGAAGGGCCACCGGATCGCCGTCCAGGTGCAGAGCACGTGGTTCCCCCTGATCGACCGGAATCCACAAACATTCGAGCCTTCGATCTTTGCGGCCAACGATGCGCAATATAAGGCGCAAACACACTCGGTGTTTCATACGGCCCGATACCCCTCCGCGATAGTTTTCGACATGGCAGAGAGTGACGTGTCGCCGACGAGTCGGCACAGGCCCTGAAGCGGGATCGAGCCGATGAGGCTGTCTGTAGTTGTGATGATCGTGTCGACGGCCTGGGGTGTCCATCCTCTTTGGGCTGCAGTGCCTGCCGTTCAGCGCACGGACTGGGTCGCGCCCGGAGGCGATTGGCGCGGTGGCTACTATTCTCCGCTCGCCCGAATCGATCAGGCCAATGTCAGTCGACTTGGATTTGCCTGGGAGTATGCGCTGGGGACGAACCGGGGACTCGAAGCCACACCGCTCGTCGTGGATGGTGTCATGTACGCGGTCGGCAACTGGGGACGGGTGTACGCCCTGAATGCAGCCACCGGCAAGGCGATTTGGACTTACGATCCGATGCCTGATGGGCGATGGTGGGGACGCTACGCTTGTTGCGACGCTGTCAATCGTGGCCTGGTGGTAACGCAGGGCAAGGTATACGTCGGCTCCCTTGATGGCTACCTGCACGCTATCGACGCACATACCGGTCGGCGTGTGTGGCAAGTCGACACATTGCCATCGCGCACGCACGGCGCGTTTCACTACTTCATCAGCGGCGCACCGCAGGTGGCCGGGGACGTCGTTGTCATCGGCAATGGCGGATCGGACTTCACCGGCGCGCGCGGCTTCATCTCAGCGTATGACGTGAAAACGGGCGCCTTCCGATGGCGCTTCTACACCGTGCCCCACGATCCAGGCGCCGGTCCGCAGGAACAAAAGCCTCTCGAACGCGCCCTCGAGACTTGGCCAAAGCGGTATGACTGGAGCTCCGGGGGGGGCGGCTCGGCATGGGACGGCATGGCCTATGACCCGCAATTCGGGCTCATCTATTTTGGCACCGCACATGCCTCTCCATATGCCGTTTATCTACGGGACCACGATGGCAGCGATCAACTCTACACCGATTGCATCATCGCGGTTCATGCCGCTGACGGCACCCTTGCGTGGTACTACCAAACCGTTCCGGGTGACGGTTGGGACTATGATGCTACCGCGAAGCTCATTCTTGCCGATCTCACGATCGCGGGGCAGCCGCGGCGGGTCCTGCTCCAGGCCAACAAGAACGGGTTTCTTTATGTGCTGGATCGGAGCAACGGCGAGTTCCTGTCAGGGCGCCCCTTCGCTGCGTTGAATTGGACCCGGGGTTTGGATCCACGCACACACCGCCCTTTGGCAAATCCCGCCGCCAACTGGGAGCGCTCGCCGAAGCTGGTGCTGCCGGGAGCTTCGGGGGCTCACGCATGGCAGCCGATGTCGTTCAGTCCCAAGACTGGACTCCTGTACATTCCGGCGGCCGAGTCCGCCATGGTGTACATCAACACATCCAACCGTCCGGCCGGGCTTTCCGAGGGGAGTTTTGCCATGACGTTTCTGTTCCCGGAGGACTACGATCCGCGAGCACTGCGGGAACTACTGGGCCCGTTGCCGCCGTTGAGCTCGCTGACATCGACTTCCTCACCCGCCATCCGCTCTCGAGGCGTACTCAGGGCACTCGATCCGGTCAATGGCAGGATCGTGTGGGAGCAGCCGGGAGGAGATATCTGGGACGGCGGTGTGCTGTCTACTGGTGGTGACCTGGTCATCCGCGGCGATATCGCGGGACAGCTCAATGTCTATGCGGCCGATTCGGGTAAGCTGCTGAAGGCAATCGACTCCGGCACCTCCATGATGGCTGCTCCGATGACCTATGAAGTCAACGGGGTGCAATATCTCTCCGTGATGGCGGGCTACGGCGGCGGGATGCTCTTCAAGCCGTTTCCGCCGGAAAGCGCAGCCTACAGGTTCGGTAATGCGGGCCGCATCCTGACGTTCAAGTTGGACGGCGGAAAAGTACCAAAACCTGACCCTGTGCGCTCCGAGGCGGCGTTCACTGACATTGCGCAACCCAGAGGCAGCGCCGAGCAGATCTCACATGGTGCCATTCTCTACAACAGGTATTGCTCGCGGTGTCACGTGTTTGGGCGCGGACTGCTTCCGGATCTGCGACGCATGACACCCGTGACTCATTCTCTGTTCAGCGAGATCGTGCTGCACGGCGCGTATGAGGCCAAGGGCATGGCGCGATGGGACGACGTATTGACGCAGGCAGATGTCGATGCGGTGCATGCATACCTGATCGACCAGACTCGCCAGGCCGCTGCCGCGGCCGCCTCGGCGCCGTGAGCTTCCCGCATGAAAGAAACACCTTCGTTCCGATACATCCGCGCGCTGGTTGGTGTGATGGCAACGGTTTCAATGCTCCCGGTTATGGGCTGGGCCACGGTGGTTGCCTGCGCCAGTCTCATGGCAATACACGTGGCAGGCGCCCATCCAGCAGCCTTTACCATCGACGACGTCATGCAGGCACCTTTTGCATCGGAACTCCGCGCGGCACCGGAGGGCCGGGCCGTGGCCTGGGTATTCGATGCGAAGGGCGTTCGTAACGTCTGGGTCGCCGACTCGCCGGGGACCGCGCCTGCACGACAGGTCACCTCCTTTACGGGCGACCAGGGTTTCAACATCGGCGACCTCGCGTGGTCCCCCAATACGAATTGGCTGGCCTTCACGCGGGGCGGTTCGCTCGATGATGAGGCTCCGACCAATATCAACAGTGTGCCCGGAGGTCCCCTGCCGCGAGAGGTCTGGGTCGTTGCCCGCTCGGAAGGCTCCGCCCACCAAGTCGGCGTGGGACATTCTCCCTGCTTTTCGCCGGACGGGAGCCAGGTGCTGTTCATCGACAAGAAGAGGGTCATGAGGGCGGCCGTGAGCGACGGGGGCGGCGCGGCGCCCTTGATCGTCGACGAAGGTAGTGTTTCCTCGTTGACCTGGTCACCGGATGGCAATCGGCTCGCCTTTGTCAGTCATCGTGGGAGTCACTCCATCATTGGTGTGTACGACGTCGCGGGCCACACCATAACGTGGATGAATCCGAGCCTGGATTACGACAGCTTTCCGACGTTCTC
>Ga0068860_100004390_pt1 | contig 14404 bp, 12 predicted proteins | sample KBSSwiS32_FD_66597 | JGI IMG/M metagenome (GOLD analysis project Ga0068860, IMG submission 66597) | Switchgrass rhizosphere microbial communities from Kellogg Biological Station, Michigan, USA - KBS Switchgrass S3-2 | ecosystem: Host-associated > Plants > Roots > Rhizosphere > Soil ... | reverse complement strand
GCCGGGGTCCGCGGGTTGGCGCCCTCCTCCAGCAGGGCCCGCGCGATCCGCCCCTTGGTGGACTTGTTGAAGTGGCTCACGACCTGCCGCTTCCCGCCGACCTCGTGCAGCACCCGCACCGTGGCCACCCGGGACAGACCGGCGGGGCGCCAGAACGCGGCGTACATGCCGCTGCGCAGGTCGACCAGCAGCCCGTCACCGACCAGCTCGGTGACCTCCGGCCCGAGCGCTTCGCGCCAGACGCCGGCCACGCTGCCGAGGCCGGGCAGCATCGCGTCGCCGGAGAGGCGGTACGCCGGGATGCGGTCGGTCGGCGCGACCATCCCGAACAGGCTCGAGACGACGCGCACCCGCGAGGTGGCCCGCCGGCGGGCGGCGGCCGAGAGGGTAGCGAGGCCGAGTGCGTCGTAGAGCACGCCGGAGTAGATCGCGTCGGCCCGCGCGGTCGGGGCGGTCTTCAGTGACGCGTTGAGCTGCAAGAGGTCGAGCTGGGTCTTGGGCACGTCGAGGACCCGCGCCGCCTCGGCCGGATCGGCCGAGCAGAGGGCGACCAGCGCGTCGAGCATCCGCTCGCGGGCGGGCGTCAGCCCGGGTGACGACAGGCCGGCGAGGTCGAGGGGTTTGCCGCGTCGCGGGGCGGTCTTGCCCTCGCTCGGAGGGAGCAGGATGAGCACAGGTCCGAACACTAGGCTTGCCGCCATGCCGAGCAGCCGCGTGGTCCGGGTCCGGTCGGCCGAGGAGGGCGTCGCCCCGCAGGTGCTCCGCGACGGCATCGCTGCGATCCAGCGCGAGCTCGAGGTGACCGCGCAGTTCCCGCCCGAGGTCGAGGCGGCCGCCGCAGCGGCCGTGGCCGACCCGCGGCTGCCGAGCCTGGACCGCACCGACCTCCCGATGGTGACGATCGACCCCGCGGGGTCGATGGACCTCGACCAAGCGCTCCACCTCGCGCGCACCGACAGCGGCGGCTACGTGCTGCACTACGCCATCGCCGACCTCGCGGCGTTCATCACGCCAGGGGACCCCGTCGACATCGAGGCGCACCAGCGCGGCCAGACGCTCTACGGGGCCGACAGCCGGATCCCGTTGCACCCCACGGTGATCTCCGAGGGCGGCGCCTCGCTGCTGCCCGACCAGGTCCGCCCCGCCCTGCTGTGGTCGGTCACGATGAACGGCGAGGGCGAGCGCACCGAGGTCGAGGTGAGGCGGGCCCTGGTGCGCAGTCGTGCTCAGCTCGACTATCCCGGCGCCCAGAAGCTGATCGACGACGGCGCTGCCGACGAGTCCCTGCTGCTGCTCAAGGAGGTGGGGGAGCTCCGGCTCAAGCGGGAGCAGGCGCGCGGCGGGGTGTCGCTGCCGCTCCCGGAGCAGGAGATCGACACCGGCGCCGGGCCGGACGCCGACTGGGAGCTCAGCTTCCGGACCCTGCTCCCGGTCGAGGAGTGGAACGCCCAGATGTCGCTGCTCACCGGCTTCGCCGCGGCGTCGCTGATGATCTACGCGCGGGTGGGCTTCCTGCGCACCCTGCCGCCAGCCGATCCGCGCGACCTGCAGCGACTGCACCGCACCGCGCACGCGCTCGGCATCGACTGGCCCGCCGAGCTGCTGTTCCCCGACTTCATCCGTGGTCTCGACCCCTCGAAGCCGCAGCACGCCGCGATGATCTCGGCGTCCACCCGCATCCTGCGCGGCAGCGGCTACGTCGCCTTCGACGGCGAGACGCCGGCCCAGCCGCTGCACAGCGCGCTGAACGCCGAGTACGCGCACGTCACCGCCCCGCTGCGCCGCCTCGCCGACCGCTACGCCTCCGAGATCTGCGTCGCGCTCTGCGCCGGCACGGAGGTGCCCGACTGGGTGCGGGCCGCGCTGCCACACCTGGCCGGCGAGATGCAGGAGTCCGCGCAGCGCGCCCACCGCTACGAGCGGATGGTGCTCGACCTCGTCGAGGCCGGGCTGCTCCAGCACCGCGTGGGCGAGAGCTTCGCGGCCGTGGTGGTCGAGGTCAACGAGAGGGAGCCGACCCGAGGGATCGTCACCATCGCCGACCCTGCGGTCGAGGCGCCGGTCGTCTCCGCCTCCGACATACCCCTCGGCACCGAGGTCCGCGTCCGGCTGACGACTGCCGACCTGGCCCAGCGCAAGGTCGAGTTCACCCTCGAGTGACCTCCGACCGCTCCGCGAGCCAGCCGGCGATCTGCCCCCGGGAGCGGCAGCCCAGCTTGGTCAGGGTGTTGCGCACGTGGGCCTCGACCGTGCGCACCGAGATGGTCAGCCGAGCCGCGACCTGCTTGTTGGACAGGCCCGACGCGACGAGCTCGGCGATCTCGAGCTCGCGTGCCGTCAGCTCCACTTCGGGTGGAGCCGAGGCGGCCGGGACCGGCCTGTCGAGCTCGCCGAGCGCGTAGGCGATCGCGTCCTCGACGCTGAACCCGGCCCCCGCTGAGAACGCCGCCTCGAACCGTGCCGTCCCGAGCTGCTCGCGGGAGGTCGCCTCGCACGCCTCGTGGGTGGGGTAGAAGTGCTGGTAGGTGCGCAGTGGTCGCCCCATGATCTCCCAGAGCGAGTCCGCCGCGCCCAGCAACCTCGCGGCCCGCCCGTGGTGCTCGAGGGCGGACTCCACCCACGCCAGCGACTCGATCGACCAGCCGAGACCGGTGAGGTCGTGGAGCTCGCGTCGCAGCTGGATGCTCTGCTGGATCAGCGTCGCGGCCCGCGGCAGATCGCCCTGCTGCATCGTGAACAGGCCGAACGTCCACAAGCCGTAGGCCCGGTGGAAGAACTCTCCGGCCGGCTCCGTGATGGCCAGGAACTCCTCGTGGCACCACCTCGCGCGCTCCACGTCGCCGAGCAGCGCCACGGCCGAGGAGTAGGACAACAGCAGGTCGAGCCGCATGGTCAGCTCGCGTCCAGGCTCGAGCAGCGCTAGACCCTGCTCGAACGCGGTGCTCGCGACCGGGAGGTCCCCGCTGTAGAGCGCCACCGAGCCCTCTATCCACCAGGCGAACGCTCCGGTCCCCGGGTCGACGGCCGTGGCCTCGATGTCCCGCGCCGCCGCCAGCCGCCGGCGGCCGACGTCGAACTCCCCGTCGGCCAGAGCCAAGGAGGCGTCGGTGAGCAGCGCCCGGGCCCGCACCAGGCTCGGCGGGCTCGGCTCCTCGAGCACTCGGGCCAGATAGAGCCGACCCTCGCGAGCCCAGCCCCGGCCCCACCAGTAGAAGTGGAAGACCGCAGAAAGGATCCGCATCGCCGGCTCGAGCTCACCGGGCTCGGTCAGGCAGTAGTCCACCGCCGACTGGACGTTGGCGTGCTCCCGGTCCAGCCGGGTGAACCACTCCACCTGCCGGGGACTGATCCAGTCGGCATCCGCGCGCTCGACCATGGCCAGGTAGGCGTCCCGGTGCCTGCGGCGCAGGCGGTTGTGCTCGTCGGTCTGGTCGAGCTGCTCGCGACCGAACGCGCGGATGGTGTCGAGCATCCGGTAGCGCATCTCGTCGGCGTGCCGCTCGCCGACCAGGATCGACTTCTCGACCAGGTGCGCCAGTGCCTCGGGCAGCTCCTTGGCGTCCAGCCCCTCCCCGGAACAGACCTCCTCGGCGGTGCTCAGCCCGAAGCTTCCGGTGAAGACCGAGAGGCGCGCCCACAGCAGCTGCTCGGCGGGCGAGCACAGCTCGTGGCTCCACTCGATGCACGAGCGCAGCGTCCGCTGGCGGCTCGGGGCTTGGCTGCGCGCCGAGCTCAACAGGTAGGGATGGTCCGACAGCCTGGCGAGCACCTCCTTCTCCGAGAAGACGCGCATCCGCGCCGCGGCGAGCTCGATCGCCAGGGGCAGCCCGTCGAGGCGACGGCAGATCTCGGCGACCGTCACCCGGTTGTGGTTGGTCAGCGCGTAGTCGCTGACCGCGGAGGTGGCCCGGTCGACGAACAGCTCCACGGCGCCGTACTGCAGCAGGTCGGCCCCATCGACGAGGTCGGGATCGGGCAGACCGAGCGGCGCCACCGGCACGACCACCTCGCCGCTGATGCCCAGCGGCTCGCGACTCGTGGCCAGGACCCGCAGGTCCGGGCAGCCCCGCAACAGCGGGTCGACCAGCTCGCCGAGCGCGTCGAGGAGGTGCTCGGAGTTGTCCAGGACCAGCAGGAGCTGCCGGGAGGCCAGGTAGTCGGTCAGCATCTCGAGCGGCCCGTGTCCGGCCTGCTCCCGCAGCCCGACCGAGACGGCGACCGTGCTGGCGACCAGGGCCGGGTCGCTCACCTGGTCGAGCTGCACGAGGACGGTGCCGTCCGGGAAGCTCTGGTGCACGGCGTTGGCCACCTCGAGTGCGAGGCGGGTCTTCCCGACACCACCGGGGCCGGTCAGGGTCACCAGACGAGACGTCGAGAGCAACCGCGTGACCTCGCCGACGTCGTGTCGACGGCCCACGAAGCTGCTGAGCGCCCTGAAGGGACCCGAAGTCGGCGCCGTCAGGGCCGTGCCCATGCCGGGCACCATACCTCCCGGATCACCCCGCCTCGGCGACGAACGCCCGCAGCTCACCGTCGGGCGCCTCCCACGCGGCACGGAACCCCGGGTGCAGCGGCAGCTCGGCGATCTCCGCGGGCGTGGCCCACACGTGGGCCAGCGACTCGGAGAGATGCCGCAGCCGCATCGGGCCGGTCGAGCGCGCCAGGACCGTCTCATAGCTCCACCCGCCGCAGCGCCACACGTACGACGAACGCACCTCGACCTCGCGGCGGCGGATGGCCATCTCCTCGCGCGCCTCGCGGAGCGCCGCCTGGACCGCCGCCTCGCCCCGCTCGAGCGCGCCACCCGGGATCGACCAGGTGTTGCCGCGGTGGGACCAGCCGGCCCGCAGCTGAAGGAGCGCCCGGCCGTCGTGGGCGACGAGCAGCCCCGCGGCGCCCCGGCGGCCCCAGTGGGCGTGGCCGTGCGTGCACGTGGCCCAGCTCATGTCGCCATTGTCTCGACCCCACCTAGACTCGCCGCCCGTGGACGCAGACGTGATCGTCGTCGGGGCCGGACTGGCGGGGTTGGTGGCTGCCGCGGAGGCGGCCGATGCCGGGCGGTCGGTCCTGCTGCTCGACCAGGAGGGCGAGCAGAGCCTGGGCGGGCAGGCGTTCTGGAGCCTGGGCGGCCTGTTCCTGGTGGACAGCCCCGAGCAGCGGCGGATGGGGATCAAGGACTCCCACGACCTCGCGTGGCAGGACTGGATGGGCAGCGCCCAGTTCGACCGCGACGAGGACCGGTGGCCGCGAGCGTGGGCCGAGGCCTACGTCGACTTCGCGGCAGGGGAGAAGCGGTCGTGGCTGCGCGCGATGGGCCACCGGCTCTTCCCGATCGTCGGCTGGGCCGAACGCGGCGACGGCCGGGCCTCCGGACACGGCAACTCGGTGCCGCGCTTCCACGTGACCTGGGGCACCGGCCCGGGTGTGGTGGCGCCGTTCGAACGGCGGGTGCGCGAGCACGTCGCCGGCGGCCGGATCACGCTGCGCTTCCGGCACCGGGTCGACGACCTCGTCGTCGACGGCGGCACCGTCGTGGGGGTGCATGGCCGCACCCTCGCGGCCGACACCGCCGACCGCGGCCGGCCGACCAACCGCGACGAGGTCGCCGACTTCGAGCTGCTCTCGCAGGCCGTCGTGGTGACCAGCGGTGGGATCGGCGGCAACCACGACCTGGTGCGCAAGGCGTGGCCGGCGCGGCTGGGGGCGCCGCCCCGGACAATGGTCGCCGGCGTACCGGCCCACGTCGACGGCCGGATGCTCGGCATCACCGAGGCGGCGGGTGCCCGGCTGATCAACCCCGACCGGATGTGGCACTACGTCGAGGGCATCCGCAACTGGGACCCGATCTGGGACAACCACGGCATCCGGATCCTCCCCGGCCCCTCCTCGCTGTGGCTCGACGCCGGCGGCAACCGGCTGCCGGCGCCGTACTTCCCCGGCTTCGACACCCTCGGCACGCTCCGACACCTGCGCGGGACCGGCTGGGACTACTCGTGGTTCGTGCTCACCCAGAAGATCATCGAGAAGGAGTTCGCGCTCTCCGGCTCCGAGCAGAACCCCGACCTGACCGGCAAGGACGTGCGGCTGCTGCTCCGGCGGGCGGTCGGCAAGGGCGCGCCGGGGCCGGTGGAGGCCTTCAAGGCGCACGGCGAGGACTTCGTGGTCGCCGACTCGCTCCGCGAGCTCGTCGACGGCATGAACGCCATCGCCGACGACGACGCGCCGCGGCTCACCGAGGCCCGAGTCCGCGCCGTGGTCGCGGCGCGGGACCGCGAGCTCGACAACGACTTCTCCAAGGACGCGCAGATCACCGCGATCCACGGCGCCCGCAGCTACCGCGGCGACAAGCTCATCCGGGTCGCCACCCCGCACAAGATCCTCGGCCCCAAGGCCGGCCCGCTGATCGCCGTACGGCTCAACATCCTCTCCCGCAAGACCCTCGGCGGCCTCGAGACCGACCTGTCCGGCCGCTGCCTGCGCGCCGACGGCGCGCCGTTCCCGGGGCTCTACGCCGCCGGCGAGGTCAACGGCTTCGGCGGCGGCGGGATGATGGGCTACAACGCCCTCGAGGGCACCTTCCTCGGCGGCTGCCTGTTCTCGGGGCGGGTGGCCGGCCGCGCGGCCGCGGCCGCGATCTAGGCGGGGTAGTCCGTCACCTTTGGCGGGCCATCTCCTGTGGATCACCGGCCGAAGGTGACGGACTACGCCGAAGCCGGCTGCACCAGCTCCACCAGGTCGGCGATGGAGTCGACGACGCGGGTGGGCCGGTAGGGGAACCGCTCGATGTCCTCGGGGCGGGTCGAGCCGGTGGTGACCAGCACGGTGCGCAGGCCGGCCTCGAGGCCGCTGATGATGTCGGTGTCCATCCGGTCGCCGACCATCACCGTGGTCTCGGAGTGGGCCTCGAGCCGGTTGAGGGCCGAGCGCATCATCAGCGGGTTGGGCTTGCCGATGAAGTACGGCGAGCGGCCGGTCGCGGTGCTGATCAGCGCGGCCACCGAACCGGTGGCCGGCAGCGACCCCGCGGGCGAGGGGCCGGAGACGTCGGGGTTGGTGGCGATGAACCGCGCGCCCGCCTCGACCAGTCGGATGGCCCGGGTGATCGCCTCGAAGGAGTAGGTCCGGGTCTCGCCGAGCACGACGTAGTCGGGGTTGCGGTCGGTCATCACGTAGCCGATGTCGTGCAGCGCGTTGGTCAGCCCCGCCTCACCCACGACGTACGCCGAGCCGTGCGGCCGTTGGTCGGCGAGGAACTGCGCGGTCGCCAGCGCCGAGGTCCAGATCGCGTCCTCGGGCACGTCGATGCCGCTGCCCAGCAGCCGGGCCCGCAGGTCGCGGGGGGTGAAGATCGAGTTGTTGGTCAGGACCAGGAACTTCAGCCCGCTGGCCTTGAGCGCGTCGATGAACTCCGGTCCGCCCGGGATCGGCTCCTCCTCGTGGACGAGCACGCCGTCCATGTCGGTGAGCCAGGTGTGGACCGGTCGCGGGTCGTCGGACATGGGTCCAGTCTCCCTGGCGGGGTAGTCCGTGACGAAATGGTTGTGAACGACCCTGTTTCCACAACCATTGCGTCACGGACTATCGCCGCCGGAGCGGCTAGGCGCCCAGCTCCAGCGCGTGCGACCCTCGGTCCGCCTTGGCGGTCAGGTAGCGCCGGTTCGAGGCAGTCAGGTGGACGGCGGTCGGCACCCGCTCGACGACGTCGAGCCCGTGGGCGGAGAGCTGAGCCGCCTTGTCGGGGTTGTTGGTCAGCAGCGCGAGCCGGTCCACCCCGAGGGCCCGCAGCATCTGCGCGGCCGCGGAGTAGTCGCGCTCGTCGGCGCCGTAGCCCAGCGCCACGTTGGCGTCGTAGGTGTCGAGGCCGCGGTCCTGGAGCAGGTAGGCGTCGAGCTTGGCGTAGAGCCCGATGCCGCGGCCCTCCTGGCGCAGGTAGAGCAGGTAGCCGCCGTGCGCCTCGATCCGCCCGACGGCCTCGTGCAGCTGCGGTCCGCAGTCGCAGCGGTGCGAGCCCAGCACGTCGCCGGTGAGGCACTCGCTGTGCAGCCGCACGAGCGGTACGCCGGTCGGCTCGCCGAGCACGACCGCAAGATGCTCCAGCCCGTCGACCAGTCCGTCGAAGGTCACCACCTCGGCGACCGTCTCGAACCCGCCGAGCCGGATCGGCAGCCGCACCCGGGCCCGCACCGACGCCGGCCTCACGACTGCTCCCAGGCGACGGGGGAGAACCGCGACGACAGCGCGTAGCGCAGCAGCACCACGTCGCCGATCGGTCGGCTCTCGACCAGCCGGGCGCGCCGGCGTCCCGAGAACGGGAACCGCCCCGCACCCACGAACCTCGTCGCCTCGGGGTGCCCGACGAAGAGCGGTGCGATGACCAGCTGCAGCTCGTCGGCCAGCCCTTCGGTGAGCAGCTGGGTGTGCACCTCGCCGCCACCCTCCACCATGAGGCGACGCACGCCGCGGGCGTACAGGTCCTCGCTGACCCTGCGCAGCTCGACCGGCCGGCCGCCGTCGACGACGGTGGCGGCCGGCGTGAGGTGCTCGGTCGCCATGTCGACGGTGTCGCTGGCGCAGTAGACGAGCTTGGGCCCGGTGCCGACGGTGAAGAACTTCGCCTCGGGGTCGAGCTTGGCCCGGTTGGTCACGGTCACCTTCAGCGGCTGCGCCGGCCGGCCGGCCCTACGGCGGCGGGCGACGCGTTCGGGGCAGCGAACCTGGAGCCGCGGGTCGTCGTTGCGGACCGTCGCGGCGCCGACCAGGATCGCGTCGCTGCCGGCGCGCAGCTCGTCGACCCGGTCGAAGTCGGCGTCGTTGGAGAGCAGCAGCCGCTGGTCGCTGGCGTCGTCGAGGTAGCCGTCGAGCGACATGCCGCACGAGAGCAGCGTGTAAGGACGGTCAGTCATCTCGCCTCCCGAGAACCAAGAGTCCGGGCAGCGTGCCGAGCGTGGCCAGCACCCCGAAGGTCACCGAAACGGCTAGTCCCGCCGCGGCCGTCGAGCCGTACGCCGCGAACGCCCAGGCAGCCGCACCCTCGCGCGGCCCCCAACCGGCCACGTTGAGCGGGACCGACGCGCCGAGCAGCACCAGCGCGCCCACCGGGACCAGGGCGCCCGCCGACAGCGAGACCCCGACCGACTCGGCGGCCACGAGGAAGATCAGCAGGTGTCCCGCCGTGCTCAGCACCGAGAGGACCAGCAGCCGCCCGCCGGCGCCGACCACCAGCGCGACCCCGGCCAGCCCGAGCCACCGCCAGCCACCCGGCAGCAGCAGCGCGCCGACCAGCGCGACCTGCACCGCCTGCCCCAGCACCCGGTCCCAGACGACCCCGCGCCAGCCGTGCCGCGCCCCACGGTGCACGTCGCCGACGACGCCGCCGGGCACGGTCGCGTTGATAAGCTGGGAGCGGTAGTAGGAGACGTACGCCGTCCGCAGCGGCACCGGCCGCCCGAACCTGGCGCACAGCACCGACCACCGGGCGGCCACGCACCACGTGGTGCCCGCGGTCAGCACCAGGGCGACCAGGACCGCCCACCACGTCGTCGCCTGCAACCCGTCGACGAACGGCCCGGCACCCAGCCGCCAGGCCAGGAGGGCAAGCACGAGCGCGCCGCCTGCCACCCGAACCCCTCGGTTGTCGAGGAGCGAGCGCTGTGTCCGTTCCGCGCCCCGGGCACGCGAGGCAGTGGCTCGATCGATGCTCTCGACCGTCATCGCGCCGCCTCCAGCGCCATCGCGACCTGTGCGCTGGTCCGCGACCACGTCGGCAGCGCCAAGCGGCGCAGCCCGGCCGAGCGGCGCAGCCGGCGCCGGCGGGCGGGGTCGGTCAGCCAGCGGCGCAGCGCGTCAGCGAGCGCATCGGCGCCGCCCGGTCGCACCAGCAGGCCGGGCACACTCCCGTCGTCGGCGCGCCCCACAGCCTCCGGTACCCCGCCCACGGCGCTGGCGATGACTGGCAGCCCGTGCGCCAGCGCCTCGGTGACGACCATGCCGTAGGTCTCGGCGCGGGAGGGGAGCACCAGCAGGTCCGCTCCGGCGTACGCCGCCCCGAGGTCGGCGTGCGCGAGCGGACCGTCGACGTGCAGCCGGTCGCCGATGCCAGCGTCCGCCGCGGCCTTGAGCAGCTCCTCGACGAAGTCGGGGTCGCGGTCGACCGGGCCGACCAGCCGGCAGCGCCAGTCGAGGTCAGCGAGCCGGGTCAGCGCCGCGAGCAGCACGTCCTGGCCCTTGCCCGGCACGACCGACGCGACGCAGAGCAGCTCTCCGCCGCCCTCGCTCCCGGCCACCGGGTCGGCCATCTCCACGCCCGGCAGCGCAACGTGCAGGCGATCGGCGTCCAGCGCGTAGTGGGTGACCAGCCACCGCCGGCTCCACTCGCTCGTGGCCACCACCGCCGGCGCGGCGCTCAGCAGCTCGCGCTCGCCCGGCGTGCCGAACGCCATGTGCACCACCGGCACCACCACCAGCTCGGTCGCCAGCAGCGCCGGTGCCGACCACGACGCAACCAGGCTGTCCACGAGGACCAGCGCCCCCGCCGGTAGCTCGGGCAGTGGGCTGCCCGGGGAGAGCTCGTGGGTCGCCACGTCCCAGCCCAGTGCGGTCAGCCCGGCCCGTAGGTGCAGGTCGTAGACGTTGCCGCCGCTCGGCTGTTCGGCGAAACCGGCCGGCACCAGCAGATGGATGGTCACAGGTTCCCTCACAGGGGCCTCTCGTAGCTGGCCCACGCGACATGCGACTCGTGCAGCGTGACCACCAGCCCGCTGAGCTGGTCCTCGCCCGCGAACCGCTCGGCCAGCCGGTCCGCGACCCACCTCGCCAGCGCCTCCGTGGAGGTGTTGGTGCCCTTGAAGGCGTCCTCGTCGTCGAGGTTGCGGTAGTTGAGGTCGGCCAGGACGCTCCGCAGCTCCTCGGCGGCACGGCCGATGTCGACCAGGATGCCGTCGGGGCCGAGATCGGGACCGCGGAAGGTCGCGTCGACGACGTACGTCGCGCCGTGCAGCCGCTGTGCGGGCCCGAAGACCTCACCCTCGAAGCTGTGGGCGATCATCACGTGGTCGCGGACGGTCACGCCGAACATCAGGCCTCCAGACCGGTGGGGTAGGTGATCGTGTGGCAGAGCGCGGACCGCCGCCCGGAGCTCAGGTCGGCCATCAGCTCGGGCAGCTCCGCGAACGCCGAGGCGCCGGTGAACAGCGCGTCGTAGGCGGGGTCGCGCAGCAGGTCGAGGGCCAGCGCCAGCCGCTCGCCGCGGGCGCGCCGGTGGCGGCGGTGCAGGGCCACCTCGCCGACCTGGCTGGCCCGCAGCCGCAGCCGCCCGGAGTGGAAGGCGCCACCGAGGTCGAGCCGCACCGGGGTGTCGCCGTACCAGCTGAGGTCGACGACCTCGCCGTCCGGAGCCAACAGCTCGAGGGAGCGGCGCAGCCCGGCCTCGGTCGCGCTCGCGTGCACGACGAGGTCACGCCCGCCGGGGGCCTCAGAGGGATGCGCGAAGGCGACCCCCAGTGACTCGGCGACCTCCGCGCGCGTCGGGTCGACGTCGACCAGCGTGACCTCGACGCCCGGGATCGCCGCCAGCAGCCGGGCCACGCAACAACCCACCATCCCGGCGCCGACCACGCTCACCCGGTCGCCGACCATCGGTGCGGCGTCCCAGAGTGCGTTGACGGCCGTCTCGACGGTCCCGGCCAGCACCGCGCGGTCCGCGGGCACGCCGTCGGGCACCACCGTGACGTCGGTGGCCGGCACGACGTACGCCGTCTGGTGCGGGTGGAGGCAGAACACGGTCTTCCCGAGCAGCGCCGGGGGGCCGGCCTCGACGACGCCGACGTTGAGGTAGCCGTACTTCAACGGCCCGGGGAAGTCGCCGTCCTGGTGCGGCGCGCGCATCCGCTCGTGCTGGTCGGCCGGGACGGCGCCGCGGAAGACCAGCGTCTCGGTGCCGCGGCTCACGCCGGAGCGGAGGGTGCGGACCCGGACCTGCCCGGGGCCGGGTTCGGCGACCGAGACCGGGCGGATCTCGCCGTGACCGGGGCTGACCCAGAAGGCAAGCTCCTGCATCGCCTCTCCCTCCTCCCGTGAACCGGATCGTCTCATCGCTCGTGTTTGTCGTGTACTGACAGACACGGAGGTGGAGCGCGGGTGGTTCATCCGAATCTGGTGACCGGCACGCGATTCGCCCTTGCCCTGGCGGTCGGTGCCGTCGCGTTCGCGGACGGCTCGCGCTGGCTGGTCGGCGTCCTCGTCACGGCCGCCCTGCTGACAGACCTGGTTGACGGCCGGCTCGCCCGGGCGACCGGGAGGACCTCGGAGCTGGGGGCGCGGCTGGACCAGGAGGCGGACGCCTTCCTGATCCTGGTGCTCAGCGCGGTCGTGGCCGCGGAGGTCGGCTGGTGGGTGCTCGGCATGGGGCTGGCGCGCTACGTCTTCGGCGCGCTGTTCGCGCTCGTCCCGTGGTTGCGCACCCCGCCGACCGGGCCGCGGTTCTGGTGCAAGACGGTCGCGGCGCTGGTGGGGATGGTGCTCGCGGCGGTCGCGGTGCTGCCGATGCCCGCCCCGGTGTCGACGGTCGCGGTGGCCGTCATCGCCGTGCTGCTCGCGGAGTCGTTCCTGCACGAGGCGGTCGACCGCTGGCGGGCTCCGCGGGCTCCTCTGGCCGTGCCTTTCGGCACCGTCGTCGCCTTCCTCGTCGTCTGGCTGGCGCTGGTCGCGCCGACCGACCGCGACCACCTGACCCTGCACGCCGTGCTCCGGCTCCCGGTCGAGGTGGTGGTCGTGGTCGGGCTCGCGCTGGTGCCGTGGGGCCGCGTGCGGGTCGCGCTCGCCGCGGCGTTCGGGCTGCTGCTCGCGCTGCTCCTGCTTATCAAGCTGCTCGACCTCGGGTTCAACTCGGTCTTCGACCGCGACTTCGACCCGGTCGGCGACTGGGCCTACCTGGGGCCGGGCGTCGGCGTGCTGGGCGACTCCATCGGGGCCGGCTGGGCGCGCGTCGTGGCGGTGCTGGCCGGCGTCGCGGCGCTGGCGGTGCTGGTCGGCGTACCGCTGGCCATGGTGCGGCTGGTCCGGGTCGCCGTGCCGCGCCGGCGGTTCTCGCTGTCGGCGGCGACCGCCCTGCTGACGGTCTGGGTGCTCTGCGTGGCGACGGGGGTGCCGGGCGTGTCGACCAGTGCCACGACCCTCACGGTCGACGAGGTGCAGCTGGTCCGGGCCGACCTCGCCGACCAGGCGGCGTTCTCCCGGGAGATCGCGGCCGACCCGTACGCCGCGCGCGCCGCTGCCGACCCACAGGCGCTGCTGTCGGGGCTGGCAGGCAAGGACGTGCTGGTCGTCTTCGTCGAGAGCTACGGCCGGGTGGCGGTGCAGGACACGTCCTACGCGCCGGGGATCGACGCCGTGCTCGACCAGGGCACCGCGGAGCTCGCTGCCGCGGGCTACCACTCGCAGAGCGCGTTCCTCACCTCTCCGACGTTCGGGGCCGGGTCGTGGCTGGCCCACTCCTCGCTCGAGTCGGGGCTGTGGGTCGACAGCCAGCGGCGCTACCGGCAGCTGCTCGGCGCCGACCGGATGACCCTCACCTCGCTCTTCGGCGCGGCCGGGTGGCGGACCGTCTTCGACGTACCGGCCGACACCAAGGACTGGCCGGAGGGGAAGGACTTCTACCGCTTCCAGCACTACTACGACTCGCGCAACGTGGGCTACGAGGGACCGGAGTTCGGCTACGCGACGATGCCCGACCAGTACACGCTCTCGGAGTTCCGCAACCGCGAGCTCGCGCCGACCGACCGGGCACCCGTGATGGCCGAGATCGACCTGATCTCCAGCCATCACCCGTGGGCCCCACTGCCGCACCTGATCCCGTGGGACCAGGTCGGCGACGGCTCGGTCTTCGCGGGCATGCCCGAGCAGGGGCACTCGTCGGAGGAGGTGTTCAGCGACCCCGAGAAGGTCAAGGAGGCCTACGGGCAGTCCATCGAGTACACCTGGCAGACGCTCACGTCGTTCCTCACCACCTACAACGACCCGAACCTCGTCGTGATCGCCCTCGGCGACCACCAGCCGCACACCTACGTGAGCGGCGAGCACGTCGGCCACGACGTGCCGATCAGCGTGATCGCCCAGGACCCGGCCGTGATGGACCGGATCTCCGGCTGGGGCTGGCAGGACGGCCTGCACCCCTCACCCGACGCCACCGTCTGGCGGATGGACACCTTCCGCGACAGGTTCCTGGACGCGTTCTCCGGCTGAGGTCGGTCTGGTCTGGAACCGACCCACGGCCCGGGGTTGGGTGCGGCAACCCGATGACCGAGTGTCTGACCCTCGCCCGGGCCGTCAAGCAGAGTGCCTCGGGTCGCCTTCCTGAGGTGGGTTGACGGCCCGGGCGAGGGTCAAAGGCGGGCTGGTTATCGGGTTG
>Ga0068860_100004389_pt1 | contig 14404 bp, 10 predicted proteins | sample KBSSwiS32_FD_66597 | JGI IMG/M metagenome (GOLD analysis project Ga0068860, IMG submission 66597) | Switchgrass rhizosphere microbial communities from Kellogg Biological Station, Michigan, USA - KBS Switchgrass S3-2 | ecosystem: Host-associated > Plants > Roots > Rhizosphere > Soil ... | reverse complement strand
GTGTTGACGATTTCGTAGCGCTCGCCAAGCTTGTCGATCAGGATCGCCGGATTTCCCTTCGGCGCGTTGACCTGGAAGAAATTGTCGTCACCGGAAAACACATCGTCGACGCCGTTCCACCCTGAGCGGACGAGCAGCGCGGCAGTCACGCCGTTGCGCGCCGGCATTCCCGCAAACACGAATCCCTTTTCGATGTGGTCGGTATCGCGCTCCCAGATTGCGTACCCACCCGTCTGTTGCGAGGCGTAGTCCAACAGCCAGCGCATCTGTTGTGCGGTGAGCGCCGCGACGGACCCCGCCGCGGCCGCGGATCCGAAGTTGCCGGCGTAGGCATGCGTGCTCCGCCGGGTATCGTTGCGAAAGTCAATCGCACCAAGCGCCATCGTGAGTCGCGTTCCGACGTCGTAGCCGAGCGTGACCGCTCGAAGGTAATGCTCGCCGCTCACACCGAGTTCCTCGCCGAGCGCGAGCGCCGCGGGGACGATCGACGCCCCAGGGTGCGATTGAGAGGGGCCGTGCGAGTCGTCCGTTTCATCCGAGTGGGCGAACACGCCGTTCACCAGCGCGGCATCAATGGGGCCTGTCGTGATATTCGAGCCGAGCACGGTCGCCACCGGACGGCCGGCCTGGGCGCGCGCGAGCGCGAGCGCCGCCTTGCCCGGCGGCAGCTCCGAGCCCGAAATCATCGCGGCAAAGGTATCGAGGATGTGATGCTTGGCTTTCTCGACGACGTCGGCTGGCAGCAGACGATCTTTCGCCGCCGCCATATAGCCGCTCAGCGTCGTCATCACGGGACCGATCGCCTGCGCGCGAAGGCGGGTCGATGGCAGCGCTGCCGCGCAGAGTGCGAGCGCACCGCGATTGAGCAGCTCGCGGCGCGACATGCCGCCAGGGCGGTTCAATCGAAATATCCCGAATCGATGTATCGCAGCCATAACGTGCCAACCACCTTGATGCTGTCCTGGGTGAACAGATAGTGATGAAAACCCTCGACTCGTCCGACGCGGTACTTTCGTGCGTACAGTTCCATGACGCTGCGATTGGCGTCGACGGTCGCCGGCGGAAGCGTTTCGTCCTCGGTTCCGTTCAGATCCAGCACGGCGACCTTCTTCAGTTCCGACGGCGGATAGCTCGGCTCGAACATCGACTGCATCAGCGCCGCGAAGCCGCGTGCGCGATCCGCTGCGGGAAGAAAGCCTGACCGCCACAGCCGGACGCCCTGCTCGGCCAGCGCGGAGGCATCGAGATACATCGCCGCGTCTTCAGTGCTCTTGAAACGCGGCGAGCGCAGCGCCGCTTGCCACCACACCGCGCGCGTCGCCGCATCAATATGTTTCGTGTACACTTCGAAATCATCCGCGCCGCGCTCACGCACGCGCAACGCGCTGTGTTCGTATAGATCGTCGACGTTGCCGGTCCGCGCCCGATTGTTCAGGTACGCGAGCCCGGTGGTGCTCGTCCCCCAGCCAAGATAACCGTCCGGTGTGTAGTACTTCGCCAGCGGATACAAGCTCGCGCCGCCGGTCGACATCCCCCAGAACAGCACGAACGCGTTACGTCGATCGGGGATGGCGTTCTCGAGCGCGAGGCGGTACCCCTCCAGAAACACCTGCGGCGTGGCCGCGAGCATTTGCTGCTCGAGTGCGGTCCCCGTCTTCGGGAAGCGGTAGAACGCGCTCGCGCTTGGAGTAGAGGTGACGGCGACGCCCGAAGGCTTCACTTCGTAATCGCTGCGCTGCCAATACGTTTTCTGACTGCGGCTGAAGATCGGCATCCGCTGATCGAGTGGGATCGTCTCCCAGGACCCGTCGTTGCCTGGTGAAAGGAAATTCCACCGGCCGACGCGCGTCAACGCCACGAACGTAATGCCGCGGCGCGCCAGCCAGATACCGGGACCGTCACGCTTCTCCACCGTCGAGACGAAATCCATCCCGTATTCGCTGCCAGGTTCTCCACCGACGACGACCAGTCGCCGGCCGTTGCGCAGCTTCGGTTTGTCGGGTGTAAGGGTGACGACTACCTGAGTAAACGGCTGGCCATGTGCGGAGAAGTCAACGAACTCGACGCGTTGTGTGTACGAGCCGGTCTCAGGATATTCGCGTCCGGCGAGAATCTCGGCAATCGCCTGTCCGTTGAGCGTCCCGTTATCGGCGGGAAGATCCCAGGCCAGACCAATACGTCCGGCGCTGAACACGATCAGGAGCAGTAAACACGCACGCTTCATCGATTCGCCGACCCACGAAGGGGTCGGCGAGATTATATGAGGCGGCGGCCCGCGGTTACTTCTTCTCGAAAACCTGCGGTTCCAGCGTCAGGCCGGCATGCGCCTGGTCGCCAAAGGCGGCCTGGAGATCGCCGTCGCCGAATGCGAACACGAAGAACTGATTCGGATTGGACTGTCCGTTGAACGTCGGCAGGAAGTCGTTGTCGTTGGCGGCAAATAACGTGTGCTTCGTGGCTCCGTCCACAACGACGTCCTCACCAAACGCGATCCCTTCGAGCTTGGCTGGTATCTGGAACTTTGTCAGGCCGAGGCCGCCGGAGCCTAACGGCTTGGTGAGCTCTGCGACGACGTCCACGAAGAGGTGCTTCGCGACGGCGTTGGCAGCCAGGTCATCGTGACCCGACATGTTGCTCACGTCGGTCGCGGTTGCAGGATCGAGATCGATCAGAAAGAGTTTCTTGAACCGCGCGTCGGAACTGTCGCCAAGTCCCCGGCCGTCGCGCTCGTCCACCAGAAACACGTGATCGGTGACGGCAACGATATCGCTGACGGTGTATTTCTTGCCGTCGACGGTGGTCTGATACGCGTACTCGTGCGTGACCGCGCCGGACTCGATGTCGATGGTGACGATTCTGACAACCTGACCCGCGAGGTCTCCACCATCCTGTGCGAGCGCGCTCTGCATGATGCCGACAAGTGTTGAGCCGTCAGGCGTGATGGCAAGGCCTTCCATGCCCTTATTTGCCACTCGTCCGATCGTGTTGTTATCGATCTCGGTTTGGCCGACCGCATCCAGGTGATCGACGGCGAACTTGTCAGGAAGCGTGAACACACCGGTGCGCAAACCGCTGGCGCGGTCGAAGCGGTAGATGTACGGACCGTACTCATCGGACACGAAGATGCTCTTGGTGTCCCTCGACAGGCGCACGGATTCGGGATCGAACCGCGCATTCGTCGGGTTCGTGGAAAGCCCCGTACCGAAGTTGTCGGACCGACCAGTAAAGTAGTAGGTGTGACTGCTGGTATTCAGCTTCGGCGCGCCGGAGGACAGCGTCGGGCAACCCGCAAGACCATCCCCGTACGTCAGCGGCGTCGCGCTTGACATCAGCGTCGTCTGGTCGAGGGACGGTTTCAGTACGTACGGCAGACTGGCGCCGGCATTCGGCACCATGCGGAGTCGCAGGATGTGAAACCGGTTGATGTAAGAAGTCGTTTGGTCGACACAGTCGTTGTATTCGACCGCGTTCGGGCCTCGATCGGGAACAGCGATGAATTTATCCCCGCCTGCGTGGCCCAAACCCGAACCGATTCCACCGAACAAATTGCCAGCGGCCCCATTCTCGAGCGCCTTGGACGTCTTGGTCGCAAGATCGCCAGCCGACGCGTCGAGCGCGCCGGCCGCAATCAGTGACTGGCCGGCATAACTTTTTGTGGCGAAGAGCAGTAACCCAAAGCCGAACACACACGTCGCACGTTTCAGATTCATCGCGCAGCTTCTCCAGGAGAGTGACGGTCAGACCGTGGACGTCAGGAAACGTCCGGCCCAACTGTGTCAACCGGCGGTAACAACGCGTTGAACGTCGCGTAACGCTGCGGCAACAAATCCGCGGACGTGCGACCTCGGAGTCGCTACTTCTTGGAATGGGTGCTGATGTAGTCCTGCGCGAACTTCCACATCGCGGGCACTGACGGATCGTCGTTCGCCAGACCGATGGTCGTCGCCTCCGCGCCGGCTTGCTCGACGGTCCAACCATCGTTCAGCACGCGCTTGATCATCCAGAGCATCGCAGTCGAACGACCATTGGCTGAATGGAGGAAAAGCGGCTGATTTGCCCGATCGCTGAACGCTTTGATCGCTGGTTCGATTTTCGTGGCGTCGAACTGATTGCCGGCAGCGTCGCGCGCAATCGGGATCGCCATGTACTTCATCCCGACTCCTCGGGCCGCGGCGGCAACCGTCTGCGCGTCACGACCGGGCGCGATATCGATGAATGTCTTGAAGCCGCGGCGCCACAACTCTGAGATTGCCCAGTCGCTCGACTGCACCGGACCACCGTTGGACGCGGTCCCGTCGATCGGAAAGTAATTCGCAAGACCGGGAAAATCTTCGCGCCGAATGCGCGGTTTCACGGCGGTGGCAGGACCCGCGCCCGAGCCAAGGCCGACCGCGTTGCACCCGCGCAAGCCGCACAGATCCGGTAACGGCGATTCGCTGAGGCCCATGTAGTTGTTGTAAACGGAGGAGTAGGTGTTGCTCTCGGTTCCATCAGGGCGGATGAAACCGATTGACATCTTGAATAGCTCGGGCTCCGGATAGCCCTTCGGCACCGTTCCCTCGATCACGTAGAGCCGGTTGTCGTGCATGTAGATGGAGGCCGATGTGCGCGACTGATCGGCGTTGTTCGTGAACTGCAGCAACGTGCCCTCGACCTGCTCGGCCCAGTTCCACGTCATCCCGGTCAGCTTCGCGTCGCGCTGCAACAGCTTGAACGCCGCGTAAGTGATCGCGCCGTGGACGTCGCTCTTCCAGTACCCGGGCCCGACGATCCGCGTCTGTCCCCCGATGCAGGTCTCGGCACCCGGTGTGCACGACTGCGATTTCGCGATTCCCAACTTCTCAATGCCGCGGTAGTCGGCGACCGTCACGGAGTAATGCTCTCGCCCGCGGTCGACCGTGAATACACGTGCCGGCAACGAGTAACCCATCTGGGACGTCCACGTGATCTGCTGGACGTTTGGCGCGCCTGGAAAGGTGATCCTGAACCCATCCTCTCGCGACACGAACTCCGTCCACGCATCCTGCTGAGCGGCCATGCCCGCCGCACACGCCAGAACGCACGCCGCTGCGAGGAGAGTTACGCGCATGGTGCGCGGATTATATCTGCGCCGCCGATCTGGTATAAGCGTGGTGCACCTTCTTCGAGGAGACGCCCATGCGTGCACCCATGCGGCTCGTCGCGGCCCTGCTTGTGACCGTTGGCAGTGGCGTATCTCTGGTTGGCCAGAACACGAGCAATCCGCTGCAGGCCATCACCAGCAATCCGCTTCCGGCTCCGATCCAAAAGGGAACCCTTGCGGTTCAAATCAGAGACCTCGTACGACTGCCTGATACGCGGGCCGTTCGTCCGCCTGATCAGGACCTGTCGCCGGCAGGATGGGCACGCGTCAGTTTCGTTCGCGATCTGCCCGACGGCCGCCGGTTCGCGAACGATTCACGCGGGTTCCTCTATCTCATCGACGCGAACAACCAGCCGCACGTCTATGCGAACGTGGCCGAAGCGTTTCCGCTGGCGGTGTACAACCGCCTCGAGAGCGGTTTCATCGGCTTCGCGTTCCATCCGGAGTTTGCGCGCAACGGATTGTTTTACACGGTGCACGCCGAGCGAGGACCGGGCAATCCGAAGAAGCCGGACTTCATTCCTCCCGGCTACACGATCGACGACGTCACGTACCACAACATCATCACCGAGTGGCACGCGACCAATCCCGCGGCGAACACGTTCCAGGGGACGCGGCGTGAGCTGCTGCGCGAAGCGCACGTCGTCGCCAACCTGACGCATCCGATGGGGGCAGTGGAGTTCAACCCAACCGCGAAGCCGGGCGATGCCGATTATGGACTGCTCTACACGAGCGGCAGCGACCACGGCTTCAGCAACGGCGGTGGGCCAAAGGCGAACAACCCTGACCAGACGCAGCGGCTCGATTCGATCATGACCGCGATCCTGCGTATCGATCCGCGCAGTCCATCGGTCTCGCATGGAGTCAAAGGACTCGGCGACTACACCATCCCGATGGCCAACAAGTTCGCGTCGGATAACGATCCGAAGACGCTGGGCGAAATCTACGCGTACGGCTTCCGCAACGCGCATCGCCTGTCGTGGGACCTCACCGACGGGACGATGTTCGCGTCCGATATCGGGATGAATCAGATCGAAGAGATCAACATCGTCCGCAACGGCGAGAACTACGGCTGGATGAAGCGTGAGGGCTACTTCGAGAACGCGCGCGGCACCAAACGCGGCGAACTGAATCAGCTCATTCCGCTGCCGGCGGAGATTCTCAGCGGTCGCCAGAAGGATGGCTTCACGTACCCGGTCGCCATTTACGACCACGACGAAGGCGCCTCGGTCACCGATGGCTTCACCTATCACGGCCGGATTCCACAGCTGCGCGGCAAGTTCGTGTTCGGCGACATTCAGCGCGGCCGCGTGTTCGTGGCTGACGTGGCAGCGTTGAAGAAGGCTGACGACGGGATTCCACAGACGGTCGCACCGATTGAGGAGATACAGCTCTACACACTCGACGCGAGCGGCAAGCGGACGAACGTCTCGTTGCAGGAGCTGGTGAACAAGACGATGGGCGCGACCATCAGCCGCGCCGATCTGCACATTGGACGCAGCCGCGACGGCGAGCTGTTCATCACGTCGAGACAGGACGGATGGATCCGCATGCTCGTGCCGGACACCGCGGCGAGAACGACGGCACAGAGCCGCTGACATCGTGCGTCGTCGAGCATTCGTGGCGCTGGCGCTGGCCGCCGCTCTTGCGGCGCCAGCGCTTGCGGCTCAGCCCACCCCTCAACTCGCTGATGCTCGCTCGGAACACACAACTGGCGGCATCGTCTTCGTCGGCAGCAGCATCTTCCATCGCTGGACCAGGCTCGAGTCGCAGATGGCGCCGTTGCCGATCACGAACGTCGCGTTCGACGGCTCGGTGACCGCAGACATGCTGCGGATGATTGACTCGCGTGTCATCCCGCTGCGGCCGAAAGTGATCGCGTATTACTGCGGAAGCAATGATGTCGCGTTGGATGAGCCTGCCGCGGCGATTGCTGGTCGGATCGTGCGGTTCATCGAGCGCGTGTCGACCGCGCTGCCGGATGCGCGCGTCGTGTTTGTGTCGATCAACCGAGCACCTTCCAAAGAAGATCGGTGGGACGTGGTTGACGACGTGAATCGTCGGATCGAGATGTACGCGGCTTCCCACCCGCGCGTCGAGTACGTCGACGTCAACCCGGTGCTGTTCGATGCGAACGGAAAGCCGCGCTTCGATCTCTATATGGGCGACGAGCTGCACCTACGCCCGCCGGCCTACGAGGGATTCGCGAAAATTCTGAAGCCGGTGCTGACTCGCGCGTTCGGCGACTAACGACCATTCGAAACTTTCCGTGCCAGAATCTTGCGCGTCATGATTACCGAGCTTTCCCGACGTGAATTTCTCGCTGTCACGACAGCCACTTTGACGGCAAGTGCGGTTCTTCGCGCACAGCCTCCCAGGCGATTGTTCGCCTATGTGGCCTCCTGGACGTCGGGACCCGGCATTGGCGCCGGCAACGGCGGAGGCATCAGCGTTTTCTCGGTTGACATGGCCACCGGCGCGCTCACGCCCGTGATGCGCACGGGGCAGGAATTCGACCGGATGAACACCGGCTACCTCGCGGTCCATCCGCACGGCCGGTTTCTCTATGCCACGAACGAGGTCGAGAGCTACGACAACGAGTACGGCGGCGGCGCAGTGCTGACGTTCGCAATCAGCCCGTCGGACGGCTCGATCGCGCATGTCGGCACGCAGCCGTCGATGGGCGTCTGGCCCGCGTACATCTCGATCGACAAGACCGGCTCGCGCGTCGCGGTCGCCAACCACGGCAACTACGATCCGTCGGTCCGGATCGTGAAGAAGAACGGCGTTCCGGAGATCGAGAAGGTCTGGGATGACGGCACCGTGTCGCTGCTGCCGGTGAAAGGGGACGGAATCCTCGATCGTCCATCGGACGTCGCCATCCTCGAGAGAACGACGAGCGTGGACAAGGTGACGCAGCGCAGCGCGCACGCACACTCGGTCAACTGGGATCCGAGCCAGCGGATGGTCCTGGCGTGCGACAAGGGATGCGATCGCGTCTACACGTATCGCGTGACAAATGGTTCACAGCAACTCGCAGACGGCAAGGTGCTGAAGACGGAGCCGGGCATCGCGCCGCGCCACTCGTCGTTCCATCCAACACTCCCTTACGTGTACGTCGTCAACGAGCGGCAGTCGAGTCTCTCGTGCTACCGGTACGATGCGGGCACAGCGGACATCAGCCTGGTGCAGACGATTCCAACGATTCCGGCTGACTACACGATGAACAACTCGCCCGCCGACGTTCACGTGCATCCCAACGGCAGGTTCGTCTACAGCAGCAACCGCGGGCACAACAGCATCGCGATCTTCCGCATCGACGAGGCGAGCGGACGCATGACCCTGGTCGAGATTGTGTCCACCCAAGGAGCGACGCCGCGCGGCTTCAACTTCGAGCCGAGCGGGCGGTTCCTCTTCGCGGGAAATCAGGGCACCGGCAACGTCGTGACGTTCACGGTCGATGGCGAGACCGGAAAGCTGACACCGGCCGGCGCGAAAGCGGAAGTGCCTCGGCCGGTGTGCATCCAGTTCGCATCAATCTGAGCGTTGCATAAATGCCGCGACGCGTGTGGCTGCGAAGATACACAAAGACACTCTTATGCGGCGAAGCCCGCGTTCGTGAATGACGAGGGTAGGCACGAAATTCGCTGATGGCGCCCGCAATCACGCATGCGCCACTACCTTCGAGCGCTCCTCGTCCTTCTCGTAATCGTCCTCGTCACGGCCTTGATCGGATGCGGAGCGTCCGAGTCGATCACCGGTCCGTCCGGATCGATAACCAGTCCGTCCGAGTCAATCACCGGTCCATCCGTCAGCCATGAGGCGGTGGCGGACCAGATGCCAGAGATCGACGCATCTACGGCGAAGCCATCCGCAACATACACAATTGGTTTTTCGCCGCTTCGTGAGAATCGCGCCCCGGTCACCACCTATGCCGAATCGGGCTTCAGGATCTCCGTTGTCTCCGCGGATTGGATCGCGCTCACCACGTACGGCAACCCACAGCCGTTCATCGAGTTCTTCGGTCCCGCAGCGGTGACGGCGACTGGCGAACTCCGCGTTACCGCGGACGGCGCGCCGTTCTGGCTGAATTCAATCGATTTCTATTCGAGCACGACAAAGATCCCCTACGTCATTGAGGGATCCCTCAACGCGAAACAGATGTTCGCGGTGAGCGATGTGATTGGGAATACCTTTGGGGCGTTTGCACGGCGCTCGAACCCGAAAGCGGACGTTCCCGTTCAGGAAATTCGCATTCGATTGTCAAACCCATCGGCGGCGTGCTGTGGCAACCCGATGGGCGTAGACAATATCGTCGTCAGCCGCTAGCGCAGCTGATCTCTACAACTCGGGCAGAGCGAAGAAGAGCCCGCCGAAGAATGCGTAGGCGGCTATCAGCGTCACGATCAGGTTGAACGCCTGGCCTCCGAGGAACGCTGCCGCCGGCCTCCCGCCGCCCGTGCTGACGACGCTCCTCAGCGACGTCTCGAGCCCGATCGATACGAACGCCATCGCGAACAGCACGGTGCGGATGTCGTTGACGAGGCCGCGCGTGGCGGCCACGGTGGCATCGTTCAACGCAAACGAGAAGAGCAGCGACGCCAGCAGGAAGCCGAACACGAATTTCGGGAAGCGATCCCAGATGAGTCCCACGCTCGCACCATGCTTGCCGCCTTCATGGCGCATGGCCCACCAAATGGTTAGGAAGAACGCCGCAAACCCGATGAGCGCGTTCTGCGACAACTTCACGACGACCGCCGCATTACGGCCTGCGTTACCGAGCAATTCGCCGGCAGCGACGACGGCCGCACTGGTGTCGAGCGTTCCACCCAGCCACGCGCCGGCAACAACCGACGACATGCCCATCGCCTTCGCCGCCAACGGCATCAGCACCATCATTGGCATCGCGACGAGCAGGACGAGCGACGTCACGTAGGACAGCTTCTTTTTGTCACCCTGAATGGCGCCGCATACCGCAATGGCTGCCGACACGCCGCAAATCGACACGGCGCTCGCCAGCATCGTCGCCATCTCATCGTCAACACGGAGCCGACGCGCGAGCCAGAACGCGAATGCCCAGACGCTCAATACGACGATGAGCGCCTGCATGATCCCCAGCATGCCCGCGCCGACAATCTCGTCGAAGAGAATCGTTGCGCCGAGCACCACGAGACCGGTTTTGATGTAGTACTCGGTGCGTAATCCTTCGCGGAGCCAGTTCGGCACGCCGATCGTGTGGTTGACGACGAGACCAATCGCGAGCGCGAAGATCACGTATTCGAGACCAAAGCCCGCCGCGCCGACATACCCCGCCATCGCCTGCGACAGCCACCCGAGCACGTACAGGAGCAGCGCGCCAGGGACGAAAGCGGGCATGTTCGCGCGCAGGACGGCGGCCCCGGCGATCACCGGCCCAAGCACGAGCAGGACTGTTTGTGCGGTCCGCGCGATGTTGTCGGCGGCCACCAATTGAGCAATCGGCGTATCTGGTGTGCCCCACGCGAAACGGGGCATCGCAGGTCGGACGCCTGCCAGCACAAGCGCGATGAACGCAGCGCCGACGTACACGGCAAGCCAGTCCTCGCTCACGAGCGGCTGGCGCTCGCGCGCCGCGGCTACCTCGTCTCGACGCAGCTCACCCGGGACGGCAAACGACGAAGCAGTGGTCGTTGTGTCGGTCATATGTGTGGGCCGTTCTACGGAACGGACCGGTTAGTCTACGTCAGATCGGGGCTGCGCCAGCAGAATGCGCGTGGTCGCGGCGGGCTCCGGAATGCTCGTCGCGGCATTGCCTTGCACTCGTCTGACCTTCCGGGCCAGTCTTTTTTTCAGGTGCGTACGCGCGACGAGGATCAGCTTGTAGTAAGGTGGGCTACACGATGTCTGACTTGGGGCTCACGCTCGTCGGAATACCAATCGGAATACTGCTCATCGCGGGAATGGTCGGCACGCTGTTCCTCTTCGTTCACTAACACCGCGCTTCCGTAGGGCCGACCTTAAGGTCGGCCCCTACGAGCCGATCGCTGACACCTGATACCTGAAACCTAGTTAATCGAGCACGCGCCGGGTCCACGCGGATCGCCGCAAGTCCCGCACGCAACCGGTGCTTCGGCCGTGCGGCTGCCGCCGTTGTGCGCGGCAAAAACGGACAAACGGCGCTCGAGAGCGGTGCCCTGGCACGCAGGGCATGTTGGCGGTTCATTTCCACGAACAAGCAGTTCAAACCGGTGCGCGCAGCTCTTGCAGTCGTATTCGTACAGGGGCATGCGTTGATTATCTAATGAAAAAGGGCTGCCTCACGCCGTTCGGTGAAGCAGCCCTGTCAGCCAAGGAGGAGAAACGCTCAGTGCACGGTGGAGTTGGAGATTGCGTTCGTCTTGTACCAATCACTCGCAACGATGGACCACATGATCTGATCGAGGTATTTCCCGTCTTTCAGCAGCGAACCGCGCAGAATGCCTTCCTGCACAGCCCCGAGCTTCCGCAGCGCGCCGTTGCCTCGGCCGTTCTGCACCGCGGCGCGCGCCTCGAGACGATTGACGCCCGTGTGCTGGAAGGCAAAGTCGACGGCCGTTCTAGCGCTCGCGAGGAACAGGCCCGTGCCCCAGAACGGTGAACCGACCGCGAATCCCCATTCGGCCACGGAGAAGTTCGGCGCTATCGCGCGCACCTGCACGATACCGACCGCATGGTCATAGCCTTCCGGCACCATGCCAAACGTCATCTGATTGCCCGCCTGACGCTGGCCGATCGCCCATTGAATGAATTTCTCGAAGCCTTCGGGCGTAGTGGGCGGCGGCGAAATGAACCGCGCGACTTCGTCCGTCTTGAGGAGTCCCAACAGCGTCGCGGCATCGGTCTTCACGAGCTCGCGAAGCATCATCCGGCTGCTCTTGAAAACGGGCAGGCCGTTCTTCCAGTCCGCAACAAATTCCATGGCCGGAACGGCGTCGGGTGCATCGAAACGAATCGGTTCGAGATTCGTCATCGGCGTTGTCACTGTTTCGTGGAGGCGTAATGACATGGAGGCGTTCATTTCTTGCCTCCCTTTTTTCCATCCTTTCCGTCGTGACCCGCTAAGACGTTCTCACCCCACACAAGGTTTTCACCCCAGACGAGGTTTTCGCCCCACACGAGGTTCTCACCCCAGACGATGTTCTCGCCCCAGACGATGTTCTCGCCCCAGACGATGTTCTCGCCCCAGACGATGTTCTCACCCCAGACGATGTTTTCGCCCCAGACGATGTTTTCGCCCCAGACGATGTTTTCGCCCCAGACGATGTTTTCGCCCCAGACGATGTTGTTCGTGTTGATGATGTTCTCGCCCCAGACAATGTTTTCACCCCAGACGATGTTCTGCGTCCACGGCACAGACAGACCGGCGTAGGTGCTGTAGGGCACGACGGACGTCGTCAGCCACGGAGTGCTAACCGGGGCAGCAGTGTTGATCGACTTCGCCAACTTGAGTAGACCCTGACCGTTCACGCGGCCAGCGCCCTGCGTCAGTCGGTCGTAGGCAACGCCTGTGGCGTCCCGCATCGTGAACGCGGTGTATTCCGTGAACGCTTTGAGCGCGTTGCGTGTAATCCGTGGAGATGATGGAGCCCCCGTACGGCTGCCTTCGAGCACCACAGCCAGCAATCCGCTCTCGACGCCGGCCGCCATGCTGGTGCCGCTCAGAACGATGTAGCTCTTGCTGCCAAAGTTGTCGGTAATGAGCAGTGTTGGATAGGTCGTTGCGAGATAGCTGCCAGGGGCTGCCGGTGCCACGAGATCCTGACCAGGTGCCGCAAAATCCGGCTTGGCGAACCCGTCGATCCACGTTGGCCCGCGGGAGCTGTAATTCGCAATGCGGTCGTCGAGCGGCGTAATCGTGCCCTGCGTTTTCGCAGAGGCAACCGTGAGGGCGGACGGCGCATTGCCCGGGGAGAGAATGCCCGCATAACCCACCTGATTTGTCGTTGAGTTGGTGCCGACGTTGCCCGCCGAGACCACAACGAGGAGGCCCGCGCGCGACGCTGCCTCAACCGCCTGCACGAGCGGATCGGTCGCCGCGCCTTCGAATATGGGGTGGCCGATTGACAGGTTGAGGATGTCGATGCCGAGCGACTTCTTGTTCACGATGGCGAAGTTGATCGCCGCAATGACATCGCTCGTCGAACCCGACCCCTGGTTGTTGAGGACGCGCAGTCCAATCAGCCGCGCATTCGGCGCCACGCCGGCGTACTGCCCTCCCGACAACGCACCGCTGCCAGCGACGAGGCCGGCGATGTGCGTGCCATGGCCGTATCCGTCCACCGGCCCGGTTGCGAGGCCGGGTTTGCCGTTGGCGAAATCGTAGAACGCCGTGATACGGCTCGTGAGTTCGGAGACCGGCGCGATGCCCGAGTCGATGATCGCGATACCGATGCCGTTACCGGTCGGGTCCGTATCAGTCAATCCGAGCAGAGCGCGCAGATCGCTCTTCTTAACCAGGCCCGTGCCGGTGCTCGTGAGGAGTCCCTGAGCGGACAGGGGCGCAGAGGTCACCGGCGCGTCAATGGAGATCGAGGCGATGCCGGGTAGTGTTTCCAACCAGACCAGATCGCTGGTTGAAATGGTGGCGGCGATGGCGTTCGTGCGCGGTGCAATGCGCGTCACGATGACGTCATGGTTGCGCAGTGCCTTGCGCAACTTCGCCCAGTCGATCTTCCGGTCGGTTCGCAGAATAACTTTGACCGTCTCGACGCCAGAGCTTTCGAGCTGCTGGATCTCGAGATCAACATGTGCTTTCTTCCGAGGCGGTTCGCCCTTGGCGAACACCCCCGGGGCCTGCACGATCACCAGTGCGGCAATCGCCGACCATAGTTGGAGTTTTCGGAGAGGAGTCATCACGGCCGCCAGTTGAGCAATAACGCCTCCAGCGCGGCCGTTTTCGGATAAACCTTTTATATCAAGTCACTTAGCTGTTTGACATACCGGCTCGCCGCCCAGATCTTTGTGCCACTGTGAGACACGATGTTCGATCTTCTTGAGACACGACATGACATTGAGTGACGCCACTAGCGCGTCCGATTTCCCGATTCTTCACAACGCCATTCTTGACCTATCGCTTCGGGCGTGACACCTTCACGCGCGCTGGCACCGACCGCGAATCGCCGTTGGGCCCTGGCTTTGGAGGTCTCATGCGCACGCAGTCAGCGATTCTCGTTACCGCGGTGGTCGCGTTTGCCGGTGGTTTGTTCGTCACCGCCACCACGCGGTCGCTTCAGGGCCAGGCGCAGTCCGGCGCTGGGTTCGCTG
>Ga0068860_100004385_pt1 | contig 14410 bp, 6 predicted proteins | sample KBSSwiS32_FD_66597 | JGI IMG/M metagenome (GOLD analysis project Ga0068860, IMG submission 66597) | Switchgrass rhizosphere microbial communities from Kellogg Biological Station, Michigan, USA - KBS Switchgrass S3-2 | ecosystem: Host-associated > Plants > Roots > Rhizosphere > Soil ... | reverse complement strand
TTACCTACAGGCTGCCTCGTTCGGCAACCGGCGCGGTGCCATCGAGCATGCGGGCGCAGAATCCGTACTCATTCGCGGCGGCTTGTTCGACAACGGAGGCGGCCGCGTGGCCACCAACGGGCAGGCATCATTCGATGTCGGCAACCTGGTCAACACCGGTGGCACGATCATCGCAGGCTCGCTCAGCGTGGTCGCGTCGCAATCGCTCACCAATGGCGGCACCCTGCAGGCCAGCGACGCCGTGGCGCTTCGCGCCGCGACGCTGGACAACGGTGATGGCTTTATCAAGCTTACGGGGTCCGGCCTCCTGGATATCTCAGGCGGCAGCCTGCGCAACCACGGCTTCATCGGCGGCAATGGCGCCTTGCGGCTGCGGCTTGACACCCTGTTCAACCAAGGGCAGCTGTACGCCGGTACCTGGCTCGACACCGTGGTCGTCGGCGACAGCATCAATCGCGGGACGTGGCAATCCTTGCATGGATTCTCACTGGTCACCGGATCGCTGGACAACGACGCCGGCGTGATCGAAGGCGGCAGCGGCCTGGAGTCCGCGGTGCTTTCCATCACGGCTGGCAACGTGGGCAACCAGCGCGGCCGCATCGCCAACGCCGGTACCGGCCAAACGACCATCGCCGTGGCAGGCAGCCTCGTCAACGCCAGCGGTACGTTGGGCGGGCAGGGCGATCTGACCTTGCGGGCCACGCGCATCGACAACACGGGTGGCACGCTCGTGGGTAATGGCGATGTCACCCTCAGCGCCGGTCAGCTGGATAACACCGACGGCACCGTCTACGCCGCCCGCACATTGCGCTGGGAAGATGCCTCGGCCACCTTCACCAACGCACGCGGGCAATTGGGTGCCGGACAGGACCTCGCGCTTGCGCTGGCGTGGCTCGACAACGCCAGCGGCGTGGTCACCGCGCAGAACGATGCGTCGCTCAATCTTGGCAACCTGCTTGGCGTAGGCCGCGTCATCGGCGGCCGCGATCTCAACCTGCGCCTTGCGGGCGACTACCTGCACCTGGTCGGCCAGGAACTGAAAGCCAACCGGAACTTCATCTTCGACCTTGGCGGCACCTTCCGCTCACAGGCGGGATCGGTGCTGGAAAGTGTCGATGGTCTCACCCTTCGTGCCAGGACCATCGACAATGCGGGTCGGCTGCTGGCCTCCCGCACCACCTTGACCGCGGACTCCCTGCAGAACAGCGGACGTATCGAGGGCGAAGTAGTAGACATCGATGCCACCCGCATCGACAACACCGGCAGCGTCCTTGGCAGCGATGTCACCCTGCGCGCCGTGAACCTGACCAACGGCGCGGATCTCGGTACCACGATTCCCGCCGGTCGCTACGACACGGGTCTCTTGGCCGCCACCCAACGCCTTGCGCTGTACGTCTCGGGCACGCTGCTCAACCGCGACGCGCAGATCTTCACCACCGGCGACCTAATCATCGCCGCGAACGAAAGCGGTGCGCGGGCGGGGGCGATCATCAACCGTTCGGGAAGTATCGAAGCCGATGGCAACGTGGTGCTGGCCGCCCAACAGATCACCAACGAGCGACGGGTGTTCGAAACCAGCACCGTGCAGCTGACGGACGAGGAACGCGCCGTCAACCAACTGGTGCATGCTTCGGAAGTGCGGTTCCGCTATGACGATCCGGATCCGCTGCACCATCCACCGTATGTCGATCCCTCTCAGGTGATCAGCCGTGAGGAAATCGCCGCGGCCGAAGCGTTCTGCGCGGCCATGGCCAGTGACGACCGTCTGCGGTGCATGGGTTACCGGAACGGCAGCGGCACACCCTCCAACTTCGAGCGGATCATCACCGACACACTCTTCTCGCGCACGCAGATCGACCGCACCAGCGCCGAGTCGCGAATCCTGGCCGGTGGCGACATCGTCCTGTCCGGCTCCGTGCGCAACGACAAATCCACGCTCGCCGCCGGCCGGAATCTGGTGATCAATGGCGCGGCATCGGGCGGCATCGCTGACGGCAGCCAGGTGATTGGCGGCGAACGCGTCGAGAACATCGGCTGGGTGCCCACGGCCGTGGTGGAGCGTTCGACCGCGCTGCGCGTTCTGTTCCAGCGCAGCAACGGCGGCGATGCGCCGTGGTTCACCGACGTATTTCGTACCTACGATACGCAGTTCGGTTATAGCGACATTGACCTATCCGGCGGCCTGCCCTCGTGGATCACCCTGACGCCCGGTCCAGTGGCGCAGGCACGCATGACCGCCGGCGCTGCGGTGGATATCAACGGCGCTGATATCTCACTCGGCAGCGTCGACGCCGCCGGCAACCTCATCAACCCGATCAACCTGGGTGCGAACGCCGGCTCGCGTCCCGTCACCGGTCCCGGGTTGGGTGTGCAGGTCGTGGGTGGCGGTGAATTCCCCGCTGGCCAGATCACGCTCCCCAAAGGAGGCCTGTACACCGTCCGCACCGACGGCGGCAGCCCGTATCTGATCGAAACCGATCCGCGCTTCGCCAGTTACGGCCACTTCATCGGCAGCGACTACCTCACCGGCCGCCTGGGCTGGAACGGCGAAGGCACGCTGAAGCGCCTGGGCGACGCCTTCTACGAGCAGCGCCTGGTACTGGACCAGATCGCCTCGCTCACCGGCCGCCGTTTCCTGACCGACAGCGGCGATGCCATGGCCGAATATCGTGCGCTGATGGATTCCGGCGTTGCCGCCGCCGAGCGCTTCGAACTGAGCGTCGGCGTGGCGCTCACCCCCGAACAGATGGGCCAGCTCACCGACGATCTGGTGTGGCTGGTGAAGCAGAATGTCGATGGCCACGAGGTGCTGGTACCCGTGGTGTACCTCTCCGCCGCACGCGCGGCGAGCGTGGCCAGTGACGGCTCGGTGGTCGCTGGCAATACGGTGAATATCAATGCCAGCGGCACGCTGGAGCAGGGGGGTCGCGTGCAGGCCAGTAAGGATGCGAGCCTGAAGGCCGGTAATCTGCTGAACAAGGGCGCCGTGTCGGCGGGTGGCACGCTTTCCCTAAGCGCCGCGCAGGATCTCTTGAACACCGGCAGCGTTTCCGGCGGCAATGTCAGCCTGGTCGCTGGCCGCGATCTCACCAGCCGGAACGACGCCAAGGTCGACATGGGTTTCGCCGCCGGCGGCGCCATCACTGCCACGGGCAACCTCACGGCGCAGGCCGGCCGTGACCTTGCTCTCACCGCCGTGCCCGTCACAGCAGGCCGGGACCTCGGGTTGGCGGCCGGCCGCGACATCCACCTGACCGCTACGCCGATCAAGGCGGGTGGCGATGCGCAAATCGTCGCTGGCCGCGACCTGAACCTGCTCGCCACTGGCACCACTGAAGCGCACTTGTTGCCCAACGGCATCGCCGAAAGCACCACGCACACCGTCAGCACGATCACGGCCGGTGGCAACGCGCTGCTGGCGGCCGGGCGTGACCTGACATCGCAGGGTGCGGACGTCTCGGGACGGACGCTCACCGCCACTGCCGGGCGCGACCTCACGTTGAACGCCGTGACGGATCGCGCCATCAGCCACACCAGCGGGAAGGAAGGCCGCAAGGTCACCAGCACGCACACGCTAGATGAAACGTTGCGTGGCACATCGCTCGCTGGCACGGGCGGCGTGCTGCTGGCGGCGGGACGCGATCTATCGGCCACAGCCGCCTCGGTCACCAGCGACACCGGTGGCGTGCTGCTGTCGGCGGGCCGCGACCTTACCCTCGACGCCGGCCACGAACTCCACGTAGAGGACAGTCAAACCAAGTCGAAGAAGAGAGGCCTCCTCGGCAGCAAGACCACCACCACCCATGACCGGGTGGAGCAGAACCTCGCCATCGGCAGCCTCATCAGCGGCGAATCGGTCACCCTCGCCGCCGGCCGCGATCTCACCACCCGTGCCGCCCAGGTCGGCGCCACCGGCGACGTGCTGATTGCTGCCGGCAACAACCTGCATATCGGCACGGCGGAGAGCACGTATGAGGTGAGCTCGTCCAAAAAGGTGGTACGCAATGGGTTGATGGGTCAGGGCGGGAGCCTGCTGATCGGCCAGGCGAGTCAGGAGCAGGGCTATCGCGAGAAGGTCACGACACCGGAAGGCAGCCTCGTGGGCTCCACAGCGGGAAGTGTGACTCTGACGGCGGGCAATCTGGCACGGATCACCGGCTCGGACATCTTGAGCGCCACCGGCACCACCATTGTCGGTAAGGATGTGACGGTGGAAGCGGCGCTGGAGAAGCGTGAGACGACGCAGACGCAGAAACAGAAGAGCTCGGGACTGACCTTGGGCGTATCCGGTGCCGCTGTGAGCGTGGCGCAAGGTGTCTATGGCGCCGCCAAGCGGTCGACCGAGGTAAGCGACGGACGATTGAAGGCCCTCTACGCAGCCCAGGCAGCTCAGACACTATTCTCACCAGGCGCCGGAGCCGGAATGGGTTTGCCTCCTGGCGGCACCGGCGCGGATGTGCTGACAGGAACGGCTAGCCAGGTGGCCAACGGTGCGGAGGCCGACGGAGCCGCAGGTGCAGGCAAGGCCAGTGGCTTGAGTCTGCGCATCGGGTTGGGGGCCAACAGCGCCAGCAGCAAAGTAACGACCTACGACGAAAGAGCCATGGAGAGTTCCATTCGTAGCAACGGCGACATCATGATTGCCGCGACCGGAGGCGACCTCACCATTTCCGGAAGCCAGATTGCCGCGAACAACGTGTCATTGGCGGCCGCCAACAATCTTCTCCTGCTCAGTAAGAAGGAGACTCATCGCCAAGACAGCGAGAACAAGAATTCAAGCGGCGGCATTGGCCTTCAGGTGGGAACCAATATTGGCATCTATGCCGAGGCTTCAGCAGGTCGCGGTACCGGAACAGGTCGCGGTACGACGCACGCTGAGACCACGATTGATGCCGCCAACACCTTGAGCCTCATCTCAGGAAACGACACCACCATCAAGGGCGCACAGCTTCGCGGCGATAGCGTGATCGCCACGATTGGCGGCAACCTTCGCATCGAAAGCGAACAGGACACGGACGACTACAAGAGTAAGCAGCAGCAAGCCGGTGGAGCCCTCATGGTGGGTATCGGCACCGGAAGTTATGGCGTCGGCGGCGGGGTCAGCTATAACAAGAGCACGATCGACAGCACTTATGTCAGCGTCAACGAAGTCAGCGGCATATCGGCCGGCAAAGGCGGCTTCGATATCTATGTGGGGGGAAATACTCACCTGAAGGGCGGCGTGATTGCCAGCGCTGCCGACGAGTCGAAGAATATCCTGGACACCGGGTCGCTAACGTTCGAGGGCATCGAAAACCAGGCGAAGTACAAGGCTACGCAGGTTGGGATCAACCTCAGTACCGATGCGACCGCCATGGCGATCAGTAACGGCCTTGGCGCCGCCGCCAGTATTGCCGTGCCAACCACCGATAGCAGCAAGAGTACGACTCAGTCGTCCATCGGATATGGCACGATCATTACGCGGGACGGCGCGACGGATCTAAGCGCCCTGAGCCGCGACGGCTCGCTTGACAGTCAAGCACTGAAACCCATTTTTGACGAGGAAAAGGTCAGGGAGCAGATCGAACTCGGCCAGGTTGCATCACAAGTGGGCATGACGGCCGTAGGCGACCTCGGCTTCAAGCCAGGTAGCAAAGAAAACGCCATCGCTCATGGCCTCGCCGGCGCTGCTATCGCCGCCCTGGGTGGCGGCAATGCTCTGCAAGGCGCCGCCGGCGCCGTGGCGGGTGAGGTGGCAACCCAGGCTATGGCCAACTATCTCTGGAATGAGAAACATATCGATCCCAACTCGGAATTGGGCAAGACATTGATGCAGGCCGGGAGCATTCTGGTGGGGGCGGCAGCGGGAGGAGAGACTGGCGCAGCAACAAGCCTTGCGGGCATGAAGTTTAACGAGCAGTTGCATCCGAATGCGGTGCACAAGGTCGGAAACGAGCTAGCCGCTGCTTATGCGGCCGAACGAGGAATCTCCAGAGAGGAAGCCGAAGGTGAGCTTCTGCGCGCCATGATGGCGACCAACGACAGCTTTGCAGATCGCTATCTGGCCGATAAGGATCTACCGGAAAACCGTCAGGCAGCATTGCAGTTCCTTGTCGACAATAACGCGGTTACCCCGGATGGTCTTGCCTTCAAACTTTACGCCTATGACAGCGAGCGTGATAACTCGCAGCTTGGTGCTTGGACGCTTCAGAAGGACTCGGTGGCTTACAACATGGTATTGACGGCGATGAATCCGTCCGGGTCTCCGGAGAACTATTTGGCATTGAACCAAGAATTCAATCGACTTACTGCCTATGATTCGGCGGAAGAACACTTTGCCAATGAGTCTCGAAAGTTTGTCGACTTTAATGCGTCCATTGCAATGGTCGCGGGCGTCCCTTGGATGCTTCGGGCGGTTCCACTTGTCGGATCAGCCGGTGCAACGGGTGTTACAGAAGGGGCGTCAGTTTTGCAGTACCTATGGGCAGGGAGGCTCGGCATCGGTGCAACAGCGGGTGTGGTAAACGCCGTGGCTCAAAAGTCCTCTGGAGGAGATATTAGATGGACTGGCGTAGCTGGTAGCACTCTAGCCGGTGTGGTGAGTGCGGGCGGAAGTATGTGGTGGACTATTGGTGTAAACGCATATGGATCAGCCGCGGTAACTGGCCTTGAGAACCATATTTATAACGAGAACAGTAGTACTGCCAAGAGCTTCGTCGTGGGCGGGCTTGGCGGCGCGATTGGTTATAGATCCAATGGCGTAACACTTAACTACTTGAGAGGCCTTGTGCCTGGTCGAATTCATCCTGCCATTATATCGAACACATCATCATCAATCGCTCAAGAGATGGTTTCAACGAAGGCGGGTCAGGCAGTGCCCAGGTCCGGCGAAAAATTGAGTGGGAGCGGTGAGAAGTGATAAAGCGCCTTCTGGATGCTACCGTCGCTGCCTTTGTGCTCGCATTAGTTGGCTATGTCTTCTTTTTTGCCCTTGGATTCGCGTCATGGTTGCTTCGTGGAATGGAGGTTCCGCTTGCGCATATTGCGAGCTTGGCCCTGCGTGGGGCGGCAATTCTGAGCGCGGTTACGTGGCTTACAACATATTTTATTAAGGACTAATCTGCAGCCTGCGTGCCAAGTGTTCTTGCGAACAAGGTGCCGATGCGGCCGCCATGGCCATTAGCAAGAGCCTGGGCGCGGCCGCCAGTATCGCTGTGCCAACCACCGATAACAGCAAGAGTACGACCCGGGCATCCATTGCGCATGGCACGATCATCACCCGGGACGGCGCGACGGATCTAAGCGCACTGAGCCGCGACTGTTTGCTTGACAGTCAAGCACTGAAGCCCATTTTCGATGAGGAGAAGGTCAGAGAGAAGATCGAGCTTGGTCAAGTCAAGATCAGAACGTGCTGCGACGAAAATCGGAACATATACTCCAGCTTCCTCGCTGGCGGGCCCGCAGGCGCCGTTGGATTCAGGGCTAACTCCAAAGCGATGATCTATCTTCGCAATGCTTGGCTCAGGGAAGCTAAGTTGAATCAGGCAGTCGACTGACCGCTCGAGTACTGCAGGACGAACCTGTGGTACTGGATTCTTCTGAAACTTCCGAACGCTCGCGACTATTCCGCGCAGCGCGGTGGCGAAAAATTGGCGGGCTTAGATACATACGAGCCGTCAGAGCCACGGGAAACTTCGTTGATTGTCAAACCGCAGCGACTCAATCCACCCAAGGCAACCTCATAATCGAGACCAGCTTTCGGTACAAAAGTGCGCGCGATCCTGGCAGGGCACGCATTTGCGGCAGGAACTACATAGTAGCCCGGAGGAGCGACAGGTTGGGGCGTTGCGAACGCTACGGTAACCGGCCGCTCGGCGGCAACCCATGTCTCCGTAAAGTTACGATTGAATCCATGCGGCTTGGGAATACCAAGATCTCGTTCGTCGGATCCCTTAAGCATAATCTGCCGAAGGGACCCGGCAGGCTTAGCATCTGGGTCGATACACGGCGAGGTATAGATTGACGGATGAAGCCCTATCAGTCGGACTCGTGATCGTTCACCGTGCTTAGGCTCAATGTATTTCTGCGGGGTAACGGTGCAGCCTTGAAGTGCGATCAATATGGCTATTGGCACGATGTGCCGCAGTGTGATGCTACAAGTCATGGCGACTCTAGCTCTTCAACTCGTGCGGCCGACTGTCCATCGGCAATCTCCAGGCCAAGTTCGGATACGACATTGGCTGCGCAGCGGTCGCCGATTAATGCTGCATTTCGCCGAATCGCGGCTGGATCATTCTTCCAGCCATCAAAGTCTCTCTTTTCGCGCGTGGCGCCGATGCAACTATACGTAGCAAGAACCTTCCCTCGCTCAAGGAGGTTAGTGTTGATATTGAAGTACAGTCGATAGCTGCTGCCGTCAGTGAGCTTTTCGTAGTCGATAGCCCAAGAGAAAGCTTGAGACTTCAGCTGGTACGACGGGCTCATTGTTGTGGTAATCCCTACCTCGGCTAGTCGTCTTTCGAGGCTTAACGCTAGGGCCGGAGCTGGAGATTCGAACTGATCTACTTCACTTCCCTTTAGCGATCCACGATAGTTTTCCAGGCTGACGTATTGATCTTCAGTGAGTGATTTGCTTCGCGTGGATACCGCGACTCCGCCGACTAGCACGGCGGCCAAGCCACGAGCAACTTGTGCGCCAACTTCTTTTCCGCGTGTGACTTCAGTGATCTTTACCTCAGCTCCCGATACCGACACGCCTTGCTCTCGAAGTTGATCACCCGATGGCAATGGTTTGTTACGAAAGCCTGCACATCCAACCAGTGAAGCTGCAAGTATGCAGCCCACGAAAGATCGTAGAAACATCGTTCACCGTCCTTGGTTTAGAGCAGTTCCGAGCAAGATTCTTTGGAACGACTCGTAAAAAGTATCATTTTTAGATTTAGAAATATGTTTCGTCTGCAGAGCTTCATCTACATAGGTTCAAGGCTGCTGGCTCACAGGAAGAGTTGCAACTACGCCCAGACGGATTAGGGCGGATGAACGAGACGGTCTTTCTACTTCCGCGCGATCGGCCGTGGGGCGTCACGCGGTAGATGGTCGGGATGTTTCGACGCATCCACTGCGTTCATCCGCCCAGCCGTGGCTCACTGGGAGGGGATGCCACCCGGACATCATGCGAAAGGTGGCGGGCGAGCCAGGGTGAGACCCGCAGTTCCACGGACGGACTTTCGTCCACCTGGTCGCCCGCCAAAATAGCGACGGACCCCGAGTGCCGCAGGGATCGCCTGCGGCACCCGATAAGGAACAACGGGGTCTCACTCCCGGTTGCCGATGTACTGGCAACGCAACGATGATCCGTGAATCCGACATGTACTTCCATCGTAACGGTCGCAAAGTTGCGCAGAATTTTCGATGGAAGCAAGCTCAAGTTTGGATGGCGACGGTTTGGGGTCAGAGTAATTACTCTGACCCCACTGGCGTAGCGCATTGCCCGTACGGCCCGGATTTGTTGAACCAAGTCAGCCGCCCGCTCTAGCCTGCTTGATCGCCGCAATCCGCGCCTTCTTCAACATCTCTCCCACCTCGAGCCCCGTCTTCCCCTCAAGGTTGAGCTCCTTCGTACTAACCGCCCGCGCCGCCTCGAAGACCCTCCGCAACGTCTCCGCCTGCGGATACGCCTTCTCCTCCATGCCCAGCCTCCCGCGTGCATCGCACTCGCACGCCGTCGCTACCATGCTGATGCGCTCCGGTCGGCGAAAGCCATCGCAGCGCTGGATAACCTCATACACCGTCGAGTCCTTCAACTCATCGATCCGGTGAATGTTCAGGTGTTCACGGCATACGGCTACCGCCAGTTCGCGATATTCCACCGGCACTTTCAGGCGCTCGCACATCGCCAGCAACGGCGCCTTGCCGCGCTGTTCGTGCATTACGTGGCGCGGCAGTTCTTCTGCTGGCGTCAACGCCTTGCCCAGGTCGTGCGTCAACGCGGCGAAGCCGATCAGGCTGTCGCCGGGCGCAAGTCGTGCCGCCATCGCCAGCACCATCTCGGTATGGATGCCACTGTCCACTTCAGGGTGGTATTCGGCGCGCTGCGGCACGCCATACAGCGCATCCACCTCGGGAAGAATGCGCGCCAGCGCGTCGGCTTCCCTTAGCACTTGCACGAAGGCCTGCGGCGCGGCCTCGCCCAGGGCACGTTTCATCTCCTGCCACACGCGCTCGGGCACCAGATGGTCCACTTCGCCATTGGCCACCATCTCGCGCATCAGCGCCATGGTCTCCGGCGCTACGGTGAATCCCAGTGGCGCAAACCGCGCGGCGAAGCGGGCCACGCGCAACAGGCGTACCGGATCTTCAACAAAGGCCTCGCTCACATGGCGCAGCACGCGCTGCTCGATGTCTCGCACGCCGCCATACGGATCGACCAGCTCGCCATCCTCATCCTCGGCGATGGCATTGATGGTGAGGTCGCGGCGGCGCAGGTCATCTTCCAGGGTGACCGAAGGGTCCGCGTGCACCGCGAAACCCTGGTAACCGCGGCCAGTCTTGCGCTCGGTGCGGGCCAGCGCATATTCCTCCTGGCTTTCGCCGTGCAGGAATACCGGGAAATCCTTGCCGACGGGGCGATAGCCTTTGGCGACCATCTCCTCGGGCGTGGATCCCACCACCACGTAGTCGCGGTCGGCCTTGTCCCGGCCCAGCAGGCGATCGCGTACGGCGCCGCCGACGAGATAGATGCGCATCAGCGACGCATACCCCGCGCGTTGTCCAGCCGGCGTTGGCGCACGTCCTTGTTCAGCAGGATCGGTAGGAACGGGCTGAATGCTGCGGCGTTGATGCCCAGCGCGGCCAGTCCATCGACCTTGCCTACCGAATCGGTTTTCAGCGAAAGGAAGTTGTCGACGGTGAACGGCTTGCCGGGCACCAGCTGCGCCACCTGGGCCTGCAGCCGGCCCAGTGCATCGGGCAAGCCCAGCACCGCGCGCTTGTAACCGGCGACGTCGCGTATTTCAGAAACGATCTGCTTCAACTCCAGTACCTGCGGCCCATACAGCTCGAATACCCGCGACGAGGAGATGTCGCGGTTGTCCACGCAGCGCGCGATGGCCTCGACCACGTCGCCGACGAACACCGGCGCCATCTTCGAGTGGGGGCGTGCCAGTGGCAGCACGGGTGCCAGTCGCAGCAGTTTGGCGAAACGCGTGACAAGCCCGTCGCCCTGGCCAAAGATCACCGACGGCTCGTAGATGGTCCAGTCCAGGCCCGAGGCCTTCACCAGGGCCTCGGCAGCACCACGGGTTTTCAGGTATTGCGATTCACCCTGGCCGGCCTTGAGCGAGCTCATCTGGTGCAGGCGTCGCACGCCGGCATCCCGGCAGGCCTGGATCACCGTGGCAGTCAGGTCCACATGCACGCGCTGGAAGGTATCTCGACCATGCGGGACGAGGATGCCGACCAAGTTGATCACGGCATCCGCGCTGGCGAAGTGCTGCTCCAGCGCGCGGCGGTCGAACACGTCGGTGGTGCGCACGCGTACACCGGGGATGACGCCGCTGTCCCGTCTTTTTTCCCGGTTGCGGGAAAGCAGGGTGACTTCGTGGCCCGCACGCACCAGGCGCGGCACGAGGTGGCTGCCGACGAAACCGGTACCGCCGAGGATGACGATCGATTGGCTCATGGCGTGGCCTAGGTTACGTGTAACGGCGGGAGGTATCCACTTCAGGCAGGATCACGTGCCGCCCTCCTTCCCGGAGGCCGGCTGGTCGGCAGCGGAAGTGGCATTGGCGGGCTTGTCCGCGGGTGTCGGCGTGCTGGTTGCAGGCGTCGGCGTGTTCGCGGACGTGGTTGTGGCGGGTGCCAACACGACCTGGCACGCCACTTCCTTGTGCGCGCTGCCATCGGTGGGCAGCACGTAGTTGGTTCCGATCGGCGTGATGCGCGTTTCCATCGACACCACGCGGCTGCCGTTGAGGCGCCAGTCGTAGATCACCGAAAAAGCCATCACGCGGGCCACGTACTCGCGGGTTTCCTTGTAGGGAATGCTCGCAATGAAGAGATCGGGTGGCAGCGAGCCGCGCTGGCCCAGCCACTGGTCCAGCTTGTTCGGTCCCGCGTTGTAGGCGGCGCTCGCCAGCCACGGGGCGCCGTTGTAGCGCGCGGCCATCTGCGCCAGGTACCGCGTGCCCAGCTGGATATTGGTGGGACCGTCGTAGAGGCTCTCGCCGCCCGCCCAGGGCAGGCCGTTCTTCCTGGCCACCATCGAGGCGGTGTCCGGCACCAGCTGCATCAGGCCGCGCGCATCGGCGCCCGAGCGCGCATCGGACATCCACGCGCTCTCGGCGCGGATGATGCCGTAGGCCCATGCCGGTTCAATGCCGGCCTGCTGCGATTGCGTGACCACGCCGTCCTGGCTGGCCAGCGGGAAACGCTGTTCGTAAAGGCGCAGCGCGTCGCCGGAGCTAAGTCCGAATACTGCGCGGTCGTACCAGCCGTTGCGGTAGCCAAGATCGGCTGCCAACCGTAACGTCTGCGCGTCGCTTCCGGCCAGTGCCTGCGTCCATTCCCGCCGGCCTTCCTTCTGCATGCCCACGGCGTACAGCTCGAAGGCGCGGCGCAGTCCTGGCATCGCCATCAGCGCGTTCTCGCGCGTGGTGTCGGCGGCCATCTGCAGCGGGCAAATCGAATACGATGCGTCGGTGCGGTCGGCGGAAAGGAAACCGAAGAAGGTGGGTTCCTGTGCCAGCTTGCGCCAGATCGCCTGTGCTTCATCATGGCGGTTGAGCGCTTCAAGCGTACGCGCGCGGTAATACCGCCATTCGCCATCCTGCTTCTGCGTCGTGCTGAGCGCGTCCAGCGCCGCCAGCGCTGCGGGCCATTCCTGTCGGGACAGCGCCACACGCACCCGCCACTCGCGGGTGCCGTCGCTCTGGGCGCCAGCGGGTAGGGAGGTCAGGCGATCAAGCGCCTGCTCGTCGAAATCCGTGGCGTGGTACAGGGCCAGCGCATTAAGTACAGCGCCTCGCTGCTGTTCGGTGAAAGCAAAGCGGGGCTGCAGGGTTTGCCAGGCCGCATCGGCCTGCGCCGATTGCCGGCGCGCCAGGCGTTGCACGGCGGTGGCGGCGGCCTGCTGGTAGCGCGGTGTCACCGGCCAGGTCGAGGCAGCGGACGCGGCACTGCCAGGATCGCGCAGCGCCTGGGCCATCGCGTTGGCCTCCGCGCCGTCCGAGGGCGGCAGCCATCCCGCCAGCAAACCGATGCTGTTCGGTTGCCCGGCATCCGCGGCGGCCTGGATTCGCGTCCACAGCCGTTCATTGGTCAACAGGCCCTGGTCGTGCGCGGCGATCAATACGCCGTTGCAGGCCGCCGGCAGCGAAGGCTTGCTCCACAGGTCCGAAAGATCCTTCTGGAAGTCGAGCTTCTCGCCACGGGAAAGGCGCCCCAACAGGGCATTGCAGGTGAGCGCATCGCCCAGGCCCGGCCGATACATGACGGCGAAGGTGTTCCAGTCTTGCCTCCGTGCCAGCTCCAGCAGGAAATCGCGGCGCAGGTCCGAGGCGGGGATCAGATCCGGATAGCGATCCAGGTACGACTGCACTCGCCCGGCATCGAGCTGGCGCAGGTCGTGGGTGAGGGCTGCGGCTTCCAGGTACGGATAGATCGGGTAGTTCTCAAGGCCCGTGGCCTGCGTGCGCCAGGCATCGCCGCCCTGGCGGGCCGTGATATAGGCCTGCCGGAACTGCTGGCGCTGTCCGTCGATGGCATCGGCATGCACCACCAGCGGCAGCAGCAAGGCCGCCATGAAGGCGGTGCGTTGCGCCAGGCGGGCAACCACCGATGGACGTGAAATCGACGTGGCCGGGTGCATCCGCTCTCCTCGCACTTTTTATCTTCTCCAATACCCTGTGATTGTAGTGCATCGCGCCCGGGCCCCCGGACCGCTACCATTCTGGTTCTACCGGCCTTAGACCCTCACGCATGACGGATCCGCAGTTCTCCTCACGCACCGCGCGCGCCACCACCTGGGCGGTGCTGCTTCTGTGTGCCTGCGGCGTCCTGGCGTTCTGGTGGGCCAAGGGCCGTCCAGTAGATCTTCCCGATGCCAAGAGCTCGCGCATTGCCTGCGTTTCCTATGCGCCTTTCCGGTTCTCAGGCGAATCGCCGACCAAACCGGGAGCGATGGTCACGCCCGAGCGTATCGACGCGGACCTGAAGGCCTTGTCCACGCGGTTCGACTGCGTGCGCACCTACGCCATGGCCCAGGGCCTGGCGGCAGTGCCGGAAATCGCCGCCCGCCATGGCATGAAGGTGATCATGGGCGTGTGGATCGGCCGCGACCTGGTTTCCAACGAAAGCGAGATCAAGCTCGCCATCGAGGCAGCGAAGAAATACCAGGGCACACTCAGCGGCATCGTGGTGGGTAACGAAGTGC
>Ga0068860_100004384_pt1 | contig 14410 bp, 12 predicted proteins | sample KBSSwiS32_FD_66597 | JGI IMG/M metagenome (GOLD analysis project Ga0068860, IMG submission 66597) | Switchgrass rhizosphere microbial communities from Kellogg Biological Station, Michigan, USA - KBS Switchgrass S3-2 | ecosystem: Host-associated > Plants > Roots > Rhizosphere > Soil ... | reverse complement strand
AGCGTTTGCGCTGCGGACGTTCCCCGGCGCGTTCCCGGACCGCAGCATCGATACCTTCGATCGAATGCCACGCGCCGCATGGGGCGTTCGACAGCAAAGCTCGAATGGCATCGATCAAGAATGATTCGCAATGCCACACCGAGGAACGGTGCCGAGACCGCGTCGGCAGCCGGCCGACCGCTGGGCAGAAAAAAACCCGCGACTGGCGCGGGTTCCTTAGCGAGTGAGGATCCGATTCCGGAGCCTGCGTGTTTGGTGCCCAAGGGGGGACTCGAACCCCCACGCCTGTCGGCGCTACCACCTCAAGGTAGTGCGTCTACCAATTCCGCCACCTGGGCTGATGTTGCTGATCAGTGTTTTTCGGGCTGCGCCGGCTTGTCCGTCTTGCCGTTCTTGTCGCCGTCCTTCGCCGCAGCTGCCGGCGCGGGTGCGGGCGCCGGCTTCTCGGCGGCATCGTTGGCCGCTGCCGCACCGGCAGCCGGCGGGGGTACGTCGCTGCCCGCGGGTGCGGCCGGAGCCTTCGGCGCAGGCGCTTCGACTCCGCTCATGATGCCGAGGTCGTCCGCCGGCCGGCTCGTCCCGGAATGGCCGAGGAAGATGCCCATACCGAGGCTGAGCAGGAAAAACAGGCCCGCAAGGACGCCCGTCGTGCGCGACAGGAACGTCGACGCGCCGCGCGCGCCGAACACGGTGCCCGACGCGCCGCCGCCGAAGCCGGAGCCGGCTTGGGCACCGGCCCCGCGCTGCAGCAGGATCAGCACGATCATGCCGAGCGCCACGAGCACGTAAATCACGTTGAATATGGTCTGCAACATTGGTCCGGTCCAAGAAAACTCAGGATTGCGCCGCAGCGCAGATCGCCAAAAAGTCGCTTGCGATCAACGAGGCGCCGCCGATGAGCCCGCCATCGACGTCCTTCCCGGCGAACAGCTCCGCCGCATTTGACGGCTTGACGCTGCCGCCATAAAGGATGCGCAGTGAACTGGCGATTGTAGCATCGGCAGCAGCCAGTTTGCCACGGATGAACGCGTGCACGGCCTGCGCCTGTTCAGGACTGGCGGTCCGGCCCGTGCCGATCGCCCAGACCGGCTCGTAGGCCACGATCGCCGACGCCAGGGCGCCGATGCCGCTGCGTCCGGTCACCGCGTCCAGCTGCGCGGCAATGACGCTCTCGGTCGTGCCGCCGTCGCGCTGCTCGAGCGTTTCGCCGACACACAGGACGGGCACCAGTCCGGCGGCCTGTGCCTGGACGAACTTGGCGGCAACGCGGGCATTGGATTCGGCATGGTACTGGCGGCGCTCGGAATGGCCGATCAGCACGTGGGTCGCGCCTATGTCCCTGAGCATCGGCCCGGCGACCTCGCCGGTATACGCCCCCTGCCCGTGCTCGCTGACGTCCTGGGCGCCGAACGCGAGTGTGCTGCCGCCGTAGCGTGCGATCAGCTCGGCGAGGTAGACGTACGGCGGAAAAACCGCGACGTCGGCGCCGGCGATCCCGGCGCGGACGATTGCGTCGACGAGTTCGCCCGCGCTCGCTCGCGTCGAGTGCATCTTCCAGTTTCCGGCTACGAGCTTGCGGCGCATGGCTTGGAATATCGGGCAATCAGGGCGCGAAGAATAGCCAGCCGTCGGATGCGCCACAAGGCGAACCTGAAAGTCTCGTCGTCACTGCCGACATTCGGCTTCGGATCGCGCACAGACGAACCGGACCGGCAACGAGCCATCGCGGACCGCCGCACTGACGTCCTCGAAGGTGCCGCCGCGCTGGCGCAGGAACACCGCGTCGGGAAACTCGCGTGCATCGATGCCGGCCTTCAGGTTCAGGAAAACCACCTGCAATCCGCCGACATCGATCCAGGGCACGGCCCCGGAATTGCCGCTCATCGGCACCATCGGCAGCGCCTGCGCGGCCGTCAACCGCGCCCCACCGACGATGTTCTCCCAGGACGCCTGCTCGGACTGGAACAGGCAATGTTCGACTTCCGCGACGTCGGGTGCCAGCGCTTTGACGACCGCGTCGCTCATGCTCTTGAGCAGATAGGCATCCTCCGAGCCGGCAACGTCGAGCAGGAACACACGGCACGTCGGAGCCTTAGACCGCGTGGCCGTCGCCGCGGCAACTGCCGACGCGAACAGGGGCCGCTTCGCATTGCTCTCGCGCCGATAATCATTGGCGAGCGCATGCGCAGCGAACGCCCACGGCAGCACACCCAGCGCAACGAGAATCGCTCCCATTGGGCCGGCCAAGCGCAATCGCGCCCGGCGCCAGCCGATGTCGATCAGCGCTGCGGCGGCCATCGCGACCGCGCAAAGCGGAAAATAGAACAAGCGCGCATGCGTGGCGGTCACGACCGCGTCGCCGCCGTTGGTCGGATCGACGGGCCACCAGTACGCGATCGGAGCCTGGATCAGCGCGGACAGCGCCACGATCGCGACGGCGCAAGCCGCGAGCAGCGTGAGATTCACCGGAACCGGCTCTGCTGGCGCATTGGCAACACGGCCAAGGACGAGAATAGCGGCCAGCATTGTCGCGGCCGTGACAAGGGCAATCCTGCCGGTTGGGCTGAGCGAGTCCCAAGCGGCGAGGTAGCGCAGGAAGTCGCCTGCCCAGCGTTCGCCGCCGTGCGCCAGCAGCGTCGCCATCGGCGCGCCGGAAAACGGGAACACGTTCGGCAGTGCTTGCATCGCGAAAATGCGCCATCCCGTCCAGGCCAGGACGCCGACGATCAGGACCAGGAGCGCGGGCCGCTCGCCGCTCCACCAGCGGCGCGATCCGCGTGCCGCGGTCGGTGGCCATATCCAGATCAAGGCAGTCGCCGCGGCGGCTACGAGCCCTATCTCCTTTGCCGCCAGCGATAGTGCAAGGAGCGCGAGCGCCAGCCAGGCGGACGACGTCGCGTGCGTCTGCCGGACCACGACTGCCGAGCGCAACGCGAGCACGGCGAAGAAGACCGAGAGAAGATCGAATCGGGAAGCCAGCCACAGACCCGTGCCGATCGCGATCGGATGCACGGCGAACAGCATCGCCACGACAACCGCAACGCACGGTGCTGCGACGAACCGGCGGAGCAGTCCCAGCAGGGCCAGGCTCGTCGCCACATGCAATGCCAGATTGACCGCGTACTGCGGCAGGAGTGCGTTGCCGAATGCCTGCGCCGTTGCCCACCACAACGTCATCGTCAAAGGGCGAAAATACGGCGCCAGCGGAAAATGTTCGTGCGTGAACAGAGCCCACGGCTCACGCAGAATGCGTGCGAATGCGAGCAGGCTGAAGTCATCCCCGACCGGGTACGAACGCAGCCCGGGCCAATAGACCAAGGCTATCGCGACGGCGAGCGCGGGAGCCGCCAGACGCCACCGCATCGCCGTCGTTTCGTGCTTTCCCTCGGTCATACCTGATCCTCACTGATCGGGTTGCGGGCACGTCGGCCTGCGGCTTGCCTGCGCCGGCAGATGATAGCCGATCGAAATTCGGCTCTCGATCGCCGCGAGACCGCAGTTCGCACGCTCGCAGCCGACACTTCGTTAGAATCCCCTGATGAAAGACCGCGGATTCTCGCAACGCTGGGTACTGGTGACCGGGGCATCGGCCGGCATCGGAGCGGCGCTCGCGCGTGAACTCGCGGCACGCGGCTGCAACATCGTGCTCACGGCGCGGCGCCTCGATCGGCTCGAAGCGCTCGCGGGCGAGCTGACTGCGCAGCATGGGATCAGGACGGAATCGATCGCGGCGGATCTGTCCGACGCAAGCACGCCGGGACAGCTTTGCGCCGAAATCGAGCGCCGCGGCATCGGCATCGACGTGCTCGTCAACAATGCCGGCTATGGCGTGACCGGTCATTACCCGGCGCAGCCGTGGAACGTGCACGCGGCCTTCCTGCAGGTCATGGTCACCGCGCCGTGCGAACTCGTGCATCGGCTGCTGCCCGCCATGCAGCAGCGCGGCTACGGCCGCATCGTCAACGTTGCCTCACTGGCCGGCCTGATTCCCGGATCGGCCGGACATACTCTGTACGCCGCCTCGAAGGCATTTCTGATCAAGTTCTCGCAATCGCTGGCGCTGGAAAACTCCGGCCGCGGCGTGAACGTGTGCGCACTGTGCCCCGGATTCACCTACTCCGAATTCCACGACGTCACCGGCACGCGTTCGATCGTGTCGCGGATGCCGCGCTGGATGTGGCTCGGCGCCGACGAGGTCGCACGCCAGGGCATCGATGCGGTCGAGCGCGGCGAGGCCGTCTGGGTCACTGGCCGTGTCAACCGGCTGATCAAGGCGCTGGTCAAACTCGTACCGGACCGCATGGCGCTGCGCGCCGTGCAGAAGCGCTCCAAGAGCTTCCGCGCGCAATAGACGGCGCCGCATCGAGACACATCGCGAAATGCACGACCAATCGACAGGATCGTCAAGCAGGCCTGATCCGATGCTCGACCGCCTGCGCGCCATTGAATCGGACATCAAGTCCGGCAAGCTGCGCGCCGCCGCAGCAGCCCTCGACGCGCTGGCCGCCAGCCACCCCGCCGATTTCCGCGTTCACCTGACCGCGGCCGTGCTCGGAAGGGCCGCGGCGAATCCGCGCGTCGAACTCGAATCGTTGCGTCGCGCGGTTGCCGCGGCGCCGGGCAACTGGCGCGTGCGAGCCAGGCTGGCCACTGCGTTGTCGCGCCATTCCGCACACGCCGAGGCGATGGTCGCTGCCAATGCAGCCGTCGACCTGGCGCCACGCGAACTCGGTGCACTGGAAATCGCGGTCGCCGTCGCCGATGCCGCCGGCGACCTGGAGAGCGCACAGCGCCATCTGCAGTCTGCGCACGGTCTGAAGGCCCGGGATCCGAAGATCCGCCGCGCGCTCGGCGTGAACCTGGCGCGGCAGGGACGATACGTCGAGGCCGAGTCACATCTGCGCGCCATCCTGGCGACATATCCCGACGATCTTCCTGCGCTCGAGTGGCTCAGTTCGACCCTGATCGGCCTCGATCGTCACGATGAAGCCTTGCCGCTGCTGCAGCGCGTGCAGGCGCAGGCGCCGAACGACCCGAACCTGCCGTTCCATTTCGCGCTCGCCCGCGGTGAAACGCCGGCGACGCAACCCGGCGCAATGGTGCGCGCCGTCTTCGACGGTTACGCGCACCGCTTCGACTCGCATCTGCTCGGCAAGCTGCAATACCGCGTGCCGCAGCGCATCGCCGAAATCATCGGTACGCGCTTGCGCCGCGACGCGCGCGTGCTCGACCTTGGCTGCGGCACCGGCCTCGTCGGCAAGTTCCTCGGCGCGGCAGTCGGCACTCTGGTCGGCGTCGACCTGTCGCCGCGCATGCTCGAGCGCGCACGCCGCCTCGGTGTTTACGCCGACCTGCGCTGCGCAGCGCTGCTCGATGAGGTGCGCGCCGCGGCGCCGGAGTCGATCGACTTCATCACGGCGGCCGATGTATTCATCTACGTCGGCGACCTGAGCGAGGTCATTCCGGCCGCGTTCGCTGCGCTGCGTAGCGGAGGCGCGTTGATCTTCTCATGCGAACGCGCGTCCGATGCTGAAGGCGCACTGGTCCTGCGCCCGACCAAGCGCTACGCACACTCCGAAACCTCGGTGCTCGCCTTGTGCCGCGACGCGGGGTTTGCGGGCTGCCGGTTCGAGACACTCGCGCTGCGACTCGAAAACGAACAGCCGATCGACGGCTATATCGCCATCGCCGAAAAACCCTGATCCCGCACCGCGCAGCCGCCGTTGCCGTCACTGTGCCGGCAACGGTCGTCCCCACTCGCGATACATGGCTGCACGCATCTCGTCGAGCTTGACGACCCGCGCATGCGTCGTGCCGTAAGCGGCGACGAGGATGGTGCGGGCATCGGCGAACGTGGCGGCGGACTCGGGGTAGCGCTTTTGCGCCTGCAGCGTCCGCGCGAGGCCGCTCAGGAACAGGCCGCGCTCAGGGCGTTCCGCGGCGAGGCTGGCCGTTGCTCGCTTTATCACGTCGCGATGCAACGCCTCGGCTTCTTCGTAGCGGCCGCGTTCGCGTTCGAGACCGGCGAGGTTGTGCTTGAGAATGAGTACCTGCAGGTCATCGGCGCCGAGCAGCTCCGTTTCGATCGCGAGCACGCGCCGGTACAGGCTCTCGGCTTCGTCGGTCCTGCCCTCGAGCTTGAGCAGCAGGCCGAGGTTGTTCATGCTGTTGCGGGTGTGTTCATGGCGCTCGCCGAGGGTGCGCTCGCGTACGCCGAGCACTTCGCGAAACAGAGGCTCGGCAAGATCGAAGCGTTTCTGATCCTGATAGATGCTCGCCAGTTCGTTCAATGCGTTGAGGGTTTCTGCGTGCTCGCGCCCGAACGTCTTCTGGCGGCCAGCGACGACGGTCTGCTCGATCGCAGCGGCTTTTTCCAGCGCATCGCGCGAACGTTCGAGCTGGGCCAGATCCTGGAGTATTTCCAGCGTTGCCGAATGCGTTTCGCCGAAACGGGCGCGACGGGCGTCGTAGACCTCGTGATAAGCGGCTTCGGCCTGATCGAACTTCGCCGTGTTGTGGTAGGCCTGACCGAGGTCGGTCAAAGCCGCAAGCGCGGCGTCGGACCGCGCTCCGCTTCGTACGCGAACGCGCGGCAGCAGCCCGACGAGCGCCTCGGCGGCCGCCTCGTAGTGTCCGCGCCGAACCTCGAGATGCGCCTGCGCAAGCTTGATTTCCAGCGCGGCGTCCGCGTCGGCACCGCCCCTGGCAGCAACGTCGGCGAGCAACGCCGCATAGCCTTTCGCGGCATCGTCGTAGTGCGTGTCGAGCACGTCGATGTCGGCGATCGCGCGACGCAGTCCGAGCGCCTGTGCGCTTCGCGCGTCGCCGTTGGCGGCCGCGAGGGCAAGCGCCTGCGCGAATTGCCGGCGCGCCTCCGCGTAGTCGCCGATGCCGCGAAAGCTGTTGCCGAGCGTCGTGCGGATCGCGATTTCCTCCGCCGGGCGCCCGGCAAAGCGCTGGCCCACTGCGGCGCGGGCGCGGTCCAGAACGTCGCGCACGCGCAGGTCGCTGCTCTGGCTCGCATAGGGGTCGGCTGCAGCCAGCAGATCGTCGTTGAGGAAACTGTTGACATCGCGTTGAACCGCCGCCGCGCGTTGCTCGCGCAGGTACAGCGTGCCGACTGCCAGCGCCGCGCCGGCCAGCACCGCGCACAACGCGAGCAGCCAGCGCCGGCTCGCCCGCCAGCGCGCCAGCTGCTGTTGCTGCCGTTCCAGTTCCGCAGCGCCGGCACGCTCGTGCGCTCGTCGCGCATGGCGCTCGGGCAGGGCGCGCAAGCGGCGTGCGAATTCAGCTGCATCGCCCAGCCGCCGCCGCGGATCGACGTCGGCCGCGGCGGCAATGTCTTCGCGCAGCAGTTCGTCGTCGATGTCGCGCTCCCAGCCTGGCGCCAGCGGCGCGCGAAAATCGCCGATCACGAACTGGTACAGGACGACGCCGAGCGCATACATGTCCGCGCGCACGGTTGCGGCTTTGCCCGCGACGAGTTCCGGCGCGAGGTAGTACGGTGTACCGCTCGTGGAGTCGCCGCCGGCACGGGTATCGGTGAGGCCCAGATGGGTGATGCCGAGCGTGGCGAGGCGTTCCGGCTCGAGCGCGCGGCCGCTGCCGAAGTCGACGAGACGAACGTCCGGGCAGTCTTCGCCGGCGCCGACCAGCAGCACGTTGGCCGGTTTGAGGTCCTTGTGGAGGACGCCGACCGAATGCGCGGCAGCCAACGCATCGGCAATGCGCGCGACGATCTCGATGCGCCGCTCGCGCGGCACGGCCGCAAGGCCGCCACGGCGCTGGCACCACTCCGCGAGATTTCCGTCGGGCAGAAACTCCGACTCCACGAAGTACGGGGGCTCGTCGAGATTCCAGTCGATGATATGAACGACGCGAGCGCGATCGCCCAAGCTGTCGTTCAGCAGTCGGTACAGCGTGATCTCGCGCTTCAGGGCGTGGAGGCCGGCGCTGTCGCCGGCGAACTTGAACACGCGCCGTTCCCGCGTTTTTGCGTGCTCGGCAACCCAGACGCGACCGAAGCCGCCCCCTGCGAGCTCGCGGACAAACAGCCAGTGCGGCCGGCCTGGCAGCGCTTCACCGACGCCTGGGCTCCACGCGTTCGCGGCCGCAGCTGATCGCGACGTCACGACAACCGCGAGGCGGTAGCCATAGCCGTGGACGGTCTTGATGACGTTTTGATCGTCGTCGCCGAGCGCGCTGCGCAGCTTCGTCACGCATTTGGCCAGCACACCGTCGGTGACGACGCGGCCCGGCCACACGGCCTCGATCAGCTCGTCCTTCGTCAGGGTCTCACCGGCGCGCTGCAGAAGCAGGCGCAACAACACAAACGGTTTACTCTCGATCGCAACGGGGTGGCCGTCGACGCGCAATTCGTGACGCAGGTCGTCGAGTTCGGCGCGGCCGAACGTCCAGACCAGTGCATCCTCGGGGAGACGCGCCTGCGGATTGGCGGCCATCGTCGTCGAGCAACCTCCTACTCGTCGGTGGCGATTCTACCCCGCGCGGGCGCGGAACGAATTTCCAGGCAGACCTGTGCGCCACAAGCCCCTTTCCCGTGCGGCGCCCAAACTGGTGAACCGGAAAGCGACGTCGTCCTGGCCCGCCAATCTCACGCCATCCGCTGGCCAGCGGCGCGCGCCCGCCCATTCCGAACGCTGGTCCGGCTGGCCGTAGCTCCAGGCCCCCTTCCCGCGACGATCACAGCCGAGTGCCCGCGTCGGCATCCGGTGCCTCTGGCCGTGCTGCCGGCCGCTCGATGGCGTTCCTGCGCGGCGCGGAACAAATCCTTCCGAAATTCTTCCGGAAACGGTCTAGACTGCCGCCAGGAGCATGCTAGCCTGCTGGCGAATTATCCGAGGGACGTTACGCATGATCACTGCACTGAGGAAGTCACACCTCGCGCCGACGCTGCTGTGCCTCGCGTGGACTGCCGTCGGCGCCTCGCCGACAGCGTGCGTCGCACCGCCGGCCGGCGCCGTGTACTGGCTCGCTGCGGAACGCAATTTCGACGACTCGGCCGGATACCACAACGGCACCGACGGCGGTACCGGCGTCACGTTCGTCGCCGGAAAAGTCGGCACGGCGATCCATGTGGACGGTGTCGCGACGAGAGTTCTTCCGGATGTGACTTACGCCGAAGAGCGTGCGCTGCGCACCGCGTTCACGGTCGAATTGTGGGCAAGGCCGACGACGGCGATGCCGGACTGCAGCGAATCGAGCAGCGGCACGTGCGCGCAGCACATGCCATGGGCGACCTTCCCCGAGCATGGCGACGATTCGGCGCCGCCCGGAGAGGCAAATCTCGCGGCCGGCATCGGCGTCGCGGTCGGCACGAACGGCGTCTGCGTCGGCCAGCACACAAGCAGTCTGCTGTCGTGCCTTGCGCGCTACGATACGACGATCAGCGACTGGGTGCACGTCGCCGCCGTCGTCGAGAACAAGACGCCGCGCATCTATCTCAACGGCTTGCCGGTCCACACCGGCGTGGCAAGTGCGCGCGACTTCGTGTTCGCGTCATGGAGCGTCATCGGCGATGTCGGCATCCAATGCTGCGGCGGCTATGGCGGACTCGCCGGCGACATCGACGAGGTGACGGTCTACGATCGCGCGCTCGGCGACGCCGAGATCGCAGCTCTGTTCGCTGCCGGCAGTGCCGGCAAGTGCAAGCCAGAATGCCTCGCCGAGCACACCGACGACGCCTGGCAACACGCGACCGTGACGGATCACACGGCATTGGTATCGTCAGATGCCAGCGGCATGTTCGGTGCGACCAACAGCTCCCCGGAAGTGAACACGACCATATTCGGCGACAACCTTCCGGACGGTACCGTGCACTCGGTCACCTGGCAGACCGCGACGCCGGTGACGCTCGGCAGCCTCGGCATCGCGGCGATGCAGGACGATGCCAACTCGACGAAGCGCGCGTTCCGCCGCGTGCACATCGAGGCGCGCGAGCTCGGCGGCAGCTTCGCGTCGATCTACGACAGCCCCGTCCTCGTGCCGTACGGACAGGGAGCCGAGCAACGCGAGCTCTTCCGTTGCCCGCGTATCCGCCCGGTGCACGCGCAGGAATTCCACGCCGAGTTCGTGCAGGACGGCGCTGGCTCGTTCTGGGGTCCGCGCGTGATCGAGCTCGATGCGCTGATCCACGACCCGATATTCGCGGACGATTTCGACTGACCTGCGGCGCGGCGACGCAGGACGCGCCGCCGACACGTGCTGCAGCCGCCTCGGGACAATTGGGCCCCTGAGCAAACTCGGGCCGCGGCTCGACCCTATCGCAGCGGATTTACCGCTGCCCAGTGACGACGAAGCGACCCAGCGAGGTCACGCGCAGCGTCGGATCAGCTCGATTCAGATCAGCTTGATCTCACGCAGGCGCTGCTGCAGGTACTCGTGCGAGGTGATCGACGTGTCATAGCGGGACGGATTGTCGGCGCTGACGCACGACGGCAGCGGATCGAGCACGACGTCAGGGTTCGGATGCAGAAAGAACGGCGTCGAATAGCGCGGCTTGCGCGCTTGTTCGCCCGGTGGATTGACGACGCGGTGCGTCGTCGACGGATAGACATGGTTGGTCAGGCGCTGCAGCATGTCGCCGATGTTGACCACGATCGTGTCGGCCTCGGCGGTGAAGGGCGTCCAATCGCCCTTGCGCGACCGCACTTCGAGACCGGCCGCGCTCGCGCCGACCAGCAGCGTGATGAAGTTGATGTCCTCGTGCGCCCCGGCGCGCACGTTCGGAATGTCCGGCGCGGTGATCGGTGGATAGTGGATCGGCCGCAGGATCGAATTGCCGAGGTTGGTCTTGGCATCGAAAAACGTTTCCGGCAAGTCGATGTGCAGGGCCAGCGCGCGCAACACGCGCGTACCGAGCGCGTCGAGCGCGCCGTACAGCGCATAGCCGTTTTCGCGAAAGCCCGGCACCTCGGCCGGCCAGACATTCGGCGGCATCACGTCGGCGAACTTCGAATCGCGCGGCAGCTCGCGACCGATGTGGAAGAATTCCTTCAGGTCCGGGTAGCGCGAGTCCTTGGCCGTCTCGATGCCGAACGGCGTGTAGCCGCGCGCCCCGCCGCTGCCCTTGAGGTGATACTTCATCTTCACCTCGGCCGGCAACGCGAAGAAGCGCACGAACGCATCGTACGAGTCGTCGATCAGCGATTGGGCGATACCGTGACCGCTGATGCCGGCGAAACCCCATTCGCGGTAGGCCGCACCGAGTTCCGCGACGAATGCGGCGCGGTCGCTGTCGTAGCGGCGGATGTCGAGAGTCGGGATCTGAGCAGTCATGGTCGAGGTTCAGGCGGTGGGAACGGCGTTGCTGGACGCCGATCTTACGGCGTCGGCGAGCGCGGTGGCCAGCGCGCCGATCTCCGCGGCATCTTCGCCTTCGACCGTCACGCGCACCAGCGGTTCCGTTCCCGACGGCCGCAGCACGACGCGGCCGCGACCTTGCAATTGCGCTTGGGCGCGACCGAGTGCGGCCTGCACCGACGCCGAAGCGACCAGCGCAGCGCCGCCGGGCAAGCGCACGTTCAATGTCGTCTGCGGCACGCGCTGCAGCGGCTCGAGCGCCTGCACGACGCTCATGCCGAGCCGTTGCAGCGCACGCAACACGAGCAATGCGGCGATGATGCCATCGCCGGTGCTCGCGGTGTCGAGGCAGAGCAGATGGCCGGATGCCTCGCCACCGAGTACGCCTCCGCGCTGCTTGAGCAGCTGCAGCACGTAGCGGTCGCCGACATCGGCGCGCAGGAATTCGACGCCGAGCGCGGCGATCGCGCGCTCGATGCCGAAATTGGTCATCAGCGTGCCGACCACCGGGCCGTGCAACTCGCCGCGCGCGCGACGGTCGAGCGCGAGGATGTACAGCAGGTCGTCGCCGTCGACGACCTTGCCGGCGGCATCGACCATCTGCACGCGGTCGCCGTCGCCGTCGAAGGCGATGCCGAGATCGGCATGCTGAGTCAGCACGGTCTCGCGCAACAGCGTCAGATCGGTCGCGCCGCAGCCACGGTTGATATTGAGGCCGTCCGGCTCGACACCGATCGGCGTCACGTCGGCGCCGAGATCGGCGAACAGCTTCGGTGCGAGGTGATAGGTCGCGCCATGCGCGCAGTCGACGACGATGCGGCTGCCGCGCAGATCCAAACCGGGCGCGGCCGCCGCACAGAACGCGAGGTAACGCTGCGCCGCATCGTCGACGCGCGCCGCCTTGCCGATGCGCACCGGCGCCGGCGCTGACGCGGTGTCGAGTTCGTGCTCGATCGCCAGCTCGACCGTATCGTCGAGTTTTTCGCCACGCGCCGAGAACAACTTGATGCCGTTGTCCTGGTACGGATTGTGCGAGGCGCTGATGACGATGCCGGCGCTGCCGCCGAGTTCGCGCGTCAGCTGGGCCACTGCCGGCGTCGGCATCGGACCGAGCAGGCGCACGTCGGCGCCGGCGGCGACGAGGCCGGCCTCGAGCGCCGACTCGAGCATGTAGCCGGAAACGCGCGTGTCCTTGCCGATCAGCACCAGTGCGTGCTTGCCTTCGCCGAGCACGCGGCCGATCGCCCGACCGAGGCGCAGCATGAATTCCGGCGTGATCGGGTGCTCGCCGGCGCGGCCGCGGATGCCGTCCGTGCCGAAGTATTTCTTTCCCGTCATTCGCTCGCGCTTGTCAAGAACAAAAGATGAACCACGAAGACACGAAGATCACGAAGACGGCACGAAGAGGAGCAAATCGATTTCTTCCATCTCTTCTTCGTGTCCTTCGTGCCTTCGTGGTGTTCTTTTGATTTCCAACCAGCCGGATGTGCCGGTCACATCGTGTGGGTCGGCCGATCGGCGTTTATGATGCCGGCGAGCGCCGCCTCGATCTTGATGCGCGCGGTTTCGCCATCGGCCGATTCGTTGAATTGCACGCCGATTCCTGCGGTGCGGTTGCCCTGTGCGCCGGGCGGCGTGACCCAGATCACCTTGCCGGCGATCGGCAGGCGATCCTTGTCCTCCATCAGGGTCAGCAGGATGAAGACCTCGTCGCCGAGGCCGTAGCGCTTCGCCGTCGGCACGAACAGTCCGCCGCCCTTCACGAACGGCATGTAGGCATTGTACAGAGCGCCCTTGTCCTTGATTGCCAGCGAAAGGATGCCCTGCCTCGGCATTGCCCCCATGGTTCCCGACATAACCGCCTCCGTCATCGAACTTCGCCGTGGCCGGCGGTCTATGCCGCTACGCGCGGCGCCCCGATCGCTTTCCAAGCCAGCAGCAGCTCGACAAGGACCAGTTCCGCACGCAGCGGACCGCGCAACAGGTCGCGCGTCCGGTTGGCCAGGTCGAACCAAGCCGATAGCTTGGTCAAATCGGCATCGGCGGTCAAGGCGAGCGGTCCCGTGGTTGCGCCGGCGAGTGCCCGCGCCTCGGCCTGAACGAGGCTCGCCGCAAACCACAGCCTGGCGTCGGGCTCATCCTTCGACCACGCATTGGCGATCTCCAGCACGTTGGCCTGCCCCCGCTTCAACGCGCGCAGGTGCTCGCCGACCTGAACGCGCAGGGCGAGACGGTCGCCGCGCGCCCAAGCCAGGGCCAGTGCCGGATTGCCGGCACTGGCTTCGAGTGCAGCGGCCGCCGCAGGGACATCCAGTCCGTTTTCGGCAAGCCAGGCCAGGGCCTGTCCGGAAGACGGCACCTGGAAGTCGATGCGCTGACAGCGGCTGCGGATCGTCGCGGGCAGCCGCGCCGGATGTGCGCTGACCAGCAAGATGTAGCGCGCGGGGCTCGGTTCCTCGAGCGTCTTCAGCAGCGCATTCGCCGCCGCCGCGTTCATCGCGTCGGCCGGCTCGATCAGCACGACCTGGGCGCGGCCGAGCTGCGGCGTCAGCGCCAGCCACGCCGAGAGCTCGCGGATCTGGTCGACGACGATCTCGGTATACATCTTCTGCGGCCGTGCCTTGTCGTTCCAGGCGTAGCCGACGAAGCGCGCATCGGGATGCCCCGGGTAGCCGTCGGGCTGCGACAGTGTTCCGTCCGGCCGTGTTTCTTCCGGATCCCGCTGCGAGCGAACGCCATAGAGACGACAAGCGCGACAACGTCCGCATGGCGCGGCGGCGCGATCCTCGCAGAACAGCAGCGCCGCGAGTCGTTCGGCCAAGGCGCGCTTGCCGATGCCCGCAGGCCCGGCCAGCAGCAGCGCGTGCGGCAACGTGCCCTGCCCGGCGCGCGCCGCAAGGCGTTGCCAGATCTCCGCCTGCCAGGCCGGAAGATTCATGCGCCGACACTCCGGGTGTCGAGAAAGTGATCGACGCAGGCGCGCAGATCGGCAAGCACACTGTCCAGCGGCTGGCCGGCGTCGATGATGCGGAAACGCTGCGGCTCGGCCGCCGCTCGCGTCCGGTAGGCCGTGCGCACGCGCTCGAAG
>Ga0068860_100004380_pt1 | contig 14417 bp, 14 predicted proteins | sample KBSSwiS32_FD_66597 | JGI IMG/M metagenome (GOLD analysis project Ga0068860, IMG submission 66597) | Switchgrass rhizosphere microbial communities from Kellogg Biological Station, Michigan, USA - KBS Switchgrass S3-2 | ecosystem: Host-associated > Plants > Roots > Rhizosphere > Soil ... | reverse complement strand
GGGTGCCCTTTACCCTTACCAATGCATTAATGGGAACGCTTTCTGGATGTTTGGGCAGATTGCAAAGTGTGTGCAGCATGCCAATCCTGTCTTCATGACTTTCGCCAAGACCAATGATGCCGCCACTGCAAACGCTGATGCCGGCATTGCGCACATTGTTCAGCGTTTGAAGCCGATCGTTATACGTTCTGGTGGTGATGATGTCTGTGTAGTGTTCTTCGGAAGTATCGATATTGTGATTATATGCGTAGAGGCCCGCATCATATAATTTCTGCGCTTGCTCTTCCGTGAGCATGCCCATGGTGCAACATACTTCCATACCAAGCGTATTAACGCCTTTTACCATTTCAATTACCCGGTCAAAATCACGGTTATCACGCACTTCGCGCCAGGCTGCACCCATGCAGAACCGCGTAGACCCGGCGGCTTTGGCTTTTGCTGCATATTCCATTACTTCTTCCTGCTGCATCAGCGCCTTCACCTGTACGCCGGTATTGTACCGCGCGGCCTGCGGGCAATAGGCACAGTCCTCGCTACAACCGCCTGTTTTAATAGACAGCAATGTACATACCTGCACCTCTGAAGTATCCTGGTACTCACGGTGTATAGTAGCCGCACGATAGATCAATTCCAGCAGCGGTGTATTGTATATGGCTGTTATTTCTTCCTTGTTGTATTTGTTTGTTGTCATAGTAATTGATTGGTCAATCCCGATTTTTACAAAAATAACTAACCCTGCACATATCGGAGCTGTTAAACGTATTCATTTTTTGTCTTTTAAAATAATTACTGAATCCCTCAACAAGGGAAAATGCTGCTTAAACAATTGGTTGAATAAAACCCGGAACTGGTTTACACCCGTAATGCTGTCGTACAGGAGGTGATAATCTTTCCCGGGAAAATAAACCGCATTCTGGTTTTGAAAAGTATATACAGAGTCTACCGCCGTTACATCGTTGTTAAACCCGTGATCGCCCATGAAAACAATCACCGCTTTACCGCCTGTATTTTCAAAAATGGTCTGTATCAGATCTTTTACTTTGCTGTTGGTGTATGGCAGGTAGTCAAGGTAGCCGGGAAGAGAAAACCCCCTGGATTTCCGGATAAGGTCTTCTTCATTTCTAAGCTGCCCATTTCGATTATAATAAAAAGGTGCGTGCGGAAGATAAATATGCGCATACACAAAACGCGGCCGAACAGAAGAACGCCTGCTTTCTTCCTTTACCGAATTGAGAAGTTTTTCATTGTTTTCACGTGTTTTGAAAAGCGTATTGCCTGCCCAGATCCAGCCCAGATCTTTTTGCATCCTTGGCAGCAGTGTGGAAGCAGTGATCAACCTCGTTTTTAACGGAAGAAAAGTTTCGTTAACCGGCGTGGGGTTGCCGGGCAAATCGAATACTGAATAGTTGATAATCTTATAGCCCTGTTCTGACATAAAATCTGTTACAAGGTTGTTTTTTACCAGGTTGGTGCACCTGTTATAGTCATCTACTGTAACAGCCTTCTCATCCGGGATCTTGCTTAGGTACGACATATTCAGAATAGAAGCCATTGAAAATGCAGTAAAAAAGTAATTGCTCCGGCTGTTATACTGTATGGAAAATCCTTTTTTTAGCAGAAACGAATCCAGCCCTTCGTTATTGAATTGATAGCGTTTTTTAAGTGAGCGGCTTCCGGTGTAGGCGTCAAACAACAGGAAATAAATATCCGGAGTAGGGCAATCAACACATCTTTTATACGTAATCGCCGCTGCCATGCCTGTACTGCCGCCGTCCTTTTTGGAATTACCGGGCCAATTTAACAGCAGCTTACCCATGTCTATGAAAATGTAAACGACCAAAAGGAGGTTCAGCAGCAGCCTAAGCCGGGGAAATTGATTATTGCGTTTCGACACCACATACCAGCAAAGCAAAACAAACCCGGTTAAAAACAACGGAAGCAGTACAATATACCTCGACAGAAACGGCAGATATGATTTACAGGCATCCTGGATAAACCCGAAAAAAAGGTATCCCGACAATAAATAAAAAGTTAAGATGGCAGCGCCTGCCGGCTGTCTGAAAAAAAAATATACTACTGCATACAGTACCACGGCAGCTCCGCAATAAATAAATAACAGCAAAAGAAAATCGCCGTACCCGATAAATTCAGCGTTCTCCTGAAAACCATGCAGTACAAAAAAAACAGGCAGCAACAACAAAAAAAAAGGTGCCCGCAATATTTTCATCTTCATAATGGTATACCTGTTTTTTTCATTCGATAAAGAATGCGGCCGCTAAAAGGGACAACAGTTTTTTCCTCAATGGCAAAACAGTCCGAAAAAAATTTTTCAAAGATATCTTCGCTATAGGCGCGATCCCGAAAATCGCGCTGTAAAGCCAATTGCTGAGCCTTCTCATCGGAGAGTGGTACAAATTCAATAATAAGGAAATCGGTTGTATGGGCATTAAAAAAAGAAACCAGTTGCTGCAACGATATATTTCTTCCAATCACCAGATGGTGCACCAGCGCCAGCGCCAATATAATATCCGGCCGGGCCCTTTCTAAAAAAGCCGCTCTTTCTTCATTTTGCCAGCCAATGGCAGGGGCAGGATTCACAATATCGCTGCACAAGGCAGTAAGGTTGTTTATTTTTTGCTTCCTGCACCTGTTATAAAGTTTATCAATACAGGCTGTATCCGCATCAACAGCTATTGTGTACTTACCCGCCGATGCAGCCACTTCCGCAAACAAACCGGTATTGGTGCCAATGTCTAAGACAGTTCTGCCTGGCAATTCCTGCAGCCAACCTTCTACTATTTTCTTCTTTGCATCGAGGTATGCTTCGCTCAATATTGTTTCGTCATAATAATTATTCCACTGTGTCCGAACGGGTGGCAAAGAGAGTGACCGCACAAAAGAAAATAAATTGCTGATGAGATGCTTCATTTTTTGCCGGCTGAAAGCAGGGCTCTTTTTTTGTTTACTGCCTGCATCGGGCGGCAGCATATTGGGCAGGCGTATGTGCAGCCATACCTGTATATTCAATAAACTTTTAAATGGAAGCATTCCCGCTACAAGCCGCAGCGGAATACCGTCTGGATAAAGCTGGAACATGCTCAGCAAACCGGCCGATTGGTGACTGGCCAGTAACAAAGGTGCAATAAAACATTCTGTGAACTGATGGTAAGCTATCCAGGGCTTTGTTTCATCATATTTTTCAAATGATAGACTATCGATCAATACGGGCACACCATGTACAAATTGAATATTGAAAGGTGTTGCGTCTTTCAATATCATGTCGTGTTCCAGCGCTGTTTGCAGCAATTCCAGTGTAAGCAAGGCCGCGTCCTTCCATTGAGAAAAACACCATTCATAAGGATAGGAAATAAAATGAAGTTGTTCCGGCAGCAATGTTCTGTACCAGTTTTCTTCACCGGTCAGGTTCTCTTCCACTTCAGTATGTGAAAGCATTTTTTTCTCCTTTACCAGCAAATCATACAGCCCGCTTTTTACCAGCTGATCATAGTTGGCAGCATACAATTTGTTTACCTGGCGATAGTATATTCCGTCCTGTTCAAATACAAATCCTGACGGATCGCGGTAAGAAGCAGGATGTTTTTTATACCTGCTCATGTTCTTCACGCTTGCCCGGCTGATTGTCTTTTTTCCTGCCACCGAAAAACAGCTTAATCTTTAGCCAGATTGTCTTAAAATAAAAGGTAACGCCCAGTATTGCAGCAATGATTGCCTGTACCAGGTAACTGCCACTGCCGGGGTCAATATAAAGCAGGTAAAATAACATTACAGGTAACTGAGGTTGGATTGCGGCGTTAGCGCCAGCAAGGTTTCGTACATGAGCTGAATGGTGGATTCTATATCGCCACGATGCAGCATTTCTACCGGTGTGTGCATATAGCGCAACGGTATAGAAATAAGTACTGAAGGGCAGCCATCATTGGCGTATGCAAAAGAATCAGTATCGGTGCCAGTACTCCTGCTCACCGCCCGCATTTGTACGGGTATATTTGATTTTACCGCAACCGCTTGTACAATATCGAGCAATTTATTGTGCACCGCAGGACCGTAAGCAAGCGATGGTCCCTTGCTGCATTGAATATCGCCTTCAATAATCTTATTTATCATAGGGGTAGACGTATCATGTGTAACATCGGTGATGATTGCGATATTGGGCTTGATGCGACGCGCTATCATTTCAGCGCCCCTCAGTCCTACCTCTTCCTGCACCGCGTTTACTACGTACAGTCCATAAGGAAGTTTCTTTTTATTTTCTTTCAGCAGCCTTGCCACTTCGGCAATCATAAATCCTCCTACCCTGTTATCAAAGGCACGGCCCACATAATAATCGTTGGCTAGTTCCGCAAACCCATCCTGGTAAGTTACTACTGCGCCGATATGAATGCCCAAGGCTTCAATTTCTTTTTTGCTCCTGGCGCCCGCATCCAGGAAAAGATTGTCCACCTTAGGTTGTTGTTCTTTTGCATCCGGGTTTGCCAGGCGGGTATGAATGGCAGGCCATCCAAAAACTGCTGGCACGGGTCCTTTTTTCCCGTGAATGAATACACGTTGCGCCGGAGCTATCTGGTGGTCTACTCCGCCATTGCGTTTCAGGTAGAGCAATCCCTCGTTTGTAACATAATTGACAAACCAGCTTATTTCATCGGCATGCGCTTCTATTACCACTTTAAAGCCGGCACTGGGGTTGATCACACCTACCGCCGTGCCATACGGATCGGTGAATTGCGTATCCGTGTATGGCTTCAGGTAATTCATCCACAATTTCTGGCCGCTGCTTTCAAAGCCAACGGGGGAAGCGTTATTGATATAGCTTTTAAAAAAGGACATGGAATCATCTGTAAGAACCGATTTTTTCTTTTTAACCGTTTTTGCCATATAAAGTAATTGTCGATTGTAAAAATGGACCGCTGTCTGACGCCTGCAAAGAACCTGCTTTACTGACCTGTTGCTGCGGTTCAGGAATAGCGGCAAAAATAGTTAAATACGAACTATAATCAGCAAAAGCCCTGATAACATCATCAAACCATCCAGCACAAAATAATACAGGTAGTCGGAAAAATTTTTTTTTGCATAATTATACAAAGCGGCCACAATAATGCCCGGAACCAATAACAGGAAAATGGTCAGCGGCTTCAGCCCGTTATCATACAATGCCAGGGTAAACACAATAAACAGGCCTATTGAAAAGGCAAAAAGATAGTTGATGCCCCGTTCATTCAACCAGGTGATCATACTGCGTATGCCATCAGCTTTATCATCTTCCCTGTCTCTGTAATCAAATAATATACAAATGGCATAAATCAGGAAAAAGCGGCCCAGCGCCAGCCAGGTAAAAGCGGGCTGCCATGCGGTGCCCGCTATCAGCAATGGCAATAAGGTGGTTACATACATCCACACAAAAGAAAGAAAAATGGTTTTGCCAATGGCTATCTGCCGAAGCCCTATGAAAATTTTTTGGGGAATCTTGGGAGCAGAATACAGGAATGTAACGAAACCGCCAAGCGCGATCCAGCGCCAATGCCTGCTTAATGGTATAAAGGCGGCAATCGTTCCCACCAACCCGATAATATATAAAATCAAATGCCATGATTTGTACTTTACGGCCCATTGCAGTCTTTCCGAACCGGTGGCAGAATGCTGGGTCAGGTACCAATGAAAGTTGTAGCTGCAAACAGTAGCGAAAAAAATAAATACATAAAAGGCGGGCGCCAGTATTACCTGTGGAAAAAGCAACTGTACCTGGTACACCATTATCACAGCGCAGAATGCTATGTAAACGCTGCTGAAAAGAATGAAATCGGTGATTTTTTTTACCAAGATGGAGAAAAAAATTAATTTTTCTTGATTACTAACTTATCGGTTGTAAGCGTATCGCTGGCATTCCCTCCCCGGTCTTTAATGGCAATCCTGAAAACGATGGTATCATTTTCCGTGAGGCTTTCTTTAAGAAAATTATAATCAAGCTTCATTACAATAACGCCTTTATCGATATCGGGCATTTCCGGAAGGCTGTAACGCAGGGTGTCCAGTTGATCGTTATCCGTCGGCGTCAATAGTCTTATATTCTGTCTTATACGGGCACCAAAAAATGAACCCTGGCCCACATCGCCTTCTTTATCGGTGTAGTTCAGCCTTACTTCCAGGTTGCCTCCCGGTGATATTTCTTTTGAACTATACTCCTTAATTGTAATCTGTGGCTTGGTTTGAAACTTATCTTTGTTGCAGGCGATTAGCACCATTAACACAAGGCCTGCCATTAATAATTTATTCATAGTCAAATATTAAAACAAATTTAGCCGATGCCCGCTGAATTACCTAACCTGGCAGGTGAATGGATTGATAAAATTTTCAGCCTGCAAGCGCCGGCATTTGAAGAAACGGCATTGCAGATCTTTCAATACCAGTATACCAGTAACCATCTATACGCGCAGTATGCCAATGCCGTTGGCAAGCGCCCGGGAAACGTGGCCGCTTTAACAGACATTCCCTTTCTGCCGATCAGTTTTTTTAAGTCACACAAGCTGGTATCCGGCAATTTCATACCGGAAGCGGTTTTTGAAAGCAGCGGCACTACGCAAACTGTAAACAGCCGGCATTTTGTTAAAAGCCTTGCTCTTTACCGGCAAAGTTTTCTGCAGGCATTTACAAAGTTCTATGGACCTGTGTCAGATTATTGCATCCTGGGATTGCTGCCTTCTTATCTTGAACGGCAGCATTCTTCGCTGGTAGTAATGGCAGATGAATTAATCAGGGAGAGCCGTCACCCAAAAAGCGGTTTTTATTTATACGAACATGAGCAATTACGCAATACCCTGCTGGAACTGGAAAAACAGCAGCAGAAGACCTTGCTATTGGGCGTTACATTTGCCTTGCTCGATTTTGCAGAAACACAGCATTTACAATTGCAGCATACTATCATAATGGAAACCGGTGGTATGAAAGGGCGACGCGAAGAGTGGACCCGCCCCCAGGTGCATCAATTGCTGACTGAAAAATTGGGCGTTGCTACCATTCATTCTGAATATGGAATGACAGAATTATTGTCACAAGCGTATTCTTCCGGCCAGGGTATTTTTACCTGTCCGCCATGGATGAAAATAATATTGAGAGAAGAGGATGATCCGTTTAACACCGGTTTTTACGGAAATGGAATTATTAATGTGATTGATCTTGCCAATGTTTACTCCTGTTCTTTTATTGCTACAGATGATGCGGGCAGGTTATACCCCAACGATAGTTTCGAAATAATCGGGCGTACAGACAATGCAGACTTGCGGGGCTGCAGTCTTATGACGGTATAAAACACAGCCGTATCTTATTGAATAACGCATTCATTGACGCCGCTGATATGCAGATCTGCCCTGCTTTGAACCAATGCAACGATCCTGCAGTCTTTTGCAGCCAGGCCTTCCGGCAATACCATATTTGTTGTTCCGTTACCATCATCAACCATTTTCAGCGTCCGCACAACGTTGATATGATGCAGCAACATGCCTTTGTTTTCGCCCCGTTTAACAGCACTGGTGGCCGCCACCTGCACAATTGCCAATTGCAGTACACTCCTGCTATCCAGGTTGGTTTTGTACGCGACGGTAATTCCTTTCATTCCGGTTGCCTTAGCAGAAATTGCCATGATTGAATTTACATTTTTTACCAGCGCATCCTGTACAACGGCATATAACTTTTTCTTGTCTGACCCTGTGAATTCAATGCGGCCGTTAACAATCGCCTGCGGTGTATAAATGCTGTTGATATTAAAAACGGCTGCGTATTGTTGCTGCCGCGCGGTATAGTCGGCCGAGCTGAATGCATCTTTCCAGCCAAGGTAATTCCAGTAATCCACATGAAAGCAGAGCACATATACATTGGAAGGATATTCTTTTGCCAGCGCCGTTACAGCCTCATCTGCCGGCGGGCAACTGGAACAGCCTTCAGATGTAAACAATTCCACCACTGCAAAGCCGTTGTTTGCCCGATTGGAGAATGCTTTATTGGCCGGGCGATGAAACCCGTAAGAGAATATCATAAAAAATAAAAGGGATCCGAATGGCAATACAATTAACGGTTTTTTCATACTTATTTTTTACACGCCTGGTACAGGTAACACAAAATTGAACATAAAATTACAAAGGTCCGAAATATGTTTATGTCGGGTGCAGGACATCGCCTTATGACTGGCAATGAGGTTTTGTTGTCTAAAAAATTACTCCGCAGGAATTGCCATTATTGGATGTACGGCATCATTTCCGTGGAATTTATTTTTATCTTACTGTCTAACCAGCTAATGCTTATATGAACCAGCCTTCATTAACCCGCCCCCGCATTACTTCAATAGACACACTGCGCGGTATAGTAATGGTGATTATGGCGCTTGATCACACCCGTGATTTTTTTCATGTCGCGGCCATGACAGATGATCCCACCAATATGGCAACTACCTGGCCGGCGCTTTTCTTTACCCGTTGGATAACTCATTTTTGTGCGCCTGTTTTTGTTTTTCTTTCAGGTACAGCGGCCTTTTTAAACGGCCAGCGAAAAACAACCGCACAATTGGCGAGTTTCCTTTTAAAACGCGGCTCCTGGCTCATTTTTGTTGAAATAGCCATCGTTTCGCTGGGCATTACCTTCAACCCTTTTTACAATTTTATCCTGTTCCAGGTTATATGGGCCATCGGCATCAGTATGGTATTACTATCCTTGCTGGTGCGGCTGCCATTCCGCGTGGTACTTTCCATCGGGTTACTGATTTTCTTCGCCCATAATTTACTTGATTACCCGGAGGCTTCCCGTATGGGAAAAATTAATTTGTTCTGGGGAATGGTGCATGGCCGCAATGCAATAATACCCCTGGGTGCCAGGCATATTATTTTTGTAGCTTATTCTTTTCTGCCCTGGACCGGACTAATGATAGTGGGCTATTGTTGCGGAAAATTATTTACCCCGCAAACCGATCCCGCCTTCAGAAGAAAAATATTATTGCGAACCGGGTTCTGCCTTATCAGCCTCTTTATCGCACTTCGTTTTATTAATACCTATGGCGATCCGTTTCCCTGGACTGTTCAGCGGAATAATGTCATTAGCTTTCTTTCTTTTTTAAATGTAAACAAATACCCGCCTTCTTTAATGTATGGCTGCATGACCATTGGCCCCGCTTTGATAGTGCTGGCACTGGTTGAAAACATGCAGAATGCCTTTACCCGTTTCTTTACCGTTTACGGCAGGGTGCCTTTTTTTTATTACATTCTTCATTTCTATCTTATCCATCTTATTTGCGTTGTCTTCTTTTTTGCGTTGGGACATACTATGAAAGATGCATTTGTACCAACCGTTCCCTTTGGCTTCAGGCCGGCAACCTTTGGTTATTCCCTGTGGGTGGTATACCTGATCTGGATATCTGTGGTGCTGTGTTTATACCCTTTGTGCAAAAAGTATAACCGCTACAAAAGCACGCATAGCCAGTGGTGGTTGAGTTATTTGTGAGAGAAGGCGCAAGCTGATAGCTTTGAGCCGCGAGCCACAGTTATTCAGAGGCTCCAATCCAGATTTCCGTTATTACTTTTTGCGTGAAAGGTTATAGATGCGCAGCGTCAAGGCTCATGGCTCGCAGCCCACGGCTAGCAACTTACTTCTTGGCAATATCTGCCACAGTTCTTTTTTCCAGCACTTTTAAAGTGGCATCTCTCACGTTTACCATCATATCGTGAAGACCGCAGCTCTTTTCATCGCAGTTCTTGCAGCGCTCGTAAAAATTAAGGCTTACACAGGGCAGCAGGGCAATTGGCCCATCCAGCAACCGGATTATCTTTGCCATGGGCACCTGCGATGGAGGCAGTGCAAAATAATAACCACCGCCCTTCCCTTTCTTGCTTTCCAGCACGCCAGCTTTTTTCAGCTCCAGCAGAATATTTTCCAGGAATTTTAATGGTATTTTTTTCTTTCTCGCAATTTCGGCAATCAGTACCGGCCCCTTTTCGTTATTCTGGGCCAGGTACATCAACGCTTTAAATGCATATTGACTTTTTTTAGAAAGCATTCGTTTGTATCCTTTGTTGTTTTAAAAGTAATAAATATAAGTACTTGCCGTCAATTATAAACCCAGCACCTCTTTCATACTAAATATACCCGTTTTTCCCTTTACAAATTCTGTGGCCAGCACCGCGCCGGTGGCAAAACCGGTTCTGTTGTGCGCGGTGTGAATGATATCTATAGTATCAATATCGGAATGATAACTAACGGTATGGGTGCCCGGTGCGGGATCTATCCGTTTGCTGATAATAGAAAGTTCTTCCGGCTTCCGGGCCTCACCATTCACCCATTTGGTCTTGCGGGCTATTTTTTCCATCAACTGTTGGGCAAGCGTAACAGCTGTTCCGCTGGGGGCATCCTTTTTTTGCGTATGGTGTATTTCTTCCAGGCTCACCTCATAGCCGGTAAGTGGTTTCATCAACTCAGCCAGGCGTTTATTGATCTCAAAAAAAATATTCACCCCCACGCTGAAATTGCTGGCGTAAAGGAAACAGCCATTTTGCTGCCTGCAATAGGCCTTTACTTCCTCCAGCTTTTGCAGCCGTCCGGTGCTGCCACATACTACCGGTACACCGGCGGCCAGGCATTTCATTACATTGTCAAACGCGCTGTGCGGGCCGGTAAATTCAATGGCCGCATCTGCTTTTTGCAGGTTGGCTTGGGTAAGATCGCCGGCATTGTGCAAATCAATTTTTAATACTATTTCGTGGCCGCGTTGCAAGGCTATTTCTTCAATGGCTTTGCCCATTTTGCCATAACCCACCAGGGCTATTTTCATGCCTTGCTTTTCTGTATTGGCCGAATCCGTTGTTAAAGCCATGCTGTAATATTTAATTTGCAAAAGTAACCACCTGGCGCCGTTTTAATAACAATTACCGTTGGGATAAGTTCTATGCAAGCGGCCGCTGACGGCGGAAGCCGGAAAAAGGGCGATGCACCTGCCGTGAGGGCCTATTTCATCAGCTTCTTTGCTTCTGCACTAACGGCATCCTGTACCAGGTTGTGGAGAGAACCCTGTGGCTGGTTCAATACAAAATCCAGGATTTTTTTGTTAAGGTCCATTCCATTTGCTTCGGCGGGCAGAACGGAAGCTACCTGGTTGATCAAATGTATGTTCTGATCCTTCAAATTACGAACGGCCTCCCAGGCATCGGCACTAACATAAATTTGTTGTGAAATATTATGATCATACTCCTGTTTAATGGTCTGGGTAAGCAGTTGCTGCATTTCTGTTTTGCTTAGACCCGGCTGGCTGCTGCGGCTTATCAGGTTGGGAATGGCAATGCGGTCGGCCAATATTACCAGGCGCTCATACGCGGCCAGTTGCAGGGATTGTGTACCAGCGGATGCTGGTGCCGCTGCCGGCGCTGTTTTTATTTCTTCGGCAACCGTTTTCTTGTCTTTCTGGTAAAAATAATAATAGAGGATAAGCAGGGCTATCAATACGCCTATACTGATTATTATAGTACTGGTGTCCATCATGTATGCAATGTTTATTGGATTACAAATGTAAGGAGCAGGTCAAAACAACCGGTTTATTTTCGCAAGGCTATAAACTATATAATGCGCAATTTGTTGTTTATTTTTGTACAAATAGTCAATATATGGAAACAACGGAGGTAGCGCCTATACAACTCAGTGTAAGGGCTGTGGCAGAAATAAAACGATTGATGGCAGCACCTGATTTCGATCATTCTAAATCCCTGCGCATAGGGGTAAAAGGTGGTGGTTGTTCCGGTATGAGTTATATTCTGGGATTTGATGAAAAACAGCCCGCGGATCAGACATTTGAGACAGACGATCTTATCTATATCATGAATCCCGGGCATGGCATTTACCTCCTGGGTATGGAAATAGACTGGCAGGATGGGCTGAATGCACGTGGATTTACATTTACCAATCCGAATGCCAGCAAAACCTGTGGCTGCGGCACCAGCTTCGCTGTATAATTAAAAAATGTGAAATGTGGAAAATATGAAAATGGCCCCAGCAGTAAAACCGTACTGATCTTTGGTTGCGTCGCACACTTGTGCGGTATATCACCGCTCATCTGTTCAACCCCTGCGGGGTTGCAGCAGCCGCTCAGCTTCCCCGGGTTGCCACCCGGGGTTATAGAAATGCCGCCCCTTCGGGGCTACACCACAAGATGTCCCTCCGGGGCATTATGAATAACCTAACCTGCGACGCTAAAAATGCTCCGAACTCCGAACTAAGAACTAAGAACTACTCCAACAACCCCACCTGTTCCTGACCGTCCTTTTCCTTCCAGAACACTTTTACTTTCTGGGTTATAATGGAGTCAATAGATTTTCCTATATAATCGGCCTGTATGGGCAATTGCCGGCTAAAACGCCTGTCAATGAGTACACAGAGCTCCACTTTTGCCGGTCTGCCAAAATCCAGCAAAGCGTCCAGTGCAGCACGGATGGTGCGGCCCGTATACAGCACATCATCAATAATAACTACCTGTTTATTTTCAATGCTGAAGGGGATATCTGTTTTATTTGCCACATGCAATTGATCCCGCACATCGTCGCGGTAAAAAGTAATATCCAGTTTGCCGTAAAAAACCTTGCTTGTTGCTACTTCTTTTTTTAGCTGGGCAATGATCCGGTCAGACAAATAAATTCCCCTGGGCTGTATGCCAATCAAAACGGTGTTTTCAAGGTTAATATGGTTTTCCAGTATTTGCTGGCTTAAACGCTGTATGGTAATGGCCAGTTGCTGTTCTGTCAGTACTGTTTTCAAATAAATAACAATTTGCTATAAAAATAGTGCATGGCGTTTAATTGATTTTATTTTCCTTGCCGATTGCGGCCGCAAACAGGATGGGCCGCCCTAATCGCTTAGGGTCCCGCTTCATTTATTTCGGTTGGCATTCTGTAAAATAGCCTTTATTTTCGCAGCTCTGAATCAAAAAATACACTGTTAACATGAATATGGTAGATTCACTTGAAAAAATCCCGGTAACTATTTTCCCTTCGCTGAAAGAGGGTTCTGCTTTTATTGCGCGTGAAATAGCTGCCACCATTAAAGCCAAGCAGGCCAAAGCTGAAAACTGCGTGCTGGGGCTGGCCACGGGCTCTTCGCCCAAAACGGTGTACACAGAACTGATCCGGCTGCACAAAGAAGAAGGCCTTAGTTTCAAAAACGTAATCACTTTTAACCTGGATGAATATTACCCGATAGACAGGGACGCGCTGCAGAGCTATAACCTGTACATGAAAGAGCATTTATTCGACCATGTTGATATTGACCCGGCCAACTGCCATGTGCCCAATGGAGAAATAAAAAAAGAAGATATCAAAAAGTTTTGTGCTGACTATGATGCACAGATAGACGCTGCTGGCGGACTGGATTTACAAATACTGGGTATTGGCAATAATGGGCATATCGGTTTCAACGAGCCCGGTTCAAGCCTTTTTTCACGTACACGGCTGGTGCCATTGGAAAATTCTACCCGGATAGCCAATGCGCAGGAATTTCAAAATATTTCCAATGTTCCGCGGTTGGCCATTACCATGGGCATCAGCGTTATCATGAAAGCAAAGCGGATTTTCCTGATGGCCTGGGGACAGATGAAGGCACCTGTTATAAAAGAAGCCGTAGAAGGGGTTGTAACGGAGCAAATCCCAGCCTCATTGCTGCAACAACACCCCGATACAACATTTGTACTGGACGAGATTGCAGCTTCCCAGCTTACGCGTTTCAAATTTCCCTGGTTAACCGGTGAATACGACTGGTCACCCGCTATGGTAAAAAAGGCTGTTGTAAATATGGCCCTGAGTTTAAACAAGCCGGTGCTAAGCCTTACCAGCAAAGATTATAACGACTATGGCCTTAGTGATCTGCTGGTAGAAAAAGGTGATGCTTACGAAATCAACATGCAGGTTTTTTATATGCTGCGCGATAGTATAACGGGATGGCCTGGTGGTAAAAGCACACCATTGCCCAACCCGCCCGAGCGGATGAGCCCTTATCCCAAGCGCTGCCTTATCTTCTCTCCTCACCCAGACGATGACATCATCAGCATGGGTGGAACTTTCATGCGCCTGCACGATCAGGGACACGATGTACATGTGGCTTACCAAACCAGTGGCAATATTGCAGTAACGGATGAGTTTGTGACCCGTTTCCTGGACTTTGCCGTTGGTTTCGAAAATATGTTTGGCATTGACAGTAAAAAATCACAGGCTATTTTGCAGGAGGCGAGGGATTTTCTGCACGCAAAAAAATCAAACCAGATGGACACGAAAGAGATACGTGCCATTAAGGGATTGATAAGAAGATGTGAAGCAGCTGCAACCTGCCGGTATGTTGGCATCAAAGACGAAAATATCCATTTTCAAAACCTGCCTTTTTATGAAACGGGC
>Ga0068860_100004369_pt1 | contig 14436 bp, 12 predicted proteins | sample KBSSwiS32_FD_66597 | JGI IMG/M metagenome (GOLD analysis project Ga0068860, IMG submission 66597) | Switchgrass rhizosphere microbial communities from Kellogg Biological Station, Michigan, USA - KBS Switchgrass S3-2 | ecosystem: Host-associated > Plants > Roots > Rhizosphere > Soil ... | reverse complement strand
TTGTTAAACTCATATTGTTTGAATAAGAGGCTGACGTCAACCTTTGTTTTTTCAGCAACAGTTATTTCACGATAGGTTGCAAAAGAAACACCGTTATTTTTTTCGTATTCACTATAGGTAAGATCAGCCGTGCGATTTTGCCCGATATCAATATCATCGAGTTTGCTTCTTTCTATAAGGTTATAATCTTCTGAAACTGTAAGAAGGTTTTTGAAAAATTTTCCTACGGTTCCTATTAATATATGATTCTCTGTTTGCCTGAAAGCAACTATGCTATCCCCGACATAAATCGGATTACCAATGATTAAATCCTGCAAGGTCGAAAAGTTTAGTGGAATCTTGGCTATATCTGTCACATAGCTGAAGGGATGGTATTCAACTCTTTTGTCCAGTTTATTAATAATAACAATACTGTCTTTGGTCATGAGAATTCTGAAAGCCTCAATACCAAGAAAGGTGGCGCTTATGCTAATCCACAGAACACTGTCTTTGCGCAATCTTATAAATGCATTAAAGTCTGGCTGTTTTCCATTTTTGTCCTCGTATTGCACTTTTATTTTTGCAGAAAGTGTGGTAAACTGTATCTTATTTTTTTCAAGTGATTGTAGAATATTGATAGCCCCTTTCAAAGAATCGGGATTTGCTGACCCTTGGCTTATCACCATATTTGTATCCCTTTTATTAATCGCTGTTTGCAATTTTTTGGTTGAACGGCAGCCGGCAACTACATACAACAACCCCATGCCCAAAACAATTTTAACCAGGTATTTTATCATTCCACATTCATTTAAAATCAAATAGTTCCTGTATGACCAAATCCCCCGTCGCCTCTCAAAGACTCCTCCAACTGCTGTACGGGTTGCAACAGTGCTCTTTCCACTTTTGATATAACGATCTGGGCTATACGATCCCCATTATTGATAATTTGTTCAAGGCTGGATAGATTGATCAAAATAACTTTCAGTTCCCCCCTGTAATCGCTGTCAATAGTTCCGGGTGAATTTAAACAGGTAATGCCCTGGTTTATGGCCATGCCGCTCCGGGGCCTCATCTGGGCTTCGTAGCCGCGGGGTATTTCAAGATAAAGTCCTGTGGGAATCATGGCTCTTTCCAAAGGTTGCAAGGTGACAGATGTTTGGAGGCTGGCTCTTATATCCATTCCGGCAGAACCATCCGTTGCATATTCAGGCAAATTATTTCCTGATGTATTTATAATCTTTATTACCACATCATGCATTGCGGCAAAGATAGGAATGCATTTCAGCACTTAATAAATAAAATTAAATTAATTGTTAAACGATATAATCAGCGCTGTAGCATACGCAGCGACACCCTCTTCACGGCCAACAAAACCCATTTTTTCTGACGTTGTCGCTTTAATTGAAACAACATTTTCATCGACAGAAAGAATTTCTGCGATCACTTTCTGCATTTGAGGAATGTATGGTTTTATTTTGGGCTCTTCGAGACAAACTGTGGAATCAATGTTCCCAACTTTATAGCCGGCTTCTGAAACAAGCCGGGAAGTTTTTTGCAGGAGTATTTTGCTATCTATATTTTTATATTCTTCAGAAGTATCGGGGAAATGAAAACCAATATCTCCCAGGCATGCCGCACCAAGCAATGCATCGCATATTGCATGGAGTAACACATCTGCATCACTATGGCCAAGCGCTCCTTTTGAATGAGCAAGCTGCACACCCCCGATCCAGAATTCCCTTCCGGATACCAATTGGTGAAAATCAATTCCAAATCCTATTCTAAAGGGCATTGTTTATTGATTCATTTTGGTGTTATTGAAATTTACATCCCGACAAATATAATCTGAATCCAAATGATTGTCTTTTGTAATAAAATCCTCCAATAATGAAGTCATACATTTGGCAGGCCCGGGAGATATCTTCTTCAAAAAAAACGCCTCAAAAGAGGCGTTGGAATTTATTTATAAAGCTTAGCTATTGTTGAGGAGTAGTGGTAGTACTTACAGCAGTTTCTTTATCAAGATTAAAAATCAGACTGAAACGCAAAGTATTTGACAATGGGTTGCGGTTAATGCCACTTCCCGAAGGGATCAGGTATGAAAAATTCAGGCCAAACATATTGTAGTTCAGGCCGGCGCCAAGGGTAAAATATTTACGGTCACCTTTCCTGGGATCTTCATAAAAATAGCCAAGCCTGAAAGCGAATTGATTATTATAAGAATACTCGGCACCAACCGACACCTGGAACTCACGGATTTCTTCGCTAAAGCCATCGGGAGCATCACCAAATGAACTGAACCAGCTACCCACCACCCCTTTGTTGTGGTACTCGACCAGGCCTGCCGAATCGCCCAGCGCAGGCGGAGTAGGAACCAAAAGTTTATTGATATCCAATCCAAACGTTACCTTGTTATTTTCATCAACTGTTTTCACATAAGCAACTCCTAAACCCAGGTTTGCCGGTATAAAATCTTTTTCAGATGCATCATTGGTATAGGAAATTTTTGACCCAAGATTAGAAAGGGTTACACCCCAGTTTAAGCCTGAACCCGTAGCGTTTCCTGCAGTACCATCGTGAAAAATGGAAAGGTCACCTGCGACAGCGCTTCCGGTTCTGTATGTGGAGCCGCTGGCAGACTGGCCACTGGCTAAATTTGAATTAATATACCTGAGGGCTATTCCAATTCCAAGCTTGTCAGAAAGCTTACGTGAGTAGCCGGCATCAAAAGCAAATTCCCTTGGCCTGTAAGTTTGCAGATCATTGCCCAGATTATCAGTAAATTGTATATTACCAAGACTGAAATAACGCAAAGAAGCCGAAATACCCTGAAGCTCATCTAATTTATAATAACCTGCCAGTGAAGCCAGGTAAACATCATTAAGATCCAGGCCCTTCAGCCAGGGAGTATAGGTTACAGCAATAGCCGATTTACTTTCTGCAAATGGGATTTTTGCCTGGTTCCAGAAAGATGAATTTGCATCGGGAATAGTTGCGATACCCACATCCCCCATCCCGCCTGAGCGTGCATCGGGTGAAATTCTTAAAAAAGGAACAGCAGTTGTAACAACATTAATTCTATTTGCGGAGCTTTGTGCGTTAACGACAAATACATTCCCCATCAGCATCATTAATGCCGTTAATCTCAAAGTTGCTTGTTTCATGTGTAATTTTGCTTGGTTAGGTAGAGCTAAGCCGTATAAAAATTCAGTTTTTGGATTTGTAAAAGTAAATTTTTTATTGAAATGGGCAACTAAAATATGAAAACCGTCCCATTCATAAAAACCTCACGCTCTTTTCAAATATAGAGATTCTAACTCAACCGGGAGGTATATAATAACCTTATTAGAATTCCTTAAATACCGGGTTTAAGTCATATTTTAAGTCAATTCAATTTCTATGAACGGCCCTAACGGGTTGTTTATTGTACATAAACGCCTGCGGCCCAGGATAACAAACTAATAAATAATGGCCTGGGATGAATAGAGTATATATAAACATTGCCTGCCGATGTATTTGTGAAAGGATTGCAAAAGTATTTTAATGCCCTGATAAGTGATTTTATTCATAAATTAAAATCAAATAAAGTAATTATATTCGCATTTACAATTGTATCCTGACACAATAACAAAGAAAACATTCCGTTAATTACTTTGCAAAACGAATGCCCATGTTAAACTCAAAATCCGCCGGAAAATTATGCCTTATTATTCTGGCCGCGTCTTTTACATTTACATCCTGTCATAAGAAGAAAGACAAATCTTCTGCAACCGGGTGGAACTATGATGATAAGAATTACGGTAATTATCATGTACTTAAAGCTAAGGAACAGAAAGCCGGACCCGGGCTTGTTTTTGTCCAGGGAGGCACATTTGTAATGGGCTCCAAGGAAGAAGATGTAATGGGCGACTGGAATAATGTACCTCGCCGGGTGTCAGTAAATTCATTTTATATTGATGAAACTGAAGTTGCCAATGTGCATTACCGTGAGTATCTCTATTGGCTTGGCAACACATTTGATGGCGATACGACCATAATGAGAATGGCATTGCCTGATACTTTAGTTTGGAGAAGTGAACTCGCCTTCAATGAACCGTATGTCGAATACTATTTCCGTTATCCTGCATATAATTATTATCCTGTGGTAGGTGTAACGTGGGAACAGGCTCATGATTTTTGCATATGGAGAAGTGACAGGGTAAATGAAAAAATATTAATTGACAAAGGTTATTTAAATAAGAAATCGCCATTGGCAGCAATGAAGGGCGGACAGGGTGAGCAAACTTTCAATACAGATACTTACCTGATGAACCCCGAAATGATTAATAATAAAACGGCCCCTAAAAAGGGTGGGTTGAAAGACATAAGCGGAAGAACCAGGAAGGTGATCACCTTTGAGGATGGTCTTTTGTTACCAGGTTACCGTTTACCAACTGAGGCAGAATGGGAATATGCTGCTTATGGAATTATTGCACAAAACCCGCATCCACGCACCAAAGAAAAAAATCATGGTGAAGAAGTCCTTTCCAACCAGCAGGTATATTCATGGAGCAAGAATGTAAATGGATTACGCGATAACCGCAGGGGAAGCTGGCAGGGGCAGTTTTTGGCCAACTTTAAAAGAGGCAATGGTGATGTAATGGGTGTTGCCGGTGGATTGAATGACCGTGCAGCGATACCAGGGCCAATAAAATCTTTTTATCCAAATGGCTACGGCTTGTATAATATGAGCGGTAACGTGAGCGAATGGGTAGGAGATGTTTATCGCCCGCAAACACCCCTTGATGAAGACGATGTAAACCCTTACCGTGGTAATAAATTTTCTAAATTTTATAAAAATAGCCAGGGTGAATTTGAAAGAGATACGTTGGGACATTTGAAAAAAGTTGTGGTTAATGACTCTGAGGCTGTGGCTCGGCGTAACTATCAAAAAGGAGATGTGATCAACTATCTTGATGGCGATTCTATTTCAAATGTTACTTATGGCTATGGCATCTCTTCGTTGATAAGCGATAAATCACGGGTAATAAAAGGTGGAAGCTGGAACGATATGCCTTATTGGTTATCACCCGGTGCAAGACGCTTCCTCGAGCAGGACCAGGCAAGCAGCACGGTAGGTTTCCGTTGCGCTATGACCAGGCTTGGAAGCCCTGAGGGCAATGGCCTGAAAGAAGGAAATATTTTTGGAAAGCGGAAGCAAAACAAAAAGAAACGAGCTTAGTATAAAATTTTTTATAATTTGGAACCTCTTATTGTATAATAAGAGGTTTTTTATTTTTAAACCCCGGGAGACCCAATTCTAAATTTGTATGCACCTTGAAGAAATTTATGAAATTTATCTGCAATATCCTTCAATACAAACTGATTCACGAAAGCTACGGAAAAACGATCTGTTCTTTGCTTTGAAGGGAGCCAACTTCAATGGAAACCTCTTTGCAGAACAGGCGCTTGAAAAAGGGGCAGCCTTTGTATTTGCTGATGAAAAAATTTCGATTAACGATGAGCGTATTATACAAACAGATGATGTTCTGAAAACCTTGCAACGCCTTGCACATTTTCACAGGCGGCAGTTCAATAAAATTCCCGGAATAACTCCATTTATTGCTATTACAGGAAGCAATGGAAAAACTACCACTAAAGAATTGTTGCATGAAGTGTTGTCTTCAACCTATAAAACGTACACGACAGAGGGAAACTTAAACAACCACATCGGTATACCGCTCACTATCTTAAAAGTAAAGCCCGATGCACAAATGGCTGTTATTGAGATGGGCGCCAATCATCTTAGAGAAATTGCGGGATATTGTGAATATACCATGCCTACCCATGGACTCATTACCAATATTGGCAAGGCGCACCTCGAAGGATTTGGCAATATTGAAAATGTAAAAAAAGGGAAAGGCGAACTTTTTGAATACCTGCGAAATCATAACGGAACCGCTTTTGTAAACGCAGGTGATGATGCCATTGTTGAGACCAGTGAGGGTATCAGTAACGTTACATTTTATGGAAAAGAGAATACTAACGTTTATGGTTCGATACTCAGGAGTGATCCCTTTCTTGAGGTAAGCATTGTCGGTGCAAAACCATTGGACATAAAAACAAATTTAGTAGGAACTTATAATTTTCCGAATATATTGGCTGCGGTTTGTGTAGGCAGGCATTTTAATATTGAGGACGAAAAAATAAAAAATGCGATAGAAAATTACAACCCTTCCAACAGCCGTTCCCAATTAATAAAACAAAAAAGCAATACGATAATATTAGATGCTTACAATGCCAACCCCTCGAGCATGAAGGCGGCCATTGAAAATTTTGCATCCATGACGGGTGATAAAAAAATTCTGTTGCTGGGTGCGATGATGGAACTCGGGCAGGAGAGTGAGCATGAGCACGCGGCTGTTATTTCAATTATTGATAAATACAATTGGGCGGCAGTAGTTCTTGTTGGGGAAAGCTTTCGGCAACCCGCCCATAAATATATCAATCTCGATAATGCGCTGCAGGCAAGGGAATGGATGCACGAGCAACACATCGAAAATGCACAGATACTCATTAAGGGTTCCCGGAGTATGCAAATGGAAAAAGTTCTTGAATGATGTTGTAGATTTGCAATCTTTTTGGAGACTTGTCCGAGTGGTTGAAGGAGCACGCCTGGAAAGTGTGTATACGGGAAACTGTATCAAGGGTTCGAATCCCTTAGTCTCCGCTTCATTTCTTTGACATATATTGATAATCAAACATTTGTTGTGTTTCTTAAGTAGTCTGAAGCAATTAGTGATGCAAATTCCTCGAGGTATTCGTCACCTGGTGTGGTAAAAAAGGGCTGTGTAAAACACCGCCTGGAAGTTAAACCCATAATGAAATGGCTTTCAAAAATAGTCTATTTCCCATTTTCTGTTTTTGATTGTATTCTTAAGTACCCATAAACCCCTTATCATTTAATTAAAGGCCATGCTTTTTCGTACGCCCGAGCCATCACTCCTGAACGCCGCCGTCTGCTCTTAGACCAATGGCGAAAACATATAGATGCTTTTTATAAACGGCAAAGTATCTCACACTTAATTTTATAGATTTGCCCAGTCTGGTACACTGCGCATTTACCGGTTGTATAAAATTATGAATGAAAATGCGCCGGTAAACTGAATGGTTCAGCTCTTTTCGCTTTCAAACTATTTATACTTATTCTATGTATAATCAATCTATTCGGTCATACGGTTTCTATCCCGTTAAATCGCCTGTGACCTGCTTTTTTCTCAGTGCCCTTTTGCTGGTTTCGTGCGGCCATACGCCACCAGCTGAACACTACGGCTTCATTACCCGACTAGGCCGTGATACCATTGCCGTTGAGAGTGTGACCCGGCAGGGCAACTCTTTAACGAGCGATGAAGTTGACCGGTTTCCGAGCGTGCGGCTAAGGCATACTGAGATAGAGCTTGCCCCTGACGGCAGTATCCGCCACCTTGTTATGGACATTCATACTCCTGGTGAGCCGGCGAACCAGCGTGAACGCAAAGTGATTGCCGATGTTACCACTGATTCAGTGCACATCTCCAAAAAAGATGGTACGGGTACCGTGAATCGTACCTTTGCAACAGGTGGCAGTATAGTAGTGGCGCATGTGCCGCAAATGTATAGTCTCTATGAGCTTTACTTCGCTGCAGCATTGAAGCACGCAGCCACATTAAAGTCTGCAGCCGGCAAGCCTGTGCAGATGCGGCAGTTTTATATTGACCGGGAGTTTGACCGGTTTCCTTTGGGCCATGCCCTTGTAACACCGCAAGAGGGTGGCAAGGCGGATATTACGCACGACTGGCTGGCCGGTACCGGGGAAGCGACAATGGATTCCAGCTACCACATGCTCAGCTATTCTGGCATCCGAACGACATATAAGGTGGACGTAAGCCGCCTCACCTCGCCACCTAACGTAAAAAGCATCGCTGACCGATTTGAGTCCCTTGAGACCAAAACCGGCATCGTAAGGGAGTTAAGCGTACGGGATACCATGCACGCACAAATTGGCATTGCGATGTTCACCGTTGACTATGGCCGGCCACTCCTGCGGGGACGCAAGCTGCTCGGTGACATGCTGCCCTACGATTATGTGTGGCGAACAGGAGCAAATGCGGCGACGCAGTTTACAGCATCGACACCGATAAAGCTCGCCGGCATGCAAGTACCCGCCGGAACGTACACGTTGTGGACGGTTCCACATACAAGCGGAGTCGACCTGATTGTGAACAGGCAGACCGGACAATGGGGCACCGAATACGACAAGGCACGCAACCTGGGTATCGCAAGGATTACCACCCAGGCACTCCCCGTGCCCGTGGAAGAGTTCACAATTTCCATCGTCTCAGGCGACACACGTCATGGAACCCTCGTGATGGAATGGGATTCCTTCAGGTGGACGGCACCGATCGAAGTGCAGTGAGAAATTCTTTCTTCTCGGCAACGTCTCCTTTAAGGGCTCCTTTTAAGGGATGTTGCGTGCATATCAAACCAATGGCATAGCGCCCCTGCGTGGGCAACAACAACTAGTAAGGGACAAGAAATAGATAAAAGAGTTAAGTTAGAAAATCTTAGACCTAATCTTCGCCCTATCCTATTTTCAATGTTAGGCGGAGGCAAATAGATCCCACGGGTCAAATGCCTCAAGTTAGAAGATTTTTGTTACCCGAATAATAAATAATCAAATAACTTAATAAACAACTCAAAGGCCATTATTAGAAATGGGGCTAAAAAAAGTAATTCAAAATACGTTTTTTGCAAAGGGCTGAGTGTTCTAAAGAAAATAGTTAAAATAGCTGCTCCGCTAATGATATAAGCCAGTAAAAATGATTTATAAACCCATGGATATTTTTCGCTTTGTATAAAGAGGAAAACGCAAATTAAGGTCAATACTCCAGAAAGGATATGAAAAACTGTAAAACCTTTTTTGAAGTTAAAGTAGTGGCCCTTCATATTTCAATTCAGTGATTATATAGATTGGTTTCTATTAATTATAATTTAATTGGCATTAGGTTGACAGTACATTTAAATCTTCTACTATCTTGTCAACAAACGTTATATCATTTTCCCCTGCAGAAAGTACACAAAAATATCGCTTCTCTTTTATCGGTTGGACATTAATATTTATTATATAAGCTTCAGGACAGCGCAGGGGCCATAACTTTTTTAAAGCATAATATTAAATCCGTAGAATCAGAAATTTTACTTTATTATTATTAACAGCATTACACAAAATCAATGAATCGATCCATCCTTGCCCTTATTAATTATTATTAGCGCCTGCAGTGCAAATAATAAATATTTTTCTGATGGTAAGAAATGGACACCTGCCGATTTTGATCCTGCAAAATCTGTTCTTCTGGTAGAACGTATCCCGGCAAAGAAAAATGGAACACCGAGATGATAAATTTTCCTGACAAAAAGTATACCGGCAAATATGAAGTTTTGGACAAGGCAAGCATTTAGCTATTAATGGAAAATATAATGACACAAAAGCTTATAAAAACGAAGTCTTATGGGGCACCGTTGGCGGTACATCTCATACATCATTTTCCGGAGGCGGTACTACAACTAATTTCTCATCTCCAAAGGTTGACTATAGCGGTCATTTTCTGGAGAGAGCTGGCGGTAAAGAATATCCGGTCACAAAAAAGTATAACAATTATGGATCGCTGGGTATATTCCATTTTTTAATTCCATAATAAAATATTCCAAATAATCTGGCCCGGCTCCCGTTCCGTCCAAAGTATATAAAAGGTTCGTTAGCGCTTGCTTTGTAGCAGAGCATTGTGCGTTAGCAATCCTGTTGGGGGTACCAACATACCCGTATCCTAAGTGATGTATGCAACTTAACTTTACAAAAACATAAGAAGATGAAAGCATTTTTAGGAACCGGGCTTTTAGGATCTGGTTTTGTAAGAGCCATGACCAGCAAAGGGCAGCAGGTGCAGGTATGGAACCGAACTACCTCCAAAGCAAAGGAATTGGAACAATATGGTGCAAAAGCTTTTGAAGACATCGCTAAAGCAGTGAGCAATGCTCACGTTATTCACCTTGCACTAAAAGACGATGCCTCAGTAGATGAGGCATTGAGAGAGGCTGAACCAGGCCTTACACACGGAGCCATTATTGTGGATCACACAACTACCTCAATAGAAGGAGCCAAAAGAAGAACAGCAGAATGGCAAAGCAAAGGATTTTTGTACCAGCATGCGCCGGTATTTATGGGGCCGCAGAATGCGCTGGAAAGTACCGGTTATATGTTGGTGTCCGGCAACCAGGAGCTGGTTAAAAAACTCGAGCCTCAGTTATCCGCCATAACAGGAAAGCTGATCAATTTCGGTGAAGAACCTGGCAAAGCCGCTGCGATGAAGCTAACGGGGAACCTTTTCCTGGTGGCTTTTACAGCAGGTATTGCCGATACACTTTCTTTTGCACATGGATTAAATATTTCCGTTAGCGATCTATCGCAATTGTTTGATAACTGGAACCCGGGTAGCTCATTGCCGGCAAGGCTGAAACGAATGACTGCCGATGATTTCGGCGACGCTTCGTGGAGACTGGATATGGCAAGGAAGGATACCGGACTTTTTATACAAGAAGCAGCCAACAAAAACGTAACCCTGGCAGTAATTCCTGCGGTGGCAATGCTGATGGATGAATGGATTCAAAAAGGACATGGCAAAGATGACTGGACTATTATCGGTAAAGTGGAGTGAGGATGATCTTAAAGAATAGCCTCAGTTAATATAATTTAATTTGAATAGCAAAGAAACCCTGTAAAATTAAGTGTTTCAAAACTCCCGGCAGCTTTACATCATCATGTGTTATGCTTTTGCCAGTTGCCTAATGTCTGCTATCTCCAGCACGTTTTTCGGGTAGCCCCTTGTTACCGCATTGATCATCGCCCGCCCAACTTCCTGCATGGTCAAAACATTTTTAGGGGAAATGGCCTTAATGATCTTCACGATAAATTTATAAGCCGACTTCCAGTTTTTCTGCCCTTTAAAAGGCAGCATGGCACCCGGCCTGAAATTATATTCCGCTTTAAACGGCAACTTCATCAAATCGTTTTCCGTTCTGCCTTTCACACGTGCCCACATCAGTCTGCCTTTTTCACTGCTGTCTGTATGGCTACCCGATACATAAGTAAAGACCATGTTGCTGTTCACCGCCAGCAGTGGCTTTGCAAATGCCATGGTAGTATCATACGTAATTCGGGTGTACTTGTCTTCCTTCATGCCCACAGAGCTTATGCCGGCACAGAAAAAACAGGCATCATAACCTTTTACATTTTCCGCAAACTGGCTTAGTTGAAAGAAATCGGGAACGATCAATTCCTTTAGCTTCGGATGCTGTAGTTCGTAATGCCGGCGATTAATAATCAATACCTCACTCACTGTTGGGTTTTGCAAACACTCAAACAATACACCTTCGCCAACCATGCCGGTGGCGCCGGTGATGATTACTTTTATATTCATTACAATTTGTATTTATAAGGCGAAGGTCGGTAGAAAAATGAGATGGGTTCTATTGAAAAGTCCAAAGTTTGATGGCCTAAAAAAAGTTTTGAGGCTGGGGGCTGTAATACAAATATGCTAGCATGTATAAATTATAAAAGTGCGACCTGTTATGGCTTTATTGTTCACTAGAACTGTTAACAAACTTACAAACTAAGGACAGCGCTGGGTATTCTGAATTAACATATTTTTTCCAAAATCTTTACTTCCTTACATACACCCAAAAATTAAAAAGAACTAATTTTAACACGTTAATTAAAGCTAGCCCTTCAATCTATACCGTACCTATCATAATTGATTAACAAATGAAAACAACCTTCGGTCTTTCAGTCATATTTTTTGCTTTGGTGTTTGCGCCTTCTTGCAAAAAGAAGGATATTATGAATACTCCTGCGCCCCTGGATACCATTCCCACCACCACTTCTGAACTGGATTTGTTAAGAGATTCTATTTATTTATATACTAAAGAGGTATACCTGTGGCACGAAGTAATTCCATCATACAATATATTCAATCCCAGGCGCTTCACAGGCGCTACTGAACTGGAGGCTGCACAAAACGAAATGGCCGGCATAAGAGACTTACAGGTTGAGGATAAAAAACACGGCTATAGTTTTGTAACTACCCAGGATGAATCAAATGCTATACAAACAGGAGAAAATAAAGACTTTGGCTTTTTTATAAAGGCCGGTTCAATTGATAAGGCAAAGCCCAACGATTCTGTTTACTGGTTTGTTGAGTATGTATATAAAAACTCACCGTCCGGAATAGCTGGTGTTCAAAAAGGCTGGTATATAAGTAAAATAAATAACAGCAATATCGGGTATGATAATTCCAGTATAGATGTGCTAAACGAGGTTTTTTTCGGCAATACCACAATGGCAAATTTTACCTTCACTAAAAATGATGGCTCAACGGTAAATCTCGACCTGACGAAAAACAGCTTTACGGCAAATTCGGTTTTATATTCAAACGTAATTACAAACGGCGCTAAAAAAACCGGTTATGTCGTTTTTAACCAGTTCTTTGGTGATGTTTCAAGAACAGAACTAACAAATGTTTTTAACAATTTTAACGCCCAGGGAATTAATGAACTGATAGTTGATCTTCGATATAATCACGGAGGTTCTACTCAAACCCAGGATGCATTAGCAAATTTAATTGCTCCTCTTTCTGCTAATGGTAAAACGATGTACACCTATATTTTCAATGATTCTTTAACTGCCGGTAAATTCCCCTTACTAAAACGAAAAACCGATTTCTCAGATGCTTCCTTTAAGCCTGGTGACAATACTGTTACGTTTCAAAAAGAGGGTAATCTTAATTTAAGCAGGGTATTTTTTATAGTAACGAGGGAAACTGCTTCTGCAAGTGAACTGCTTATTAATAACCTGCGCCCCTATTTGGATGTTAAACTCATTGGGGATACAACATTCGGCAAGCCCGTTGGCTTTTTCCCGATATCTATTTTTAATTATGCTATTTATCCTATATCATTTAAAACGGTTAACAGCGCGGGGAGCGCAGAATATTACGATGGCTTTGCACCCGATAAATTAGCTCCTGATGGCGTTAATAAAAACTGGGGTGATTTAAACGATCCCTCACTGGCATCCGCCTTACATTATATAACAACGGGAGCATTCGAGAGGAGCGTTACAATTGATGATGGAGAAAGCATGCTAGCTATTCAAAAACAATATGAGCCCTTAAACACCGGTCTATCTAATAAAAAGTTCACGGGGATGTTCACAGAAAGTAAGCGCTGATCTTGTTACAAAATTAAAATACCAACAGCCTGTTCATCTGTTTATATATTAGCATTCAATAAATTTAATTTTACTGGCGGAGTATATAGGAGGGTATAGATGTATAATCTTGAAATCCCGCAGCGTTAATTAACGATGCTTACGCCTGCATTTTTTGCAACATTTCTTTTTTGTTTTATTTGCTTTATTTGCAGCAGGATCCAGGCTTTCAAAAGATTTTGTTGTAAGAGTTCGTTTCTGTATTTCTTTGCCGTAAATTTTATCTGCCTGCTCGTTAGTTTTATTGATTTGCTTTACAGCACCTGGTTGTGTGCTGTCCTGGGCAGAAGCGGATAATTGTACCATCAAAAATAATACACTGCACATTAAGATATTACGTAGCTTTTTCATAGTAGTATGACATGATTTTTGACAGGAAGGTTTAATAAAAGTTGTTAAAAGGTTCAAGGTTCAAGGTTGCAACTGCCGGGTAACTTTTAAAGTCGCAGTTTAACAATTCAACAATTCAACAATTATTTTAGTACTTTCAACTATTGTGTTTATCAAAAAAAAATTGGAATCTGCATGAGACCAGTTATTCAAATCTCCCTTGATCTTATTAATATTGAGGAAGCTCTTGCAACAGCCGAAATGGCTATACGTGCCGGGTTTGATTGGCTGGAAGCAGGAACTCCGCTGATTCTTGCAGAAGGCTTACATGGTGTAAAAAAATTACGTGAGGCTTTTCCCGGCGTTCCGATTGTTGCCGATCTTAAAACAATGGATGGAGGTTATCTTGAAGCCGAAATGATGTTTAAGGCAGGTGCTACCCATGTAGTGGTGATGGCACGTGCTCATGAAGAAACCATTAAGTGTGTCGTGAAAGCAGGTAAAGATTTTGGGGGTAAAGTTATGGGTGATAATCTTGCATGTGACGATATGGTATCAGCCGCAAAATGGATGGAAGACCTGGGTTGCGATTATATAGTTCACCATATTGGCTATGATGAAAGAAGAGGCATCGCTGCTAAAGGCAGACCAATGCCAAGTCCGCTGGATCAATTAAAAGAGGTAGTGGCAGCAGTAAATATTCCTGTACAGGCCGTTGGTGGATTAACACTTGAACAGGTGATAAGATGCCCGGAGTATGGAGCGCCACTGGTAGTATTAGGTGCTCC
>Ga0068860_100004366_pt1 | contig 14440 bp, 7 predicted proteins | sample KBSSwiS32_FD_66597 | JGI IMG/M metagenome (GOLD analysis project Ga0068860, IMG submission 66597) | Switchgrass rhizosphere microbial communities from Kellogg Biological Station, Michigan, USA - KBS Switchgrass S3-2 | ecosystem: Host-associated > Plants > Roots > Rhizosphere > Soil ... | reverse complement strand
TTTTTTAATTTTATTTATTGAGAAAATAACTGCTTACCTGTAGATCTCAAGCACTAAATAGTCATGGGGGACTGATATCGGTCATTAAAAAATTTTTATTTTTTATAGGGGGTCATCTCCATCCTGTTTAGCTTTGGAAAAAGACTTTTTGTATTGTAAAATCAGATTAAACACCATTCTAACTTTCCCTAAATACCGACAGTATGCAGCAACCTAATTTGATTGCCCGTTTCAGACGGGTGCCGGTTCTTTTATTTTTCGTGCTTTTGTGTTCTGATGCTTTACAGGCGCAACTTAAAATGACGGACTTTGTATTATTTGGAGGATCACCTGGTGTGGAAATTTCATCTGCATCCAGTATACAAGGCGGCTCAATTGGAAGTTCAACATTGATAAAAACAACAGGCAGTACAACACTTAGTACAAACATTTACAGTGGCGGTACAGTACAACTTAGCAATAGCAATGTTGTTACCGGCAAGATCACGGCAGCCAATTCCCAGGGCGTAACAGGTACCATTCTTTCTGTAGGATCATCTGCAAAAATCGGGGGCAACATCGATGTAAATGGAAATATAATAATAGGTGGAGGAACTGTGTCGGGTAAAGTCACTCATCCCCCAGGCACTACTTATTCAGGACCTTTACCTGCAGGAGGCAATATTACGGGAGCACCAACACTTCCTCTATTTCCGGTGATGCCGGGTGTAACAGGTTTTCCTCCTGCGGGGGGCACGAATATAACGTCCAGCGGGCCTATTTCTCCCGGAGCCTATGGTGATATAATTTTGACGGGAAAACAGACACTTACATTTTCCGGTGCAGGTGTATATACATTCAGGTCAATTCAAAATTCAGGGAGTGCTAATAATTTTGTTTTTGATTTCAATAACCAGGCATCTGGCACTTTTAAAATTTACATTCATAATGACGCGAATCTTGATAAAATAAGTGCAAGTTTAAAAAACGGCGGCAGTGCCTCAAGAATATATACTGAAGTTCATGGAGCGGGTGCCACAACAGGTACAGCATTTAATATAGCGAATGGTTCCTCAGGAAAATCTTCAAAATGGCTAGGCACCGTGTGGGTTCCTAATGGATCAATTAACATTGGTTCAGGAACAGGTTCCAGCGATCTTACCGGGGCACTTTTAACTGCAAAGAAACTTAGCGTTCAAAGTGGGGTGACAATTAATTATTCAGCCTATGCAGATGGCACTGTAATTTTTCCTTATTATCCCCCGCCAGTCACTGGTAAAGTATATGATCTTCTTGGTTCCGAATTGAATTCACTTTATGATCATTCAGGCTCTGTAACTAATATTGACTCCATATACATACTTAGTCATGACTCGGTCATGATAGAAGTAATAGCCAAACAAGGCCAGGTGGTTCAATTAAAATCATTGCTTCAAACTTCCGGATATGGCCTTAGGGACACAATTTATAACGGGCCTAACTCATTAATCATTACAGGAAAATTTCCTATTGCTAACCTTAAAAAGTTAGACACGATACCCGCTTCTCCTTTGATTGATTACTGCCGCCCGCTTTTTCCTGCGATAAGTAATATTGGGGTAACTGCAACAAATGGTGACGTGGCTATCCATTCAGACTTTGTCCGTAATGGATACAATGTTTCCGGGGAAGGGGTTAAAGTTGGTGTGATCTCAGATAGCTATAATACCATACCCGGCAGCCCGGCAACTACAGATGTTTCAAATGGCGATTTGCCGGGTACGGCTAACCCTAGCAATAATACTACCCCTGTACAATTGTTAAAAGAATACCCTTTTGGAAGAAGGTCCGATGAAGGCAGGGCAATGTTACAGATCGTTCATGATATCGCTCCAAAAGCTCAGTTAGGTTTTAGAACTGGATTTATAAGTGCGGGAGATTTTGCACAGGGGATAAGAGAATTCAAACAAAATAACTATAATGTAATTGTAGATGATGTAACCTATATAACCGAACCATTTTTGCAGGATGGTGTAGTAGCTCAGGCTGTGGACGAAGTAACCGCCCAGGGTGTATCTTATTTTGCAGCCGCAGGTAATTATGCAAATGTTTCATACCAAAGTACTTTCAATCCTACTTCGGCACCAGCGGGAGTAATCGGCTCGGCACATAATTTTGGTGGTGGTGATATAAACCAGAATATTTCGCTTAAACCCGGAACTTATACGATTGTACTGCAATGGCAGGATAATATTTATTCGCTCGGGCAGACGCAAACCGGAACTGTCAATGACCTTGATATTTATCTTACAGGGCTTGATGGTTCAATGCTTTTTGGGTTCAACAGAAATAACCTGGGCGGAGATCCTCTTGAGATACTTCCCTTTACTGTTACAGCTAATACCCAGGCCAATCTTATGATAATAAGGGCAGCAGGAATTACGGCTGTTAATTTTAAGTATGTGGTCTTTCGTGGGGATCTCACCATAAATGAATACAACTCAGGCCAGTCCACTATTGTAGGCCAGGCTAATTCAGCGGGCGCTATGACAGTGGGAGCAATAAGGTACAATAAGACTCCTGCATTTGGCGGTGCCTCGCCATTTAATACTGAGACTTTTTCCTCTTTGGGTGGGACGCCGGTAAATGGGGTCAACCGCAATAAGCCAGACTTTGCAGCACCAGATGGCGTAAATACAACTCTTGATTTTAGTTCATTGAATGTTGAAGGCGATCAGTTTCCAAACTTCTTTGGCACATCTGCGGCGGCGCCTCATGTAGCCGGTGTCGCTGCGCTTTTATTGGAATCAAAAATTAAATTCTCCGGCCAGGCGCTTACCCCTTCACAAATGAAAAGTTTATTGCAAAGCACCGCACTGGACATTAATACACCTGGCTTTGATTTTTCAAGTGGTTCAGGATTAATACAAGCTCAGGTTGCGCTGGCAACATTTGCTGCCCCAACTCCTGTAATTGACAGTCTTGTTATACCTGCTAATGCAACGCCAGGAACGGCCCCCTTTACTTTAACTGTTGATGGCAATTATTTTACTGATCAAACTAAAGTTCTTTTCAGAGGTATAGAACAACCTACAACATTTGTAAGTGCTACACAAATAACTGCCAGTATACCTACTTTTACTCTTCCGGCTAATCCTGGTATCCAGGCTTCTACAAAACCTATCTCTATTAATAAAAATGACGGTGGGGTTACTGCTGTGCATGGTTTATTTGATAAACCTAAAACGAAGATCACCATTACTGCAGATGACAAGAGTAAAAAGTTTGGTGAAAAGATGCCGGCTTTTACCGCAACTGTACTGGTAGATAATGAACCGCTTGCAAATTCAGGATTAACTTTAACCGATCTTGGCCTTGATAAAACTGTATTCTCTACACCTGCTACAGATCTCAGTAATGTAGGAAAATATTTTATAAAAGATACATTTGATCTTAGTAACCCGGTAGATCCTGGTTTATTAGAACTATATGATTATACTTTTATAAATGGCCTACTCACGATAAGTAAAATGCCACTTACAATAACTCCCGAAGATAAAACGGTGACTTATGGAGATAAAATAACAGGGATCAATTTCCAGTATGCATACGATGATATTAATATTGCTTTGGCCAACAGAACTATTTTTCTCGACAATCTGAAAGCAGAACATAGCGCCAATCTTGTAGATACGGCCATTGCATTTGTTAATGGAAAAGCAATTGTGGCAGGAAGAACTTTAACGGCGGCAGATCTGCTGGATATGAGCTTTTTAGCCAGCGGCAAGGCAATTGTTGCGGGCAAAGCCATCGTTGCAGGAAGTCTCGTAACAGATATGAGAGTAGTTGAAATAAACCTGGCTTCTATATTTAATTACCAGGTTGATTCTGCCGTGGCAACCCTTATAAGTGGTAAAGCCATTGTAGCAGGTAAAGCAATTGTAGCCGGAAAGGCTATTGTGGCGGGTAAAGCAATTGTGGCCGGCACTCAACTTGTTAATAGTGCCAGCGTTAATGACTCCAGCAATAGCAATGTAGTTGTTATTATAGATTCCGCCGATGTGAATTCATCAGACGGGATCCTAAGTAGCCTTAAATCTATAAACTTAATAACGGGGCTTACTGCAGGTTTATCTTATATAGTGCCTGGCGCCTTACTATCAGAAAACTTTGAAATTAATTATGGGCTGGGTAAACTTAACATCTTACCTGCAACGCTTACGGTAAAGGCGGATGACAAAGTAATTCTCCAGGGATCATCGTTACCTCCTTTTACTTCAACAATTAATGGTTTTAAATATAAGGAAAATACAGTAGTATCTGGTCCTCAATACACTTTATCACCGGCTTATACAGGTGCGGCTGGCGTATACACCATTACGCCTTCATCATTAATTCTTAATACTCAGAGTCAAAGCAATTATGCTATTAACTATGTTCCAGGAACTTTATATGTAAATCCTAAAGGCAGTGGAGCTAAAAATGTTAAGCCTAAATTAGACTGTGTAGACCAGGTGACCAACAGCCCATCAGGGTTCAAATATGTGGCGCATTTTTCTTATGAAAATCCCAATTTAACAACTGTATATGTTCCAATTGGCAGCGACAATAATATAAATGCTTTGGGTAGTTACAGCGGTGTGCAACCCCAGGTATTTTTACCTTCAGGCGGTAAATTTGATATTTATTTTGATGGAAAAAAATTAACGTGGCTTTTAATAACTTACAATGGTAATCAAAAGACGGCCGTTGCAAGCGATGCCAGTTCAACATCGGCAAGATGTAGCGGCAGTATCATGTATAGTTCAATTGATGCCAATACAATTTTGCAGGCAAATGAACCAGGTAAAATAACAGCTTATCCTAACCCGGTAACCAGCAAAGTCAGGATCAACGTTAATAATTCGTCCACTGTAGGAAAGGATCTTATTCTTTCAGATTTGCCCGGTAGAGTGTATGCTCCAAAGTCCGTTCATAAAATTTCGGCCAATAGTTTTGAATTGGATCTTAGTGGCTTAAAAAGCGGGGTGTATTTTATTAGGATGAAAATTAATAATGTTGACAGAACCTTCAGGATCGTAAAACTGTAACTTAAATAATTAAGTATTTGAGAAATGAGGGGCTTAATCAACCTCTCATTTTTTTTAGTAAGCAAGTTAATTTTGAATTAATAAAAGCCAGGTATAAATTTGTTTCGATTAACTTACTCTTATGAAAGGGCAAAAAATATTCTTCAACATATTTTTTATTTGGCTTTCAGCCCTATGCTTTGCTCAAAATAATCAATTAGATAGTTTAAAACTGGTTGTATCTAAAAGTAAGGACGATATTTCTAAAGTGGATAATCTACTTCAATTAAGCAAAGCATATATGAGTTCTTCGCCCCAGGATGCGATTACGTATGGTATTGAGGCCCGGGATCTTGCTCAAAAACTTAAATACAAAGCAGGGACAGCCTTTGCCCTAAAAAATATAGGCATGGTATATTATAACCAAACCAAATATGTTGAAACAATTGAGTATTGGGATCAGTCTTACCTGCTTTTTGATTCCATCGGAGATAAGGTGAATGAAGCTCTTTTGTTAAGTAATTTAGGATCTGTTTATATGAACCAGGGTGATGATCCCAAAGCCCTGGAATATTACTTTAAATCTTTAGAGATTGCCGAACAAAGCCGGGATGATCATAAAATAGCCATAGCTATGGGGAATATCGGGACTATTTATTCCAATAATAAAATTACTTATGACAAGGCATTAGAATACTATCTTAAAGCACTGGCCATTAGTGAACGACTAAAAGACGAAAATATAATGGGCGGTCTTTTAGTTAACATAGGCGAAATTTATATGAACAGGAATAAAGATGATTCTGCTTTGTATTATTTTGAAAAATCCCTGATTGCTTATGAGAACACTGAAAACATTCCTTACTCATTAAATGACATAGGTAAAATATACACAAGGAAGCGAAATTTTTTTTTGGCAAAACAATATCACCGCAGAGCTCTTTCTTTTGCAAAAAAACTTGACCTGCAATTGGACATTGCCCAATCGTACCTGGGCCTTGGGAACACCTATTACAAAATGGGCGATTATGCAAAAGCATTGGATGTTTATAAATATGCCCAGGCTACAGCGGAGGAAACAAATTTAAATAAGGAGTTAAAGGATGCATACCAGGGTCTTGCCTTAGCTTATGCCGGCCTTAATGATTTTCGTAACGCTTTTAACTACCAGACACTATTTACCCAAATTAAGGATACTTTATTTAACCTGGATATTGCCCAAAAAGTCAGCAACCTTCAAACAAATTTTGAGGTTCAGAAAAAGCAGTCACAGATTGATATTCTTACAAAGGATCAAGCGCTTCAACAACTGGAGTTAAAAAGGCAAAAATTTGCGAGGAATACTTTTGCCGCCGGGTTGATATTTGCTATTGTAATTACAGTTATATTATTCAAATTATATCGTAAAGTCGGTCGCCGCACGTTGCAGTTAAGAAGATCATTGGAAGAGCTAAAAGCTACCCAGGCCCAGCTGATACAATCGGAAAAAATAGCTTCGCTCGGGGCGCTTACTGCCGGGATTGGCCATGAGATTCAAAATCCACTGAATTTCGTAAACAATTTTTCTGAAGTAAATATTGAATTACTGCATGAGCTGGAGGAAGGGCCTTTGAATAAGCTTGCTGAAAATGAAAAGGCACAGGTTTATGAAATTGTAACAGACCTGGCAAGAAACATGGACAAAATAAATGAACATGGAAAACGTGCCTCTGCAATTGTTAGAGGTATGCTGCAACATTCCCGGTACAGTGCAGGGCAAAAAGAGCCAACGAATATCAATACTTTGGCTGATGAATATTTAAGACTAAGTTATCATGGGCTCCGTGCGAAAGATAATTCTTTCAATGTCGAAATGCAAACCAGGTTTGATGAAAACATCGACGAAATTAACATCATACCACAGGACATTGGGAGGGTGTTACTCAATTTATTCACCAATGCATTTTATTCAGTAACTGAAAAAAAGAAATTGCAACCGGATAACTACAATCCAACGATTTCGGTTAGCACGAAGAAGTTAACAAATAAAGTAGAGTTGGTTATTAGAGATAATGGAACGGGCATTCCGCGGAAATTGATCGATAAAATATTTCAGCCTTTCTTTACTACCAAACCAGCAGGGCAGGGAACAGGCTTAGGGTTGTCATTGAGTTATGATATCATTAAAACCCATGGCGGCGAATTAAGAGTAGAAACACAAGAAGGCGAGTTTGCTGAGTTTATTATACATCTTCCATTAATTTCATAATCAGCATGTAGTTATTTGATCATCAAATCTTCCAGGACGAATGACTTAAGACAGGTGGAATTGGAGCTGTAATAACTACCGTTTGATCTTGCAGATACTAAATGGAAGTAAGAAGTGCCCTCTACTCATTGAATTCATTTTAGCCCCAATACTAAGTGTAACCATTCGCTAAATAAAAGTGGAATTGAACGATGGTCAAGTGCAGACTTATGATTATCCTGCATTAAAATAGTATATTTAAAAAGGATATGAAAATCTCCCTATTTATTTATTTACTTCTCCTGCTCTCTGCCGGCCCAGGTACGGCACAGGATACAGCAAACGGTATTTATCGCTTGAGTAAAATTCCACCGGAGGGCTTAAAACTTTGCAAAGGCTGGAAATTTAAAGCTGGCGACAATCCTGAATGGGCCCGGCAGGACTATAATGACAAAGGCTGGACATACATTGATCCTACGCGTGAGCTTCATCGTTTATCGGATGTAAGAGAGGCCGGTATTGGCTGGTTCAGGCTGCAAATGCAAGTAGATTCAGCTTTTCTGGGCGAAATGCTCTCAATGGTGGTGTCAAACATGGGAGCTTCTGAGATTTACCTGAATGGGCAGCTTCTTTACCAATTTGGCAGGGTTAGCAGGGATTATCGGGAAGAAGAAACGCGATTTTTCACAAACCACCTGTTAACTTTGAAGTTAGGGCGACAAACGGCACAGGTAATTGCCGTACGGTACTCTTTTAACAGGAGAAATCTTTATTTAAAATTTACTTTCGCACGTCCAGTTTTTCGGGTGGTCCTGAAAGAGAGTAACCAGGCTTTTGATGACCATATTAAGGAAGACGGATTTGAGTCAACGCTTAGGTCAATACGGGTATCTTTTTACCTTCCCCTTGGATTCTTATTAGTATTCCTTTTTTATTCCTTCCGCCTGCAAAAGGAATACCTTTATTCGGGCATTTTTTGTTTTTGCTTTTTTGGAGCTATTGTGATGCATAAATTCGCTGAGTTGGAAACAATCACAGTGTCCCTGACTAATTATCTTTTATTAGCTACACAGGTTTTGTATATTGTTGGGTCGCTTTCTTTTATTTATGGAGCATATATCCTATATAAGCAAAAAAGAGGTTGGTTTTATTTTGTACTTGTTTTATATAGTCTGCTGATCATTCCATTTTACTTCGTTTCTTACGATTGGAGTGGTCTCTTTAATCTCTGCTTTCTTGCGGTGATAAATTTTGAATTTTTTCGTTTGAACCTGTTAGCCGTTCGCCGCCGCAGGCCGGGCGCCTTGGTACTTTTTATAACCAGCTCTTTGCTGGTCCTGACTTTAATGAGCCTTGTCTGGCTTGACTTTATGGAAAAGGACAAGCTCAGTGCTCTTTTACAAAGCATCAGTTTTATTATTCCTGGTATAGGCTTGTCATTGTTTTTTGCCGGTGAATTTGCCCGAACCGGGTCAGCACTCCAGTCAAGGGTAACCGAGGTAGAACAGCTGTCGCAAAAAATGATTGAAAAGGAAAAAGAGAAACAACAGATATTAGGTACGCAAAACGAAACATTGGAGAAACAGGTAAGGGCACGTACAGCAGAATTGAGTCAATCGCTAAAGGATTTAAAAGAAACACAAATCCAACTTATTCAGCGGGAAAAGATGGCTTCACTTGGCGAACTCACAGCGGGTATTGCACACGAGATAGAAAACCCCTTGAACTTCGTCAATAATTTTTCGGAAGTGAATATTGAATTAGCCGGTGAATTAAAAACAGGACTAAACAATAGTGCTCTGCCAATCGAAGAAAGAAATAATCTTGTTGAGATTGTAGATGACATTACAAAAAATCAGGAAAAAATAAACCACCACGGCAAAAGAGCTGATGCTATTGTGAAGGGCATGCTTCAGCATTCACGTGTAAGTTCAGGGCAAAAGGAACCTGCTAATATTAATGCTCTTGCTGACGAATATCTGAGATTAAGTTACAATGCCATTCGTGCCAAGGACAAATCTTTCCAGGCCAACATTCAAATCGATTTTGATGAAAGCATTGGCAAATTTCCAATCATTCAGCAGGACATAGTAAGGGCCTTTGTGAATTTATTCAACAATGCATTTTACGCGGTAAATGAAAAAAGAAAGCTAATCGGGGAAAGTTATGAACCTACTGTTTGTATCAGCACAAAAAAGTTGATCGACATAATCCAAATCAAGGTGAAAGATAATGGAATGGGTATTCCACAAAAAGTCCTGGATAAAATCTTTCAGCCCTTCTTTACGACCAAACCTACCGGGCAGGGGACCGGATTGGGCCTATCATTAACTTACGATATTGTGAAAACTCATGGGGGGGAAATTAAAGTGGATACTACAGAGGGGGAATTTGCTGAGTTTATTATACATCTTCCATTGATTTCATAATCAGTTTTGTGGTTGTTTGATCATCAAATTTTTCTTCGGTAATTGACTTAAGACAAGACACGTGAATTTGTAATCAGCCCTGTTTGCAGCGACAGGCTTCCTTCGTTATTCCTTCCTACTTATTCAGAAACTCCTCAATCAGTGCCACGGTTATTTCCGGCATTTTACTGCCTGGTGAGGCAGTACATACTTCACCAATAAAAGAGCCATGGGTGCCAGGCAGGATCATTAATTCTGAATTGGGTATTTTGTGCGACATTTCCACAGCATGTTGCGGTGTTACAATATCTTTATCACCGATAATGAGCAGGGCAGGCGCTTTGATAGAGCCTAAATCTTTATCGCTCCAGTCTTTAAACTGCAACATTCTTGCCTTGTCTTTGTCGTGCATTATCTGCAGGCCACTCTTATTGGCGGTTGCCTCCAAATAAGCGGTCTTTAAAGGTGCCGGCATATTTTCCAGGTTTGAATATTGCATACCGTTAAAAAAACCGGGTATCAGCCCATCTCTTTTATAAAAGGATGAGACGATAATCAATTTATTTACCAGGGCGGGATGCCTGATTGCAACCTGCATAGCCGTATTACCACCATTGCTAAAACCGAAAATATGTGCTTTATTTATGGCGAGGTATCTCAGCAAACCGGCAACATCATCCGCGTCCTGTTCAAAAGTTAAAGCATGATCTCTATCACCGGTATGTCCATGCGCCTGCAGTTCCACCGCAATTACTTTGTAATGTTTGGCAAGTAGGGGAAGGATATTGCCAAATGTTGTTTTTATAGTAGAACCACCTCCGTGAATTAAAACCAGCGGCACTCCATCTCCATGAATTTCGTAATACATTTTGAGACCATTGACACGTGCATACCCGCTTATACTATCTTGCATTATTTGTTTATCTTTTTTATCGGAACGAACAGGAATCATTTGTTTTTCATCAGTAATGTGTGTGTCTTTTGAATTATTGCAACCTGATGCCAGGATTATTATTAGAATTGAAAGTATGATTTTCTGTATTCTCAAAAATTTACGCAAACATATAAGGTGACCAATACGATCCCTTCTAAAAAAAATTGCTACAAAAGTTAAAATGTTGTCGTGCTGATTTTGCAAAGTTGACACAGTTTTATTTTTTGACAGCAATTATAATTCCTGTTGCCCAGTCTTGCTTTGTTAACAGTAAATCATTCCTCGTTTCTAAATAGTTAATTAATTTGATTGCCTTTTCCTGGTGACCCTCCGGCCAATTCGGTTGAGGTAGCATGTCATCAATTATGTAAAGTCCACCTTTGTTTAACATACATAGTACCTCGTCTAATAAAAGATATTTTCCATGCCAGGTGTCAGCAAAAATATAATCAAATTTTTGTTGTTTATTGCCATCAATCCATTCTCCACCATCAGTCGTAATTAAACTCAGGCGATTATCCTTTCCTAAAAATCTTGCTGCAATTTCTAAAAAAACAGGGTCATTGTCAATTGAAATTAACGAGGAATCATAATCCATTCCATCAAGTATCCACGATGTTGACAGTCCTGTACCCGTGCCGAGTTCAAGAAATTTGCCTGAAGGTTTTGTTGCTGCGAGTGTACGAAGCAAGGAGCATGTAAGCACATCAGAAGCCATTGTAAAACCAGATAAAATGGTCGCCTGATCTATCTCAATAGAAGTTTTGGGAAACTGAATCATTTTTTCTATCATTGGGCCAGGTCTTTTTAAAGATATACAGCATCAGGTATTGATTAAACATATTGTCTAAGCCATTCTTTTGCAGTCTTATTGTCCGTAAAGCTTTTCATAGGAATTGGGGGCGATTTTAACATGAACAATATATTCATAATAAATTTCGCAAGTCCCTGCTTTGAAACCATAGCCATCGCTGAATAAATAACCGGTAATTGTTCTGTTGCAAATTTTCGCGTCTCTTTATCAGGAACCGGTGAGTTAGATAAATAGATTAACAGAGGAACTCTTTTGTTATTGGAAATTTGTCTTACTAAAGCAACATTGCCAGCTATGTTTTCTACAGTTCTTTTCGGGTTTTTAGAAAGAGACACTAATATTCCGTCATCAAGCCAGTAAGTTGCAATTTCGCCTTCAAAAATTTGTCTGTCTGTTGGTGGCATCATTTTATAGTGAAATAAGGTTATTGAGCCTGTACTCTGCCTCTCTCTTCCTCCGAACCCGTTGTCCTGGTCCTTTTTCCCTTTAATTTTTCGTTACCGAAGTTGCGCGAATAGGTAAGCTTGTAGGAGCTGGAAAAGAAGCGCAGATAGCCCACCGAATGAAGGTTTTGCGCGGGTAAGTCGGCGTAAGGTCTAAAAACTAATGTATTTAAGATATTACTGCCATTAAGCACCAACACTCCTTTTTTAGTTCCAAGATTTTTCTTAATACCAAAATCCAGCGAACTAAAGCCTTTCATAACAGATATACCGCTCAAACTACGGGATTGGTAAAACCCCGATAACTCAACAGACCACTCTTTGGGAAGCCTGAATTTTTGGGTAGCATTTATGTTCACGTTTGCCTGCTCAAGCCTTACAGGCTCTTTTTTATACAGGGCATTTACCTGTTGTGCTAATCCTGTTACATTATATTGCATACTCCACCAATTTGTTATTTCTATAGGAATGGATAATATGACCGATATTATTTTTTGATTAACGAGGTTTTCCGGTGAAAGAAGGGTTTTATTCGTAACTGAGTCTAGCTGCGGTTGAAAATTTGTTATCGAATGATCTTCTTTTGTGTAAGAAAGAGAGAACAGCAACTTTTTAAAAATATAATCTCCTTTCACCATATTCGCAATGGCAGGTTGCAAAGTAGGGTTCCCGGTTATCAATGAATAGGGAGACCCATGATATGTGAATGGAGCCAGGGCATTAAATGTCGGCCGTGTAATTCTCTTGTTATAGGAAAAGTTGAGAGCGTTATTGTCGTTTATTTTGTGAGAGATAAAGAATGTAGGAAATAAATTTCCATAATGGCGGTCGACAATGTTTTTTAACTCTGTCGTTCCCAGGTTCGAGGTCGTATATTCATACCGCAATCCTGTTTTTAGGGAAGTTTTTTCGTTTATAGTTATTCTAAAAGATGTATACCCGGCAGCATACTTTTCATCCAACATGTATTTTGCAGATTCATTTTTGTCCTTGACCCATATATTTTGCTCAAGTTTTTCAAAAGAAATATCATTTGTAAAAGCAGACTTTGTTCCTTTCATACCTGCCTCCATGCTGACATTTTTGCTCAATTTTTTTTCGTAATCCAAGGAGCCCACGAATAAATCAATCGGGGTTACTTTCCCACTCCTCGTATCTGATTCAAAAAGAAAAGTGCCAGAACCATCATAATAGGAATTAAAATATTCGACAGGTTGGTTGTTGGAATAATTAATATAATCCAGGTTTAAGGACAGCTTTTCATCTTCTTTAAAATTGCGCTGCAAATTAATATTACCGCTAAAATTGTCCCACGTATTGGTTTCGTAATTAATTATGCTGATAGATGTATCAAGGTGATGATCCTTTGTTATAGTACTGGCATTTAGCGCATGCATTGAATATATATTTCTATAAACGGAAAATAATGCTCCAATTACTGTGTTTTTGCTCAATTGATAATCGACACCCAGCCGTCCATTGTAGTTGGTCCTGGCTGCTTTTCTATCGGTATTTGAACTAATTTCCGTGATGGTTCCCATATTTGTTGACTTGCTTGAAAAGGAAATGAAGGGTGTGTTATTTACCCGTGAGTAGGAAAGATCGCCGTATAAATTCATTTTAGATTTGCGGTGATTTAAATTAATACTCGCTGCAGATACCAATCCCTCGCCATATCCTAAACTGGCCGAATAAGAGCCGTTGGTGCCAAAATTATTATTCTCTTTTAGAACAATATTAATATACCCCGCATTGCCTTCCGCATCTAAACTGGCGGGCGGAGTGGTAATCAGTTCGATTTTATCAATATTGCCAGAGCTCATGCCGGCCAGCATTTGCACGGCCGCAGCTATTGGCATATGGCTTATCTTTCCATTCATCATTATCACTACCCCATCTTTTCCATTCATAGATATCATGTTGTTTTGATGATCTACAATCACACCGGGCGATCGCTCCAATACATCCAGGGCCGTGTTCCCTGCCGCGGTAATGCTATTTTCTACGTTAATGACCAAACGATCAATTTTTTGTTCAAACACGGGTCTTTTAACTACCACCTTAACAGTGCTCAACTGAATAGCTGACTCGGATAGTTTTAATTTTCCAAGATTCGCCTCCTTTTGATCCCTCGATATTGTAAAGGCAGAAGTATAAACAGGAGACCTTCCTGAGAAGGTGGAAGATATGAGGTAATAACCGCTCTTTACATTTTCAAAGTAGTATGCTCCCGAGGGTAAAGAGATCATTCCTTTTACTAAAGCCGAATCTTTGGAGTTTAATAATAATACATTGGCATTGGCTATCGCTTTATCATTATTATCTACGATCAATCCATATATTTTTGATTGTGCGACGCATATATTTCTATTTAGAAAAAGGAATAATACAAGTGTTACAGTCCGTATTAAATTTTGATTTATGTACAAATAGACAGCAGGCAACATTTTGGTTACATTATATGATAAATTACCAAACAAAAAGCATTCGTAAGACTGCGGATGAATATTTTGTTTAGACAAGCTATAAATTTACTCATAATTTAAAAATTTACCTTTTTAATCCCAATCGGCTAAATCTTAACGCT
>Ga0068860_100004357_pt1 | contig 14460 bp, 14 predicted proteins | sample KBSSwiS32_FD_66597 | JGI IMG/M metagenome (GOLD analysis project Ga0068860, IMG submission 66597) | Switchgrass rhizosphere microbial communities from Kellogg Biological Station, Michigan, USA - KBS Switchgrass S3-2 | ecosystem: Host-associated > Plants > Roots > Rhizosphere > Soil ... | reverse complement strand
GGAAATTATCTGCGGACGGAGCGGCGTACTGATCCTTTGCTTGGGTACCAGTCGTTGGTGATACGGTTGTCAGATGCATGGTTGGTGTCGTTGGAAGGGGAGCGTCAAGCTTTCGGCGAGGTTCGAAATAGGAGTGAGGCTTTTGACGGGGATGTGAAGACTTCTATGGGACAAGTATTCCATTTGAAGGAAGATGTGCTGGTGACCGGACTGGTGCAACAGCTGGTACAATATTTTCGGGCTCCGGATGAGCGGGAGCGTATAGAGAGGTTGTTGCCTATGAAGATACGCGAGCTGTTGCTATTGTTGTTGTCTGCGCATGCGAATCGTGGGTTTGATGCTGTTATCAGGGGCTTACCATCTCATCGGGAGCCTTCGCTGGCGGCACTGATGGAGGCCCATTTCAGGGAGTCGCTGACATTGGAGCAATGGGCGTTTTTGGCGGGTATGAGCTTATCTTCTTTTAAAAGGAAGTTTGAGTCTGTGTTTCAAATGCCGCCGCGCCGGTGGATACAGCAGCGGAGGCTGGAGGAGGCATATCATCTGCTGGGGGATCATCGTATGAATGTTACGGAAGTGTGTTTTGCGGTGGGGTTTGAGAATCTGGCGCATTTTGTTCATGCGTTTAAGGAACGATATTATATTACGCCTAAACAGCGGCAGAGGGGGGAGGGGGTTATTGGGTGAGTTAAGTAGGAGATGGTTTTTGTTTGAAAATCAATGTATTGTAAATTTTTTATCAAATATTTGCCAATATTTTAAAATATTGGTTTAAATTTGAGATCAAATAAATGCCAATAATATATAAAATTGGTAGTTTTTTGAATTGAATGAGAAAGAATGCTCAAGACCAATTCATCCAATTCTTTAAAGGGAAACCTCAGTTTTCCCGACAGGACATCTATAATTATTTTCTCATTACTGAAGGGGAAATTAAGGAGGGAACACTTGGGTGGCGGATCTATGATCTCAAACAAAAGAACATTCTCAGGGAAATTCAAAGGGGGCGGTACACTTTGGAGGTACGTCCACTTTACAAACCTCTTATTGAGCCTACTATAAAAGAACTGGCCAATCTTTTTACAAGGAACTTTCGAAATGCGCGGTATTGTATATGGAAGATTGGCTGGCTTAACGAATTTACTGTACATCAGTTCCCCGGTGAACGTGTCATTTTGGAAACTGAAAAGGACCTACAGGAATCGTTGGCTAATATTTTAGGAGATAGCGGGTACAATAATGTCATTTGGTCCTTAAAAGGTCAGCCACCACGAAATAACTTCAAAGAAATACCCATACTCTTACTACCTTTAATTTCCAGAGCGCCTGTACAAGATATTACTACAGATGATGGACAGTCCATCGTTGTTCCAACGCTTGAAAAAATATTGGTAGACATCTACGAGGGTAATAGCGCATTTCAATTTATTCAAGGAGCAGAGGTAAAAAGGGTCTTTAACCAAGCCATTTTTCGTTATGCCATTAACTATTCTACTTTGTTCAGCTACGCAAAGCGCAGAGGAAAAGAAATTGAGCTACATACACTTCTATCGGAGTATGTCCACGACACGCTAAAAAGTGACTAATGATCAGTTTGCGGTGTTTTGAAAAAGAATGGATCGATGGCTTTCGCGGGCAAAAAGATTATGAGAAAATAAACCCGCCATTATTGGAGAAGATGATCCATGCACTTTCCTTGCTGCAACACTTACAAACCCAAGATATTCATTTTACATTTAAAGGGGGCACCAGCCTTATGCTGGTACTGGATAAGGCTACCCGGTTCTCAGTAGATATAGATATTATAACAGAAGAGAGCAGAGGGGATATAGAGAAAGCATTAGACACAGTTGTTGAGACTTCCCATTTTTTAAGTTGGAGATTGGATGGACAAAGAAGCTACAAGCCCGGAATTCCCAAAGCACATTATGAGTTGAGATATGATTCGCAGATCAATAAAAATTCGAACTATATCTTACTGGATGTGCTCTTTGAGAAAGCCCATTACCCCACCATACAGCAGCGACCTATACAGAGCCTCTTTATTGAAACGACCACATTAATCCCAGTAAACGTTCCGACCGTTGAAGGTATTACAGGAGATAAATTGACTGCTTTTGCTCCTACCACCACCGGCATCCTTTATGGAAAGGGGAAAGAGTTGGAAATTATCAAACAGCTTTATGACCTGGGCAACCTATTTGATCATATTCAATCACTGCAGGAAGTAGCAAATAGTTTCCTGGCTTTTGCCGCCAAGGAAATTGCCTATAGAAGCCTTAGGATTGAACCTGCAGATATCCTGAGAGATGGTCTGGACGCCTGCAGAGTGATCAGCTTTCGGGATCGCAGCAAAACGGAGCCGGATATATCGCGATTTAATGAGCTTCGGCGGGGGATTGCAAGTTTTAGTGAGTTTCCTGTATTGGAAAATTTCCGGATCGATGAAGCCATTACTGCTGCCGCTAAAGTTGCATATCTCTGCGCAAAGTTATTAACGAAAGATCATAGCCCGTTGGATCGGTATGATCATAGGGATTTAACAGAACTGTCGATTCAAAATCCACAATGGAATGCACTTAATAAACTAAAACGATTCCAGGATCAAAGGGCCTTTTTTTATTGGTATAGGTGCCTGGGTTTGTTGGGCTGGATATCTTAACATGAGTTGCTGGACCGCCGACGATAGTTTTTGAGCTTCCTGCCAAATAAGGGCTGGGCGGGGGCAGCTACCTTTACGAAAAAACTATGGCAAGGTGTAGGGTCATTCAACGGGCATCAGGGATATTCTTACTGTCCATGGCACTTCTTTCTACGACGTTCCTGCCTACTGCGCAGGCGCAGCCGCCTGTAAAAGAGATCGGCGGCTTTCATCATCCGGAAAGCGTTTATCAATCGGGGAATAACTTGTTCGTAGCGGATATTGGCGAGGCGATGGAGCCCGTCAAAAAAGACGGGGACGGCTATATTGGGAAGATCGATCTATCTACGGGGACGCTGGTGGATGCGCATTTCTTACCCCTGACGGGGTCAGGCGTATTGCATGCGCCGAAGGGAATGGCGATGGAGGGCGATACATTGTATATAGCAGATATAGACCGAATAGTGGGGTTCGATGTTGTTACGCGTCAGCAGGTGGTTGAGCTGACCATCGAAGGGACAGGTTTTTTGAATGACCTGGTGATGGGCAACGGGAAGCTATATGCATCGGCGACGGACAATGGGAAGATCTATGAGATCGATGTGAGAACGCGTGCGTATCATGCATTGGCCATCGATAGTATCCGTGGGGCCAATGGGTTGTATTTCGAAAAGGGGAAGCTGTATTGTGTGTCTATTGGGAGCTTTGCTCATCCGGATGGGGCGGTGTTTGAGATCGGCCTGCCCGGGCATAGGGTGAAGAAAATAGCAGATTACCAGGGATTGCTGGACGGTGTGTCGATAGTGGGCAATATGCTGTATTTCTCCGATTGGAAGGAGCAGGGGCATGGGGTGGTGCTGTCTCTGAACCTTACTACGAAGTCAGTGAAGACCTTACCTTTTCCGGAAATAGCGGGCCCGGCTGATCTTGCTGTCAGTAAGGATCACCGGTACTTTATCATTCCGGAGATGTTGACGGGCAAGATATTGTTCCGGCCGCTGTAGGGCACCGAGGGCTGTTACCCTAATATCTTCGATATAAAGTCCGAATGCAGGCTGACCTTAAAGAAGGCGGCCAGTCCGAAGATGATGCCGAGCAGGCTGACGCTGCTGGCAAAGTACAGCAGCCATTTCCTTTGGGTGAGGGCGCTGATGCCGAACATGGCGATAGAGATAGTGAGCAGGGCTTCGGTCATATCGAACTGGTCATCGAAGAGGTTGAGGTCGTCGTACTGTTTGGCATAGCCTTCGGCCTCGGCCTTTATATCATTCTTCTCCTTTTCGTAACGGGCGATGGCGGCTTCGTACTTTTTTATGGCGGAATCGCTGCCGGGCTGTTTTTGGATCTTTATGATCTCAAGGGTATTCTCCGCATTGGATTGCTTGGTGCTTTTGGCCTGGAAATAGGACCATGCGTCGATGGAATGGGCCTGTGCCTGGTCCATGGCCTGGACGATGTTACCGTCCTTGACATTGCAGATGGCCATGAAGGTGGCGGTGATGGCTACGAAGAGGGCGACCAGTGCATTGATCCTGCTTTTGCTTGCTTCTTCCAGTGGTTCCTGGATGGAGTCTGTGATGTCTGACATGTGTTTATTGTTTTTCGAGTCGTATGACGATGCCTCCACCGGGCGCCAGATGGATGGGGAGGGTGTCGCTGCTTTTAACGAAGATATCCTTTATTAGTATATAATCCGCTGCATAACGGTCAGCATTAATGCCGTCCTGGCAGATCGTGGCTTTATAGGTCCCCGTGTCGAGGAAATTAAGGGGGATGGAGAGGTCGCGGGCGGTCCAGCTGGTCATGCCTCCTATGAACCAGCTGCTGTTTTTTTTCCGGGCGGTGAGGATGTATTCGGATACTTTTCCATCCAGTATGCGGGTGTCATCCCAGGTGGTGGGGATGCTACCGAGCAGCTCCATGAATGCGGGTTCCTGCATACCCTGAGAGGGGTTACCGGAGAAGATCTGCATGGGGTTGTCGTACACTACGAACATGGCCAGCTGATGACAGCGGGTGCCCTGGCTCATGACCATGCCCTGGATGTGCCTGAATCCTTTTTGGGTAGCGTTGTTCAGGATGCCCGGTTCGTAATCAAAAGATCCTGCCAGCATACGGGTAAAGGGCAGGGTGACATCGTGCGGCGGGGTAGCTTTGTCGCTCCATATATTATACTCGGAGCCGAGCACACCTTCGCGGGAGACGGCATTGGGCCAGGTGCGATTGAAACCTTTTGGCGGGAAGGCGCCATGATACATGATCATGATGTGATGATCGGCGCAGGCGCGTGCAATACGATGATAGAAGCTGACCGTCGGCTGATCGTCGCGGTCGATGAAGTCTGTCATGATATAATCCACACCCCATCTGTTGAACTGGGCCAGCGCGCTGTCCAACTGCCTGGTTAGCGTATGGCTGAGAGTCCACATGCTGATCTTTATGCCTGCGTCACGGGCGTAGGCGACCAGGGCGTCCATATTTATGGCGGGGTTGATCTTAAAGAGGTCCTTTACGTCGCTCCATCCCGCGTCCATCATGATCCTGTTAAATCCAAAGCGTTTGGCGAAGTCGATATAATATTTATATGAGTTTGTGTTGACGCCGCTGCGGAAGGGGACATTGAAGAGATTGACATCGATGGTCCATTCGTCCGTGCCTTTGCCGGGACGTATCCAGGAGGGATCGGCGATCCGGGAAGGGCTGGCCAGTCTGTAGACAATATCATTGGAGGGGAGGTCCTTGTCCTGGTCGGCGATGATGAGCACGCGCCAGGGCAGGGTGCGGCTGCCTTTTGTTCGTGCGATGAAGTTTGCGCGGCGGGTGACGATGTATTCGGGGTATTCACCGGGCATCAGCTGTTCTTCGAGGGGATAGGGGGCGAAGTCGCCTGTGAGGGAGTGGGCGCCGGTGCCGGCGATGAACATGCCGGGGTAATCTTCGAGGTCGGACTCGGTGATGGCGATCTTGGGGGAAGCCGTGGCGGAGTTCAGGGAAGCTGTGGCGGGGACCGGGGTACCTGTGACCAGCACGGGAGAGTAGGCGATCTCACCGGGTGAGATGGAGTCCAGTCTTCTCAATGGGTAGAGCTCTTCGAAGCTGGTATGGTAGATATCTGCGTCGGAACGTTTTTGTATACCGGGGAACCAGGCCGAGGGGTTGCCGGGGAAATGAAAGCGGGCCACTTCCTTCTGTATGGTGAGGGTGTCCTTAAATAGGGTGACGATGCGATAGGCCACCGCGTCGTCGTACACACGAAATTCCAGTCGATAGGGCTGGCGGAAGAAGAGCGAGAGTACATTATAATGATCGGGGATATGTATCCTTTTTTCCGGTACGGGGGAGATGATCTCTTCTGATACCTGACGGGTGGTGTGGGTGCGGATGGGGTTGTCGTGTGAGAGCGCTGGGGCGTCGAGGGGGATGAGGTCGATGGTAGAGGTGTCGAGGATGAGGCGGGAGCCTTCATAGATACGATATTTGATTTCGTGGTCTTGCCAGACCTCGAGGGTAATGTGGCCGGAGGGGGATGAAATTTTTATAGGAGATGGTTTCGGACCGGGCAATGAGGTGATTGGATCGGCGTTGGCGAACAATGGGAGGAGAAGAAAGAGCAAGCATTTCATAACCTGTGGTTTATAGTACTAACTGCTGGTGTAGTCGCAGGAGAGCGCCGGCGGGGTCGCTGCAAAAGCCGGGGTGTACTTTGGAGGTCTGGAGAATGGTGCTGCGGGTGGCGGTGAGCCAGCGAAAGCGGGAAGCTATATCCAATGTGCCGATGGGACCACTTCCGGCGCTGCCAAGGGCGATTTGGCGGAAGGCTTCCAGATGTTGTTGGACCTCTGCGATGTCGATGCCGGGAAAAAGCGCTTTGAGCCGGGCTTCATCGAGGGTAAAGATGGTTTGCAGGAATTTTTGTTTTGGGCAATAGAGTATAACCCCGACATTCAGGAACTCTTCGCGTTCGACCCGAGGCACAACACGAAGGACGGCATATTCAAACAAGTGACTGTCTGGCATGTTGCGCTGTTTTTATAATGGTTTGGGATTGGGCGAGGCGGATGGTCAGGAATTCGGTATAGACCTCTTTTATATCGCGGGCTGATATGTCCAGGGACCAGCCCGTGAGCCATTCATCAGGGATCAGCTGGACGATGTCCTTTATCTTTTCAGGAGTGAGGATCTCATGGAATGCTTTGTCCACTTCCTCCAGTCTGGTGGCGAAAGGCAGGAGCACGTGGTCCTTTACCTGTGCGAAGGGTTTGGAGGCCTGTTCTTTCCAGTTGTCCCATGCATGATGAAAGTACAGGGAGGCGCCATGGTCGATGAGCCACAGCTCTTTATTCCATACCAGCATATTGGTGTTGCGGGCTGTACGGTCCACATTAGCGAGCAGACAATCGAGCCAGACGATGCGGGATGCCAGGAGCGGGTCCACCTTATTGACTACGGGATCGAAGGTGATGGAACCGGAGAGATAATGTAATCCCAGGTTGAGCCCTACGCTGGCCTTGAGGAGGTCCTGGATCTCTTCATCGGGTTCGCTGCGGCCGAAGGCTGTATCGAGCTGGGCAAAAACGATCTCGGGTACTTTCAGGCCGAGGGTGCGTGCCAACTCGCCGCCGATGAGCTCGGCGATCAGGGATTTGATGCCCTGGCCCGCGCCGCGGAATTTAAGGACGTAGAGAAATCCGTCGTCTGCCTCGGCGATGGCGGGCAGGGAGCCGCCTTCCCGCAGGGGGGTAACATATCGGGTGACATTCACGGTGCGGAGTGATGGCTTGTCCATGACCGGGCAAAGATAAATGCATTATATTTAGCCTTATAATCTATTTGATTTTGAATCCGCTGATAAAACATAAGAGCACAATACTATATGGGGTGGCGCTGGCTCTGCTGGTCTTCCTGCTCAAGTGGCTGGAATGGCGGCTGGTGATCTTCGACTATGCGCTTGAATTATATGTCGGCGCCATTGCCCTGCTGTTTACGGGGCTGGGTATCTGGCTGGCCATGAAGCTGACGAAGCCGAAGGTGGAGACCGTGATCGTCGAGAAGCCCGTGTATATTGAAAAGAAGGAAGTGGATACAGAAACGGTGGTCCGGGAGCTGGCCCGGATGGACCTGAGCAGGCGGGAACTGGAAGTGCTGGAGCTGATGGCGCAGGGACTGAGCAACCAGGAGATAGCTGAAAAATTGTTCGTCTCGCTGAATACGATCAAAACACATACGTCGAGACTCTTCGAAAAAATGGACGTAAAACGGCGGACACAGGCCGTTGAAAAAGCTAAGCGACTGAATATCATATCTTAGTTGTATGACCTTTCCGGCTATTGAGCCTACTACTTTCGTATGAAAATGCAGATCACCCTTAAAATCACCCGAAAGTATGAACGAAGTCTGCCGGGGATGCTCAAGATTTGTGGAAAATCACTGTTATGAAAAAAATTGTATTTGTATGCGGGTTGATCGGCGGGCTGATCACCACGGTATGGATGGTCGTCTTATCCATTATTTATCGCACGCATGGAGAGATCGATCATGGAGAGATCTATGGCTATGGGTCCATGATCCTTGCCTTCTCCCTGATCTATGTGGGGGTACGAAATTTCAGGAATAAATACAATAATGGGGCGATCAGCTTTGGGAAGGCGTTCCGCATCGGGCTGTATATTACCCTGATAGCCTCTACGATCTATGTGGGTACCTGGCAGGTGATCTATTATGGGTATGCGCGTGATTTTGGGAAGGTCTATGAGGAAAGTACACTGGCCAAGCTAAAGGTATCGGGGGTCAGCGAGGAAGCCTATGCCAGGAAGAAGGCGGAAATGGACGGGTGGGTCAAGCTATATGATATGCCGGCGTATAATATAGGGATGACCTATATGGAGATACTTCCCGTAGGGTTGTTGGTCAGCCTGATCACGGCCCTGATATTAAAAAAGAAGAGAATTTAGGGCTACCTTGCGGCCTATGAGTTTTTTAGACGTATCGCTGGGAGATGTGCGTATGGTCCTTTCGAAGGGATGGAAGATGGCTGTGGCGGGGGAGACGGGATCCGGGAAGACGACCTTGTTGAAGACCATTGCGGGTCTGGCGCAAGCGGAGAAGGGAACCGTATCATTCGAAGGACAGCGGGTACTGGGTCCATTAGAAAAGCTGATACCGGGACATCCGGGTATCGCCTATCTTTCTCAACAATTTGAATTACCACAACATTTACGGATCGAGCAGGTGCTGGAATATGCCAATGAACTGCCGGAAGAAGAAGCGCAGGCATTATTCAGGGTATGCCAGATCGACCACCTCATGAAACGTAAGACCCACCAGCTGTCGGGTGGGGAGCGGCAGCGGATCGCGCTGGCCAAACTGCTCATAGCATCGCCGCGGCTGTTATTGCTGGACGAGCCTTTTTCCAACCTGGATATGATCCACAAGGAAGTGCTGAAGTCGGTGATACGGGACATCGGGCAAAGACTCGATATCACCTGTATGCTGGTGTCGCATGATCCTTTGGATACGTTGTCCTGGGCGGACGAGATACTGGTGCTGCGGGATGGGCTGGTGGTGCAGCAGGGACCGCCCATGCAGGTGTACCAGGCTCCCGTGGATGAATATGTGGCGGGCTTGTTTGGAAAATACAATCTTATCGATGGGAGGATCGTGCGGCCGGAACAGATCGGGATATTTTTCGAGGGTCAACCCGGCGCTGTGAAAGGACGGGTAGAGACCGTGAGCTTTTGGGGAAGCTTTTTTGAGGCGACTGTCCTAACCGACAGCGGGCTGTCTCTTACCGTACGGGTATGGGGGACCAGCCTGGCGGCTAGTGATCTTGTGTACGTGACTGTACCGTAGAAAAATTGCCTATATTTATTCCTATGAAGACAATTCCCACTAAAAAAGTCCACTGCGCCAACATTACCATTTTCGGAGCAAAAGGTGATCTTACGAATCGCAAGCTAATTCCAGCTCTTTATAATTTATATATCGAGAATCATCTGCCGCCGGCATTTGCTATCTATTGCGTAGATGCGATACAGATAGATGAGGAGCTGTTCAAGAATGAGCTGCTGGCGGGTGTCAACTCTTTTAGCCGAAATGGCGCCGCCAATCCGGTGCAATGGAAGGATTTTGCCTCACGCCTGGTGTATCTGCAAGGAGACTTTTTGAAGGAGGAGACCTATCTGGGGCTAAAGGCGAAGATGGAGAGTTTTGACAAGGAGCATTCGGTGAGAGCGACCCGGATGTATTACTGTGCTACTGCACCCCGATTTATCGAAGTGATCGCGGAGGGGCTGAGCAAGTATAAATTAGCGACGAAGCAGCTTTTAGACAGGATCGTTGTGGAGAAACCGTTCGGTACGGACCTGGAGACGGCCAGGAAGCTAAACAGGTATCTCACCAAACGATTTGCCGAAAAACAAATATATAGAATAGACCATTATTTAGGTAAGGAGACGGTGCAGAATATCCTGGCTTTCAGATTTGCCAACTATGTATTCGAGCCTTTGTGGAACCGGAAGTTCATAGACCATATACAGATCAGCCTGGCGGAGGAAGTAGGGGTTGGTAAACGGGGCGGCTATTATGACAGCGCGGGCGCTTTGCGGGATATGATCCAAAATCACCTGCTGCAGCTGGTATGTGTCATTGCCATGGAATGTCCCAAAGAATACGAGGCGGAGCGTATCCGGGATGCAAAGACGAGAGTAATGAAGAGTGTAAAGCCGTATGCCCCGGATCAGGTGTTCAAGAGTGTCGTGCGCGGGCAATATACGGAGGGAGATATCAATGGCGTCGAGCGTCCGGGATACCGGGAGGAGGCGCAGGTGGCGTCGGGCAGCAATACGGAAACATATACGGCCGCCAAGATATTTATCGACAACGAGCGATGGAAGGGAGTGCCTTTCTTTCTCCGTACAGGCAAGTCGATGCCTAAGCAGTCCTCAGTCATCGTGATACAGTTCAAGGATTCGCCTCACAAGATATTCAAGGATGACATCGTGCCCAACCGACTGATCATTAGCATACAGCCCGAGCTGGAGATATCTTTGTTGTTCGAGAGCAAGATCCCGGGATTGGAGATGAAGCTGTTCCCGGTGGAGATGGATTTCATGTACCAGGATGCGTATACGGGCAATGTGCCGGAAGCCTATGAGGCGCTGTTGCTGGATGTGCTGGAAGGGGATGCCACTTTATTTATGCGGGCGGACCAGGTGGAAGCTGCCTGGAAAGTGGTGATGCCTATACTGGATGCCTGGAAGAAATATCCTTCGCGGAAATTACATTTCTATAAGTCGGGGACGTGGGGACCTGTTGCGGGGGATGCTCTGTTGAAGCCGTTTGCGAAAGAGTGGTTCCGGCTGCCGGAAAGAAATAATCATCATGAATAGGGTGAACCAAAAAGCAGGGCGGGCTGTATTATTGTGCTGCCTGTGCTGGGCAGGGCTGGCGGTCCGTGCACAAAAAGACTTTAAGGTAATCGCTTTTTATACGGCGAGGAACGACAAAGCGCATATCAGCTTTGTACATGAGGCCAACCGGTGGTTTCCCATCAAGGGTCAGCAATATCATTTCACGTATGACTCGACCAATGACTGGCGTAATATGAATGATTCATTCCTGGCACGATACCAGGTGGTGCTGTTCCTGGACACACGCCCTGATGACTCTGCACAGCGGGCGGCTTTTGAGCGATATATGCGTAATGGAGGGGGATGGATGGGATTTCATTTTTCCGCCTTTGCGCTGACACCTTCGGATTTTCCGCAAAATTGGGATTGGTATCACAATGAATTTTTGGGTTCGGGCAGCTACGTCAGTAACACCTGGCATCCTACTTCGGCGGTGCTGCGGGTGGAGGATCCTCATCATCCGGCGGTGCGGGATATGCCCAAGACCTTTTCCACGGCGCCGAATGAATGGTACCGGTGGTCGAACGATCTTCGAACCAATCCTGATATCGACATTCTGTTGGCGATAGATTCGTCGAGCTTCCCGTTGGGGAATGGCCCGAAGCAAAGCGAGATCTGGCACAGCGGGTATTATCCCGTGGCGTGGACAAATAAAAAATATCGGATGATCTATTTCAATATGGGGCATAATGATATTGACTATGATCATCATACCGACCGGGAGTTGTCCTTTACTTTCCAGAATAAAATGGAGGGGAAACTAATTATCGGGAGCCTGCTTTGGCTGGGGCGGGGTGCCACTGCCTCACCGGGTGGAGAACGATAGCATTTTTATCACCAGCCCGATCTGTCCGAGATGATACATATCGTGATGGATCAAGCCTTCTACATAATATAGATAGGTGTGCCCTTCTTTATCCACCTGCTGAAGATAATTATCATCCTGCTGTTCGAGGAATGTGACGATATCCTGCTGGCTTTTGTATAGTTTTTCTTTTAACGCGGTCCATCCTTCTTTTCGCAGGGTCTCGTTGTCCTTCCAGTTGGAAGGGCTGGCTACAGTGAGCGTCCTGGAACCTCCTTTAAGAATAGACAAGACTGAATAACGCCATTCCAGGATATGAGAGATGATTTCCGCCACGCTATGTACGTCGGGGAGGGGGCGGGTAAAAACCTGCGACTCTGGTAGCCCAGATAATTTTTTTGAGAATGTCTCGTCGATCCAGGGTTCTCCCTCCATGGTCTCGGAGAGCTGCCGGGTAAGGTTATGGATGGTGTTGTTCATACTGAAATTTACAAAATTTTTCCTGACCAGGAACCGCAGGATGCGGTTCGTCCATAACCGAGCCCCAGCGAAGGTTACGACCGTACCCGAGGTACGAAGGGTACGAACGAGAAAGAGCGAATACATGGAGCTCTGGCGAAGTTCTGACCGTGACGAAGCAGGTCCGACGAAGGCCTCAGACATTAGCGGTATGCGAAAATTGGGCTATTTTGCGGACAAGACCAATTTTCGCACTTCTTATCTTTACCGATATGAATGATCTCAAGCAACAGGCTGCCCTGGCGGCGGTGAAAATGATAAAGGAAAATAGTATTGTGGGTTTTGGGGCGGGCTCTACCATCGCCCATCTTGTAAATGGTATCAAAACCCTGCCGGGGCTGGCGGGGTCTCTTACTATGGTGACCTCCTCCTATAACACAAGGCTGCTGCTGCAACAATCGGGATTTGTCGTGAAGGAAATGGGCGACCTGGAGGAGATAGACCTGTATTTTGACGGTTGCGATCAATTCGACAGCCGGCTGAACGCTCTTAAAAGCGGCGGGGGCATCCATACGCGGGAAAAGATACTGGCCAGCATGGCGCGGGAATTTGTGCTTATCGGGGATGCTTCGAAATATGTGGAAAGGCTGGATGGGAAATATCCTTTGGTAGTGGAGGTGATACCCGATGCGCTGGCTTTTGTCATGAGCCGGCTGCAGCAATTGCTAAACCCATCGGAATGCCGGCTGCGGATGAGCGATAAGAAGGACGGGGCTGTCATTACGGAGAACGGGAATTTTTTACTGGACTGCCGGTGGACTGTTTTTCCGGAGCCGGAGCTGATAAATGAAAAGGTGATACGGATACCGGGTGTGCTGGAACATTCCTTATTTTTCAATATAGCCCGGCTGGGGATCATTGCAGGGGCTGAGGGTATTAAAATCATACGTTAGTCATATGAAAAGGGCCACTTTTATTTTTATTATTTTTTTAGCCTTTGGCGAAATTCAGGCGCAGACGCCTTTGATCACGGATATTCCTTTCCGGCAGACCATCAGCCTGAATGGGAAATGGCAGTATATCGTGGACCCGTATGAGACGGGGTTCTTCGACTATCGATATAAAGAAAAGAATGAAACGGACAAGGAAGCCTATTGGAACTCCGACAAGCCCAAGACCAAAACGGACAGGATAGAATATGGCTACAACGATAAATATTCGTTGACGGTGCCTGGGGACTGGAATCACCAGGACCCCAAGTTCCTTTATTATGAGGGGACCGTGTGGTATAAGAAATCCTTTGACATGCCTCGCCGCGATCCATCCGGGCGTGTGTTCCTGTACTTCGGCGCTGTCAATTACCGGGCGGATGTATACCTGAACGGGAGGAAGCTGGGTATGCATCAGGGAGGGTTTACTCCTTTCAATTTTGAAATACCGGATACATTACTGAAAGACAAAGGAAACTATCTCGTGGTGCGGGTGAATAACAAACGCGGTACGGATGAAGTGCCTACGGTGAATACCGATTGGTGGAACTATGGCGGCATTACGCGGGATGTGAAGCTGGTGTTCTTGCCGCGAACTTTTATCAGGGACTATTATTTGCAGCTGAAGAAACCGCAGCCGGGGCAGGCGCCGCCGACAAGCAATGCAGAAGTGGAGGGGTGGATCAAGCTGGATGGTAAGGATCACGAAGACGCCGTGGTAGAGATACCTGAGCTAAAGATCAAAAGGAAGTTCCCTGTATCGGGTAACGAGGTGGCATTACAGCTGACGCTGCCTGTAGTGCAGCTATGGTCGCCGGAATCTCCGAAGCTTTATAAGGTCATTATCACCTGCGATGGGGACAGGATAGAGGATATGATCGGGTTCCGCACGATCGAGGCCTACGGGAAGCGGGTGCTGCTGAATGGGAAGGCAGTATTTATGCGTGGCATCTGTATCCATGGAGAGATACCGCAGCAGATGCGGCGGGCGTACTCGAAGCAGGATGCGCTTCAGCTGTTGGGCTGGGCAAAGGAGCTGGGCTGTAATATGGTGCGGCTGGCGCATTACCCGCATGACGAGACGATGACAAGAACGGCAGACTCGCTGGGTGTGCTGGTATGGTCGGAGATACCTGTGTACTGGACGATAGACTTTGG
>Ga0068860_100004352_pt1 | contig 14472 bp, 13 predicted proteins | sample KBSSwiS32_FD_66597 | JGI IMG/M metagenome (GOLD analysis project Ga0068860, IMG submission 66597) | Switchgrass rhizosphere microbial communities from Kellogg Biological Station, Michigan, USA - KBS Switchgrass S3-2 | ecosystem: Host-associated > Plants > Roots > Rhizosphere > Soil ... | reverse complement strand
CTCGAATGGTTCTCGACCGTGATGACCTGCAGGCCGTTGGCGAGGCGCCGTTCGCGGTAGACGACCGGCGCGACCTTCAGCGCGGAGGTCGAGCTCGCTGCCTTCGCCGGCGGTTTCGCGGCGGCCTTCGGCGCAGCCGATGCGCCTTGCGCGGCCAGCGCCGCCGCGGCGAGCCCGAGCAGCGCGGCTCCGGTCGTTCGCACGATGTCGCTTCGTTTCATCGTCGGAATGATAAGAGCCTCCTGCATATGCATGCGACGAATGAGTCGTTGGCCCCACGGCGACCTGTGCCTAGGATGCGTCGCCAATGCGCGGCCTTCGCCGCAGCTGCGGAGCCTTCGTGAACCGATCCTTTGCGAGCCGTGCGCTCGCCGCCGTGGCGCTCGTCGTCGCCTTTGCCGCCAACGCGGCGGACGTGACGCTGCTCAACGTCTCCTACGACCCGACGCGCGAGCTCTACCAGCAGTACGACGCCGCCTTCTCGGCCTACTGGAAGGCGAAGACCGGCGACGTCGTCAGCGTCAGGCAGTCGCACGGCGGGTCGGGAAAGCAGGCGCGCTCGGTCATCGACGGCCTCGACGCCGACGTCGTGACGCTCGCGCTCGCCTACGACATCGACGAGATCGCCGAGAAGGCGAAGATTCTCGCGCCCGACTGGCAGAAGCGACTGCGCCACAACAGCGCGCCGTACACGTCGACCTACATCTTCCTGGTTCGAAAGGGCAATCCGAAGGGCGTGCGCGATTGGAGCGATCTGGTCAAGCCGGGCGTCTCGGTCGTGACCGCGAACCCGAAGACGTCGGGTGGCGCGCGTTGGGGCTATCTCGCTGCGTACGGCTATGCGTTGCGCCAGCCCGGCGGCAACGATGCGAAGGCGCGCGACTTCATCGCCCGCCTGTTCCGCCAGGTGCCGGTGCTCGATACCGGCGCGCGCGGCGCGACCGTCACCTTCGCCGATCGCGGCATCGGCGACGTGCTGCTCGCCTGGGAGAACGAGGCGCACCTCGCCCTCAAGGAGTTCGGTGCCGACAAGTTCGAGATCGTCTATCCGCCGGCGAGCATCCTCGCCGAGCCGCCGGTTGCGATGGTCGACAAGGTCGTCGACAAGCGCGGCACGAGGAAGGTCGCCGAGGCGTATCTCGAGTACCTGTACTCGCCCGTCGGCCAGGAGATCGCCGCGAAGAACTTCTACCGGCCGATCGACGACAAGGTGGCGGCCAGGTACGCGGCCCAGTTTCCGAAGATCGCGCTGTTCACGATCGACGACGTCTTCGGCGGCTGGGCGCGGGCGCAGAAGATCCACTTCGCCGACGGCGGCGTGTTCGACCAGATCTACAGCGTGAAGTGACTCGAGGCCGCGTCAGCGGCAGAGTTCATCCGAGCGCAGCGAAGGATCTCCTGCGGTGGCGGCGGGCTGGTTCCTTCGCCGCGCTCGGATGACGGGGGCCGCTCAGGGCGGGGCGAGCGAGTCGCGGACGAGCAGCGTCCCGCTGGTGCGATTCGTCGCCGGATCGACGACGAGCAGCGCGCCGGCGACGCGGTCGTCGGCGAAGCGCGCGAGCGGCAGCGGCTGCTGCGTCTCGACGACCACCTCGCCGATCTCGTTGACGCCGAGCTGGTGCGCTTCGTGCGCGGCGAGCGTCGCGATGTCGAGCTTGCTGTCGATGGCGGCGATGCGGCCCTGCAGCCAGCGGTTGCCGTGGCGCAGCCAGTACTTGCGGCCGATCACCGCCGGCTCGGTGTCGAGCCAGGCCAGCGTGGCGCGAAAGCGTGCCGACGGCGCGACGCTGTCGGGCGCCGCGAGCCAGTCGCCGCGCGAGACATCGAGCTGGCGGTCGAGGACGACACCCGCCGAGCGGCCGGCGCCGACGCTCGCGACGCGCGCACCCGCGGCGTGGAGCTCGGTGACGGTTGCGGTCTCGCCGCTCGGGAACACCTTGAGCGCGTCGCCGATCGCCATCTCACCGCGGGCGACGCGACCCCACAGCACGCGCGGCCGGTGGCCGGCGCCGCTGCCGGCGTCGGCGCCGACGTACTGCACCGGCAACAGCGCGGCACCGCGGGTGGCGACGTCGTCGTCGGGCAGCTGCTCGAGCAGCGCCAGCAAGGTCGGGCCGTCGTAGCCGCCGAGCGGGCTCGGCCGGCTGACGTTGTCGCCGTGCAGCGCCGAGATCGGGACGATGCCCGCCGGCAGGAAGCCCGCTTCGGCGGCGAAGGCGAGGAGCGCGGCGCGAACCCGAGCGAACACCGTGCCCGCATCGGCGACGGCATCGAGCTTGTTGACGGCGAAGACGATGTGCGGCACGCGCAGCAGCTGAGCGAGAAGGGCGTGGCGGCGTGTCTGCGGCAGAAGTTGCAGCGGCTGCGGGCGAACCCCTTGCAACGGTTGCGCGGCGCGATCGAGCGGCGCAGCCACATCGAGCGGCATCGACCCGAGGTCGAGCTTGGTCGCATCGACGAGGACGACGGCCGCGTCGCTGCCCGCCGCCGCCGTCACCATGTTCCTGGTGTACTGCTCGTGGCCGGGCGCGTCGGCGATGATGAACTTGCGCTCGCGCGTCGCGAAGTAGCGGTAGGCGACGTCGATCGTGATTCCCTGCTCGCGCTCGGCCTCGAGGCCGTCGGTGAGGAGGGCGAGGTCGATCGGCTGGCCGCCGCCGGCCTTGGCCTCGAGCGCGTCGAGCTGGTCGGCGAGGATGGCGCGGCCGTCGAGCAGGAGCCGCCCGATCAGCGTGCTCTTGCCGTCGTCGACCGATCCAGCGGTGAGGAAGCGCAGGGGCCGGCGCGCGCTCGGCAACGGCTCGTCGTCGCGCAGCGCGAGGCCCATCAGAAGTAACCTTCCTTCTTGCGCCGCTCCATCGATGCGTCGGACGTGCGGTCGTCCATCCGCGTCGCGCCGCGCTCGCTGATCGTCACGAGCAGCGTCTCGGCGACGACGCCGCCGGCATCGGCAGCGAGGCTTTCGACCGGGCAGGTGCACGTCATGTCGCCGACGGTGCGAAAGCGCACCGCCACCGACTCGACGTTCTCGTTCGCTGCCGGCGGCGTCACGTCGGTGACCGGAACGAGCAGGCCCTTCCTGCGCACGACGTCGCGGCGGTGCGTGTAGTACAGGCTCGGCAGCGCAATCCGCTCGCGCTGGATGTAGAGCCAGACGTCGAGCTCGGTCCAGTTGCTGATCGGAAACGCGCGCATGTGCTCGCCGGGCTTCAGGCGCGTGTTGAAGAGCGTCCACAGCTCGGGGCGCTGGTTCTTCGGCTGCCACTGGCCGAAGCTGTCGCGGTGCGAGAGGATCCGTTCCTTGGCGCGTGCCTTCTCCTCGTCGCGGCGGGCGCCGCCGATGAGCGCGTCGAAGCGATGCTCATCGACGGCTTCCATCAGCGTCACGCTCTGGTGGCCGTTGCGCGATTCGTCCGGCGAGGCGAGGCGAACGCTGCCGCGCGCGATCGAGTCCTCGAGGTGGGCGACGACCAGCTTCTCGCCGAGCTCGGCGACCAGCTCGTCGCGGAACGCGATCACTTCCGGAAAGTTGTGTCCGGTGTCGACGTGCAGAAGCGGGAAGGGCAGCCGGCTCTTCGAGCTGCCCTCGAGCTTGAACGCTTTCTGCGCGAGGTGGAGGACGACGCACGAATCCTTGCCGCCGGAAAAGAGCAGCGCCGGCCGCTCGAACGCGGCCGCGGTCTCGCGCAGGATGAAGATCGCCTCCTCCTCGAGCGCGTCGAGCTGGGCGGCGTCGAGCTCGGGCAGGAGCAGGCGATCGAGCGGCGTCGGCGCGTTCATGCCGACACTCCGATCGCGCTCGCGGGCGCGGCGACGTGCAAGCCGCATTCCTTGACGCCTTGCTCCCACCACCAGCGGCCGGCGCGGAAGTCTTCGCCGACGGCGACCGCGCGCGTGCACGGCGCGCAGCCGATGCTCGGGAAGAAGCGGTCGTGCAGCGCGTTGTACGGGACGTCGTTGACGTCGAGGTAGTGCCAGACGTCGGCCCAGCTCCAGTCGGCGAGCGGGCTGACCTTGGTGCGGCCGGCGTCATCGGTCGACTCGAACTCGACCTCCGCGCGCTCGCTCGACTGCTCGCGGCGCAGGCCCGTGATCCACGCCGTGCGGCCGGCGAGCATGCGGCCGAGCGGCTCGACCTTGCGCATCGCGCAGCACGCCTTCCGCAACTCGACGCTTTGCCGCATCGCGTCCTTGCCGTGACGGCCGACGAAGGAGATCACCGCCTCCTGAACGGGGCGATAGCGCTCGACGCGGATGTCGTAGCGCTCGCGGATGTCGTCGATCAGCACCAGCGTCTCACTGTGAAGCATGCCGGTGTCGAGGGTGGCGACGGCGATCGGCAGCCGATTGCGGGCGATCAGGTCGGTGAGAACCTGGTCCTCGGCGCCGAGGCTCGATGCCTGGACGATGCGGCCGCGGTGTGTTGCCGCGGCGTACGCGAGCCGATGTCGCGCGCCCTCGACGCGCTCGTCGAAGCCCGCGGTCTTTCTGGAGTAGAGAGCCGTTGCGGTCGCGGTTTCCATGTGTCATCCGCCGGCAAGGGCGCCGGAGGGCGGACTGTACGGATCGCAAGACCGACGGCGAAGAACAGTTTCGGCGTTTGCTTCTGCGTGCCGTTCATAACGGCGCGCTTGGGCGTCAGCGCGGCCAGGCCGATTCGAAGGCGAGCTCGAAGTGCTCGACGTGCGGCGGCACCGCCAGGAACGGGCCGATGAAGCCGCGCCATTCAGCGAACAGCGGCCCCTGGCGGAAGTCGACCGTGTGGTTCTCGAGCGTCTGCCACCAGATCATCAGCAGGTAGCTCTCGGGCGACTCGATGCCGCGTTGCAGCTTGTGGGCGATGTAGCCCGTCGCGCGCGGCGCGATGACGGTCGCGAGGCCCTGGCCGATGGCGGCCTCGAACTCGGCGTTCTTGCCGGGCGGGATGCGGATGTCGGCGACTTCGAGAATCATGGCGGGCTCCGTGAGGGATGAGTCGGGCGAGTCCGGCGTTGCGCGTCAGACGCCGAGGTAGCGTTCGAGCGCCGCGCTATCGTCGGCGAGCTGCTGAGATTCTCCGGCGAGGACAACGCGGCCTTTCTCGAGCACCACCGCGTCGTCGGTGTGGGCAAGAACGGCGCGCGCGTTGCGGTCGACGATCAGCGTGGCGATGCCGGTGGCGCGGATCTCTGCGACCGTGCGCCAGATCTCGGCGACGACGAGCGGCGCGAGGCCCTCGGTCGCCTCGTCGAGGATCAGCAAGAGCGGATTGGTGAGCAGCGCCCGGCCGATCGACAGCATCTGCTGCTCGCCGCCCGAGAGTTGCTGGCCACCGTGGCCGAGCCGCTCGGCCAGGCGCGGGAACGTCGCGAGCACGCGCTCGAGCGTCCAGGTTCGCTCGCCGCCCGGGCCGGCGCGCGCCGTCATCACCAGGTTCTCGCGCACCGAGAGGTTCGGGAAGATGCCGCGACCCTCGGGCACGTAGCCGATGCCGAGCCGCGCCATCTTCTCCGGCGCCGCGCCGGTGAGCGCGCGCCCCTGCCAGGCGACGCTGCCGCCGGCGGCGCGGACGTAGCCGAGCACGGTGCGGATCAGCGTCGTCTTGCCCATGCCGTTGCGTCCGAGCAGGCCGAGCGAGCGGCCGGCGCGGACGGCGACCGTCACGCCGCGCAGGACGTGGCTGTCGCCATAGCGTGCGTGCAGGTCGTGGGCAGCGAGGAGGGTCGTCATCACTGTCTCAATGCGCATCGCCGAGGTAGGCGAGGCGGACCGCCGGATCGTTGCGGATGCGCTCGGGGACGTCGCTCGCGATCACCTGGCCGTTGACCATCACCGTGATGCGATCGGCGACGCGGAAGACCGCGTCCATGTCGTGCTCGACGAGCAGGATCGCGTGCGTCGGCTTGAGGTCGGAAAGAAGCGTCAGCATGCGGCCGGTCTCTTCGGCGCCCATGCCGGCGAGCGGCTCGTCGAGCAGCAGCGCGCGCGGCGCGGTGGCGAGGCACATCGCGATCTCGAGCTGGCGCTTGGCGCCGTGGCTGAGCGTCGACGCGACGCGGCCGGCGTCGCCGTCGAGGCCGGCCGAGGCCAGCGCGCGCTTCGCGATCGCGATGCCGCGCCGATCGCCGGCAGCACGCTCCCAGACGAGCCAGGGGCGCTGCTCGCTCGCCTGCGCCGCGAGGCGGCAGTTCTCGAGGGCACTGAACTCGGCGAAGATCGTCGTCCGCTGATAGCTGCGGCCGAGGCCGGCGCGGGCGCGACGCGGCTGCGACCAGCGCGTCACGTCGTGGCCGGCGAAGCGGACCATCCCCGCGCTCGGCGCGAGCTCTCCCGAGAGCATGTTGATGAGGGTCGACTTGCCCGCGCCGTTGGTGCCGATGACGGCGTGGATCTCGCCGACGCAGATGTCGAGCGACACGTTGTCGACGGCGGCGAGACCGCGAAAGCGACGGCCGAGGCCGGTCGCTTCGAGCAGCGACGCCGGCGCCGCCCTGTCGCGCGGGCCCGACGATTCGGCCAGCACCGCGCTCAAGCCGATCCCCCCGCCGCGGGGCGCGCCGTACGACCCGACACCAGGCCACGCAAGCGGGTGCCGAGGCCGATCAAGCCGCGCGGCAGCGCCGCGACGAACGCGATGATCGTCAGCCCGAGCGTCAGCTGCCAGTGCGCGGCGAGCGGCCCGAGCAGCGCTTCCGACTGGAACAGCTCCTTCAGCAACGTGAAGCAGGTCGCGCCGAGCACCGCGCCGCGCAGGCTGCCGATGCCGCCGAAGATCAGCATCAGGAGCACTGCGCCCGACTCGTGCCACGACAGCAGCTCCGGGTTGACCGCACCGTCCTTCACCGCGAGCAGCAAGCCGGCGAGGCCGGCGAGCGCGCCGGCGACGGTGAAGGCGGCGAGCTTGTACGGCGTCGTCGAGAACCCGGCGGCGCGCATGCGTTGCTCGTTGACGCGGATGCCGGCGAGCGCGTGGCCGAAACGCGATCCGAGCAGGAGGGCGATGAAGGCGTAGGTCGCGACCAGCGCGGCGAGCACCGTGTAGTAGAACGGGACGCGCTGGCCGAGATCGAGCAGCGTCCGCCCGCCGACCGCGAGCACCGGCTTGACGTACAGGAAGATGCCGTCGCTGCCGCCTGCGGCCTTGGTGTCGTGGGCGACGAAGTACGCCATCTGCGCGAACGCCAGCGTCACCATGATGAAGTAGACGCCGCGCGTGCGCAGGCTGAGCGCGCCGACGACGATCGCGTACGCCGCTGCCGCCGCCATCGCCAGCGGCACGAGCAGCGCGAGCGAGGCGCCGCTGTCGCCCGAGGCGAGCACCGTGACGTAGGCGCCGATGCCGAGGAACGCGGCGTGGCCGAGGCTCACCAGGCCGGTCGCGCCGACGAGCAGCTCGAGGCTGAGCGCGAAGATCGCGTAGATCGCGATGCGGACGACGACGTCCTGCCCGTACGGCGAGAGCACGAGCGGCAGCGCCGCGATCGCGATCGCCGCGGCTGCCGGCACGAGCCAGCCGCCGGCCTCGCGCCGGCCAATGTCGGGCAGGGCGCCGACCTCGGCGCGGACGTCGCCGCCGGCCGTCGCGATGCCGTCGTTGCCGGCGCCGTCAGAAGCCACGCTTCATCAGCCCTTCGGGCCGCCAGACGAGGACGATCGCCATCAGCACGTAGACGCCGACGCCGCTCCATTCGGCGAAGAAGACCTTGCCGAAGGTGTCGACGAAGCCGACCAGGAGCGAGGCGATCAGCGCGCCGGTGATCGAGCCGATGCCGCCGATGACGACGACGACGAAGCAGATGATGAGGACGCTCGAGCCCATGCCGGGATAGACCGACGAGAGCGGCGCGGCGATCATGCCGGCGAGCGCTGCGAGCGCGACGCCGCCGGCGAAGACGATGCGGTAGAGGCGCCGGATGTCGACGCCGAGGCCGCGCACCATGTCGCGATTGCTCGCGCCGGCGCGGATCATCATGCCCAGGCGCGTCCGATTGACGACCGCGTAGAGCGCGAGCGCGACGACCAGGCACGCCGCCGACGCGAAGACGCGGTACCACGGGTACTCCATCAATCCGCCGAGCGAGAAGCCGCCGGTCAGCCAGCTCGGCGCCGGAACGCCGTGAACGTCGTTGCCGAACGAGAGGCTGCGCAGTTCCTCGAAGACGAGGATGAGCGCGTAGGTCAGCAGCACCTGCTGCAGGTGGTCGCGCTCGTAGAGGAAGCTGAAGAAGACCCACTCGAGGACGTAGCCGAACAACGCTGCCAGCGCCACGCCGACGATGAGGCGCGTCACGAACCAGTCGCCGAACCAGGGCGCGAGCGCGAACGCGAGGTACGCGCCGAGCATGTAGAAGCTGCCGTGCGCCAGGTTGATGACGCCCATGATCCCGAAGATCAGCGTCAGGCCGCTGGCGACGAGAAAGAGCAGCAGGCCGTACTGGACGGCGTTCAGGCACTGGACGAGGAACGTCGCGGTGTCCATCGTCCTCAGCCGCTTGCCACCGACGTGGCGAGGCGCGTCGCCACGGTCAGGGCCAGCCGGTCAGAGCTTGCAGCCGCGCGCCGGGTCGGCGAGCGCCTTGACTGCGACCGAGCGGAACTCGTTGTTGTTGCCCTTGACCTCGCGCAGGTAGATGTCCTGGACCGGATTGCCCGCGGCCGAGAGCGTGAACTTGCCGCGCGGGCTGTCGACCGCGGTCTTCCTCATCGCCGCGGCGAGCGCGTCACGCTTGGTGAGGTCGCCGCCGACCGCCTTCAGCCCGTTGGCGAGGATCTGCGCCGCGTCGTAGCCCTGCACCGCGTAGACGTCGGGCTGGGACTTGTAGGCGATCGCATAGGCCTTGCGGAAGGCGTTGTTCTTCGGCGTGTCGAGGTTGTCGGCGTAGTGCAGCGTCGTCAGCATGTTCTGCGCCGAGGCGCCCTGCGCCTCGAGCGTGCCGTCGGTGAGAAAGCCCGGGCCGTAGAGCGGGATCGTCTTGTTGAGGCCGGCCGCGGCGTAGTCCTTGACGAACTTGACGGCACCACCGCCGGCGAAGAACGCGTAGACCGCGTCCGGTTTCTGCGCGGCGATCTCGGTCAGGAGCGCCTGGAACTCGACGTTCGGGAACGGCAGGTTCAGGTCCTTGACGACCTTGCCGCCGCTCTTCTCGAGCCCTTCGGTGAAGCCCTTCGTCGATTCCGCGCCGGCGGCGTAGTTCCAGGTGATCGTCATCGCCCGCTTGACGCCCTTCTGGCCGGCAACGACGCCCATCGCGTAGCCCGGCTGCCAGTTCGAGAACGAGCTGCGCACGACGTTCGCGCCGCACATCGGGCCGGTGATCGCGTCGGCGCCGGCGTTCGGGATGACGAGCAGGGTGTTGTTGTCCTTCGCCGCCTTGGCCATCGCGAGCGCGACGCCGGAGTGCACCGTGCCGACGAGGACGTCGACGCTGTCGCGCTTGATCAATTTGTTGACGTTGTCGGTCGCTTTCGACGGCTCCGACTCGTCGTCGACCTTGAAGTACTGCACGTCGCGGCCGCCGAGCTTGCCGCCCTGCTCCTGCACGTAGAGCTTGAAGCCGTTCTCGATCGCGTTGCCGAGCGCGGCGTAGGTGCCGCTGTAGGGGAGCATGAGGCCGATCTTGATCGGGCCGCTCGCGCCTTGCGCGAAGGCGGCGCCGCCGAAGAAGGCGATGCTGGCGCTGCAGGCGATTCGAAGAATGGGCATGGCTCTGACTCCGGGGTGCAAATGATCGGCGCGTGCTGCGCCAGCGGCATGTCGATGCCGGACGCGATGATCGCGAAGGGTCCCTTTCCGACCGCGCCAAAGCAAGCGGGTTTTCGTCAATGCCGGCGCGCGCCGGGCCGGCGGCGCATGCACCGCTGGCGTAAGTACCGAGCGCGATCGGCCGCTTTTCGACAGCGCTGCGAGGGTTTCGATAGACCGCCGCGGGGCGGCCCGACTACCTTCCCGTCGAGCGAGCAAGCGGCGACTCGCACAACGACAACGGAGACTTCGATGACCCTGGAAACTTCCCTGCGGGACGGCGCGCATGCGCGCCTGGCGCTGCTGTTCTCTCTGGCGGCCGTCTCGGCCCTGTCGGCGTGCGGCGGCAGCGACGACGCCCCGGCCCCGGCGCCCGCGCCCGCGCCACAGGCGCTGACCTGCGACGACACGATGAAGGCCGCGTTCAAGCCGGATGCGAACACCACCGTGCTGGTGGTCAAGTCGTTCAAGGCGGGAGATCCGATCGCGTTGTCGGGGACGACGGGGACGCCGCCGGTGGCGGCGAAGGACCTGTGCTTCGTCAAGCTCAACGTCGGACCGGGCAACCCTGGCGCCGCGAGCGCGCCGTCGACGTCGCCGGGCATCGGCATGGAGATCTGGCTGCCGGCGCCCGCGAACTGGAACCAGAAGATCCACAACATGGGCGGCGGCGGCTGGGCCGGAGGAGCGAACTACCAGAGCACGACGCTGATCGCGACCACCGGCAATGCCGCGACCGCCGCCAACGAAGGCTCGGTCGTTGGCGCGACCGATACCGGCCACAGCATCGGCAACGGCTCGTTCGCGATGAACCCGGACGGAACGATCAACTCGACGCTCTGGCAGGACTTCTCGGAGCGGTCGCTGCACGAGCTCGCCCTCAAGACGAAAGCGCTCACCGCGGCCTACTACCTGCAGACGCAGAAGTTCGCCTACTGGGACGGCTGCTCGACCGGCGGCCGCCAGGGCTACAAGATCATCCAGAACCATCCCGACGACTACAACGGCTACCTCGTCGGCGCACCGGCGTTCAACTGGACCAAGTTCATCACCGCCGAGCTGTACCCGCAGATCGTTTACCAGCGCGACCTCGGCGGCGTGGCGCTGACGACGGCGCAGCAGCAGCAGGTGAGCGCCAAGGCGGTGAGCGCGTGCGACGTCGTCGGCGGCCAGCATCTCGGCTTCATCCTCGACCCGCAGCAGTGCACGTACGACCCCGCAAAGGACGCGACGGCGCTGTGCACCGGGGCGATCGGCACCAACGGCGTCGTCGGCACCAATGGCACTGCGGCGTGCGTGACGACGGCGCAGGCGACCGCGCAGAACAAGATCTGGTTCGGTCAGACCCCTGACGGCTCGGTGCCCGATCCGGCCGCCAACAACGGCTACAACGCCAACCTGACCAGCAACCAGCTCTGGTACGGGTTGACCCGGGGCGCGAGCAGCGGGCTGGCCGGCGCCAATCCGTTCTCGATCTCGTCGGACATGACCGCGCTTGAGCTGCAGAACCCGGCGATCGCGACGCCGGCGTTCACCAACGCGGTGTCGAACGGCCAGAACGGCTGGCGGAACCTCACGTACGGCCAGCTCGCGGACGCGTTCGCGCAAGGCATCGCGCTGCAGCCGTTCTTCGGCAACATCAACACCGACAACCCCGATCTCTCGGGCGTCAGGAAGAGCGGCGCCAAGATCATCCAGTACCACGGCAGCGCCGACGTTCTCATTCCGACGCAGAACTCGGTCAACTACTACACCCGTGTCGCCAATCTCGACGGCGGCTTCGCGCAGACGCAGGCGTACGACCGGCTCTTCCTGATCGCGGGAATGGGTCACTGCTCGGGCGTCGGCACGCAGCAGGGCACCGCGGGCGTGAGTCCACCGGCCAACGCGAACACGGTGCCGTTGCCGGCGCCGGGCCAGCTGTTCACGGCGGTGACCAACTGGGTCGAGAACGGCACCGCGCCGGCGTCGATCACGCTGCAGTCGGCCGACGCCAGCGCCAGCCAGTTGCTCTGCCCGTATCCGCAGAAGCCGACGTACAGCGGCACCGGCGCCGTGACGGCGGCGGCGAGCTACAGCTGCAAGTGAGCGTCGGGGGGCGGCCCTAGGGCGTCGGATCGGCCTGCCGCCGCACGCGCGACGGCGTTCGGCCGGTGCGACGCCGAAACGCTTCGGTGAAGTGAGACTGGCTCGCGAACCCGACGGCGAGCGCGATCTCGCTCAGCGAGGTGTCGCCGTTGAGCAGGATCTCCGCACGCTGCAGTCGCCGCGACAGGACGAAGCTGTGCGCCGTCGCGCCGACCGAGGCCTTGAAGAGGCGGGCGAACGTCGACGGGCTCATCGACACCTGCCGAGCGAGCGCCGCGAGGCTGAGGTCGGCGCCGAGGTTGGCGTCGATGAAGTCGATCGCGTCGTGCAACTGCCGGGTGGAAAGCTTGCGGCTCGCGCCCTCGCGCCGCGCAGGGCGCGCGCCGTAGCACTCGCGCAGCCGTGCCAGCAAGGCGAGCGACAAGCCTTCCGCGAACAGCCGTCCCGAGGCGCAGCCGGAATCGACTTCGCGGCGCATGCAGGTGCAGAGCGCCTCCAGCACGGGGTCGCGCACCGCGAGGCGAGTCGTCATGTCGATGCCCTCGGTCTCCTCGCCCAACGCCGTATGGACGCGCTCGGGATCGATCTCGACCGCGAGCACGTCACCCGGCGTGCAATCCCACCAGCCGTGGTCCATGCGGAAGCCGGTCGAGAACACGTCCACCTGGCCCGGCGCCAGGGCCAGGTCGAAGACCGAATGGCCGGAGCGGATGCGCGAGCGACCGTGCGTCCGCAGCCTGACGAGGAGGAGCGGATGCGGGTTGTAGCGGTGCGCGACCTCGCCCTTCCTCATGTGCGGGTGGACCTCGAACGGCAAGCCGGCCCAGGCATTCACCGGCAGCGGCGCCAGCGGCTTGCCGTCGAGGCCGATGACACGGTCTTCTTCGACGAGCGGGATGTGCGAGGCCATTGCGCTAGGACTGACGTCCGATGAAGGCGCCCGCCGCGCGCATCAGCAATTCGGGCTGGTCGCGGTGAGGCGAGTGGCCGCACGCCGGCAGCACGACGAGCTCGGTCTGCGGCACGCGTCGCGCGATCGCGCGGATCTGCGCGAGCGTGCCGTACTCGTCGTCCTCGCCCTGCACCGCGAGCACGGGGCAGGCGATGGCCTCGATCTCGCGCTCGATGTTCCAGTCGCGAAACGCCGGCGCGAGCCAGACGTCGTTCCAGCCGCGGAACGCCGAGTCGGGGTTGGCGTGGTGCTTGGCGAGGCCGCGACGCAGGTCGCCCGACTCGAACGCCACGCGCGCCTTCTCGATGCTGGCGATCGACACGTCCTCGACGAACAGGTGCGGTGCCACCGCGATCACGCCGGCGACCGGATGGCGCGCCGCATGAAGGAGCGCGATCGACGCGCCGTCGCTGTGGCCGAAGAGCCAGGGCCGATCGATGCCGACCGCGGCGAAGAGCTTCGGCAGGACGTCGTTGGCCTGCTCGGCCATGAAGTCGGCGTCCCAGCGCTCGTCGGGCGGCTTGGCCGTCGAGCGGCCGTAGCCGTAGCGCGAGAACACGAAGCCGGCCAGGCCGTGCCGCGCGCAGAACGAGCGCGGGAAGTCGCGCCACATCGAGATCGAGCCGAGGCCTTCGTGCAGGAAGACGACGACGTTGCGCGCGGTTCGCTCGGCGCCGACCCATTCGTACTCGAGGCGCAGCTCGCGCTCGTCGCTGTCCCTTCTCAGCACGGCGAACGATCTCGCCGCCTCGAGCGCCCGGCCTGCTTCCGCCATCGAGGCCTCAGGCTGCGCTCACGGCGTCGCCGCGCCGGCGCGCTCGCGCTCGCGCAGACGAAAGCGCTGGATCTTGCCGGTCGCCGTCTTCGGCAGCTCGGCGAGGAACTCGATCGCGCGCGGGTACTTGTAGGCGGCGAGCTTCTCCTTGACGAAGGCCTTGAGGTCGGCGTCGCTCACCGCCGCGCCGGGCTTGACGACGACGAACGCCTTGGTTTTGGTGAGTCCCTCGCCGTCCTCGGTGCCGATCACCGCGCACTCGAGCACTGCCGGGTGCTGCATCAGCGTCGCCTCGACCTCGAACGGCGAGACCCAGATCCCGCTCACCTTCAGCATGTCGTCGCTGCGGCCCGAGTAGGTGTAGTAGCCGTCGGCGTCGCGAACGTACTTGTCGCCGCTCTTGGTCCAGCCGCCCTGGAAGGTCTCGCGCGACTTCTCGCGGTTGCCCCAGTACATCAGCGCCGCGCTCGGCCCCCTGATGAAGAGATCGCCGACCTCGCCGTCGGCAACGGGCCGGCCGTCTTCGCCCCGCAGCTCGATCTCGTAGCCCGGGACAGGCTTGCCGGTCGTGCCGTAGCGGATGTCGCCGGGCCGGTTCGAGAGGAAGACGTGGAGCATCTCGGTCGAGCCGATGCCGTCGACGATGGCGCAGCCGAAGTGGCGCTCGAAGCGCTGGCCGATCTCGCCCGGCAGCGCTTCGCCCGCCGACGAGCACATCCGCAACGCGACTGCATCCTTCGCCGGCAAGGCGGGCGACGCGAGCATGCCGGCGAAGCCGGTGGGAGCGCCGAAGAAGACGGTGGGTCGCAGGTCGGGGCCTGCGCCGGCGGCGGCGCTCGCGCTGCCGGTCCAGCGCTTGAACACCGCGTCGGGCGTCGGCCGCTCGGCCATCAGGACGACGCTCGCGCCGACCGAGAGCGGAAAGGTCAGCGCGTT
>Ga0068860_100004351_pt1 | contig 14473 bp, 16 predicted proteins | sample KBSSwiS32_FD_66597 | JGI IMG/M metagenome (GOLD analysis project Ga0068860, IMG submission 66597) | Switchgrass rhizosphere microbial communities from Kellogg Biological Station, Michigan, USA - KBS Switchgrass S3-2 | ecosystem: Host-associated > Plants > Roots > Rhizosphere > Soil ... | reverse complement strand
GTCGATGGGGCTCGCGCCGCAGATCGTCGAGGAGATCTTCGAGATCGTCCGCGACCTGAACACCAAGGAGCGGGTGTCGTTCCTGCTCGCCGAGCAGAACACGATGGTGGCGCTGCGCTACGCCGACTACGGCTACATTCTCGAGAACGGTCGCGTGGTGATGGACGGTAACGCGGCGAGCCTTTCGCAGAACGAGGACGTCAAGGAGTTCTATCTCGGCGTGTCGACGAAGGGGCGGACGAACTTTCGCGACGTGAAGCATTACCGCCGCCGTAAGCGTTGGTTGGCGTAGCGACTGCCGCTGCAAGTTTCCGTCATGACCGAGCATTTCGATACGCTGGAGACGCGCGACCCGGAGGTCCGCGAGCGCGCGCTGCTCGCTCGGCTGCCGATCCAGATCGCGTACGCAAAGGCGCACGCGCCGGCGTTCGCGCGGATGCTCGACGGCGTGAATCCTCTGGATGTCACCTCGCGCGAAGCACTCGCGCGCCTGCCGGTGACGCGCAAATCCGATCTGGCCGCGATGCAGGCCGAGGCGCGTCCGTTCGGAGGGCTCGCGGCAACGCGTCGCGGCGCGGACGGTACGCGCGCCGCGCGGGTGTTCGCCTCGCCCGGCCCAATCTACGAGCCCGAGGGGCGCTCGCCCGACTACTATCGCATCGCGCGCGCGATGTTCGCCGCCGGATTTCGCGCGGGTGACCTGGTGCACAACTCGTTCGCCTATCACTTGACGCCCGCCGGCGCGCTCGTCGAGACCGGAGCTCACGCGCTCGGGTGCACGGTGTTTCCGGGAGGCACCGGCCAGACCGAATTGCAGGTGCGCGCGATGGTCGATCTCGCGCCCGACGCTTACGCGGGCACGCCGTCGTTCCTCAAGATCCTGCTCGAGAAGGCCGACGAGCAGGGCGTCGCGCTGACGAGCCTGAAGAAGGCGTTGGTCTCCGCCGAACCGTTCCCGCCGAGCCTGCGCGATGCGTGGCTTGCGCGCGGGATTGCCGGCTACCAGGCGTATGCCACGGCCGACCTGGGATCCATCGCATACGAGACGCCCGCGCGCGAAGGCCTGGTCGTCGATGAAGGCGTGCTGGTCGAGATCGTGCGTCCCGGCACCGGCGATCCGGTACCCCCGGGCGACGTCGGCGAAGTGGTCGTTACGTCGCTGTTCAACAGCGAATATCCGTTGATTCGCTTCGGCACCGGCGACCTTTCGGCGTTGCTCGCGGGCGTGAGCCCCTGCGGGCGGACCAACCTGCGAATCAAGGGCTGGATGGGACGCGCCGACCAGACGACGAAAGTCAAAGGCATGTTCGTGCATCCCGGTCAGGTTGCGACGATCGTCCGCCGCCATCCCGAGGTGCTGAAGGCGCGGCTCGTCGTCGACAACCCCGAGGGCAACGACCGGATGACGCTGCACGTCGAGGTGCGCGACAACGCGTCGTCGCACGCGGAGGCGCTCGTCGCGACGATCCGCGACGTGACCAAGCTGCGCGGCGAAGTGGCGTTCGGTGCTCCGGGCACCCTGCCGAACGACGGCAAGGTGATCGAGGACGTCAGGCGCTACGAGTAGCCCCGCGCACGAAAGCGCGGATCGAGAATCAGCGTCGCTTGGAACGCGCAGGCGAGCGCCGCATCGCCGCGAAACCCGCCGCCGCCATCAGCGCGGAGAGCAGCGCAAGCGCCACGTCCGAGAGCGCGGGCACCGATTCGACCGTGGCGAGCGCCGCGGCTTTTCCCGCCGCCCGCGGCGCGACGAGATCGAGCGCAAAGCTGTCGTAGTACTGCGTTTGCGCGAGGCTGTCCGAGTTTCCCGCCGCGAAGCCGAAGCGCGTGGCCGCTCTGCCATCGAGCACCGGCTGCACCGGTCCCCCGCCGGCGACGCGGGTGAATCGCTCCGCAACCAGTGTTCCGCTGAAAGGCAGCATGGCATGGCTCGACTCGACTTTCGTCTCGCCGACGGGCAGCGCGTAGAGCGAGCCGGCCTGTTCGAGCAGCAGCGCGATTGCCTGCCCGGCGCCGAACGCTCCGTCGCCGCCGAGAACCCCCAGCGTCATCGTGAAGCGGGCGCCCGCCAGCGCCGCCGACGTCACGAAGTCGCCTTTGATCGCCGTCGCAAAAGCGCTGTCGCCGGGGAGCGTCAGCGTCGAGACCTTGAGCCGCCGAGGCGAGGCGCCCTTGGGGGGAACCACCGACGCGGTGGCGACGCCGCCGACTCCGTAGGCGCCGAAGGACCACTGGCGGAAGTCGTTGTCGGAGATGTTCTGCGCGTGGGCGCTGGCCAGCGCAAAGAAAAAAGCGGCGCCCAGCAGCCATGTCCCTGTCTTCATGCCGCCTCCTGTTTGCGAATCCGGCATGAAGGCCCGCGCTTTGCCGGAGTCGCAGCCCCGCGAGGCTGGCGAATCGGGCGAAGATGCGGCGGGCGGTCTTCGGGCCGAGTACGACCGACCCCCAAACCAGGGAATGAGTTCCACGATCCGGCGGCTATCGACCATTGCCTCAGCGCAAACTCACGGAAGTCGGGCTGTTCAACCTCTAGCAACATCGCGCAAACAACCCGTAAAATCCGACTTCGCCGGTCAATCGGCCAGTTGCCGGACAACCGGCGGGGGCGCACGGGAGCGAGGTCCAGGGAGCGAACCGCGAAGCCTGAAGCCATGCTCGTACCAGCAACGTTTCGCGTGAATGCGAGCGCCCACTAACGCATTGCTGCGAAGTACACTACAGTCGACACCTCCTCCGTCGCAATCGTGCCTCCCGCCCGCCGCTCCGCCGCCCCCAGTGCCGACCCGCTGGCTCCGCTTTCCGATGCCACGGTGCGGTCGATCGCCGAATCGGGCGTGGTCCGCAATTTTCCTCGTCAAGCGGTGATCATCAACGAGGGCGACCAAGGCGATTCGATCTACATCATCCTGAGCGGCAAGGTGAAGGTCTTCGCGAGCAACGTCGCCGGGCGCGAGGTGATCATCGACTTCCACGGGCCGGGCGAATACGTGGGCGAGATGTCGCTCTCGGGTTCGGCACGATCGGCGTCGGTGATGACCATGGAGCCGACGACGTGTGCAGTCGTGACGCGCGCGTACTTTCGCGAATTCATCCTCGCGCATCCCGACTTTGCGCTGCATTTGATCGAGAAGCTGATCCACCGCGCGCGGCGGACCACCGAAAACTTCAAGAGCCTGGCGCTCTCCGACGTCTACGGGCGCCTGGTGCAACTGCTCAACACGCTCGCCCGCGAGGTCGACGGCAAGATGGTGGTGCCGGAACGGCTGACCCAGCAGGACATCGCCGAGCGCATCGGGGCGTCGCGCGACATGATCAGTCGCCTGATGAAGGACCTGGTCGGCGGCGGCTATCTTGCGGTCGAGGATCGCACCATCACGATCCTCAAGAAGCCTCCCCCGGGCTGGTAGTCCTACCGGCAGGCGGCGTCAGCCGCCCGCCCCCCCGCTTACCACGCCGGGGCCGCGGTGAAAACGTGAATATTCGACATTTTGCGTGCCGAATCCTCCGGCGACGCGGCGTTGCCGCGCACGTAAATTGGCAGGGGTCGGCAGCCAGATTCCGATATACACCGAGAGCAATCATGAACAGCGACGAAATGAACCCCGAATCCACCCCGAGCCGCGGTGTGAACGCCGTCCGCCTGACGGCACTGGTCCTGTTGTTGAGCGCGGTGGCGCTCGCGGCGGACCTGGCCTGGATGGCTCCGGGCCGCATCCCGGTCCAGGGCAATACCGCGGTATCGCAGGTGCAAGCGAAGGCGCGCGCGCAGACCAGCGACGAGCGTGCCGACCGGCACTACGAAAAGACCGCCGCCGGGCCCACGACGCAGAACCTCGCGAACTAGGACTCGGGCGCGATTCCTTGTTGGGCGCGATCCGTTGCCGCCGAGCCGGCGGACCGGATCCGCAGCGTGACGAGGATGACGCCGACGAGCACCAGCGCTGCGCCGACGAGCTGCACGCCGTGCACGGGCTCGCCGAGGATCGACGCGCCGAGGCCCATGGTGAACACGGGTCCCAATGAACCGATCAACGCTGCGGCGTTGGCGCCGAGTCGTCGCACGGCCTCGGCGATCAGCCACGTCGGGAGCACCGTCGAAAAGATCGCCATGCAGAGCGCCAGCGATTGGACGGGCGTCGGTGCGCGCAACAGGCCGAGATCGCGGGTCACGAGGAAATGCAGCACGATGGCTCCGGTGGACGCGAGCATTGCCCACGCCGTGAAGCGCATGCTGCCGAGCCGCCCGATGATGTCGCTGGCGAGCACGAGGTAGAGCGCGTACAGGATCGAGCACGCGAACACCAGCGAGCCCCCGAGCCAGAGCGTGCCCGGCGATCCGCTGACGGAGAGGTCGCTGACGAACACCAGCGCGATCCCGGCGTACGAGAGGACGAGCGCAAGTACCGCGCGGCGAGTGATCGGCTTGCCGAGCAGCAGCGCCGAGAGCAGCACGACGAACGTCGGGTAGAGATAGAGCACCAGCCGCTCGAGAGACGCCGAGATATAGGCGAGCCCCATGAAGTCGAGCAGGCTCGACAGGTAGTACCCGATGACGCCGAGCAGCGCGAGTCGCCACTTGTCGGCGCGCGACATGGGCTTCGCATCGCCGCGGCGGCCTGCCCACCACGCCATTGCGATGAAAAACGGCGCGGCGTACAGCATCCGCATCGCGAGCAGCGTCACGGCGTCGAGCGGATGCCAGTCGTAGGCGAGCTTGACGAGGATCGCCTTCGCGGAAAAGCCGAACACGCCCGTGATCGCGAACACCGGGCCGACCCAACGCCCGGTCAATCCCACCGGACGAGGCCGAAGTAGGCGGTGGCGAGGATCACGCCGCCGAACGCGATCCGATACCACGCGAACGGCACGAAATCGTGATGGCTGACGTAGCGGATCAGCCAGCGCACGCAGATGAACGCCGAGATGAACGAAGCGACGAAGCCCACGCCGAACGCCGGCAGGTCGTGCGAGGAAAGTATCTGGCGATTCTTGACGAGCTCGTAGGCGGTTGCGGCGAGCAGCGTCGGGATCGCCAGGAAGAACGAGAACTCCGTCGCGGCCGGGCGCGACAACCCGAACAGCATCCCGCCGATGATCGTCGCGCCGGAGCGCGACGTGCCTGGCACCAGCGCAAGCGCCTGCGCGAAGCCGACCTTCAGCGCGTCGGTCCAGCGCATGTCGTCGACGCGCACGATGCGGATGGTCTCGGGCCGCGTCTTCTGCCGTCGCTCGGCCCACAGGATCACCAGCGCGCCGGCGACGAATGCGCAGGCCACGGGCACCGGCGCAAACAAGTGCGCCTTGATCGCTCTCGAGAAGGCGAGTCCGAGGACCGCTGCGGGCAGGAACGCGATCAGCAGGTTGAGCGCGAAGCGCCGAGCGCCGGGATCGGAAGCGAGCCCGGCGACCGCGGCCATGAGGCGCGCGCGATATTCCCAGACCACCGCGAGGATCGCGCCCGCCTGGATCGCGATCTCGAACACCTTCGCCTGCTCGCCGGTGTAGCCGAGCAGCGAGCCGGCAACGATCAAGTGGCCGGTGGACGACACCGGGAGGAATTCCGTCAGCCCCTCGACGATGCCGAGAAGAACCGCGGTGAGGAGCGTCGGCTGATCCAAATCGATCAGCCGGCGCGCCTGGCGTTGAGCATCGCCAACGCTTGCGCGACCGGGTCGCTCTGCTCGTCGGGGATCTTCCCCTGCGGCGTCATCTGATCGATCATCTGCGGGAGGATCGACGCGAGAGCGCCCGCGGCGGAGCCCGGCGCTGCGCCGAGCTTCGCTTCGAGATCGCGCAACGCGCCGGAGCCGAGCACCTGCTGCAGCGCGTCGGCGCCGATCGGCTGGTTCTGCCCGGTCGACACCCACGAATCGGCTTGCGCGGCGTAGCCGGACTGGCGGAATCGTTCGACGATGCCGCCGATGCCGCCATTCTGCTGCAGGATCTGCAGCGCGGCTTGAAGCAGCGGATTCTGCTGCGCCGATGAATTGTTGCTGCCGAGCATTCCGCCCAGCACGTTGCCGATGATTCCATCGAGCATGCTCATCGCCGTCCCCCGTCAGGCCGCCTTGCGAATGTGATGGTGCGCCTCTGCAGCCGGGTAGCCGGCAGCGCCGAACGTCTCGCGAATCGCCTTGTTGCCGTCGAAATAGACCTGCCAGTAATGATTGGTGTGGCAATACGGCCGCACCGCGAGCACCGGGCCGCGCTCGTTGAACGTCACGATCTCGACGTCGGGTTTCGGGTCGGTCACGACATTCGCGATCTTCGGCAGCGCCTCCTTCAAGCGCCGGATCGCGTCGTTCGGATCCACCGTGTGATCGATCTGCGCGAGCAGATCGACGCGGCGAAACGCATTGCTGCTGAAGTTCTTGATCGTGCCGCTCATGATCTTGGCGTTGCTCACGATCGTCTGCACGTTGTCGGGCGTGTCGATCGTCGTGTTGAACATGCCGACGACGCGCACCGTGCCTTCGACGTCGCCTGCGAACACGTAGTCGCCCACCTTGAAAGGCCGCAGCACGAGGATGAACGCGCCTGCGGCGAAGTTCGACAGCAGCCCGCCCCACGCCGCGCCGACCGCGAGACCGAGGCCCGCCACGAGAGCGGCGAACGACGTGGTCTCGACGCCGAAGTAGCCGAGGATCGCCACCACCAGGATGACGTTCAGGGCAACGCCGATGATCGTTCCGATGTAGCGAACGATCGTCGGCTCGACCTTCTGCCGCTCGAGCGCTTTCATCACCAGGCCCGAAGCGAAGCCGATCAGCATCCGGCCGACGATGTAGGCGATGATCGCGCCAATGACCTTGAGCCCGAACGCAATGACGATTGGGCGCGCGGTTTCGAACATGGCGGGGATGTCCATGGAGATCTCCTGGCTGGTTGGGGATGGAGTGCTCGCGCCCGCTAGGGCGGCGCGATGCCGAGCTCGGCGCAGAGCTTCGCGACCGTCGCTTTGACGGCGGCGAGATCGTCGGCGAGACGATTGACGTTGGCTTTCAGCGCGGCGATTTCGCTGACGGTCACGGCATCGCCGGCTTCGGCGGACTCCGCGGCGTTGGCCGACCGGGGCGCCACTGCGCCCGACAGCAAATGCGCCCAGCGCGCTTCACGCGTACCCGGCTCGCGTTGCAGCAGCAATACCAGCGCACCTGCCGGGCGCGCAGCCAGCTCTTCGAGAAAGCCCTCGACCGCCGAAATGTCGGCGAAGCGGTGCAGCCGCTCGGTTCCGATGCGCAATTCGGCCGACGTCTGCGGGCCGCGCAACATCAGCGCGGCGATCAGCGCCACCGCTTGCGTCGGCACTCCGAGCACCCGCTCGACGTTGTGCGCATAACGCATCACGCGGCCGCCGCTCGACTCGATGACCAGCGACAACGTGCGCAAGTGGTCGGTGGCCGCCTGCACCTCCGCTTCGGCGGCGTTCAGGACGGGCTCTCGGCTCGTCTTCTGGTTGCATCCAGCGACCAGCGCGTTGAGCGTCAGCGGATAGGTGTCGGGTACCGTGTGCTGCTTTTCAACGAGCACGCCGAGCACCCGGGTTTCGAGCAGCGAAAGCGCGGGGAGGGTCATGGTGAACGGAGCGGAAGGTGTGGACTCCCGCCCTAGGAGTTTAGCGCGAACGGGGTACCGTCCAGTACGTCAATTTTGGTGCGATGCGCCGTCGGTCCGCCTCCTCGCGCCGTGCGCCGGCCGGAACGAAGGCGCGGCGCGGGCATTCACGCAAGCGCCCGATTTGCGATTAACATAGGCGGGCCGCCTTCGGAGCGTTCATTGCTCGACCGCGGCGGCAATGATCGTCAGGAGGATCGACGATGGAACCGCCGATTGAATTCGAGAAGGTCTCTTTCGACGAGGCCAAGAAGGCGCTGGAAACCAAGGTCGCCGACGACAAGGTCAAGGGCTATCACGGGGAGCGCGCGCCCGAACGCGGCGACCCGCTGCTGGAATCGACGAAGCGCTGGCTGAACGAGCTGCCGGCGCCGGTGCGTCCGACCGAGACGGCCAGGGATTTTCCGCGAATCGCCAACAAGCTGGCCGAGTTGTGGAAGCGCCCGTCGCGCTGCGACGAGTATTTTCAGACGCTGCTGCTCGACAAGCGCGGGGGTCGCAAGGGATTTCCGCCGGCCGTAGGTCTCGAGCTCGGCACGCTTTCCGATTACTACGCGAAGCAGCACCCGTACAAGCACTCGATCTGGGACGACGTGCGGAAGTAGCTCGGCCCCGGGTTTCGCTTCGCTCAACCCGGGCTACCCGCCCCGTTTTGGCTTAGTATCCGGGCGGCGGCTCGCCCGTTCGCGGCCCTTCGCGTCAGGGCTATCCTCCCGTTTGCGACCCCCCGGCCACCGGACGACCCCGTCATGCCCCAGACCGAAATTACCAATATGGCGCTGTTCTGCGACTTCGAGAACATCGCGCTCGGGGTTCGCGACGCCCGCTACGACAAGTTCGACATCGGCAAGGTGCTTGAGCGGCTGCTGCTCAAGGGCAGCATCGTCGTCAAGAAGGCGTACTGCGACTGGGAGCGCTACAAGGCGTTCAAGGCGCCGATGCACGAAGCGTCGTTCGAGCTGATCGAGATCCCGCACGTCCGCCAATCGGGCAAGAACTCGGCCGACATCCGCATGGTCGTCGACGCGCTCGACCTCTGCTACACCAAGGCGCATGTCGAGACGTTCGTCATCATCAGCGGGGATTCGGATTTCTCGCCGCTGGTCTCCAAGCTGCGCGAGAACGACAAGCAGGTGATCGGCGTCGGCGTGAAGAACTCGACCTCCGACCTGCTGATCGCCTGCTGCGACGAATTCATCTTCTACGACGACCTGGTGCGCGAGCGCAAGAAGCCGGCCGCCGCCCGCAAGTCGGCGGCGAAATCACCGGCTGAACCGAAGGGCAAGACGAAGGCGCCGGAACCGGAAGGCGCCGCGCCCGCGCGCAAGACGGACGAGGAGCGCACCGCCGAGGCTCTGGAGCAGATCGTCGAGACCGTCGAAGCGCTCACCGCCGAACGCGGTGCCGGAGAGAAGATCTGGGGCTCGATGGTCAAGCAGGCGCTCAAGCGCCGCAAGCCCGGCTTCAACGAATCGTATTACGGGTTCCGCTCGTTCAACGCAATGCTCGAGGTGGCGCAACGCGAAGGTGCGCTTACGCTCGAGCGCGACGAAAAATCCGGCGGCTACCTCGTCCAGCTTTCGAATGCCCTCGAGTAACCGAGCATCGAATAGCAGGTGCGCGTCCGCTCGCGCGATTCGCGGCGTAGCCTGTGCGGCGCTCGCGCTCGTGTGCGGTTGGGCGGCAATGGCGGCGCACGCGTCCGAACCGACCCTCACGGTGACGGTTGGCGGCAAGACCGCCACGCACACGCCGGGCGACTTGCTCGGCCAGCCGGGCGTCGTGACGATCAACGTGCCGAACGACGTCGCCTATCGCCGGCCGATGACCTTTCGCGCATTGCCGATGGCGACGCTGCTCGCCGGGGTCCCGCCCTCCGCGTCGGTGCGCTTTTCGGACAGCACCGGCTTCTCGGCGACCCTCCCTGCCGCGGCGCTGCTCGCGAGCGCGGACGATGGCGCGCGCGCGTATCTCGCGATCGAGCCGGCCGACGCGCAGTGGCCTCCGCTGCGCTCGGGCAATCCGGCGAGCGCCGGTCCGTTCTATCTGGTGTGGTTGAATCCCGAGCGCGCGCGCATCGTTTCCGAGCAGTGGCCATTCCAGGTCGCGAAGATCGATCAGGTGGCGTCGCTCGGCGTTCGTTACCCGGCGATCCTGCCCGCGCCGAACATCTCGCCGAACAGTTCTGTCGCACGCGGCTACGTGGTGTTCACGAAGAACTGCATCGTCTGTCACACGCTGAATCTCGGCGGTGACGGCTGGGCCGGGCCGGACCTCAACGTGCCCTACAGCGCCACCGAATACATGCGCGCCGACGCACTGCGCCGGTTGGTCCGCGATCCGCAGTCGTTGCGCCGCTATCCCGCCACGCGGATGCCCGCGTTCGATACGGCGACGCTGTCCGATCGCGAGTTGAACGACCTGTTCGACTATCTGCGCCACATGGCGAATCGCAAGGTTCCGCTTTCACCGACCGGAAAATAAGCGCCCACCCCGACATGAAAAAGCTGCTCAACCGCCCCACCGACTACGTCAACGAAGCGCTCGATGGGTTGTGCGCGGCATTTCCCGGCTACGCGCGCGGTGGTCGCACCGGTCGCGTGATCGCTCGCGCGGGCGGCGCGGCGCGCGGGCAGGTCGGCGTGGTCACCGGCGGCGGCTTCGGTCATCTGCCGGTGTTCGCCGGCTATGTCGGCGACGGACTGCTGTCGGCCTGCGCCGTCGGCGAAGTGTTCGCCGGCCCGCCCGCCGACGTCTGCGCCGATTCGATCCGTGCAGCCAACGGCGGCGCCGGCGTCGTCTGCGTGCTCGGCAACTACGGCGGCGACAAGATGAGCTTTGCCAACGCCTGTGACGAGGTCGAGGCCGAAGGCATCGAAACGCGCACCGAGATCGTCGCCGACGATGTCGCGAGCGCGCCGCCGGCCGAAGCAAAGAAGCGCCGCGGTGTCGCCGGCATGTTGTTCGCGTTCAAGGTCGCGGGCGCGAAGGCGGCCACTGGTGCTTCGCTCGACGACGTCGCACGCATGGCGAATCGTGCGATCGCTCGCACGCGCTCGATCGGCGTCGCGCTGTCGCCGTGCCTGATCCCCGGCGCGGCGAAGCCCGGATTCTCGATCGGCGAAGATGAAATCGAGATCGGCATGGGCATCCATGGCGAGCCGGGCCTCGAGCGGATCAAGCTGCCGCCGGCCGATGTCGTGACGGCAACGATGGTCAAGCGCCTGGTCGAGGATCTGCCGAAGGCCTCCGGCCAGCGTCGCATTGCCGTGCTCGTGAACAGCCTGGGCGCCACGCCGCTCGAAGAATTGCTGATCGTCTATCGCAAGGCCGCGGCGCTGCTCGGCGACGCCGGATTCGCGATCGCGCGCCGGTACGTCGGTCACTACGCTACGTCGATGGAAATGGCGGGCTGCTCGATTTCGCTGCTCGAGCTCGACGCCGAGCTCGAAGCGCTGCTCGACGCGCCGACAAGCTGCCCGTTCTGGCCGCGCTGATCGTCCTCTCGAAATGCTGACGGCAACGGCGCTCGCCGCCGCGTTCGCGCGTGTCGACGCACGCATCGGCGACATTCGCGACCGGCTGAACGACGCCGATTCGAAGCTAGGAGACGGCGATACGGGGATGACGGTGGCGAGCCTCGTCACCGCGTTGAACGGCGTCGCCGCAAGCCTGCCGCCGGATCTCGGCGTGGCGCTCGCGCAATGCGGACGCGCGTGCGCCCAGGCGACCGGCTCGAGCCTCGGCGCGGTCATCGCGATGGCTTTCAATGCCGCAGCGCGCGGTGCCAAAGGTATCGAGCATGCGGATGCTTCGGCAGTGGCGACGATGCTGACCAATGCATGCACGATCATCGAACAGCGCTCGGGCGCAACGCCCGGCGACAAGAGCGTGCTCGATTCGCTAGCCGCTATCCGCGACGCATTGGCCGCGAGCAACGCGACCGGGACGATGGATCACGTCGCGTTAGGCGCGGCGCAACAGGCGCTCGAGCAATTCCGGGATTGCGAAGCAAAGCTCGGTCGGGCGCGCATGTATGGCGCGAAATCGGTCGGACTCGACGACCCGGGAATGCTCGCCGTCGCGCTGGTGCTCGAGGCGCTCGTCGAAACCGCGTAGCCCGGGTTGAGGCGCAGGCGAACCCGGGTCGCGCTTCGCTTGACCCGGGCTATACCGCTCAGAATTTCTCATCGCTGCGCAAATAGCGCCACTTGCCCGAGGGCAGGCGACCGAGCGGAACGCTGCCCGTGCGCACGCGCTTCAATCCGATCACCTTGAGTCCCACGAGCTCGCACATCCGCCGGATCTGCCGCTTCTTGCCCTGCCGCAGCACGAAGCGCAGTTGATGCTCGTTTTGCCACGAGACTTTCGCCGGCTTGAGCGTTTCGCCGTCGAGCGCGAGGCCGTGCTGCAACAATGCGAGGCCCTGGGGCGCGAGCGAGCCTTCGACGCGCACCAGGTATTCCTTCTCGACTTCGGAATCGTGCCCGATCAGCCGGCGCGCGACGCGACCGTCCTGCGTGAACACGAGCAACCCGGTCGAATCGATGTCGAGGCGCCCCGCAGGCGCGAGCCCGCGAAGATGCGTCGGGCGCCACTGGTGCGGCGCGCGATCCTCGTCCCAGCGATTCTCCGGGCGGATCAACGCGAGCGCGGGCGGATGGTCGTCCTCCGGCTGCCCCGACACGTAGCCGACGGGCTTGTGCAGCAGGATCGTCACGGTTTCGCTCTGCTGGCGACGCGCGACCGGATCGATATCGATCCGAGCGCCGGGTGGAACGCGCGTGCCCAGCGTCGAGATCACGACGCCGTTGACCTTCACCCAACCGTTGGCGATCCATTCGTCGGCCTCGCGTCGCGAGCACAGTCCGAGCTCGCTCATCTGTTTCGATAGCCTTGGATGGTCGGGATCCTGCTGGGCGATCGCTGCCGGCTTGGCTTTCGGCGCCGCGGCTGACGGCGCGGCCGCCGGGGGCTTGCCGTGGAATGCACGCTTCGCGCGCGAGGTTGGCGGCTTTGCCGGATTCGCAGCGGCGGCGCGTGGCGGAAGCTTGAGTGTCGATCGGGTCATCGCAGCATCGCGCGCAGCGCACGCGTATCAGGCCCTATCATAGCGGCTGTCCGATTCCTGGACCGGAGACGCTTGAATGAATCAACTCGATATGAACGGCCGCGGCGCGATCATTACCGGCGGCGCAAGTGGCATCGGGCTCGCGACGGCAAAGCGGATGATCGCGTGCGGCGCCGGTGTCGCGCTATGGGACGTGAATCGCGGGGCGCTCGATGCGGCCGTTGCTTCGCTCGGCCCGAAGGCCCACGCGATCGCGGTCGACGTCACGTCGGAAGCGGACGTCGCGGCTGCGCTGGGCTCGGCCCTCGAGCGCCTTGGTTCGGTTTCGGCGCTCGTCAACTGCGCGGGCATCACCGGTCCGAACGTCACGACGTGGGAATACTCGCTTGCCGCGTGGGAGCAGGTGATGAAGGTCAACCTCACCGGGACGTTTCTCTGTTGTCGCGCAGTGGTGCCGCACATGCTGGCCAGGGGCTATGGCCGGATCGTCAACATCGCGTCGGTCGCGGGCAAGGAAGGCAATCCGAATGCGTCGGCCTACAGCGCCTCGAAAGCCGCGGTCATCGGCCTCACCAAGTCGCTGGGCAAGGAGCTCGCGCAGAAGAACATCGTCGTCAACGCGGTGACGCCCGCGGCCGTGAAGACGGCGATCTTCGATCAGATGACGCAGGCGCACATCGACTTCATGCTGTCGAAGATCCCGTTGGGACGCTTCGGCACCGTCGACGAGATCGCCGCGCTCGTGACGTGGCTGTGCACCGAGGATTGCTCGTTCTCGACCGGCGCGGTGTTCGACCTGTCGGGCGGCCGCGCGACGTACTAGGAGTTGCCCGGGTTGCGCTTTTCGCGCAACCCCTACATTTTCGAATAGATCTCCGCGCCCTTCTGCACGAACTCGACCGCTTTCACCTCCATCCCCTTGGCGAGGGCTTCCTCGTCGGAGACGCCGAGCTTGGCCGCGTATTCGCGCACGTCCTGCGTGATCTTCATCGAGCAGAAGTGCGGGCCGCACATCGAGCAGAAATGCGCGAGCTTCGCGCCGTGCTGCGGCAGCGTCTCGTCGTGGAATTCGCGCGCCTTGTCGGGATCGAGTCCGAGGTTGAACTGGTCCTCCCAGCGGAACTCGAATCGCGCCTTGGAGAGCGCGTTGTCGCGGATCTGCGCGCCGGGATGGCCCTTGGCGAGGTCGGCCGCGTGCGCCGCGACCTTGTACGCCATGATGCCGTCCTTCACGTCGGCCTTGTTCGGAAGGCCGAGATGCTCCTTCGGCGTGACGTAGCAGAGCATCGCCGTGCCGTACCAGCCGATCATCGCCGCGCCGATCGCGCTGGTGATGTGATCGTAGCCCGGCGCGATGTCCGTCGTGAGAGGCCCGAGCGTATAGAACGGCGCTTCGCCGCAGAGCCGCAGCTGCTCTTCCATGTTGTGCTTGATCAGGTGCATCGGCACGTGTCCCGGGCCTTCGATCATCACCTGCACGTCGTGCTTCCACGCGATCTGCGTGAGCTCGCCGAGCGTGGCGAGCTCCGCCATCTGCGCTTCATCGTTCGCGTCGTAGCCCGAGCCCGGCCGCAGGCCATCTCCGAGCGAAAACGCGACGTCGTACGCCTTCATGATTTCGCAGATCTCCTCGAACTGCGTGTAGAGGAACGATTCGCGATGGTGCGCGAGGCACCACTTCGCCATGATCGAGCCGCCGCGGCTGACGATGCCGGTCATCCGCTTTGCGGTCATCGGGATGTAGCGCAGCAGCACGCCGGCGTGGATCGTGAAATAGTCCACACCCTG
>Ga0068860_100004349_pt1 | contig 14474 bp, 8 predicted proteins | sample KBSSwiS32_FD_66597 | JGI IMG/M metagenome (GOLD analysis project Ga0068860, IMG submission 66597) | Switchgrass rhizosphere microbial communities from Kellogg Biological Station, Michigan, USA - KBS Switchgrass S3-2 | ecosystem: Host-associated > Plants > Roots > Rhizosphere > Soil ... | reverse complement strand
AGTTATGTGCAGGCCCGTGTTAGGGATCCGCGACGGCCCTACCTTTTTATTCGCTGGCTGCTGTCGCGCGCCCTGGGAGAACGCCAAAGTCCGGAGTGGGCGGCTTGCGTTTTGGATGCCAAGCGGGCGTATCTGGAGAATCCGCGAGCAGTGGCGGTGTTTACGGCGATCCGGGAACCTGCGTCGGTTCCACAGGCTGTGCTGGACCTCGGGTTTGAACTCGAACCAAGCCTGAGTGTTTCGATCGGTCAGTCGCCCATTCACACCGCCGTGCTTCCGTTTGGGCCACAGGGTCCGATGCATTGGATGTTGGAGTTCGTCGGCAGCGACCTGTCGCGGGAGTCGGTTAGTTCTTCGAATACTCAAGTCGAGCTTGATGTCTCCCGCCGGCAGTTGATAACCCATTCCGGCGGCCGGTTCAACCTCACAAAACTGGAGTTCGAGTTGATGTCCTACCTGTCACAGCGTCCCGGCAGCGTGGTGACACGCGACGAATTGCTGCGTGAGGTTTGGAAGCAACCTTTCGGCGGAAGCAATGTTGTCGATGTGGTCATTCGAGGCCTTCGCAGAAAACTGGGCGGCAACGCTTGGGTAATCGGCACAGTCAAAGGCCACGGCTATAAATACCACGATACGGAATCGTGAGAGTGCAAAGGATAGAGCCGAGTGTGTGGTCGGCCACTGAGAAGTTATCCAATGGCCGTGTCGTCAGCAAGCCTTCGAAGGCGGCCACTTGCCGCCTGATGTGTCGCATTATCGGAATCCTCGCCCGCGCTTTTCGGGCCGGGATCTCTGTTCCGCGCGTGATTAAGTCAACAGCGAACATACTTACTCGCTTGTCTTCCCAAAGAACGTCTACCATTTGATCACCATCAATTGGACCGGCGATCACTTTGAGAATCGTTCGCGTAGGAATGGTGACCCGCAGACGCATGCCATTGACAACCTCAATTGCGAGCGCCGACTGTCTCAGCTTGAATCGTTGTCCTGTCAACATGAGACGCACTCCACCCGCCGAAGGATAGAGCGGACCAGGTCCGACGCTGGCGCACCGGATGCGTGGACAGCGCGGATGCCGGCATCGATGAGCGCTTGAATGGCCGCGTCGGAATGAGCGGATGAGCGCGAATTGTGAGAGTTATCGATGATACAGGTGATTCCGGCATCGATACAGCCAAGCGCGGTTACCAGGTTGCCCACGTACATATCGTGCGGGCGGTAATGGAGCGCGAAGCCCTGATGGGTCGTGGCCATGTACTTTCCGATATCGCCATTCGGAATGATGCGCCGGAGGAAATTATGCAGCGGACTCCCGCACAATCGGGCTGCGAAGCATTTTTCCTGCTCCCGAACCGTGACGAGATTCAACCGCCTCTAGGGTTTTGGGTCGAATTCTTGCAGCCAGAGAGAACCGGGTGGTTAGACCATGACTTCATCTGCTTTCACTGGTTTTGCAGCATCCCTGACGAACGCGGCCTGCTTGCCCAACTCCAGGACCTGCTTGGGATCCAGGACGCCGTAAAGCTCGATCAATTTGGCCACGAGCCCCGTCCAGCCGGTCTGATGGCTGGCGCCGAGTCCTGCACCATTGTCCCCGTGAAAGTACTCGTAAAAGAGGATGTGATCGCGCCAGTGGGGATCGCTCTGGAACTTCTCGCTACCGCCATTGACCGGCCGCCGGCCATGCTCGTCGCGGGTGAATATCCGGGTGAGCCGGCCGGCAATCTCTTTGCTCACCTCGAAGAGGTTCATCATCTTCCCTGAACCCGTAGGGCATTCGATCTTGAAGTTGTCGCCGTAGTACATGTAAAAATTCAACAGCGCCCGGATGAGGAGAGCGTTCACCGGCATCCACACCGGTCCCCGCCAGTTGGAATTGCCGCCGAACATGCCGGTGTTCGACTCGGCTGGAAGGTAGTCCACCCGGTATTCCTGACCGTTCGTTTGAAAGACGTACGGGTGCTGCTCGTGGAACTTGGAAAGCGAGCGGATGCCGTAGGGGCTCAAGAACTCGTTCTCGTCGAGCATCTTGGTTAGGATCCGGCGGAGACGCTCCGGGTTAACCAGGGCCATGATCCCGCGCTCGGCTACCCCAAAATGTCCCGGACCCGTGGGGTGTATGGTGTTCAGGAGTTCGGGCATCCGGCGCAGACGTTCCTGCACGGCAGCCATTGTCCGCGGGACACGCTCTCGCGTAGACTTCTCCACAATTGCCGTGGCGCACAGCGGCAAGAGCCCCACCATGGAGCGAACCTTGAGCTTCTGGGCGCTGCCGTCCGGGAGCCGCAGCAAGTCGTAGTAGAAGCCGTCCTCCTCGTCCCACATGCCATCCTGGCCGGGCCGGTTCATGGCCGCAGCGATGTAGTAGAAGTGCTCGACGAACTTCATGATCATACCCTCGTAGGCGGGGTCGTGGAGGGTGAGCTCGAATGCGAGTTCCGCCATATTCTGGCTGAACAGGGCCATCCAGGCTGTGCCGTCCGCCTGCTCGAGGTAACCGCCAGTGGGAAGCGGGGCGCTGCGGTCGAAGATGCCGATGTTATCGAGACCGAGGAAGCCTCCGTCGAACACGTTCTTGCCGAAGCGGTCCTTGCGGTTCACCCACCAGGTGAAGTTCAGCAAGAGTTTGTTGAACGTCGATCGGAGGAAATCCACGTCCGTCTCGCCGCGCAGAGCCTGCTCGGTGCGATGCAGGAACAAGGTCGCCCACGCGTGGACCGGGGGGTTCACGTCGCTGAAGTTCCACTCGTAGGCGGGCATCTGGCCGTTGGGGTGCAAGTAAACTCCGCGGAGCATCAGGTCCATCTGCTCCTTGGCAAAGGCGGGATCCACAATCGAGAGCGGGAGCGTGTGGAAGGCCAGGTCCCAGGCCGCGTACCAGGGGTACTCCCACTTGTCGGGCATGGAGATGATGTCCTCGTTCAGCATATGGAACCATTCCGAGTTCCGGGCATGCCGATAGCCCGTATGCAGCGGGTTGGAGTTGTGCTCGTCCAGCCAGTTGTCGCCGTCGAAGAAGAAGAACTGCTTGCTCCAAAGCATGCCGGCGATGGCCTGGCGCATCACGTTGGCCCCGTCTTTACTCACCGATGGCGGTGTGACCGACTTATAAAAGTCATCGGCTTCACGAAGCCGATCAGCGAAGACTTCATCAAATTGTTTTCCGAAGGGTTGGCCCGTCTGGCGGGCAGAACTGTGGGAGAGCCGCAGGCAAATCACTTTCGTCTGACCGGCGCCTAGATTGATCTGATAGTGCGGCGCGACCTTGGTGCCCTTCTTGCCGGGGTTCACCGGGCCCTGTTGGCCCTGCACTACGTAATTGTTGATGCCGTCTTTGACGTACGGGCTCTCGTTTTTTTGCCCGGGGAAGAGGTGCTCGTGGTTGGTTTCGTTCTCGGTGAAGAGCAGCGGCACGTTACCTTCGCAGGAAAGAATGTATTGACCCAGCACCGGATGCGTTACCGCGACCGCGCTGGTGCCCGCCGCGGCCTCGACTTGCTTGAGGATTGGTTTCTCGGCAGCCCTGTTGGAAGCGGCAATCCACGCCGACCAGTCGTTGCGGAACCACAGCGTCGGCAACAGATGCAGTTCTGCCGCGTCCGGTCCCCGGTTGACTGCCGTGATCCGCACCAGGATATCTTCCGGCCCGTCTTTGGCGTACTCGACGAACACATCGAAGTATCGGTCGTCATTGAAGACGCCGGTGTCGAGCAATTCGTATTCAAACTCGTTCCGGGAACGCCGCCGGTTCGTCTCCACCAGGTCGGCGTAGGGATAGGCCGCCTGCGGGTACTTGTAGAGATACTTCATGTACGAGTGGGTCGGCGTGCTATCGAGGTAAAAGTAATACTCCTTGACATCCTCGCCGTGGTTGCCTTCGCTATTCGTCAAGCCGAAAAGCCGCTCCTTGAGAATCGGATCCTTGCCGTTCCACAGGGCCAGCGCAAAGCACAGGCGCTGTTTGTCATCGGAAATGCCGGCGATGCCGTCCTCGCCCCAGCGGTAGGCCCGCGAGCGCGCCTGATCGTGGGTGAAGAAATTCCAGGCGTCACCCCCTTCGCTATAGTCCTCACGCACGGTTCCCCATTGCCGTTCACTCAAGTAGGGACCCCACTTCTTCCAAGGGACTTTCCGATCCCTGGCCTCGTCAAGTCTGATACTTTCCACAGTCATGCGGCATCTCCACGGCCAAATTTGCGCCCCTTCGAAAGGCATGACAGCGATTCTGCTGGCAGCCAATAAGGTTCATTTTTTCGCTCGAATTCGAGGTCGCGGCCGTTACAGCGACAGAATTCCGGTCCTCCGCAAGAATTCGGTCAGCGCCGTCGGAGTCGAGCCTGCGAGCCTGTAAATCCTTCCAGAATCCAAGAGTCGCCGGCGTTCATTGGATTGTTCTGCTCATCACGTGCGCTCGGCTGTGTCGAATCGCACAAAGCCGCACGGAGTCCGGTGGCCGACCTCATCAGCGTTCCCATTCAGGAGAATCGGAACTGGGGCGATACGCGCATTGGGCGCGCCCCTAGGCTCGAGAGGCTTGCGTGCGCTGCGGAAGTGAGTCTTCCCGAATCATCTCTATCAGTTCATGGACGCTGAAGGGCTTCCGAAGAAACCGTACCATAGTCCTGCCCAGCGAAGCCGTGGCCATCTCCTTGCTGTACGCGCTCATCGCGATAATGGTTAGGCCGGGTCTGAGAAGCGCGGCTTCGTCATAGACCTCGCGACTGGGGGTCCCGGGCAGAATAGTGTCCAGGAGTAGTACATCGATGTGCTCTCTCTGCGCCCGGATCACGTCCAATGCGGCAGATCCGTCGCTTGCCTCAAGAACGGAGAAGCCTCTCATACGTAACATCGTTGAAACCGCTTGCCGCAACATACTGTCATCTTCCACAAGTAAGATCGTGGCGCTCTGAGATGCCAGTGCTACGTCTGCGGCGCGCGCGGTCACGCTGCGTCTTACCTCGACCGTCTGTTCCTCAAAGGGCAGCATGACCTGGAGTGTGGTTCCCCGGCCCGGCGTACTTGAAACCCGGATAGTCCCCCGCATACGCTCAACGATCCAATGGACCGCTGTCAGCCCCAGGCCATGGACGCCCGATCCTTTCGTTGTAAAGAACATGTCGAAGATCCGGGCCTGCACATCGGGTGCCATGCCTCGTCCTGTGTCGGAGACCTCCAGTTGCACATAATCACCCGCCGTGGGGCCGTCGGAGCTTTCCAGATGCGACTCGTGGCCTACCGTCAACTGCCCCGTGGTCACGCGGATCACTCCATCGCGATCGCCGATCGCCTCTGATGCATTCATGACGAGGTTCATGACAATTTGCCGGATTTGAACTGGGTTCGCTCGCACCATCCCAAGCTGTTTGTTGAGATGAGTTTCCAGCACCACATGTTTTGACAATGACATTTTGAGCACTTCAAGCATGTCTTCCACGATTCCAGAGACGTTGACGAGTTCGAGAATCTGGCTCTCTGGTTCGGCGTAACCCATCAACCGCTGCGCCATGTCAGTACCGCGAATTGCTGCATTACGGATGCCCTCTACCTCCTTAGTAGGGATGGAGCCGCTCGCGAAGGCGTCCAGCAACATTTCGGAGTAAGCCATGATCCCGGACAACAGATTGCCGAAATCATGTACAACAGCACTCGCTACTGATCCTACTGTCTCCAGTTTCTGTCGGGCAAGATCTAGTTCCTGCGCGCGTTTGAGATCCGTGACATCAACGCACGAACCGATGTAACCCACAAATCTGCCGCCTGCTTCGAAGCGCGGGACACCGTTATCCAATACCCAGCGGTACTCTCCATCTGCCCGCCGTAAACGATATTCCATTTGAAAGCTGCGGCGCGCATCGAACGAAGATGAGTAGATGTCCGTGCAACGTTCCAGGTCTTCAGGATGCACGTTCTCGGCCCAGCCGTCGCCCAACTCCTGCTCCATTGTCCGACCCGTGAAGTCCAGCCAAAATTTGTTGAAAAAGGTACAAAGCTTGTCGGGGCCGGAGACCCAAATCAGGGCCGGCGCGGTGTCGGCCATGGTCCTGAAGCGCTCTTCACTTTCGCGCAGCGCGGCCTGCGCACGCTGGCGCTCGGTGACATCCGTGAACAAACCCAGCAGCCCTATGATGTCGCCCGCATCATCGTACATCTGCCTGCATGAAATACTGACCCACACGGCCGATCCATCGTTGCGACGCAGACGAAAATCAAAGGGCGGGCCGCCGCTGACCAACTGCAGCGCAAACTGACGCTGTGCCTCCTCTAAATCATCTGGAAACACAGGATCGAAACACGACATCTTTTCCAGGGACTCGACATCAGTTCCCAGAATTTGCGCCATACGTTCATTGCAGAACGTGGTTCCCCCTTGAGGATTGACTACCCATATGCCCTCGGGCACAGCTCCGACAATCCGGCGGTAGGTGTCCTTGTTGGGCTTCACTTTGACTAAAGATTCTATCGCTTACCAGGATGTTACTAGTAAGTCCCTGCGCCGCGGGTAGTGGCTTGCATCGCGGCCGGTTCCTCCAGGCGCACTCTCCGTAGCAAGGCCGTGAGATCGTCGATTTTATAGGGTTTTCGGAGATAGTAGACCGATTCGGGCTCAGTTATATCTCTGAAGGCTCTGTCTCGGCCGTATGCCGTTGACAGAACAACCTTGATACCGGGGCGTATCTTCCGCAAGTCTGCCAAAACTTCTTTTCCAGACATCCCAGGTAGAGTCAGGTCGAGAAGAACGATGTCAATCTCCGCTGCTTGGGCTTTAAACACATCCACGCCTGTGGCGCCATCGCGGGTTTCCAGGATAGAGTACCCTTTTCTCCGCAGCATGCTTGCGATCGGCAGCCGGAGCATGTCTTCATCGTCAATGATCAAAATTGTTGCCGTTTCGTTCTCACTTCCACTGGCTACGGCGGGTATCACCAGGTCGCGAAACTCTTGTTCAGCTTGCCCGACACATGGCAATAGAATTTCGAAACACGAACCCGACCCGACCGCGGTCCGCACTCTAATCTCGCCGCCATGAGTCAAGATAATTCCCCGCACTGCGGCCAACCCCATGCCCCTGCCAGCTTCTTTGGTGGAGAAAAACGGGTCGAAAATCTTAGCCTGGATCTCTTCGGACATGCCGCATCCGGAGTCGCGGACCTCTAGCCGGAGGAAATCTGCACTGAGGTTTCCTGCCGATTGCTGTGGCGCCTGAACCGGTGTCAGAGTGACCGAAATCTCCCCTCCCTTCTCGCGGAGCGCATCCGAGGCGTTGGTTATGAGGTTCATCACCACTTGACGAAGTTGTGCGGCATTCCCGCGGATCGAAAAACCATTCGGGGGAACATCGATCTTCAACGCGGCATTCTTTGTAATGGTTACCATCATCAGTTGCAGCATTTCGCGCACGAGTCCCGCCAGATCGATTTTTTCGAAGACGGCACTTTCCTCGCCAGCGTATACCATCAATTGCCGCACCATTTCGGATGCTCGTGTCGCGATCACCTTGATTGTCTCCAGTCCCTTTTTAGTCGGTGAGGCGTCGGCAATATCCGATAGCAGCAGTTCCAAGTTGGCCAGAATGCTGCCGAGCAGATTATTGAAGTCGTGTGCGATCCCACCAGCCAATACTCCCAGGCTTTCCAGTTTTTGGTTGGCAAGCGCTTCGGCTTGGCCTGTCTTGAGATCGGTTATGTCAATCAGTGAAACGATGTAGCCGGTGAAGACTCCCTCCGTTTCGAAGCGCGGAACTCCGTTGCAGATCACGGATCGGTACTGCCCGTCGGCGCGTCGCAAGCGGTATTCAATATGACACTCCCTGTGCGCTTGGAACGAAGCCTCGATTCCAGCGAAACATGCCTCCCGGTCGTCGGGATGCACTCCGGCCGTCCAACCCATGCCTAATTCCTGCTCCATGGTGCGGCCGGTAAAATCCAGCCATCCCTTATTGAAGAATGTGGCTTGCCGGTCCGCACCAGAAACGACCAGCATCACCGGCGCCGTGTCAGCCATGTCCCGAAACCGCTCCTCGCTTTCACGGAGCACTCGTTGCGCTTTAGAAAGCGCCGCGGCGCTCTGCCGGGCCCGGCGACGCTCAAAGAGAAGCGCCCCAATCAGCAGGCTCTGTAATACGATCATGGCGATCGCGGCGATGATGCGCCACTTGAACTGTTGCCACAGGCTCACGTCGCGAAGATGAATGACGCTATCCTCCGGCAGCCTGTCTTCGCTGATGCCCCACCGCTGAAGTTGACGCCAGTCGAACATCGGCGTATCCGGAGCGTTCTCGACGGGAATGTTCGAAGCCCGCGTTCCGGAGGCAACCTTCAAGGCCATCTCCGCCAATCTGGTGGTATTGGCTTCCATGGTCCAAACATAGCCGCCCACGATTCCGAGGCCGACATTGGCGAAGGACATCCCGTAGAAGGGAACTCGCGCCAAGGGGGCAATCAACTTAAGGACATCCTGAGACTCCAAGAGCTTACCTTGGCTATCCCGTGCCTGCTGCCATACGTAAAGAACGATGGATCGCTCCGGCAGGTCTTTGATTCTGACCATCAACTCTTCAAGAGGCAGGTCCGTGAGGTATGTAATGGCCGCTTTGTTTTCATAGCCCTTGAGTTGGCTCCGTGCCATGGTCTCGTAAACTTTGTCATGCTCCGGCGTTCCGCTAATGACGAACACGTGCTCTGTAGCGGGATGTAACCGCAGCGCCAGATCTAACGTTTTTTTGTAGGTGTTTACCAAGACGATTCCGGTGGCCCCAGCTCCTGACTTAAGCTGCGCCGCCCTGGGATAACTGGTAGCGGCGAAGACGATGGGAGTATGCGGAAGGAAGTCACTGCGGTATTTGAAAAGGAATTCCAAGGGCGCAGTCGCAGTAGGAACCACAACATCGATGGTGCGGCCGGCATATTTCTGCCGAATATAGTTATGCAATAACTTGGCTTGGTCCTCTCCCGGGAACCGGCTGGATTCAAGAAATTCGGAATAAAACTCGATGGGCCCAGATGCGGCTGATTGCATAGCTCCTTGAAAACGGCGTTCGAAGGCCTCATTGGCGGGGTGGTCTTTCTCATCCCAGTACAACACCAGCACCCGTTTTGGCTTTACAGACTGCTGCGCCCACATGCCCGAGGGCAACAACCAGACTACGGACAAAGTGAGCAACACCGTTCGATTTAGCTTCAATAATGTTCTCATCAAAAAATCAGCTTGATGCCAAGCTGCATCTGCCGCGACGACCCGGATTCGCCGGTTGGAAAGCGCGTGTTCGTGATACGCCCAAAGCCCGGGGTGCCAACGACGCTCCCCGGCTGGCCAAAGTTTGCATGATTGAAAAGATCGAAAACCTCGACCCGAAACTGTATGCGGATCTTCTCGCTCAGTTCAGTGTTCTTCATGATCGAACAGTCAGTATTGTAGAACCCTGGCCCGATGACCACATTCCGGCCCAGGCTGCCAAAACCCGTAACAGGCGAAAATACCGAGGTATCGAACCAACGATCTACGCTGCCGATGATCGCGATCGGTCCTCTTACGTCAGGCCGGAGCGTGTTGGCGATGCCTGTGAGTGTGCTGTTAGAGGTTACGATGTTGACCGGATTGCCGCTCTGCGCCTGCGCTATGACAGAAAGCTGCCAACCCTGTACTAACCGGTTGCTTTGGAAAGGCAGGTCATATATCGCGCGTGCGACGAAGCGGTGGCGAGCGTCGAAGTCCGACAGGCCGCGGTCGCCACGTAGGTTATAACTGTCCTGCACAACTATGCCCTGTGAGCTGAGGGAATTATAGTCTATTGACTTCGACCAGGTGTAGGACACATTAATCTGCAGGCCGTTCGCGAGCCGCCTGCTCGCCGCGACCCACAAAGCGTTGTAGCTCGAATTCCCAGTGCTCTCTGCCTGTGTGATATTGCCGATGGGAGTGCTGGGCAGTATTGCGCTCGACGGTGAGACAACCGGATAGGGTCGCGCCCCGTTGACCAGCTGATTGATGTTGCGCCGCAGGATCAAATGGGTACCCTTGGAGCCAAAGTAGCCGGCCATCACCGCGAGACCGGAGAAAAACTCGCGCTGCACGTTCAGGTTCCATGATTGCAGGTAAGCATTGTCGAACCCATGGTCTACGGTTACTGGCGCAAGTCCCGCGGCCTGAGCTAAGTCGATCGCATTCTCGAAGCGGATCGTGCCCGTTACCGCGAGCGGGATGGCCAGTGGCGGGTTTCCGCTTGTGCCCGTCACCACGCTCGTCATGGGCTGATCCACCTGGATCGCATACGCACCTCGCACAGAGGTCTTTCCGTCTTTGAATGGGTCCCAGGCGAAGCCGAGCCGGGGCTGGAGATTCTTATTATTCTGGTGGTAAATGTCGTCAAGTCCTTGCCCCAGGCGTACCAGCGCAGCAGATCTAGGGTCAAAGGCGATGAAACGGCCGTAGCGCTCGCTAGGCGTCAAGTTCCAGTCGTAGCGCAAGCCAAGTTCAAGCGTGAGGTTAGGCCGCCATTTGTAATTGTCCTGGACAAAGAGGCCGAGAGCTCCTTGCGCAATACTGTTGGACTGGTTGCCGAGCGTCACACTGAAAGAGTTCGCGGTATCGGCCAGGAATGAGGCGACGCTGGGAAAGTTGAATGCGCCGCTGCCGAGGCGGAAGTTATTATTGAGAAATTGCCGAAACTCGCCGCCGATTTTGAGTGAATGCCGTCCACACAGGCAGCTCATCATGTCGCCGGCCACAACGGTGGTGTCGCCACGCCCCGACGGGAAGACCGATGGGCCGCCGAAGTTTAGGGAGCCACCGGAAATGTTGATCTGCGGCAGTCCGATGGGCTGGGCAATGCCGTCGCGTATTCCGAAATTGGCAGGGTTGAGTAACGCATTCGGCTGCGTCGTGCTGGAGAGACGATTCAGACCAACACGTAACTCATTGATCCGATTCTGTGCAAAGGTGTGGGTTTCGTTTAGCGAGAAGAAGTGCCTGTACGGACGTTGGATGTATCCGAAATTGGGGATGGTGTTGCCCCGTAAGGTAGGTTCTGTGGTCTGGGTGAGGTCGAAACCGTAGTAACCGTGCAAGCGGTCGCTCTGACTGAGGATGTGTGTGATGTCCATCCCCCACTGACCTGCATCGACGGGCGCGGATGCTGAACCCACGAAACGCGATGTTCCCGTGGAGTCGATGATGTTCGACCGCGGGATTAGTGTGATCAGTTGCGCGATTATACCGTTGACAGCCGCCCTACGCTCCGCGTCGCTGAGGACCAGGCTGTTGAGATCAACCTGCTGCGACTGGCGCAGGCCTTCGTAGGAGAAAAAGAAGAACGTCTTGCTCCTGACGATGGGCCCTCCCAAGTTACCGCCAAACTGATTGCGTTTGAAAGGTTGGGGCTTGGTGGAATTAAGGGTAAAGAAGTTGCGGGCATCGAGGGCATCGTTTCTTAGAAACTCGAACAGTTCGCCGTGGAATTGGCGCCCGCCCGAGCGAGTGGCTAGATTGACAATCGCTCCCGAGCTTTGGCCGTATTCCGCGCTGAAGGTTGAATTGTCAATCTTAAACTCCTGAACCGCGCCGATCGAGGGTTGGAAGAGAATAGAGCTGAAGACCAAGTCGTTGAGTGTGATCCCATTGATCATGTAGTTGACCGTCTCCTCCCGATTGCCGGCGGTATTAATCGCCAGCGCCCCCAAACCCCGGCTGGGTGCGGCTGAGAATCCGCTCTGCGGCGCCGTAACCGACCCGGGCGACAGCACAGCGAGGTCCAGAAAGTAGCGCCCGTTGAGCGGTATTTCCTGGACCGTCCGGCCATCGATCACGTGCCCTACGGAAGTTGTGGCCCCATCGATCAAAGCTGTCTGAGACTTTACTGTGACTTCCTGCGAAAGATCTCCGATATCGAGATGCGCATCCTGGACAAGGGTTCGGGCAACATCCATTGTTAGTGATTCCACAGTGTACAGTCGAAATCCAGAGGCCTTTACTTGCATGCGGTAGATACTGACCGGCAACGCGGGGATTTCATAGATGCCCTCTCCATTGGTCCGCACGGAGCGCTCAATGAGAGTCGCCCGGTCTTGCACGATGATCTCTGCGCCTGCTACGACCCGACCCGCGGGATCAATCACCCTGCCGGTCAATTTACTGCCAGACTCAGCCTGAAGCAACGCCACCGCGATGCCCAGTAGCAAACCGCCGCGGAAGGGTAGGGAGAATGTTGAGAACCATACTTCCGCGCGACCTGTATGCACGAATCCTCCGACTGATGCAATACGCTCGTCAAAGATTGCTCGATTTTGCGCAATCGCCCTAGACTTTAACACGATTCTAAAGGCCTGGCTATGCGGTATCACTACCGCCAATGGAGGGCGCGGGACATGCCTTTTCTCCTTTGGACTTGGGTTGCAGGCTGGAGAACTCGTGGTCGAGAGGTGGCCTCCTCAGTCCGCACAAACAAGGAAATGCGAATGCAAGGCTCGCCGCCTTCTGGTCTGATGCCGTCGACATCCCGTTTTCGAGTCAAGATTGATGATGTGAGCCGATTGCGGGAGATTCAAAATATTTTTTATGACGTAACGTGCCGGAATCGATGGCAGAGCCACCCTTTTGAGCAACCTGAGAAAGCCTATTGAACCAGCCCGATTTCGATCGCCTTCTTTGTCAATTCGGCGGCAGTGCGCAACCCCAGCTTTCTCTTGATTTTCTGCCGATGAAACGCGACCGTCTTAACGGAGACGCTCATGATATGTGCAATTTCCTTGGCGGCCCGGCCCTCCGCGATCAGTTGCAGGGTCTCGCGCTCCCGCATGCTGAGACGAAAAGTGGCGGCGCGCTCAGAATCCTGGAACGGTTCAGCGTGTGCAGTCGAAGGACCGGGGCTGACATAGATGCGGTCGCTCAGGACGCTCTGGACAGCATCCAGCAGCTCTTCAAGACTGCCGGATTTCAACACGTAACCAGTACCCCCAGCCTCAAACGCGGCTCTTACACTAGAGGAACTCGAGTGCATCGTGAAGAATAGCACCTTCGTTCCGGGCAGACTCGCTTGGATCTGGATGGCGGCGTCGATACCGTTCAATCGAGGCATCGTAATGTCCGTGATAATAAGGTCCGGTTTCAAGCGCAGCGCTGCTTCCAACAGGGCCCGTCCGTCCGTCACCGCCCCGGCGATCTCGTAGTGCGGTGCCAGAAGCGCACGGATGCCTTCGAGAGCCACTGGGTAGTCTTCCGCCAATATGATCCGAGGGCGTTTCATAAGTTATCTACCTGGGCGCTTTGTCGCAACATAATGTTACCGCTAATTCCTCTTCCAAAACACGCGATCAGGTTCCGATTGAGGAAGCCGACGCTGCCTTTGGAGCACGGGGCAGCAAGACTTGAAACACCGTCCCTTGACCGGGCGCGCTCACAATATTAACAGCACCACCGAGGTCACGAACGATCCCTTGCACAACCGCAAGCCCCAAGCCGCGGCCCGGGAATTTGGTGCTGAAGAACGGATCGAAGAGCTTAGCTCTTATTTCTTCTGGCATGCCGCAGCCGGTATCCGAGACCTCGATCCGCACGTAATCGCCCGGGGGCAAGTCCGTCGCATTATTGGGAGCCAAGTCTCTACCTCCGCTCACTTGCGCCGCAGTTAAGGTAATCACTCCCTTCGTGTCTCCGATCGCCTCCGACGCATTGAGGACCAAATTCATCACCACTTGCCGGATCTGCGGAGCATTCCCCCGCACAGCCGGAAGGTCACCACGGAAATCCGTCCGCAAGGCCACTTGTTTTGAGATCGAGACCTTCATTAGCTCCAGCATCTCTTCCACCAGTCGCGGCACGTCCACCGTTTCATTGAGATCTTTTTGGTTCTCCCCGGCATAGATCATCAACTCACGCACGATCTCGGAGCCGCGAATGACGGCGGTTTTGATCTTTTGGAGTTCTTCCCTAGGCGCCGAGCCTGGCGCCAGGTAAGTCTCCACCAGTTCCGCCTGCGCAAGGATACCTCCCAGCAGGTTGTTGAAGTCATGGGCGATGCCCCCGGCCAGCACACCCAGGCTCTCTAGCTTCTGGGCCACTTGGAGCTGTTCTTGGTTTTGCTTGAGTTCTGTAATATCGGTGGTGATCCCGATATGACCGGTATAAACGTCCCCCGCAAAGCGCGGGGCACCCTTGGCTAACATCCAACGATACTCCCCATCCGCCCTGCGGATCCGAAAGCTGCTCTGGTAAATACGGCGGCCTGCAATGGCGGAAGAAAATTCGGAAGTAGCGCGCTCGTTGTCATCGGGATGCAGTAAGTTGGTCCACCACGTGCCCAGCATCTGCTCCGAGGTCTGCCCAACGAAGTTCAAACCGAAGCGGCTTGTGAACGTGATAGCGCCATCCGGACCGCAAACCCAGACGATAACCGGAGCCGAGTCAGCAATGTTCCGGAAGCGTTCCTCACTTTCGCGCAGCTCAGCTTCGGCACGCCTGCGCTGCGAGAGATCCTGCATCGC
>Ga0068860_100004347_pt1 | contig 14478 bp, 15 predicted proteins | sample KBSSwiS32_FD_66597 | JGI IMG/M metagenome (GOLD analysis project Ga0068860, IMG submission 66597) | Switchgrass rhizosphere microbial communities from Kellogg Biological Station, Michigan, USA - KBS Switchgrass S3-2 | ecosystem: Host-associated > Plants > Roots > Rhizosphere > Soil ... | reverse complement strand
CGACCTACACCATCTTCAATGCCGGGGCGGGCCGCGCCAACGTCCGCCTGACCGAAGCGCAGCGAGCCGCGGCCTTGGCAAGCTATCAAAAGGCCATCCAGACCGCGTTCCGCGAGGTATCGGACGCGCTCGCACGCCAAGGGACGATGAACGACGAGCTCAGCGCCCGCCAGCGCCAGCAGGCCGCCGCAGCTGATGTCTATCTGCTGACCGAAGCGCGCTACCGCAACGGAATCGACAGCTTCCTCAACAGCCTCGACGCGCAGCGTTCTTATTATTCGACCCAGCAAATCCTGGTGCAGACCAAGTTGACCGCGGCGCAAAACCGCGTCGAGCTGTACCAGGCCCTCGGCGGGGACTCGCTGCTGGAGCCGCCGCCGGCCGGCTAGAGCGGCCGATAGTCGATGATGTCGGGTTTCACCGGCTTGGACTGCAGCAGCCCGAGCTGGCTGGTGAACACCAGGACGGCGCCCGCGGCAATGGCCAGGCCGTAAGGAATGCCCTTGCTCTTGTATTTCTTCCCTTCGCGCGTCGCTTTCCCCCAGCGCACGGCGATGTAGATGAAGGCGAGAATACCGCCCGCGATCAACGTCGACGCCAGGAGCCAGATGCCGTCGTTGATGTTCACCCACAGGCCCAGGCACGCGAGGAACTTTACGTCCCCGCCACCCATCTTCCCGAAGGCGAAAAGCAAATATCCCGCACCCAGTAGCGCTGCGAAGACCGCGGCATTTTGCCACAAGTCGGTCGAGAAGCCGTGCAGGATCGCGGCAACGATCGCCATGACCAGCACGGCAAGGCACGTCAGGTTGGAAATCCGCAGCCGAACGAAATCCTCGACCGCTGCAGCGGCAAGGGCGAGGAAGAGCGGAACAAGCAGCCAGAGGGGCGAGCCGGGTACCAGGTTCATCGTGCGTTTGCTGCCTGCAAATTGTTGGCGGCGCGATCGTACCAACTGCCGCTTGCCTCGAGCGCCTGGGTGAAAGCGGCCACCGCTCGCGCCTTGTCGCCAAGCATTTGCGCGGCGACTCCAGCGTCATTGAGCCGCGCGGCCCAGGCCTTGTCGTCCTCACCCGTCCGACGCCTGGGCAATTCAGCTGCCAGAGCCGAGCGCGCAAGCTCGAGGTTGTTCGAAATCCGCTGCGATGTCGGGTCGCGCTCAGCGGCTTGCGCAAACAGTGCCGCAGCCGCGCGCCAGTCGCCGCGCAGCAATTGCGACCAGCCCATATTGTTGACGACCTCGCCCTCGGACGGAGCGAGCGCCGCAGCCTTGGCATAGCTCAGGTCCGCGGCTGCCCAATCCCGCTGCATATCGGCGGCGACGCCGCGCGCATCCCACGCACGCCACGAGGCATTCGCCGACTTGGTCGCCCGATCGAGTAAAGTCATGGCGAGCGCGGAATTGCCGAGCTTCAGGGCGGCAATCCCGCCCCGTTCGGCCACCCGGGAGTCGTCGGGCGCTACGGTAAGCAGCTTCTGGTACCGCAACAGCGCCTCATCATTCTTGCCGCTGTCGAATGCGATGTCGGCGAGGATCAGGTCGATGCGCGCGCCGCTCACGCCTGCGGCGAGCGCCCGTCCGGTCATCAACTGAGCTTGTTCGAGCCTGCCGGCGCGGATTGCCTGCTCGATGTCGGCCAAGGCCGGCGCCGCTGGAGCGACCGGAGTCGCCGCCGCGGCGCTTAGCGCGAGCAGCGACTCAATGATCATCCGCGGTTCTGCGCCGTCCTGCCAGGTGCATCGCGGCCGAGTAAGACAACGAACGCGTCAGTCGACTCGGTCGGCTGAGCGCGGAACCCGAATTGCGCCGCCAGAATGCGGCCGAGCTGCGGGCGCAGCATCGGATAAAGGACCAAGCTCCGATCGCGCGTCGCCGAGGCGTCACCGATCTGGATCTTGCGCCAGCCACGATCGAACAAATAGTCGCGATTGCGCGCGGCCAGCCCTTGCACGCGGGCAGCGTTGAGAAGCCGGATGTTCGGCCGTGCCGCCGCCACCTGCGTCATCGGCACCCACTTCACGGTCACCTTTTGCGGCGCCGCCGCGACGACCTGGCCGCGCCACGCCGTTCCGGTGCCGGTCAGAAGCGCGACTTCACCCAGCGACAAGCGCTCGAGACGGGGCGCAAGCGACTCCGAAGACAAGGCGACTTTGGCTCGTTCATCGAGACGCGGCGGTGAAATCCGGGGGGCGGCGGGTTCTGATGGGGCGACAAGCATTGCCGCCAGCGGAGCGGCGGCAACCGGCGACAAGCTCGCCGCCAAGCCGGCAATGACTTGCATCCCGATTCCATCGGTAAGTGGCGAGGTGGCGATGCGCGGATCCGCAGTTCTCACCGACGTGACCGTCGGCTTGGCTTCGATCACCGGTACGGCGTGGGCCTGCGTCACAACCGGCGTGGTGATCACGGGAGTCGCGGCCAGCGCGATCGTCACCGACCTTGTCAGGCCAGCCGGGGCTGAGCTTGACGGCGGAGCACTAATTGGTGCTGCCGAGGCAATTGCCACCGGAGCCGGATCGGGCTGCGCCTGGTCGAGTGCGGCGTCGGCAGAGGCGAGCGAAGCGATGTCGGAGCGAGCCGCGGCCGCGGCCTCCCTCTTGCCCTGTTGGTCAAGCGCGCCGGCGAGCTTGGCAAGCAGCGCGGCATTATGCGGAGCAAGCGCGAGCGCCGCTTCGTAACTGGACTGCGCGAGGTCGTAACGGCGCATCAGCTCGTAGCAAGCGGCCATCCCGGCGAAAGCTTCGGCATTGTTGGGATCGGCGCGCGACGCCTTGCGAAAGCCCTCGAGCGCAAGCCCGACATTGCCAAGGGCGAGTTGGCCTTTGGCTTCGGCCAAGCTGTCAGGCGACGCCCTGAGCTTGGACCCGGGATCGGTGATGGGCCGGACTTCGACCGCATTCGGTGTCGACGCACAGCCCGCCGCAGCGAAGCTCAGTGCGATCAGCCAATTCTTCTTTCCCCCGTCCATCGTCACCCTCCGTGGAGTGCTGGCAACACAGCCCTGACAACGCGAATCATTGCCGGCAGCATCAGCACGCCGATCATCACCGGCAGCATGCACGCGACCAGCGGCACGGAAATCAGCACGGGCAGGCGGTGTGCCTTTTCCTCGGCCCGCATGCGGCGCTTCTCGCGCATTTCCGATGCGTAAGTGCGCAAGGTTTGCGCGATCGACGAGCCGAGCTTGGTCGACTGGATCAACAAGGTGGCGAATGCCCGGATCTCGTCCGCGCCGGCGCGATCGGCCAGCCGGCGCAGCGCGTCTTCATGGCTGCGCCCGGCGCGAAGTTCGAGCACCACGGCGCCAAACTGCTCCGCGAGCCGCGGGTGCGAATGGGTCATCTCCATGCCGACGCGGGCAAACGCCGCTTCGAGTCCGAGACCCGCTTCGACGCACACCAGCATCAGGTCGAGTGCGTCGGGAAAACCGTTGATAAGATCCTGCTGGCGGCGGTCGGCCTTGGCCGAGACGAATAGCGCCGGCAGGTAAAGGCCGGCGGCCGCGGCAATCACCAGCGACAGGTAAAGCTTGAACACGCTCGGGCTCGACCCGCCGACCCAGAACAGCAGGAAGACCGTGATCGGGAGCGCGAGCACCAGGCCCAGGCGAAGCAAGGTGTAGACGCGCGGCGCGTAGCTTGCGGTGAAGCCGGCGGAGGCCAGTTTCTGCCGGAGCTTTTCATCCTTGGTATCGACGAGGCTAAGGCCCGACTTCTCGATCGAATTGACCAGCTTCAGCCAGGCGCTCTCGACCTTGTCGGTGCGGAGCGAGCCCATGGTCGGCGCACCACCCGTGACCCGCGGACCTTCCTGAAGCAGTCGCCGCCGGGTCAGTTGCCGCGCCGCAATCAGCTGCGCGACGAAATATACCCCGACCGCCACCGTGGCGAACAGCAGGCCCAGCATCACCAGGCGAAGGATCGGGTTCTCGGCGATTAGTTCGAGCATGGCTACACCTTGAGATCCACCATCTTCCGGATCGTGAAGAAGCCGACCAGGTACAGCACGAGCAGAAACAGGAAGCCCGGCAGGAACCACGGATCGTTCGCGACATCGAGGAAGAAGCTGGCATTGACGATGAACAGCAAGGTGAAGGTGAAAATGGGCAGCACGGTCAGCATGACGGCGGTCATGCGGCCCTCGCTCGACAGCGCGCGAACCTTCATGAACATTGCCGCCCGCTCGCGGATCACCTGCGACAAATTCTCAAGGATTTCGGCGAGGTTGCCGCCGGTCTCGTTCTGCACCGACAGCGAGACCACGAACATCCGCATATCATCGAGGTCCCAGCGCTCGGCCATGCTCTGCAATGCGTCGCGCAGCTCGGCGCCATAGGTCACCTCGTCGACGGCAAGGCCGAATTGCGTGCCGATCGGGTCGGGCATTTCGACCGTCAGCAAGTCGAGCGCCGCGGCGATCGGATGGCCAGCGCGCAGGCCGCGGACAAACACGTCGAGGGCGACCGGAAACTGCTCCTGCATCTTCTTGCGCGTTCGGGTCGCGCGGAAGCTGATGAACATCAACGGCAGCGCCGCGCCGAGGGCGAACGCAAAGGTCGCGCTCATCACCAGGCGACCGAAGCTGATGCCCATGCCGCTCATTCCCATCAGCAGCAGGATGACGAAGAAAATCGCCAGCGGCGCCATGATGATGATCAGCATCAGCCGGCCCGTGGGCATCGTCAGCTGCGCCTGCATCAACGTCCGTTCGAATTTGTGCGCGAGCTTGTCGATGAACGGCGGCAGGCCATGCGGAACGGCGGAGCCCGCGCGCCGCAGCAGGTTCATGGTCTCGCCGTGGCTGCGGCCCTTGCCGATCATCTTTAGGCGCAGGTTGATCGCCTGGCCTTCCGACCGGTTCTTGGACATCGAGCGAACAATTGCCTCGACGGCGAGAACGACGGCTCCGAAAATGCATACGAGCGCGAGCGCGCGGAGCCACACGGGGTTCATGCGTCGAACTTCGCGTCGGGTCGGAACAGATCGGCCGACAGCGTAATGCCGTGCGCCATGACCTGGTCGAGGAAGCGCGGACGGATGCCGGTCGCCTCGAACTTGCCGATCACCTGGCCTTCAGGGCTCATGCCGGTCTGCCGGAAGCGGAAGATCTCCTGCATCGTGACGACTTCGCCCTCCATGCCCGTCAGTTCGCTGACGCTGATCAACTTGCGGCGGCCGTCGGACAAGCGCGAGACCTGGATTACGACGTTGAGCGCCGAGGCAATCTGCGCCCGCGCCGAGCGTGCTGGAATGTCGATCCCGCTCATGCCGATCATTTGTTCGACACGCGACAGCGCATCGCGCGCGGTGTTGGCATGGACCGTGGTCATTGACCCGTCATGGCCGGTGTTCATCGCTTGCAGCATGTCGAACGCCTCGCCCGCGCGAACCTCGCCGACGATGATCCGGTCGGGGCGCATGCGCAGCGCGTTCTTGACCAGGTCCCGCTGAAGGATCTCACCCTTGCCTTCGATGTTCGCCGGCCGCGTTTCCAAGCGCACCACGTGCGCCTGCTGGAGCTGAAGCTCGGCCGAATCCTCGATGGTGACAATCCGCTCACGCTCATCGATGAACGCGGACATGGCGTTGAGCATCGTCGTCTTGCCCGAACCGGTGCCGCCTGAAATCAAAACGTTACGACGCGATCCTACGACAGCTTTCAAAACTTCGGCTACCTGTGGCGGGACGGATCCGATCTCGATCAACCGCTCCATGCTGATCGGGATCTTGGCGAACTTACGAATGGAAAGTGAGGACCCGTCAATCGCCAGCGGTGGAACCACGGCATTAACGCGGCTGCCGTCGGCGAGGCGGGCATCGACCAGCGGCGACGATTCGTCGATCCGTCGACCGACCGCGGACACGATCTTCTGAATGATGCGGATGAGGTGCCGCTCATCCTTGAATCTTACCGGGCTCGGTTCAAGGACGCCGTAGCGTTCGACGAACACGCGGGCATAGCCGTTGACCAGGATGTCGGTGATGGTCGGGTCCTTGAGCAGCGGCTCAAGCGGCCCCAGGCCAAGCAATTCGTCGAGGACGTCGCCGACCAGCTGCTTGCGTTCGGCATGGTTGAGCGCGTGATTTTGCTTGGCGAGCTCCTCGGCGACGATGTCGCCGACTTCAGATTCGATTTGCTCCCGCGACATCTTGTCGAGCGCCTGGAGATTGATGAGGTCGAGCAAACGCTGGTGAAGCTCGACCTTCAGGTCGGTGTGCTTGTCGCGTTTGGTGAAAGCGCCGGCATCGCCGATGGTGACAAGACGATGCTCGTCGTGCGAACTGGCCTTTTCCTCGACGGGAGCGGCTCCGCCCTTCGCCGGCTTCTTGACCTGCCACATCTTCAACGCTCCAGACCCAGGGCTGCTGCCAGACCTACGTCTAGCACATCGAGGTCCTTGCCGATGGCGCTCTTGCGCTTGATGTCGCTAATCGGGACACCCTGATCGATCGCCGCGCGCATCAGCGGGAAATCATTGGTCACGGTATAAGCAATGTCGCGGCCAAGGGCTTCGCGCACATCGCTGGGGCGGATGGTCCGTGATTGCGACTTGTCCCAACGGTTGGCGACGATGCGCACGTCGAGCGCGTTCAAATCCTGCGATTCCAGCAGGCGCAGCTGGCGCTTGGCGCGGTTAAGACCGGCGACCGTCAGCTCGGTGACCAGCAGGACGAGGTCGGAACGGGCGACGAGCGATAGCGACCAGTTGGTCCAATTGCTTGGAAGATCGAGGAAAACCGTACCGAACTCACGGGTCGCAAGCTCGACGATCTGCATCAGGTGCTCGTTCGACACCCCTTCGAGCGGCATCATGTCCGGCGGAGCCGCGATGACCTTCAACCCGCTCGCATGCTCGGTCACCGTCGCGCGCAGGAGCGCGCTATCGAGCCGGGCCCCGGCCTCCAGCAAGTCGAGCAAGGACAGTTTCGGGCGCAGGCCGAGTTGGAACGCGACGTCGCCGAATTGAACGTCGAGGTCCATCAGGCACGTTTCGCGGCCGGCTGCGGCCTCGCTCTGCGCGAAGCGGAGCGCGAGCTGGCTGCTGAGGGCCGTCGCCCCTGCCCCGCCGACGCCCTTGATCACGCTGACCAATTTTGCCGTGCTAGTTGCGGCAGCGGTCTGGCGGCCGCTTAAGTCGGCCGCAACCGGAGCCAGCGACGTTTCGAGGTCCTCGATGCTAAGCGGCAATGGCACGACATCGTGTGCACCTGCCCGGACCAGCGCGCGCACCAGCGACAGCGGGGGATCGTAAGCCGCGGCAATCAGCGGGGTGGTCGCCCCTTTCATGAGCTTTTCGAACCGCTTGATCGAAGCAGGCGTGTCTGGATCAACTTGAATCACCGCCGCAGCGGCCGACCCGATTTCTTCCGGATCGATCCAGTCGGTCACCGGGATGACGTTGAGGCTCAGCGGAAAGCCGGCCACCTTCGCGCCGAGAAGGTCGGCGGAATCGCCCTCGACGCCCGAAAGGTACAGCTGCACCGCAGTTTCGCTCTTGGCGGTCTGCCAGTTCTTGGCTGTCTCATTAGGGTTGATAACGCTCACTTTCGGCACCTCAATTTGAAATCGTGCCCGATGCATCTTCCAGCGTCAGCGCCGCGCGAAAATCCGGCATTGAGATGCTGCAGGCAAACACCAGGCAAGTCATGGGTCGGAAGGTTAGGCCAGTCACGCTGACGGTCACGAGCGCGGAGACATCCGGGCCATCGGGGTCGCCTGCAAATCCGAGACCAACATTGCGATAATTGACCTGCACGTTGCTCGCCGTCAGCGTCGGATACATCATCTTCATCCGCGCCACGATGTTATTGAAAGCGGTCGCATTACGGCTCGTGGCGGAACAGAAGCCGCCGCCAGGCAAGCATGTGCATGTCGAATTGGTGCAGGTTGCCGTATCGAAACTTGAAGTCGGAACCGCGGCCCCCTGTGTAACCCCGCCGCTGATCGCGAAGCTGTATGTATACAAACCGTTCAGGACCGGATCGGTGACAACGGCATAGCGGGCACCCATTTGGGTCGCCTTCTCAGCCTGGTTGAATTGCCACAGATACCGTCCGACGTCGATGATTCCGAACAGCAGGATGAGCAACAACGGCAGCACGAGCGCAAACTCTGCTGCGCTCGCAGCCCGGGTTTCGCGAGTAAAATCGGTCAGCCTTTTCATGCGCCGATCACCGCGGCCTGACTTTGCGCGTACAAGTTCACTGTGGAGGCGCGAAGGCCCAGGATTCCGAAGAATGTCTTGTACGGAACGGTGGCTTGAACGGTAATGACCGGTGCTGCGCCAGCAACTCCACCGACGGTTGGAAAGTCTTTGTAGACGCCGCCATTATTGAAGCTTCCGGCAACGCCGCAATTGATCGTGACCGTGGCCATGTTGTCGTTCGTCCAGCCAATCAAGCGTTGGTCGGCCGTTCCGTTATTGTCATAGTCGCCGTCGGGATCGCCTGTTCTCGCAACTCGTCGAGTCTGCGTCTCCGCAGTGCCGCCCGCAGGCACGGTGCACGAAGGATAATTGGTCATCGGCAGTCGCGCCGCATAACGCGCCGCGTCCCGGACCGCTTTCTGGACCACATGCTCCGACAGGAAGTAATTGCCGACGTCGAACGATCCGAACATCAGCACCAGGAGCATTGGCAGTACCAGTGCCATCTCTACTGCGGCCGAACCGGAACGGTTGGCGAAAAGATTGGTCCGGCCCCTCATTCGATTAGATACGGCACGCTCTTCTTGACGAGCTGGAGCGCCCCTTCATTCGTTGCATTCTGGGTTGCGCCGATGATCTCGACGTAGATGTCACCGTTTTCCGTTCTCACGCCCGTGCTACGCGCGAGTGCCGGTTGGACCAGGAAGATATCGATGAATTTCGTAACGGCGACGCCGGTCGTATGCCCACCGACGCCCTCAGCCGTGCAATTGATGACTGCTACGCTCAGAACGCGCCGGTCAATCTGCGTCGCGCTTGGCGCGATCCCGGCAGGCTCTCCTGACAAATCTCCGGGACGGGAATATGCCATCAACGAAGACGGCGCTGACTGCGAGTTAAGGCGCGTCCCCGAGTTGTTCATTTCCCACTGGTAAACCTGGAAACGCGTTGGCGTAGTCGTACCGCCCGGCATGTTGGCAGCCAGAAACGTGTTCATGGTCGCGACCGACGTAATTGTCGGATAGCTCGCCGAGTTGGACTTGAAGTAGGCGTAGCGATCCCACGTTCCGGTACCAATCCTGCCGCCCGCGCATGCACCGGCATTGGTTGAGCCAAATGCGTGGCAAATATCCTCAGGGTAACCCATCGGAGCGATGGCACTGATCTCCGCGTCGCTCAACGCGTGATTATTTGTGCCTGTCGCGTTTATGATGTTCGCGGCGCCGGGATACGGGTTTGCCGCTTCCTTCCACCCATTGTTGTTGTTGGTCAGGCCGACCTTTGCGAACGTATTACCGGTTCCGTCGAGCGCCAGATCCTTGCGAATGTTCATGGACGGCGGGCAAAGCGACCCGTCATTGCCACAAGCATTGTTAAGTCCCTGATCGTAGATTCCGAACCGCGTGTTGAGTGCATCGCGAACGGAAATAATCGAGCCGGTCTCAGTATCGACGCCCGATCCTGAAACACAGTCGCCGGGGGGATTCTGCTGGCCAAGCACTTGGCGCAAGGTTTGAGCGCCGTTGCCAGCCCCCGTATCGAGGAATCCGAAGTTGCCCGGGCCATAGATGCCGCCGCCGTCGTTGCCGACGAGCCGCACACCCTTTCCGACATAGTTGGCGATGGTAAAGGCCGGGTCGCCGTTCTCGTTGGGGTTGCACAGCATTAGCGGCGGAACCTTGCAGATCGCCGAGTCCAATCCCGCGAACGCTACCGCGTTGATGGCGCCCGACGAGAATAGGCCAACGATCGGAGTGAAGGCATATCGTGCTGCGCGCGAGTTGACTTGTACCTCTACGAATTTCGCATTTGCGTCGCTGGTTGCGGCAGTCGTCTTCGATGCGTTTTGATAGAATCTGACCTGGCCGGTTGCATCGCAGGTTGCTTCGTTGGGTACGACAATCGCCAAGCCATTCCCGTCGTTGGACATGCGCGTTTGATTGGCGACCATCGTGGCTGCCGCCGCCGCGGCGCGGGCACACGCCCCCGTTTCGCCATCCAGCTGGCTCGCGCCAGCGAGGGCCGCTTGATCTGCCGCACCCTGAAGTTCGGTATCCATGCTCGCCATGCGGGCGTAATCGAACGCGATCCCGCCCGCCGTGATCAATGCGACCAGCGACAGCGCGATGGTCGGCGCTACGGCGCCGCTGGTATTGCTAAGGAGATTCCGGTCCGAGCTCCGCATCCTCCAGCATCCCTAGCGCGGCGATCCGCCGCCGCTGGAGCTGCTGGTCGAGGTCATGGCCTCCACCTGCTTCACGGCGTCGGTGCGATAGCGCTTGACCGCCGCCGCTCCCTTGGCGCCGTTGTCGCCCGGCTGGGCGGAGCCCGGCGGATAGAGCGGATCAGGATTAACGGTCTGGAGCGCCGCGTTGTACTTTACGGTCTCGCCCAGCGCGGGGTCTTCCTGACCGATATTCTTGTTCATCGTGCTGCACGCGCCAAGCGTCAGTCCGGCAGCTGCGATCAGCAGAAGTCTAGAGGACATGGCCGTAGTCCTTTTCAAATCCGACGGGTTTCGCCTGCGCCGTTCCGCCCGGGATCGGCGGTGGTGGTGGTGGCGCGGCAGGCTGGACGAACGGCGCGGCCGACGCCGGGACGCCGGTATCGGTGCGGCCATTCAACAAGAGGTCGGCCTCGTTGGGCGGCCCGATGCGATCGGTCGGCACCTTCAGGGAGCCCGAGCGCACCGGCTTCACCAGGTGCGGCGTGACGATGATCACCAGTTCGGTTTCCTCATGCTGGAAGCCGGTCGAGCGGAACAGTGTTCCGATGATCGGCAGCGAGCCGAGGAACGGGATCTGGCGGATGGTATCCTGGAAGTCCTTGCGGAGCAGCCCGGCGAGCGCGAAGCTCTCGCCGTCGCGGATCTCGACCACGGTCTTGGCGCGCCGCGTCTGCAGGCCCGGGATGGTCAAATTGTTGACCACGATCGACGCCGTCGGGTCGATTGAGCTGACCTCCGGCTGCACCACCATATTGATGACGCCATCGCTGAGCACGGTCGGCGTGAACGCCAGGCTGACGCCGAACGGCTTCCACTCGACGGTGATGGCGCTGTTTCCGCCCTGCCCGCCACCGCCAGCGCTTTGCACGGTCGGGATCGGGAATTCGCCGCCGGCAAGGAAGCTGGCCGTCTCACCCGAGAGTGCGATCAGGGTCGGTTCGGCGAGCGTGGTCACCGCGCCCTTGCGCTCGAGCGCATCGAGCTGCACCCGGAAGTTCGCGCCGAGCCCGCTGAAGGACCGCGCGAGCAAGCCAAAGGTGTCGGTGATGGCACCGTGGACCAGCGCACCCGCGCCGGGGCCGGTCGACGTGACGGTCAACCCCGGGGACGTCGTGGTGATCGTCTGTGTCGTCGGAATCACGCCCGAACCGCCGCCAGCGATTCCCTTGAGGTTGTTGTCGTTGACGTCCCAATTGACGCCGATCTGCTTCAGTGCGGAACGCTTCACTTCGGAAAAGCGAACCTCGAGCATCACCTGCTGGGCCGAACCGAGCGACATCAAATTGACGACCTTGCCCGGGGCGTAGGTCTCGGCCAACTGCACCGCCTTGTCGGCATCGAGCGAGCTCGCCACCGTGCCTTCGAGGATGACGCTGTCGTTGGCCATGCGCGCCGAGACGTCGTTGCCCGGCATCACTTCGCTGAGCTGGCGCTTGAGGGTCATGACATCGGGCCCGACGACCACGTCGAGCACCGCGATCAGGCGGTTCGAGCGGTCGTAAATGGTCAGGCTGGTCGTCCCCGCCTTCTTGCCCAGCACGTAAAGCGACGTGCCGGAGATCGGGATGATGTCCGCGATCTCCTGGCTGCCGATCAGCGCCTTGGCGTAGGGCCGGTCGGTGCGCAGCACCTGGCTCTTGTTCACCGGAACATCGAGCTCCCCGGCGTGCACGCCTTCGGCGATGCTCACCTGGGCCAACGCCGGCGTGGCGGCGGCGAGCGCCGCAGCGCCCACGGCAGCCGCAAGTGCGGCCTTCAGATATGTCTTCGCGGCCATCATGCCCCCACCTTATATTGGTCGCTCTTGGTACCCCGGTAGATTTCGACGCTCGGCTTCTCCGGCGCTTTCTTCGGCGCGGCCTTGCGCGGCGCGCTCGGCCGGGTCACGACCGGACGCGGTTCGGTCAGCGCGGCCGAATAGCCCCCGACCACCGCCGGCGCCGGATAACGCGCGCCGCCGTACATGTTGTAGCGAAGGTCGTTCATGTTGACGGTCTCGACGACCGGATTGTTCTGTTCGCCGGGCTTGCGCAGCACCAGGCTAAGCTGTCCCGTCTTCTGGCCCAGCGCCAGCTTTTGCCCGTCGATCGGCGAGACCTCGAAGGTCGCGCTGCGCGCCAGCTTGGGCGTGCCGTCGGCATTCTTGGCTTCCTGGTCGATCGCCAGCACCCGGACGTTCTGCAGCAGCACGTCGGTCACTTGCTGGGCGGCATCGCCAGGCAGTGTGCGCGTGATGAACACGTCGACGCTGTCGTTCGGCTGGACGAAGCCGGCCACGCCCGACACGTCGTCGATGCGGACGGTCGCGGCGCGCATGCCGTCGGTCAGCAGCGAGGCGATCGACGCCCCCTGCCCCGGCGCGCTGATCTTGGCGGCGAGAATGGGTTCGTTGACGCCCATCGCGAGGAGCGCAAAGCGCTTCTGACCCGCGGGCATCAGCGTCGCGGCGTTGTTGTACGCCCCTGGCGGAATGCTTGAATTCGGATAGTCGACGAAGCGGATCTTGTCCGCCGTCAGCTCGGTGCCATAGGCCAGCGGCACGGAAGCGACGGCGACCTTGGTCGTCCCGCCGGCGACGGCCTGCTGCTGTTGGCCGTTGAGATACGCATTGCCGATATAGACCGCGAAGAGGCCTAGAACGATCGCAATCCCGAGCGCGATCATGGTTTGACGGTTCATATGCGAGCCACCCCCCGCGGCGATATTAACCCAAGTCGGATTCCGGCGTAAGCTTTAGTTTAATCATCCGCCGAAAGCGCGTCTTTGATACAACAGGTAACAAAGAAGGGGCCGCCCGAAGGCGGCCCCTCCCGAACGCAAATCTTACGGGCAGTCAGCCGCAACGGCCGACGAACCCTTGGCAATGCAGCTCGCGCCCTTGTTGAGCGAGTTGCCAATGGTCTTGCCCAGCGTAATCGCGGCAAGAGCGATCGCGCCACCGATGATGGCGAGGATCAGCGCATATTCGGCGGCCGAAGCACCCGAGTCATCGCGCAGCATGTTGATGAAAGTCTTCATGTTACCATTCCTTCCAAACCAAAAAAGAAACCCGCGCCCCCTTCCCGGGGCGCGGGTCAACTGAAGTCTTACGGGCAGTCCGCCGCAACGGCCGACGAACCCTTGGCGATGCAGCTCGCACCAGCGTTCAGCGAGTTGCCGATCGTCTTGCCGAGCGTGATCGCCGCCAGGGCAATCGCGCCGCCAATAATGGCGAGAATGAGCGCATATTCGGCCGCCGAAGCGCCCGACTCATCGCGCAGCATGTTGATGAAAGTCTTCATATTACCATTCCTTCTCTCAAGCCTCCCCCCGCTCGAAAGCGTGGGATCACCCGCTGCGCGTTGATCGGAGAAGAAACGCAAAACTTCCCTGCCACCTGCCGATGGAAACCGAGATAAACGGCACGTGGCTGGCGCCCCCGAGCGCTCAGCTGGTTTCAGGGCTGACCCCGCGTTAACACATTGTCAACTACGCTGATTTAATCCCGATTAATGTCCCGGGCTTGGTTTTAGAACCGGTAAGTCATTGATTTTGCTGACCCTTATCTTTGGTTAGGGGTGACCCGGAAAGGCTCCAAATTTAATGTAATTGTCCCAAAATCGGACAAACTGTCGCCCCCCGGACACTATTTTATCCACAGGCCAAGGGCCCGATTTCGTTACGGATTAGCGACGATTCGAATCGGGTAGCCCGTTCCGGCGCACGCACGGACGCTTCGCCTTCAGTCCAAAGTCGATTGATGCACGCGAAGACGCGAAGACGCGAAATTGGATGTCGTCGCGGCGAACTTGACTGAACCCACCTTCAAGCCGAACTGAAGCTCAGCCGGATCTAGTTTCTCGCGCAGAGACGCAGAGACGCAGAGAGGCTGTGCCGGTGAAGACGATCGACGCGATCAGCGGAGACATTCTCGACATTTCGATCCGTTTGCATCGGGAACTTGGCCCAGGCCTGCTGGAATCGGTGTACGAAATTGTCCTTGCCGCAAAGCTGGCAGCAATGGGGTATAAGGTTGATCGGCAGAAGCCGATCGATATCGAGTTCGAAGGTGTCCGTTTCGAGGCGGCGTTCAGGATCGACATTCTCGTCGACGAGCAGGTCTTG
>Ga0068860_100004346_pt1 | contig 14478 bp, 11 predicted proteins | sample KBSSwiS32_FD_66597 | JGI IMG/M metagenome (GOLD analysis project Ga0068860, IMG submission 66597) | Switchgrass rhizosphere microbial communities from Kellogg Biological Station, Michigan, USA - KBS Switchgrass S3-2 | ecosystem: Host-associated > Plants > Roots > Rhizosphere > Soil ... | reverse complement strand
AGCGATTCATTTCTGGCGCCGATTAGGAGCCGGGACATCACTCTCTCTACATTCAGCCCGCGGACTGAGACGGCTCTTGCCCTCCCTACTTCGCTCTGAGCGGAACCTTGGCCAGGAGTCCAAGCGTTAAGTGTTCGCTCGAACCACGGCCGTCAATCCTGAAGAAATAGAAAGGCCTCGGCACGTTGATCAGGAATCAAATCGCACCGAAGCCAGAGAGTTCTGAACCCGTTTTGCTACGGGATGTAGTAACGGATCGATGTCCAAATCATGTTATCGATGGCCTTGGGAGCAAAACCCGCCGCTCCAGCGACGTTATTGTTTCCGGACCATCCGTTCTTCGCGAAGTAGGAGTACTGGATACCCCAGCGAAAGCCTCCTTTGTCGCCTTGGTAGATCTTGTGCCAAAACCCAACGGTACCTTCGAAGATGACACGAACATCTCCAGCGCAGTTACTGCCGCTGCTTGGAGTAAATGGGCTCGACGGGGGCGGGAACTGACCGAGGCTGTTGGACGGGATCAGTTCGGTTTGGCAACCGCTGTTATTGGCAAAGGTCGACCCATATCCGCCGATACCCGTCGTCGAGATCTTGGTGCTCGTTGTCGCCGGAATAAGGCAAGTGCCATTCGCAGCCGGCACCGGACACGTCGGGCCGGTGCTTCCATTCGGCACGAAAGTAATTGCCGGTGTCTTTGTTACCGCGATGCTGTTGTACCCGGTGTAGGCAGTGCGAGCTCCGTATTCTTCGCCACCATAGGCGTAGAGATCCCACTTGGTCGAGTGATATTCGAGTCCGGCAAGCCCATGCGCTGTGCGGATGAGAGCCGCCGTGCCATCGGGTCGGAAAGTCAGATCAGGAATTTGGGCTGAGCCATAGCGCCCAACGCCGTCCCCAGCCATGCCCTGGAATGCCAACTCCAGTTTCTTGGCATAGATCGGCAGTCGGAAGTTAACTCCGACTCCACCGCCGGTGCGTGTGTCGTTGTATGCGCCAGCTGCACTAGAAACTGGCGTGCCTGTGATGGGGCAATTGATTGCGAGAATCGCAGAAGGAACCACGGTGTCAGTTGCGTTCGTCCCTGCAACGGCGCAGGGATAGATGCGGTTGCGAAATGCACTCACCAGGCCAATGATCTCGTAGTGTCCCCAGCCGGGATCGATGGCGGCCTTCACGATGAAATCAGGGGCTTTGTTGATGGTGTAGCCAGACGTGTCCGCGAAGTTCAAGAGTCCGCCGCCTGCACCGATCGCGTTGAGAACCGTGTTGCCGGCGGTTGTGGTTGTGATTCCCGCCGTGTTGGTTGCCAAATTTGAGAATCCACGCCCACCGACCGTGGCCTGAGGACCTTCAATAGCCGCCGCTAAGGCAAATTTCCCACCAAAATCCTTGGCAACGCGGAATGCATACTGCCGCGCCCAGCTGAATCCCACGTTGTACTGCGGGTCAATCGTGAGCGGTGGCAGTTCCGTGCGGTTCTGGATACCCTTCTTGTTTTCTGTCACTAGGGACCACATCTGTCCGCCCGTGAGGCTGAGTCCATTGGCAAAAGCGGCTTGTCCAAAAATGACGCGTTGACGCATAACGTAGCTGTTGCTTTGACGGTTGTTAGAGGTCACGCCGGTGCCGAGAAAGTCGGCTTCCCAATATCCAGTCAGTTTGACATTCCCGATTTTGCTCTCGCCGAGCAGGCTCAACCGACTATGGCGTCCACTCATGTTGAGCTCGCCAACTCTTGAGAGTGTATTGGCGGTGTAGGGAATACCCGTGAAAGGTGTGTTGATGTCAGCGCTGGCCGCGCGTTGGCGCCACACGGTCGACGCGTCGGCGAACCCTCCCGGAGTGAGCGTAATTCCTTTGTAATGGATGGCGACCGGACTCTCGACTGCCTTTTTCAAGCCAGTCTGGGTCTCCTGGAGCGCAACCGCGGTGTTTGTCGAGTTCTGCTTTAAGTCTTTTACGTCGCTCGCCAGAGAATTGACAGTCTCATCCTGCTTTGCACTCTGGGACGCAGCCTCGTCCGCCTTGCTTTGCGCCTGCGTAGTTGCCGTCTGGCTCTGTTGCAGACTCTGCTGCAATTGTTGAATCTGTTGATCTCTGCTCTGGATTTGATCGCTCAATTGCTTGATCTGCTGCTGTTGGGCATCAAGAGCCTGTTTCAGTTCGCTGAGCTGCTGGGCAACTGCCGAGTTGCTGGCTGCCGCCGACTTCTTGGCGGACTTGCCAGTCGGGCTCGTTTGAGCCTGCGCCGGAACCACTCCCATGAGGGTAAGAACCAGCGCCAAAGCTGTTACTCGCTTCATCTTTTGATCTCCTTGAAAAGGTAGATAGGACAGTACTGCCTGCACTTCCTTGAAATCCGTGACGCCGCATTGCTTTCGGTACGACACCGGCTTTTCAGCAATGCGTTTCGCAAAACCTCAATTCTCGAACTCACGCCATTCCAAGTACGCTCGGTCGTGTTTGGAAACCCAAGCTCTCTCCGCTGGACATTTCCAAGAACTCTCAGCGAAGCCATAGATTATCGATGGTTAGTTTAAAATTCGATGAATCTACGATCAGCAATTAATGAATTGTCAATTTTCTGCAAAAACCGTACTGTCGCCGAGGACTGAAGCCGTCTGACCTGGTTGAGGCCAGCTAGGTCGTAAAAGGCAGAGCGGGCCTGGAAGGACGGGGAATGCCGCCCCCATATTTTAGAAGGCACGCTTGGGACTCTGAGGATCATGGCTCGGTTTTGGACTGGATCTGGTTCCAGACGGCATTCTCGAATCTGTGTCCTATGACGAGCTTCTTGCGTAAACTGAGGATTGAAGGCGGGAGATAGCTATGCCGGATTGGGGCTGGATCGCAATTTTCGTGGTGGTTTATGTGTTGCTGACCAGGTGGGTTCTTCCCAAGCTAGGTGTGCCTACTTGAGCGGGCAATGATTGCGCCGAGTCTCGTCGCAAATCTGCTGAGGACGTAGGCAAGAACACGCATCCCTAAACCCTCTTCCTAGAATGACGTGCACCGACGTGTGATCAGAATCACACACGTCTGTTACCCGAATCATGGGGCTTTCCTCGGATCAAACATCAAATTTCAGTCTGTTACTCGAGAAACGCAATTTGGAGGCTCGAATGCGCTTGCTTCGGCTTCGCGGAGGTCTCAGTCCATCATTTTCTCACCGATGTCGCCGAATACCTTCGCGAAAGCCTCACTCAGGACACAGGTTCTGGAGTCGGCCCTTCATAAGTTCCGCGAAGCCTGGGTGGGCTCGGCTAGGGGAAATGTCCGGAACCGGGGGGCGCGTCCAAAACCGGAACACTCCGTTTGGAAGGGAAGAGTTGCTTGAGCGATCGAGAGCGTGGAGACAGACCATCAGAAGAGACTGCTCGCTTAGTCTGGAAATTACCCTGATAGGGCCCTCAGGGGGATTCCTCGGCGATGAAAATCAATTCGGAGCTGTTCGCGTAAGGCAGCCTGACTTGCAATCCACCTTTCATTAGCTCCCACCCCGTAAGCGTTCTGTCCGGGCTGGTGTGATCGTGAAAAGTAATCGCATACCGCCCCGATGGCTTCAGCCCCTTGAGCGCGAACCAATGCGCACTCTCCCTCGAGACGCCTCCCCGAAATGCATAGACTACTCCGCGCCTGCGAGGTTGGTCCCAGTACTCGAGGCCGTCCCAATGGACACCATCTGGCCGTGCAGAAACGTGATACAGGTCAGCATCGCGAATCAACGGGCGGAGCTCTTTTTTGTAAAGCTCAATTTCCTTCTTCGCTTCTGCGTGCTGTTCCGCCGACCAGGTGGTTGTGTCCATCATTATTGTGAGCCAGCCCATCATGCCGCTGCGCAACATATAGCGAAAATTCTCCACTCGCGGCGTCGGCCACTTTTCGACGTAGCTTTCGAGCATAGCTGCCGGAAGGACATGACTGGTGTCGAAAAAAGCTCTTCGGTTCGAGAGCGGATCGTAGGTATCGGTAATCGAAAAGTAGTCGCCGTGCGCCGCGGTGCCAAAGTCAACCATTCGCCCGCCGTCGGCACAGATTTCAAACAGCAAGCCCGGATGTTCATTTCGTAATTTGGAATAGATCTCGTAATAAGCGCGGACCGCATGATAGCTGACGTCTGTGGAGTTCGAGCTATCCACCCAATAGGCTCCCCAGCTCTTGTAGATACATTTATTAAGAGGATCGGGGGGAGCATGGGGATGATCGGTGCGATCGCATCCGTGCGCTACAAGATATCCATCGTGCTCCAGCATGTCGAGGTGATAGTCGGTAAGGATACGCTCAACCTCGTGCTGGACCCAGTCTTTGGCTTCCGGAACTCCGATGTCGATCGTCTGGCCTTTGAAGGGTTCCGGCTGCCAATCTTTTGGGAGATCAGTCACCATCCATTGGCGTACCTTTGGATCGCGAGCATTGAGGGCTCCCGGTTCGGAAGAAAGGCCAGCCTGGGTCCAGTCCACCCACAGGCCAAATTTCAGGCCGTGCTGGTGCGCTTCGTCGGCGATCGCTGCAAGCCCGTGGGGAAATTTTTGCGGATTGGGGTGCCAATCGCCGACAGCCCGGAACCAGCCCGCATCCACATGAAACATGTCCACGCCCAGGCCGGCCGCGTCGGCGATCATTCGCCGGGCCATCTCATCGTTGACCGCCATGCCCCCGCCCCAGCTGTTATTCACGACAAGAGGATAGTTGGGATTTTTCCATGTCTCAGGATTCCCCAACACTGCGCGCACCCATCGGCGCAAAATGTTCCCTGCACCATCGAGCCCGTGATTGAAACCGCCCACAAACACGACCGGCGAGTCGAACGACTCTCCCGGCTCAAGACGGGTTTGGAATGGCCCAGGATCTGGGTTCAGGCCGGCGACTCCATGCAACGAGCCCTTCTTCCTTTCCAGTGAAATACGCGTCCGGCCGCTGAATTCGATGCCGAGATACCAGCCGCTTTGGGCCGTATCCTTAGTTTGCACCAAGGACCAGGGAATGATTTCGCGCGGCTTCCCTTCGTCAATGTCTCCATACGTGCTCGCGTTACCGGTCCAACGGTACTCGTCTTCAATACTGACTTTGTGTGTACCAAGCGAAGATGGAGTATTTGCGCCTTTCTCGACGTACACGTGTTCAAGTTGTACCCGCGGGTCTAGGTGCCAGTTGAAGGCGAAACTGTCCTGCATCGGAATCCACAGTTTGTGTTCGGTGAGATTTTCAATGTGGATCTGGTGCTCGATTGGGCCGTAGTTTTCCTTCACGGTCCACGACCACGTCAACCGAAGGCGAGGGTTTTCGGAGTCATAAACGAACGAGACGTTCCTTGCGTCAGTGTGGCTGGCCTTACGATCAAAACGCCAACGCACTGGGCTCGTTTCACCCGCGACCTCGATGGAGCTGATGAGCGGCTCGGAGGCCAGGTTATGCCATTTAGGCCGCCCAGGAACCTGCAGGCTAAGAAGCCGTGGCATGTCCTCGCCAGCTTCAACCACGATTCGTGTTTCGGAAGTCTCAAGCTCTGCTGTCTGGCCGAAGGCTAGAGCGGATAGCAAAAAGCACGTAGAGAGTAGAAAGAGAATGGGCTGAAGGAATTTGGAAAGGCCCCGCATGCTGATGATCATAGGTTGTGCGATCGTGATCTGGCCCACGGTTGCGCAAAACGACCCCACTATTATTATTCAACGCTGGCTGCAGGCCACCGTCTCAATCAGACCAGGATGGCAGTCCCTGGCCCCACGCCGATCCGAGGCCGCAATTGACGTGACCGATTGGGCTAGGCAATGTTTCTAGTCGACGGCAAACCTCGCGAACAAAAGGTTGTGCCCTCCTGAATCCGGTGCGAAGCTCTTGCTCCTGTTGCTTTCCCAATGGAAATCTGGCATTCTCGTGTTGGTAACCAAAACGACCGCATGCGACGAGATCACGTGAAGCAAAAAAAAGATGTCCAGCAGGGCACGCTGGCACTGATGGTTCTCAAGACCCTTGACGTGCTCGGGCCGCTCCATGGCTATGGAATCGCACGGCGCATCGAGCAGATTAGCGGTGACCTGCTCGCGGTGAATCAGGGCACCTTGTACCCGGTCCTGCTCAGGCTGGAACAGGAAGATGCTATTGCTTCTGAATGGGGCCCATCAGCAAACAACCGAAGAGCGCGTTTCTATCGGCTGACGCACACGGGACACAAAATGCTGCAGGCTGAGAAGCGGGATTGGGAGCAGACGGCGGGGATTATTGCGCGCTTCTTTGAAGTTAGCGCGGAGGATTTGGCATGAGAGCACTGAAGCGATTACTTGCCCGCCTGCTGAATTTCGCAACGAGGCGTAATCTCGACGAGCGATTGCGCGAAGAAATGGATCAGCATCTGGAGTGCCAAACTCAGGACAACTTGCACGCTGGAATGAATCCCGCGGAAGCGCGCCGTCAAGCGATTTTGAAGCTCGGTGCGGTCGAAGCGATTCGAGAGCAATATCACGCTGAGGAGGGTTTACCCTCCCTCGAGAATGTACTCCAAGACGTGCAATACGCTGTGCGCATTCTCCGAAAGTCTCCAGGCTTCAGCATTGCAGCCGTATTAACTCTCGCACTTGGAGTCGGTGCCAATCTCATTGTTTTTCTTGTTCTCTACGGCGTGCTGTTCAAGCCCCTCCCATTTCCAAAGCCGCAGCAACTAACCCGCATCGAGCGCAGTTATTCGGATGGTACGACCGTTCCAGCATATTCAGGGACCAAAGCTTTGTTCTTCCAGAGGGTGAACCGGGCCTTCTCTTCAATGGCGGCTTACGATTACATCCCCTCGCACGCCAACCTTGTGCAGGGCGACAATGTTGTTCCCATTAGCGTTCTTCGGGTCACGTCCGGTTTTTTCCGTACATTTGAAATGCAACCAACTATTGGCCGCGATTTCACAGCCGATGATATGGCTCCGAACGCTGCCGGCGTCATTGTGCTGAGCGATGGGGTGTGGCGGGACCGGTTCAATTCTGATCCGAACATCCTCGGTAAGGGCATCACTTTGGGGAATCGGAGCTATACCATTATTGGCTTAGCCAGCCCCAGATTCGCGCTCGACGCGAAATCCGACGCCTGGATCCCTCTTTCGATTACGGAAAGTCCTGAGGATCAGAGCAACAACTACAACGTCGCCGGAAGGATGAAGCCCGGTCTGAGCAAAGCCGCCGCCACAGCAGATCTGCGCCGGGTACTGCTTGAATTGAAGAGCACATATCCGAAGTTGTGGGACCAATCCGAAGGAGTGCAGGCGATTGATTTGCACGACTCGTTTACCGGAGACCTACGTCCGGCACTGCGCATTCTGATGGGCGCGGTCGGATTAGTGCTGTTGATCGTTATCGCGAATATTCTTAGCTTGTTACTAACCCGGGCCGTTGCACGCCGTCGCGAGGTCGGCGTGCGGATCGCGCTTGGCGCATCCGGCTGGCGGGTTTTGCGACAATTGTTGGCCGAAAATGCCCTTCTGTCTTCCGCTGGCGCTGTGGCGGGTGTTTTTGTTGCTGCATTAGGCGCTCCCGCGCTCATGCACCTGAGCCCAATTGACTTGCCCCAGTTCGCCTCTCTGCACGTGGGAGGCGCGACCATAGGTCTCGCTGGAGTCTTGAATTTGATTTGCTGCGTAATTTTTAGCATCGTCCCAATGTTGGAGACTCGGCACACGCGGCTGTATGAATGCCTCCAACTGAATTCAACTCGCATTGCCGCAGGTCGGCACCGTGCTCAACGGGCGCTAGTTGTGAGCGAGGTGGCGGTCTCGCTCGTACTTCTTATGGGTGCGATCCTGCTCACCACTACATTCTGGAGGCTCGTGCACACGCCTCCCGGGTTCTCTACGCAGAACATACTGACGTTCAAGAACAGCTTTACAGATCAGCAGGCCGCCACAAGTGCCGCTCTCGGCCAGCACCTGAACGAGCTAAAGGCCAATATCAGCGGAGTGCCCGGCGTGACCTCAGCGGGCGCGGCAATCACCCTGCCCACGCAGCTCAGCCCCGATCTGCCCTTCGACATCATTGGACGCGCGTCGAAACCGGCGGATGTGAGTGGCAACGCAAAGTACATTCCCATCACCGCCGGATTTCTTGAGACTTTGGAAATCCCCTTAGTCGAAGGGCGAGCATTTAGGGACGCCGATACCTCCGGCTCTGCGCCCGTACTGATTGTTAACCAGCAGTTCGCCCGCACCTTTTTTCGGGAGGAGAACCCGATCGGCCGGCATGTTCTCATCGGCAAATTTATGGGAGCCGGATTCGAGGATCCGGTCCGGGAGGTCGTAGGTGTTGTTGGCGATGTTCGGCAGGATGGTCTAGATCAGTCCGCCCCGGGCATTATGTATTTGCCTGCCGCGCAAGTTCCTGATTTGGAGACACGAGCGATAAATGGGCTGGTTGGAGAGAGCTGGGTGGTTCGCACTCGCTCCAGTGGGATGGTTGTGCTTCCTGCAATCCGACGAATTTTCATGGAAGAAGTTCAGGCGCCGTTGCTCTCTGTTCAGCCCATGTCGCAAGTCATCGGCACGTCGGTCGCTCAGCAGCGATTCAATATGATCCTGCTTTCCGGATTCGGCCTTATCTCTCTCGTTCTCGGCGCCGCCGGTCTCTACGGGGTGATGTCGTACACCGTGGCTCAGCAGACCAGGGAGATCGGAGTGCGCATGGCGTTGGGTGCTGAGCGCGGCGACATTGCTCGTCGGGTGCTCCGAGACGCAGGCATTCTCGTGGGTGTCGGGTTAGCGATCGGTGCTGTGGTAGCTTTGGCTGGCGCACGGATTCTCAACAGCCTCCTCTTTGGCGTCGCGCCACGCGACCCTCTGACACTTGCTACTGCTTGCGGGTTGTTGCTTGTGACGGGACTCTTTGCGGCTTTGTGGCCAGCCAGACGGGCAGCGAGAGTTGTGCCGATGGAAGCCTTACGAAATGAATAGACGCGATTAGCGCGGCTGTCTGAATTTGAAACCGATCGCTTCTGAAATTGCGACCTTAAGACCACCAACGAATCAGGCCTGCCTCCGTCCCGGTTCAAGTCGCCGATCAATGAAATGAAGTTGCGAACGAATTGAATGTTGCAGGTGAGCAGACCGCAGTTTTTGGGTGCGGTTTAGGCATGGGCGTCTTCCTGATACCCAGAAGCCGAAGCAGACAAGGAATAAAATCCTCGGATTGTTAATGCTTGGTTAATATCCAACATGCCTTGACAAAAATTGACGCCACCGCCTTCAGCGCAGCTTTAGGCTCAAGGAATACTTTCTTTTTTGGAGTTGTTCAGTGAGTTGTCTACGGTGTGAGTCCTTTCCCCTCGTTCGTAGTCAGGACGAAATAGAATTCATGAAGCTGGGCAGTCATTACCATATTCGTTGGTCACTCGACGCGTCTCTCGACTGGAAACCCTTCCGTACGAAACAGGAAGCCATGAAAGTGGCCGAACAAATCAAGAAACCGAGCGAGAGCTACACTGCCGTAAAGCGTGATGACGAGTGCGAACGGTGCAAGGAGTTTAAATTGAAAGCCTTCTTCGCCGTCACGGAGTGATAGCTTCAATTTGTTGGTTATATCGGCCGAGGTGAGTCGGTGACCTTTCTCTTCTCGGCCGTCACAATTTCGAGAACAGTTCAGCGGTGAGTCGCACGGTCTTCTCGCTGGCGCCAGAATCCCATTTGGCGTCGCTACACGCACGCGCATCATTGAGGTCGACACGTCCACATCCGGCGGGGTAAGCGCGTGCCCCAGACACTGGCGGGTCTGGGCTAAGCTGTTTGACGTTTCAGAAGATAAACTTCAGAAGAATGTGTCAGCGAGTCAGGACTAGATCGATCTCACCGATCCGTGGTTCAACATCGTTAAGTTTGCGAGCAGAGACGTGTGCATGGCTTGGCTTTTCAGTTCGCAGCCGCGTTCTTACTTGGTTCCGTCACTTTCTAGGCAAGAAGGTGAGTACAGCTGAAATTATGGCGTAGCCTCCCGTTAGCGCGATCGCTATCTTTAGCATAAGAAGTGCATGTTCGGCTTCCCACTTGCCCCCCTGAAGCCCATCTATGCACATCCACGCCGCTACTAGCGAAGCCACAATTGGGGCAAGCCCGGCCACAGCGAGCCAACTGTACACATCCCCAGCCCTGCTGCCGCGGAAAGACTCTGCTTTCGTAAGCAGGAATCCGGCAAATACCAGAACTAAGCCAGCGATAGCAATATCGCTGCCGAGTACCGCCTCGATAACCTCTCTGTCCGCCATCGGTCGGCGATTGTATCATCTGGCTTGTGAAGGGAATAACCGCTGGCCCTCGAACTGGGTCGCGGTCACCGACAATGAAAAACAACTTAGATCATCCCTTTCAGAGCTAATTCGCTTCTACCAACGCTTTTAGCCGTCCTTTATTAATGGCCTTCACAAAAGATTTATAGTCGCGCTCTGTCTGATCGACATATGCGACCGAGAAGTCCGCAATTGATCGGTCAAAAATGTCGCTGGTACCAAGGTATCCGCTGATGGTTGACGGTTCGCCGGCACGTGCGTGAGCGCGGGCGAGAGTTGCGCCGCAATGCTCCGCGAATTGGATCATGTGAGATGCATCGAAGCGGTCGATTTCGAACTTGATCTTTGCGTTCCGGAGCTGGCGAACGTAGTAGTGTCGGCCACTTCTACCGGCTGTCCAACCCAAGAAGATGTCGCTGGACGATTGCATCAACCGGTGACCCATCACCACTCGCTGTCCATGATTGGGGAAGGTGCTTGCTCCAGCGTAAGGCTCCAGTACTGACGCGCGTGCTTCCTTCGCCTGCAGAAAAAGCGGGTCTTTTGGGCCAGCCATTAGAAGAGCGACGAAGCAAGCGGTGCCCACACTGCCGACGCCAACCACTTTAATGGCGAAGTCCCTTAACTCAAATCGGTCGACAAGGTCCCTTCTGTAGGGCGGCAGCGTATCCTGGTAATTGGTGAAGACTTCAGCGCCCATTAGGTCTGTTTTGCGCCAGTGATAGATCGTCGGAGGGTGCTCCCGGATCTTCGGATTATTTCCACCGCTCGTCAGTTTGGGAAAATCGTGCTCTAAGGCGCTACGTTCGCGAACCTTGGCCAGGCGCTTGGCCAAGTGTTTCCGATGACGCTTGCATCGGAAATTCTTAATAAGACTCTCGGCTTCGAAACTCGTGTACCAGACGTCCAGTACATTCATGGAGCCGAATTCAGCCATCCGTTTTCGATAGGATCGAACACAGTTGAGAACCGCCTCGCGCGCGACCTGTTCAGTTAGATTGTTGTTCCGGGATGCGACGACGAAGCTGGCAGCTAGCCGTTTCACATCCCACTCCCAGGGTGCAGGCAGAGTCTCGTCCAGATCGTGGATATCGAAGATCACGCGCCGTTCCGGGGTGGCAAAGAGCCGGAAGTTTCCGAGGTGGGCATCACCACAAGCCTGCACCCGAATACCCGTTACTGGGGTGGTCGCAAGATCAGTGGCCATATTGAGTGCTGTTCCCCGATAAAACGTGAAGGGTGACAGCATCATGCGACCGTGCCGAATCGGTACTAGCTCCGGCAGGCGTCCTGTGTTCGCTTCCTCAATCAGATCAACGGGATCTCGCCTGTCCGGAGCAGCTTTCCAAGTCGCGTGCGAGCTTCGCGGACATTTTTCACGCAGCTTCTTTCCTTTCGCGCGTAGTTCAGCTTGCGTTGCGCGCGGGACGACGGAGTTACTCGCGTCAACATGAATCGTGGCGCTCACAATGGTTTCTCCCAATCGCGTCCTGACCTGGGTTCTTCACTCCCCCCAAATACAAGCCCGGTTTCACATAGGGGATGAGAGTATCGGATGGCGATTGCCGCAGTAGAGAATCTATGAGTGAAACTCAGACGCGGCTAGCGTTGCAGAATAGATGCAAACCGGCGGGAATGGTTTCCGTCGACACGCGAGGTATTTCAGCCATGCTGGGCAAAGCCTCAGAACTGACATCGGGACCGCGACTGTGCGGGAGCGAGAATTTGCCCGCTTGAAGTTCCAAAATCCTTCGAGACAGTGGGGCTGTGCTCTCCTCATATTAATCGCAGACGAAATCACGGAGAAGAACTTGTCCGCTAAGGGGAAAAACAAACTGTGACTGTGACTGGCCATCTCACGAAAGGCATTAACGCTCAAAGACTTGCGGGAGAGTGGGTGCAAATGCGGATTCAATATCAATCACTCTGTCATCCCTTACAGTTCGCGAAAGGGACAAGAAATGAAATTATTTGTAAGCTTTGACTCTAGGCACGACACGGAAGCAACCAACTGTCGATGCAGGTGTCTTGACTGTTGAGGGATTGAACCTGACAGCGATTTCTCCGGGGTGCTACGAATTGTGCCTCCCTCTAAAGATTTTCGGAGGCGACGGCACGCCCGCGCGCGGCATGCTCAAAGGCTCGGACGCCGACGCTTTCGCACGTGGTCTAGTCGATAGCTGAACTGTCTCTTACTCCTATTCCGACTCGGAGTGGACCCAAGTGTGGGCTATGCGGATTTCTGAGGCTGAGTTTCATCCGAGCGAATCAAGGTTGGAAGGCCATCCATCCATGCTTCCATACGTAGCGCGCAGAGCCGTCTGGCTCACTGCGTACTTAGTGTTGGTTTTGGCTCCGGTCCTGGCGCTATTGTTGGGCGATGTGCCTCCGGCCCGCGGCTTCTGGACTGAGTTCTCGTCGGCGATCGCTTACGCGGGGCTTATGATGATGGGCCTGCAGTTCGGCCTCACTGCGCGCTTCCGCTACGTCACGGAACCATGGGGCGAGGACGTTATCTATCACTTCCATCGTCTCCTTTCGTTGGTCGCGCTAGGGCTGGTCATCGCTCACCCGATCATCCTTTTCGCAATTGATCCAGCCAGGCTGCGCTTGCTCAACTTCTTCCAGGCTCCACCTGTTGCCCGATGGGCCGCCCTGTCGACCTATTCCTTGATTGCACTTGTTGCCATGTCACTCTGGCGGGTTCGGTTAAGGATTCGCTACGAGATATGGCACTCCACGCACATCCTGCTTGCCGTGGTCGCAATCATAGCGGGGATGATTCATATGATCGGGTGGGGTTTTTACCTTGTCGACCTGAGGAAGCGAGCTTTGTGGATAGGGTTGTCCATCTTCTGGATCTGCCTACTGCTTTACGTGCGTATCGTCAAGCCGCTGTTCATATTGCGTCGGCCATACGCGGTTACGGAGGTTCGCAAGGAGCTTGGTGATAGCTGGACACTCGTGATGCAGCCGCATCGCCACTCGGGCTTCCGATTCACTCCAGGACAGTTTGGCTGGCTTACGATTTGGGGTGGACCGTTCCAGATCACTGGCCATCCATTCTCCTTCTCATCAAGTGCAGAGGTCGCCGACGGGCGTGTCGAGATGACAATCAGAAACTTGGGAGACCTGACGAGCAAAATTCATGAAGTGCCCATTGGCCGGCGCGTCTACATCGACGGTCCGTACGGGGCCTTCACCATCGGGAATCCTGCCGACATGCATGTGTTGATCGCCGGCGGCGTCGGCATCACGCCCATGATGAGCATGATTCGAACGCTCGCCGACCGCGGCGACAAGCGCCCGGTAGTCCTGATCTATGGCAGTGGGGACTGGGAATCTATCACGTTCCGGGAAGAACTCAAAGCGCTCGAGAAGCGCCTCGATCTCGAGGTCGTCCATGTGTTGCTGAGTCCCCCGGCTGGCTGGGAGGGAGAGAAGGGCTTCATTGATGCGGAGGTCATGATGCGCCATTTGCCGCCTCCCTATCGAGACCACGAATACTTCATCTGCGGTCCGAACCCGATGATGGACGCGATTGAAAAGGCACTCGGTGAAATGCACGTGCCGCTGGCGAAGTACCATTCCGAGCGCTATAGTTTCGTATAGGAGGCGGCCCCGATGCGACGTCTACTTGCCGAACGCCTCGTCGTTGCTACTGGTCTGATCGTGATCCTGATGTCTGCCCTGTTCGCATATCTACGCGTGTCAACATAGCGTCGCTGGTCCGTCAAATGCCCGCACGGAATTCAGAGTCGTCATGAGAGATGTGACATCGTCGGCCGAAGACTCGTCTTTGCTTTCAACCGTTGTTGTGTCCACGCTTGGTGCAACCCTTGGCGGATTAGTTGCGGCATTGCTGATTGTTGCGTTCACAGAGATGCTCAAAGCGATGCTGGCCGTGGTCTCCAGACAAAATGTCGGGCTTGTTGTCCTCGTGCCGCTACTCGGATTGTTGCTCTCCGTTCTGATACTTTACCGCTTAGGTTGGGGTGAAGAGCAAAGCTCGCAGCGCCCCAGGTGGGGCGGCCAAGTGGAGAATCTTCTCGTCTGGCGCCGCGCGCTCGCATCTGACCGACGACGTGGTGTCATCTGCAGGCGGTGAGGAACGCTTTCCGTGTCGCCTGGCACCGATCCGCGTTCTCGCGATCTGCGCCACTGTTGGCCTCGGCGCGCCGATGGGGACCGAAGCTCCTGCGGCCTATCTCGGGGTTGCCATAGGAGCGG